>Ga0316190_10000156_pt1 | contig 43598 bp, 40 predicted proteins | sample Eddworburrow2_MG_FD_204929 | JGI IMG/M metagenome (GOLD analysis project Ga0316190, IMG submission 204929) | Coastal sediment microbial communities from Maine, United States - Eddy worm burrow 2 | ecosystem: Environmental > Aquatic > Marine > Coastal > Sediment | place: USA: Maine | collected...
GTGTGGCGGAACTGGTCATGAGACGACTCCGAGAGGCGACCTTCGTGTTCGGAGAGCCGCCCGACTCACCGGAACGGACGGGGCATGCCGTGCGCGGGGTCCAGGGACTGGACGAGGCTCGCCTGGCCGCGGATGTGGTCGGTGTCGAGGTCGCGTCCGCCTATGAGGCCGATCGGGAGCGGACCCGGCGGCCCAACCGGGAGGTGCTCGAGCTGGACGGCGACCGGCCCGGTATCGGCAGGGCCCGCGCCACCCCAGATGGGAGAATGCGGTTCGTGTTCCCGACACTCGTGTTCCGTGGCCCGGGTGGGGAGCACACCGCCCCGGGATGGGTCCCTTACGAGGACTACGAGGAGGCGTTCGTCGCGGCGGGAGGATCATTGGCCGACGCTCGTCGGGACCCAACCCCCCAGGAGGCGTTCGAGCGATGGCCCACCCTGGCCCCCATCGAACTGGCCCAACTCTGCGGCCCCGACGCGCTGGTTCCCGAGGGTGTTGTCACCCACCGCTGGGCCGGCGGAGAGCTCCACCTGCGCTCCGACGAGGCCGTCGCCCTGGACCTGTAGTCGGTAGCGGCGGGTCGGCCGAGCGTCAGCCCGGCCGACCCGTGCCAGGGGGCGTGGGGATCAGGCCGGAACTTGCTCGGTCGCCCCGGAGTTCGGCGTGAACGGGAACCGAGCTTCACCGTCGGCGCCTGGACCGAAGCCACCCCGTCCAAATCTGCCGAAGCCGCGGCCCCGTCCGAAGCCTCTGTTCGAGCCTTCACCGTTCACCGAATCCTCGATCCGGTCCTCGGCGTTCTCGAGGAACGTGTCGGCCCGGTCCTGGGTGATTCGACCGGCCTCGACCTGCTCGGCCATCTTCTCCTCGATACCGGCCACGATCGTGGTGACCAGTGTCTCGGTGCTCACGCCGTTGGCTTCGGCTACCTCGGCGAGGGTTTGGCCCTCGGTCATGGCGTCGCGGAGCTCTTCGGTGCTGAGCCCGAGCAGGTCGGCGATCTCGGCGGACGCGACGCCCCGGCCGACGCCTCTTCGGAACCCGTGGCCGAAGCCGCTGCGCTCGCTGAGTGTGCGGTCGACCATGGTCTCGATGCGTTCGTCGAGCTGGGCTGAACGTTCCGTGGCCTGGTCGGCGTCGATTCGTCCGTCGGCTAGGGCATCGTCGAGTTTTTGCTGGTGCTGTTCTTTGATGGCGGCCACGAGGTCGTCGCGGCTCACGCCGTTGGCTTCGGCTACCTCGGCGAGGGTTTGGCCCTCGGTCATGGCGTCGCGGAGCTCTTCGGTGCTGAGCCCGAGCAGGTCGGCGATCTCGGCGGAGTGGCCGCCACGGTGATGCCGGGGGCGACCGCTCGACGGGGCCTCTTCGGTGTCGCCGGGTTCGGCGTCCGAGGTGTCGGGGGCGACAGGCGGGTCATCCTGGGCACCGGCGAGGCCGGCCCCGAATGACGCGATCCCGATCGTGCTCCCCGCTATGGCGGCTGCGACTGTGGCACCGATGGTGTGTTTGACATTCATGGTTGGGGGATTGCTCCTTGTCGAGGTGACCCGTCCGCCCCTTGGTTGGCCGGCCGGCTTGACATGGTCCACGATGGCGGCGGGGAGTAAGCCGTTCTCCATAGCTGGATAAGAAGTAGGTAAGAACCGGTAAGGATCCAGAACGCGCGGTGGTACACAAGGGTCCATGGACCACCAGCATCACCAACCCGGCGGGGCACGCATCCTGCTCGCCGAGGACGATCGGTCGGTGCGCGAGTCGCTGGAGCGGGTCCTGAACTACGAGGGCTACCAGGTGACCACCTGCCAAGATGGGGCCGCCGCTCTGGCTACGGTCAACGATCTGGATCCCGATGCGATCGTGCTCGATGTCATGATGCCGAACGTCGATGGCCTCACGGTGTGTAGGCGGTTGCGGTCCGATGGCAATCGAACCCCGATCCTGCTGCTCACCGCCCGCCAGGAGATCTCTGACCGGGTGGCCGGGCTGGATGCGGGTGCGGACGACTATCTCCCGAAACCGTTTGCGCTCGATGAGCTGCTCGCCCGCATTCGGGCGCTGTTGCGCCGGACCGAGGCCGTTCATGACGTTGAAACCGTGGTGTCGGTCGCAGACCTGGAGCTGGACGTGAGCCGGAGGTCGGTCAACCGGGCCGGCCGCGAGATCGAGCTGACCAAGACGGAATTCGACCTGCTCGAGCTGCTCATGCGCAATGCCGGCATGGTCCTCGACCGGGAGGTCATCTACGACCGCATTTGGGGGTACGACTTCGGTACCAACTCCAAGTCGCTCGACGTCTACATCGGGTACCTGCGCCGCAAGACCGAACAGGATGGCGAGGCCCGCCTGATCCACACCGTCCGAGGTGTGGGGTACACGGTGCGCTCATGACGATGGCGACGGGACAGGTCCGTTGAGCCTCCGCTGGCGATTGGCGCTGATTTTCGCCGGGGTCATCGCCCTCATGCTCGGTGCGATCAGCGTGGGTGCCTACCGGTCCGCCGAGCGGGAGATCGTCGACGAGATCGATCAGTTCCTGGTGACCCGGGCCGATCAACTGCTTCAGTCGGATCCCAACCAGGGCTTCAGCGCAGAGATGCTGGAGATCTTCCGCGATCAGTTCGGGCGTCGTCGATCCAGCGGCCGCGCACGGCCACCGGTCGGGGCGCTTGCCGACGAGTTTCGCCGCCAGGCATTTGCCGGGTTCGACGCCGATGCCGCGTTTCAGGAGCTGGATCGATCCGGCCGCCCCGTGGGCGGGTTGGTCCTACCGATCGACGAGACGGACCGGTCCATCGCCGCGGGCATCGGACCGGGTCGGTCACTCCGCACCGTGGTCCAGGAGGGGGAGACCAGCCGGATGATCACCGTCGCCCGTCCCGCCGGGGGAGCGGTTCAGGTGAGTCGGGACCTCAGTGAATCGTTGGCGGCGCTCGGAGACCTTCGCTCGCGTCTGATCGGCTTCGGCATTGTGGGCGCGGTCACGGCGGCGATCGCCGGCTGGTTCGTGGCGAGCACCCTCACGCGGCCGCTCGAGAAACTCCGGGTGGCCGCGGGTCAGATCGCCGACTCCAAGGAGCTCGACGAGCCGATCCCGATCGGCCGTCAAGACGAGGTCGGTGACCTCACGGTGAGCTTCAACACGATGGCCGAAGCCTTGGCCACTTCACGAGGCCAGCAGCGCCGCCTGGTGTTGGATGCCGGCCACGAGCTCCGTACCCCCCTCACCAGCCTGCGCACGAACGTGGAGCTGCTCCAGCGGGGCTATGCCCTGCCCCCCGAGGAGCAGGAGGCGGTGCTCGACGACCTCCATTTCGAGGTGACCGAGTTGTCCGAGATGGTCGACGAGCTGATCGACCTGGCGACCCAGACCGAGCACACCGACGAGCCGTTCGAGATCCTTCGTCTCGATGAGCTGGTGGAGTCGGTGGTCGAACGGGCCCGACGGCGCACCGGTCGACCGGTCAACTTCACCCCGACACCGTCCGCGGTCCGAGGGCGGGCCGCCCAGCTGGAGCGGGCGGTCACCAACCTGTTGACCAACGCCCATAAGTTTGCCCCGCCCGGCGATCCCATCGATGTGATCGTTCACGGAGCCATGGTGGTCGTGCGCGACACCGGGCCAGGGGTGCCCGTCGAGGATCGAGTGCGGATCTTCGACCGCTTCTATCGGGCCGACGCGGCCCGCACCCTGCCCGGCTCAGGTCTCGGTTTGGCCATCGTTGCTCAGGTAGTGGCGGCCCACGGCGGGCGGGTGTGGGTGGAGGGACCGCCAACCGGCGGAGCGGTGTTTGTCATCTCCCTCCCCGAGGTGGGTCCCTGACCGAGGTGGCGCCCTGATCGAGGTGGACCTGGGGATCGGGGGCGCCGATCCGGTGCCGACTACCAGGGGCGCCCCCAGGTGTCCCAGTCAAAGGTCTCAATACCGCTCTCGTTGAGCCGCCAGATGGACGCGTCGGCCTTTCCGTCGACGATGTCGAGAAAGCCGATGGTCCCGTACTGGACGTTGAGGTTGTGCGGGTAGGTCGGTGAGCCCGGATTCACGCACAGGATCCCGTCGATCGTGGCGATGTGCTCCACATGGGTGTCCCCGTGGATCATGACGTCCGGGTCGCGCTCCCGGTCGGGGAACAATCGGTCCAGGCAGCGGGCCAACGTCAGGTTGGGTGGCATCTCCGGGACCGGCACGGCGTGGGTGAGAAAGATCAGGACCCCCTCGAGCTCGATGCTCCAGGTCTCGCGCAGCCGGGGATCGTGGGGTTGGACGTCGCGCCCCGATGACCCGTCATCACCGTTTCCTCGGGCGCCCCACACCGGCGCACGCTTGGCCAGTTCCTCGATGACGTTCGGGTCGTAGATGTCCCCGGCGTGAAGAATGCCGTCACAGTCCGCGAACTGTTCATAGACATGAGGCCACAGCTCAGGCATCGCTTCGGGGATGTGGGTGTCTGAGATCAGTCCTAGCCGCATCGGGCTACCGTACCGAGGAGCGGGTGGCCTCCGCCTCCTCAACCCCCGGGAACGGACCTTACGTGCCGGTGAATCTGGGGTCGCGTTTGTCGATGAACGCGGTCCGTCCCTCGGTGAAGTCGTTCGTTCCCCGGGCTTGTTCCAGCGCCAGACCCTGGTGTTCGTAGGCGATCATCGGGTCGGTCTCCTGCCAGCCGGCGACGATCGCCCGCTTGGTGATGCCGATGACCCGGGTGGGTCCGTCCGCCAGGCGACGAGCGAGGTCCAAGGTCGTTGTCTCGAGTTCCGCCGAGGGCGTGACCGTGTTGACCAGCCCCCAGCGTTCGGCTTCGGCGGCACTCAGAGTGGGAGCGAGTAGCGCCCATTCCATGGCCTTGCCGATTCCGACGAACTGCTGCAGCAAGCTCGTGCCGGTGGCCAGGCCCCGCTTCACGAACGGCACGGCCAGCGTGGCATCGTCGGCCATGATGCGCAGGTCGCACCCGAGGGCCAGGTTGAAACCAGCTCCGTGCGCGTGTCCGTTGATCATGGCGATGACCGGTGTCCCCAAGCGGCGCATACGATCGATGACCAGGGGCCAACGCCCTTCGCCGTGGGTGTATTGGGCGATCGGGTCGGGGAGGGGCCGGTAGGGCGTGTCGGCATCGGCCATACCCTTCAGGTCGTCACCGGCGCAGAAGGCACGGCCCGCCCCGGTCAGGATTACGGCTCGAACGGCGGCGTCGCGATCGATCTCCTCCAATGCGTCGAGCAATTCGATCCCGATACGAATGTTCAGCGCGTTCAATCGTTCGGGCCGATCGAGGGTTAATCGGCGCACACCGCCGTCATTCTCCACGAGCAGATGCCGGTAGGACATGATCAACTCCGATCCGGGACATGGCCAGGGAACAGGGCACGACTCGGTGCCGCACCCGAACTCTTTGAGCCACCACGCCCTTGCGCGATGACGGCGGGTCCAAACCCTAACCGAGGGTCGGCCCATGTCGGTTTGAAGAGCCGTGACCGCATGCGCGCCATCTGCAAGGCTCTCGAAGTCGCGGTCGGCTGCGACCAGTCACCTGACCATCTCCGGAGCCAACCAACGCCCGCGGGCAGGAACCGCGCTGCTGCGAGGAGATCCTGTCGGTCACGAAGTGAGGTCGGCCTCAGCGCTCCGACGGGGGTGGGGCGAGCTCCCGGCGGCGAAACAAGACCACGCTGAGCGCGGCTGTGACCATGATCCCGGCCGCGCCGAGGACGCGACTACTGGTGATGACCGATGAGTCACTCGGAGCCGCGCGTTCGGCCACCGATTCTCCAGCTGACTCCGTCGGGATCGGTGGGGAAATCTGGTTCGTCGGGTGCACGATGGTCGAAGCCGTCAAGCTGGTGCCCACACTCGTGCTGGAGGCCTCAGGGGGTGTGCTGGTTGTGCTGGTTGTGGTGGTCGGTGTGCTGGTTGTGCTGGTCGGTGTGCTGGTTGTGCTGGTTGTGCTGGTTGTGCTGGTTGGTGTGCTGGCAGCGAGCGTTCGGTGCGCAGTCACCAGGCCCGCAAGGTCGCGTTCGACAAAGGGGAAGAACGCGTCGCCCGGGCAGGTCGTGGCGCTCATCATGCGATGACCGGTGATGGTGGGCGTCTCCACCGTCGCGCCGGCCGGATGCCGATTGGAGCCGCGGCTGACAAATGTTGTCGTGGCGCCTGGGCCGGTGTCGATCTGGTCGCGATCGGACAACCAGGCCAGGGTCCTTACCAGGGAGCTGCGAGCCGCTTCTGTGGGCATCTCCGCGGTGAAATTGCCGATGAGGCACACCAGTTGGGAGTACCCCTGGTTGCCTCCCGTCGCATATCCCTGAAGTCGGTTCGCGATCGAGCCGTCATGGGTCTCCCATACTTGACCAAATCGGTCGATCATGAAGTTGTAGGCGATATCGGGCCAGCCCTTTTCGGCTGATGTGTGGAAGCCGTAGTAGCCCCGAAGGATGGCGGGCACCTCATCTTGGGTGTGTTCGAGCCGGTCCGCGGTGTGGTGGACCAAGAGGAACTTCACCTCTTCGGCCGGGATGTTCCCCTTTGGGGTGTTGCTCACTCCAGCCCATGCGGCGCGGCGGTTGATCGTGAGGCCATCCGCGACGGTGATCGCTAGGTCCTGGGCCGATGCGGAACCACTGAAGAGAAGTGGGGCTCCGAGGGCGGAAGCGGCGCCGAGCTTGAGAAGGTCGCGTCTGGTATGGGTGGATGGCACACAGAGTTCACACACGCTTGCCGGCTCGCTTCGTTTCGGCCCAACTATCTCGCCTGGCCTGGCGAACCGTCTATGGTAGCGACGTCCCTCGTATTCGGCTGGCAATGCATTCGGCTGGCAATGTATTCGGCTGGCAATGTATTCGGCTGGCAATGTATTGGCCCAATATGACTCTCGGGCGGATCAGCAGCCATCGCGGGTGAGGAATAAGCCAGGGTCGGTGGTGTTGTCGAGCGGCTTGGCGTAGGCCCCAGCCGCGAGACTATGCACGGCTCGGCAAGCCTCTTCCCAGGTATTGAATGGGCCATAGTACGCCGCGTAGATCTCTGAGCCATCGGTGAAGTAGCGACGAAGTGACCTGCATCCGGTGGTCGAAGTGCGGAGATAGTTGGTGCCCGGATTCGCGTTCAGGAAATCGATGGTGTCTTTGACATAGTCCGGCGGCTTTACCGCTGAACCGACGATAGTGATCCATCGCCCGTCGCAAGCCGGGTTTGACATGGCGAGGGGGAGGCCGAGGTCGCCGGCCGGTCGAACTGGTGTCGCAGCGGCAGGGGCCAAAGATGTCGGCACGGTGGTCTGGACCGGGGCAGTGGTGGTCTGGGCCGGGGCCGGCTCGGCTGGGGTGGTCGGGATTGGGGCGGTCTCGACCGTGATGGTGCTACCCGGTGGGGTCGCTGTGCCATCGTCGGGCGTTGCTTTGTTCGGTCTCCCCTGATTGTCACGTTCTTCACCAAAGTTTTGATCGTCTCTGTGCTCATCCAAATCCGGGGCGGCGATGGGCTCATCCAAATCCGGGGCGGCGATGGGCGGCGAGTCACTCGGCGCATCCCGATCAATGGCGAACCAAGCCACCGCCCCTGGAGTAGCAAGAGCCACAAATGCCATGGCCACCACCAGCGGGGACCGCCAACGTCTGCGGGGCTGGTCGGGTCCGGACGCGCCGTTGGGTACGGAAAGATCAGGTACGGAAAAATCAGGTGCGGGATTGTAGGGAGGGTGTGGAGTGAATTGGCCCGGATACTGCGGATGACCAGCAGGAGGAAACGACCGATCGGGCGGTGATGCCTCGGTGTCGAAGTTGGGGTCCATATGGAAGTATGCCCACCCTTTTGATACCGGCAACAGTGTCGTCGGTGATCCCGCAAATACCGAAGGCCTATCGGATACACCTTGGCTCGCGACCGGTCGACAACATCGCTTCCCTGGGTCGGTTCGAGATGGTTCGGCCAGGAACCGCGATACTGCGAGGGTGGATACCGTTCGCCATGAAGTGAGCGTGGCCTTTCAGACCGACAAGGCGTTGGCCGATTACGGCGCGCTCGGCCGGCTGGCAGAGGATCTCGGTTTCGACGGGGTGTCGGTGTACAACGACCTGTTCCATCAACCCGCGTGGTTGCCGCTGGCCGAGATCGCCCGCGCCACCGAGCGGGTGCGGATCGGTGCCGCCGCGGTGAATCCGTTCGTGTCCCATCCGGTCGAGATCGCCGGGAATCTGGCGTTGGTGGCCAGCTTGGCCCCCGGCCGGACCTACCTCGGGTTGGCGAAGGGAGCCTGGCTCGACGCCATCGGCCTCACCCCGCAGCGGCCCGTGCGGGCGCTGGGCGAAGCGATCCGCAGTGTGCGCCATCTGCTGGAGGGGAGCGGAGCCCCGCTCGAGGGTGAGATCTTTCCTCTACCCGAGCGGCCGTTGAGATGGCGCACCCCGGACGAGCGGATTCCTTTCCTGCTCGGCACGTGGGGCCCGCGCTCCGTAGGCGTATGCGTCGAAGAGCTCGACGAGGTGAAGGTTGGTGGCACGGCAAGCCCGGTCGTTGCCCAGCGCTTCAGTGCCCTGTTGGCGGAGATCGCCGCCGAGCACGACGTCGTAGCGCCGCGGCTGGTGGTGGGCGCTGTCAGCGTGTGTGACGAAGATGGAGCGGCGGCACGGGAAATTGCCCGCCAGGAAATCGTCCTCTATCTCCCGGTGATCGCCGAGCTGGATCCCGATCTGCCGTTCGAACCCGGCCAACTCGACGCGATCCGGCGTGCCGCGGCGGCCGGTGACGTTGAGGGAGCGGCGTCGTTGGTGAGCGACGATCTGTTGGCCTGCCTCGCCTTCGCCGGCACCCCCACCGACATCGCGGCCCACATCGAGTCCTTGTTCGATGCCGGGGTCCATCGGGTGGAGCTCGGGACCCCCCACGGCGCGATCCCGGCGGTCGGACTACGACTACTGGGCGAGGAGATGCTCATACGTCTGGAGGCACGATGAGTGATCCCGATGCGGAGTTCGAGCTCTACGAGCTCGATGTGATCGTCGAGCAGATCACGGGTACGTGCACCTGCGCCATGACGGTCGGCGACTATGTGCGGATACGCGGCGGACGGTTCTCCCTGCCCGAGGTCGATGGCTTCTGTCTGTTCGCGCTCGGTTCGGTGCTGGCCCTGCTCCCGGCCAAGCAGCGACAAAGCGACCCTGCGGACTGGATGGAGACCGACACGCGGGCCACCTGCCCCGATCCGGCGTGTGGGCTGATCATGCGTATCGACCGCCGAGAGCCGAAACGTTTCCGCCATGGGGATGTATCAGCCCAGTGACTGGGCTCGAGCCTGGTGCTACTAGGCCGCGTCGAACGCGGTGGACCTGCTCGCTCGTTTACCGAAACGCCACTTCCTGAACAAGGCCCGGACCAGCTTTTCGAGGAGCGGAACGGCGAGCAAGATCAGGAGTCGGCGTAGCAACAACCTCGACATGACCCAGAGCCTACTGTTGGCCGCGGACGGTCCACCGGAAACGGTCACTGCCGATGTCCTACGCTGCGCCCATGATCGAAGGACCAGTCATCGTCACGGGTGCGTCTACCGGGATCGGCGCCGCCACCACCAAACGGCTCCTCGACTCGGGGCGTGAGGTCATCAGCCTCGACGTCAAGGAGGCCCCTCCGGGTGTAGCCACCCATATCCACTGTGATCTCTCGGACCCGGCGTCGATCGACGCAGCCGTGGCCGGCCTGGATGGCGCCTACGCCTCCTTGTTGAACATCGCGGGCGTTCCGGGCACGGTGCCCTCCGACATGGTCGTCAAGGTCAACACGCTCGGGTTGCGCCAGCTCACCGATTCGCTCTGGGATCGGATCGGTGATGGAGGGACGGTCGTCAACGTCTCCTCGATAGCCGGGAATCAGTGGAAGAAACGCTTTGACGCGCATGTCGAGTTGCTCGACACCCCGGACTTTCGGTCCGGTGCCGCGTGGTGGGAGGCGAACGAGGCCGCGGTTCGTGCGGACCCGTACACCTTCTCCAAAGAAGCGGTCGTCGTGTACACGATGCAGCTGGCAGGTCGCGGCCTGGAGCGCGGGATTCGGGTGAACGATGTTGGACCAGGCCCGGTGGATACCCCGATCTTTCCGGATTTTTCCGCGCAGGTTGGCGAAGAACAGATGAAGTGGATGTGTGACCAGGTCGGTCGTCCGGCCGGTCCCGATGACATTGCTCAGGTGCTGGTGTGGCTGGCCATCGGTGATCACGATTGGTTGAACGGTCAACACATCATCGTCGATGGTGGTCTCATGGCCGGGCTTTCGTCGCGTTGGATCGACCGGGCTACCTCTCCCGCCGCGCGCGGGTGAGCTGATCCTGTCAAAGCCGGAGAAACTGGACAGAGGGTCCCTATTTCATTGTCTGATGTCGCCGGTAGGCTTGATGATGTGTGGGCGGTTCTGGTGGTTGCGGCGGTAGTACTGGTGGGTGGGGGTGCGGTCGCGGCGATCGCTATCTCCACACGCGGGAAAGGCTCGAGCTCGGCTCGGCCACCGGGGGCTGAGCCCCCGACTCCTGACCCGCGCCCGGCGTCATCGGCGGAGCAGGTTCGAAGGGCGGAAGCCCCCTCGTTCCCCGAGCGCTCGACACCGCCGCGGACAACCACACCAGCCCGAGGGGCGGCGGTGGCCTTCGAGGACCCCGAGCCCGAACGCCCGGAAATTCGTTCCCGGCCCATCGACCGCGCCACCCCGACGAGGAAGACCGACCGGCGTTCGCGAGGCCCTGGTCCTAGCCCCGAGGGCGAGCGCTCCGAGCCGGTACCGAAGACCCGTCCCCCTCGCCAACGGCCAGGGCTGACCGAACCGTCCGCTCAGGCTGCGGCGATGCCTCGGCGACGGACAACCACCGGGGCGCCGGCCGCGGCCACGCCTCGCCGACCGGTCGTCACCGAGCTCGACCTGGAGTCGGAGCTCGACGATGAACTGGATCTGGAACCCGAGTTCGACAAACCCGAGCTGTATGTGGAGCCGGATGGGGTCGCCCCGCGCCAGCCCTTGGGCGAGGTGCGAGAGTCGCTTGATCGAGAGTTCTCCGAGGGTCGGGCTGCGACGGTTTCGGCATCGACATCGGGGCTCTTCGACGCCGACCCGAACTGGGAACAGCCTCCCGAGGAGAACAGCAAACCGAGCGATGTGAGCCTGGAGCGCCACCAACTGCAGCAGGTCATCCAACGAGCGTCGACCCGGTCCCAAAAACGCGAACCGTCGATCAAAGCCAAGAGCCGGCCCGAGACCCCGTAGCGGTCAGTCCCAGACCAGGCCGCCATCGACGTTGATCGACTGGCCGGTGATGTTGCGCGCCGCATCCGAGGCCAAGAACACCGCCATGTCGGCAATATCCTCTGGCTCGTTGGCGCGGCGAAGAGGGATGGTCTTGTTCATTCGAGCCTCGGCATCCTCGCGCGAGATCGCCGAGCGCTCGACGATCTCCTCCATCACCTGGTTGTAGAGCGCGGTCTTCGTGGCACCGGGGCAGATCGAGTTGACATTGATGTCGTAGCGCGCCAGTTGGCTGGCGCCGATCCGGGTCATCGCGATGACCGCGCCTTTCGACCCGGCGTAGGCCACGTTCGAGGTGCCCCGGAATCCCTTCCCCGCGATCGACGCAATATTGATGATCTTGCCGGATCTCCGTTCGGCCATGTGGCGGGCCACGTGCTGCATGGCGAAGAACAGGCCCTTGGCGTTGACCGAGTGGATCATGTCCCAGTCCTGTTCGGTCACGTCAAAGAACCCGAGGCTCTTGGTGCGCCCGGCGTTGTTGACGAGCGTGTCAATCCGCCCGGCGCGGTCGATCGCTTCCGCCACCATGCCCTCGACCTGGCCCATGTCACCGAGATCGGCCAAGATCAGCTCGTGCGGTTCGCCGAGGGGGTCCATGACCGCGTGGCCTCGCTCGGCGTCGACCTCGACCCCGATGACCCGTGACCCTTCCGCTGCGAATCGCTGAGCGAGCGCGGTGCCCATACCGGCACCGATACCGGTCACCAACACGACCTGTTCCGACAACTCCATAGCAAGTCCCCCTTGATCTCGCCGACGTCTCAGGCGCCGGTCCAGCCCCACCTCGTAGGGTGGAACGAACGGAGCGTAGGACCAATCAGGGGATCGAGACCATGGGACTGGCCAACGGCGTGCATCATCTGGCGATCTGCACCGCGGATATCAAGGGGCAGATCGAGTTCTTCACCGACGTACTCGGCGCCGAGCTCAAGGCGCTGTACTGGATGCACGGGGTCGACGGGGCGTACCACGGCTTCGTGAAGCTGGCGGATTCCAGCTCGGTCGCCTTCGTGCAGACCCCCCAGATCGCTGACATTGAACCCCAGGTCGGGGTAAGCCACGCCGCCAATCCCGGTGCGCCCGCCGCGCCCGGCACCATGCAGCACGTGGCATTCAACGTGGACGGCGACGAACAGCTGCTCGCGCTGCGCGACAGGATCCGCGATCGTGGCATCAATGTCTTCGGTCCATTGGATCACGGGTTCTGCAAGTCCATCTATTTTGCGGGCCCCGAGGGCTTGAACCTGGAGATCTCGACCAGCGCCACCGCCATCGACGAGCGCGCCTGGATTGACCCCGAGGTGGTGGCGCTGGCCGGCATCGACGCCGACGAACTCGAGCGCTATAAGGATCCCGCTGCGTACCGCAACGATGGCGATCCCCTGCCGAACCCACCGATCGATCCTGCCAAGCCCCACATGCTCTTTCCGGAGAAGGTCTATCGGAGCCTCATGGAGAGCCCCGACGATGTCATCACGGCCCGTATGTCCGAGACCGAACCCCCGGTGAAACTCCCGACAACGGACACCTAGATTAGCAGAAAAAGCCCAGCAGCAGCCCAGTACCTTTTGGTCCGCCAGCCGGTGCTTGTCTGCATTGTTTCACTACATCATCCACTGCACCTGTCGTCAATCAATCGAGGTGAAGCCGTGTGAGCCCGTCGCAGGATGACGGTGGCTTGGGGCGTTTCTGGATCACCGGGGGTGTTTAGCCCGGGTCTTGCATAGCGGAGCCTGAGGCTCCGCTACCAACCCACCAGGTAGCCATAGTCGACCTTGCGGCGGCGGGCCGTTCGGATCGCCAGATAGTGGAACAGATGGATATATCGCGACGTACGGTCGAGAACAATCTGGATCGCGCCCACCGAACCCCGGAGGTAGATGGCCGAGAGCAACTGCAGTCTCTGTCTCGTGCGTGGCGCTATCCGGTGGAACTCGAACCTTGGGGAGCCTTGTTGCTCGATCCACGGCCCCTCTAGGAGTCTGCTGATTGGCGCCTAGCTCCCAGTTCCTCCCGTTGCGACGAACTCGCAGGGAGACCGCTCATGATGGCATTTCGACGAGCTCGCGCATCGTCGGGGAGCGATCCAATAGTTCGGCGAGCGATCCCCGGTCGACCAACCGGCCGTGTTCGAGGACGAGAATCTGATCGGCCCGTTCCAGCGCAGCCAGGCGGTGGGACACGACCAAGCAGGTCACGTCGCGGCGGGCGAACAAGCGCTCCCACAGTTCGTTCTCGGTGTGCACATCGAGCGCGGAGGACAGGTCGTCGAACACGAGTAGATCGGCTCGGGTGGCGAACATGCGAGCGGCGGCCGATCGTTGAACCTGGCCTCCCGAGAGCTTGACCCCGCGAGCCCCGACCATCGTGTCGATCCCGTGAGGAAGACTGTGGAGGTCATGGTCGAGCACCGCCAGACCCGCCGCATCGGTGATCTCGGTCCGGCCCAACTCCTCGCCGACGGCGATGTTGAGGGCCAGGGTGTCGGAGAAAAGCCTCGGCACCTGGGGGGTGTAAGCCGAACGCGGAGGGACGAGGAACGAGGCGCGGTCGACGATCTCATGATCGTTCCAGACCACCGTGCCCTCAGCCGGCAACAGACCGAGGATCGACCGAACCAGGGTCGTCTTGCCCGCACCGATCCGCCCCGTGATCACCGTGAAGGAGTCCCGTTCCAGTGAGAACGAGATATCCGAGATACCTATCGCACCGTTGGGGTGGGTGTGGGTCAGATGGTTCACCCGTAGCCGTTGGAGCTGGTCATCGGGCTGTCGCCGCCGGGGTGGCAGCTCACCTACCTGACCGACCAGGGGAACCCTCGCGCTGTCGAGCAAAGCATCATCGACGGCATCCACGCTCAGGCGGTGGACCCGGTCCCAGGACACTCCCGTCCGGCGATGCTGGGCTAGTGCGTCGCCCAGAAAGGCCATGTTCGACGTCAACCGCGGCAGGTAGACGATGAACAGTGCGAGCTCCCCAACGGTGAAGGTGCCTTCGCTGATCGCTCCGGCGCCCACGATGAGCACGATCGCGGTGGAGATATTCGCCATGTTGACGTTGAGCGACCGGAGTAGCTCGGTGAGCAGGGTGTCGCGCAGCGCCGCCCGGTGTCTGGTCTCGTTTCGTCGACGTAGCTCGCGGAGTATCGGTTGGTCAGCGTCGGCCAGCTTCACCACCTGGATCGACGAGAAGGTCTCCCCGATGAAGCCAGTGACCGCGTCGGTCGCCCGACGCATGGCTCTGCGCCGGGTGCGGATCTGGGGCGACATCGCCTGGTAGGCGAACAGGGCGGCGAGCAAGGGTACGAGCACGATGATGGTCAGCCGAGCCTCGATGAACGCCATGATCGTCACCGCGCCGCCGATGTATAACAGCATGCCGAGGGCGTCCAAATAGCTCTCCAGATAGCGGAGAACATCGTCGATGTCATCGCGGAACGTCGAGATCGCTTCCCCCGGCGACGGTTCGATGAGACGAGAACCGGGGGCCTCGAGTAGCCATGCCAACAGGTTTCTCCGCAGGCGGATGCCCTGGTCGAGCCAGTAGGCGTGGAACGCACGCTCACCCAACCATTGGACCACGGTCCGGCCGACGGCGAACCCCACGAATCCGATGATCGGTGCCCAGACCGACCCGCGGCCCCCCTCGTCGGTCAGCCGGTCGAACGTGACACCGACGATCAGGCCGACCGCGAGCGGCGAGGCGTGAATGACCGCCCAGAGAATCATGTTGACCAACGCCAACCCGGGTCGGTACGCCAGGACGCGCAGCATCAACCGGGCTGGGTTGATGCCGGGTGATGGTGAGGGTGTGGCCATCATTGGTTGACCTCCAGCGAATCGCTTCGGCCCGCGGCGAGGAGTTGGGCGTACTGGCTGGTGGGGTCGGCCAGGAGCGCGTCCCGAACGTCGTGTTCGATGATGCGTCCGTCGCTCACAACCATGATTTCGTCGGCGACTCGAACCGTGCCCAAGCGGTGAGCGATCACGATCACTGTGCGTCCGCTGAGCAGGCGTTCCATAGCTGCCGCGATGATCGACTCGGTCGCAGGGTCCAACCGTGAGGACGGCTCATCGAGAATCACCACCCGAGGATCCTGAAGATAGACCCGGGCGAACGCCAGGAACTGTGATTCGCCAGCCGACAGGCCGCTCCCGTCGGCTCCGAGCTGGGTTTCGAGGCCCACATGGCGTACCCAGTCACCCAGTCCCGCCCGGTCGAGGATGGCGAGGATCTCCTCGTCGGTGCGGTCATGTCGAAAGAAGGTGAGGTTGTCGCGGACCGAAGCTCGGAAGAGCTGCACCTCCTGGGTGACCACGGCGACGGCCGACCGGACCGATGCTGTTTGGGCCTGGCGAAGGTCAATACCGCCGAGGAGCACCCGACCTCCGGTCGGGTCGTACAGGTGAGAGGTCAGTTTGGCGATGGTGGACTTGCCTCCACCCGATCGGCCGAGCAGGCCGAGCACCGTACCAGGGCTCAATCGGAAGTCGACCCGGTGCAGAACCTGATCGTCTTCATAGCCGAAGTCCACGGCCTCGAACTGCACGCTCAATGGCTCATCGGGCAGAGGGGTATCACCGTCGTCGGCGACATTCTTGGTCCGAGCGAAGATGTCGTCGATGCGAATCAAACCGCCCGCAGCCAGCTGCAGTTGCTGGAACTCTTGGGCCACCTGCTCGACGGGCGTCCGCACCAGAGTCGTGTATTGCACGAGCAGATACGCCGTGCCGACGGTGATCGAACCGCGGGTGGTCAACAGGACCCCGACGATCAGAGCAAACACGTCGCCAGCCCAGAAAATACCGCTGGTCGATACCCAGAAAAGCGCCCGTTTCATACGAGCCGTCAGACCGGCGAAGTAGTAGGCGCGCATGACGCCGACGAAACGTCGCATCGTCTGGGGTCCCGCGCCATTGGCCCGAATGTCGTCCAGTCCGGCCAAGCGCTGCTCGATGTATCCATAGAGCTGAGCGGATGCCTCGCGTTCGGCTTCCGACGCATTATTGGCCATGTTGCGCAGGCGCCCGATGAGCACCAAAGACATCACGACGTACAGGGTCAAGGTGAGGCCCATCCACCAGTGCGTCAGCCAGCAGATCGCTAGCGCGCCCAGAAGTAACAGGCCTGCTCCCAGCAAGCGCACGACGAACCGACTGATGAAGTTGGCGATGGCGGTGACATCACCGTCGATGCGTTCGATCATCTCCCCCGGCGTGGTGTCGGTGTGGAAGCTCATGTCGAGATCGAGGACGTGTTCGGTGAGGTCCTCGCGCAGCCGGTTGGTCGCGGTCCAGCCGATGTCAGCGCCCAGATAGGTGGCCACACTGCTCAACATGCTGGTACCGAAGCCAGCCAAAAGGTAGGCGATACCCGCGGTCACAAGCCCGGTGGATGCGGTGCCGGCCAAGGCCCCATCGATGAACCACCGGAGAATCAATGGCACGATGAGTTGGAGGGAGATCGACCCCAACATCGCCACGGTGAGCAGGGTGAGTCGGCCCCATTGTGGGACCAGATAGGTCAGAAGCGTCTGGCGAAAGTTGGGGGCGGCCACAGCCTCACAACGGTACTAAGCGGAGCCTCGTCATGTCGCCGAATATTGCTATGTACCGCCCTGGCGATGCCAGGGCGGTCCATGCGCGGGCTATCGGTCGAGGCCGGCTCAGGAACCCAAATGGGCGGCGAACCAGTCCAGGGCGGCGGTTGCGGTCTGGTCGAGATGGCTCACATAGGGGTCGTAGTGACGACAGTCCAGCTCGACGAGCCGCTTGGGTTCGGTGGCCTGGGCAAAGGCTTCACGCTGCCAGGCGGTCGGTGTTTGGGTGTCGTTGGCTGCTATGACCATCAGCAGGGGCGTGGGGCTGACCCGGCTGATGAACGACTCGGGTTCGTACTCGCGCAACATCTCGAAGCTCCGCAGGGTGACCTCGTTGGCGTAGCTGCCGTCGTCGGTGGCGCTCACCCATTCCTCGGTTTCGCTACCCGGCACCGCGGCGGTGACCATCTGGGGAGCTTCGCCGCGGGCTCGGGCGGCACGGTCGGCGTCGAGGCGGGCCGCAAAGCGTTCTCGCGCCTTCTCGGGGACCCACGACAGATAGGTCTGATCGCCTCGCACGAGGGGCACCTGCGACACGACCGCGCCGATCCGACGGTCGAGGCCGCCGACGGTCAATACATGGCCACCGGCATAGCTGGTACCCCAGATGCCGACCCGATCGGCATCGACGGCATCGTTGGCCATCGTCCACGTGATGACGTCACGCATGTCATGAACTTGTTGCCACGGGTCGCTCTCATGTCGGACCGAGCCATCGCTGTCCCCATAGTTCCGATGGTCATACACGACCGTGGCGAAACCGGCCGCGACGAACCGTTCGGCCACCGCGCCCAGCCCCATCACCTTCAAGGCCGAGAAGCCGTGGCTCATCACGATCGCCGGATGGGGACCCTCGCCGTCCGGTTCATACCACCATCCCGCCAACTCGAGCCCGTCCCCGGTCGGTATCCGAACGTCACTGCGCATGTTGCCCCCAAGCTCTGCGGTACGAGCCCAAGACTCCCATGTTCTCCGCAGCCGCCGCCCGCCGAGCTACTGGGAGAGGCGTTCCACCCAGGAGTGATAATGCTGGAGCGATGGTTCATTGCGGCCGAAGACGAACGCATCGTTGCCCCCCGAGGCCAGCGCATCCTGGATTCTGAACCCCATCGCGTAGTCCTCGTCACGAACGGCCTGGAGCACCATGTCGGAGAACTGGCGGGCGGCCGCCTCGGACTCGGGGGTGGTGACCGGCTGGCGAACCATGATCGTCTGTACCGTGGTGGTCCGTTCGACGGTCGGCCCCGGAAAAACCTGGGAGACCAGGGCATGGTCGCCGATGATTCCCGACACCGACAGGTTGGGAAAGACCGAATGGATGAGCCGGATATGGTCCGCGGGCATCCAGTCGGGCTCGGGAATCCCGGCGAGCTCCCCCAGATTGGTCCGGCCGAACACGATGCGTTGATGGGGCCCGTAGGTGTCGTGCACCATCAGGTTGGCGATCGTGGTCTTGCCCACCGTCTCGGGGTGCAACGCCTGTTGGTGATACCCCTCCAGATATCCGTCGAAGGTCACCTTCCAGCCCGGACCTGGTAGCTCCCGTTGCTCGTGAACGAACCACTCGTCGAGGCGGAGCGTCTCCAGCTCAACCGCGAAGTCTCCGAGCCACTCGTCGATGTCGAAGACGGTGTCGGGCGTCAACCCGACCCAGACGAACCCGGCCCGCTCGGCCACCGGCAAGGCTTTCAGCGCCAGCTCGGCCCGGTCCACCTCCCCGAAGGTGCTCGCGCCGAACATGCCGACGAGCGTGCCCCGCTCGTCATAGGACCAGGCGTGATAGGGACATGTGAACCGGCGGGCCTGGCCCGCGCCGAGCTGGCACAGCGGTGCCCCGCGATGACGGCAGGTGTTGATGAATGCCCGCATCATCCCGTCGTCGCCCCGCACCATCAACACGGGGATGCCAAGCACGTCCATCGCCCGATAGCAGCCCGCGGTGGGGAACTCTGCGGTGAGCGCCAACCCGAGCGGAAGCTGCTTGAAGATGCGGTCGAGCTCCCGGCTCCAGCGCTCGGCGTCGAGATAAGCCTCCACGGGTAGGGACATGGTGGTCGGAGCGAGGGCGGTGGTCTTCGCCTCGTACAGGTCGAGAGCCCGTCGAGCGAGCTGGTGAAGCGCTTCGTCCACGTCGGTGTTCACCGCGGTCATGGTCGGCCCTCCATGATGCCGTCCGCGCCCGGCAGCCAGGAGGCGACCCCCGAGATGGGGATGGCGCACACCACGGCCTCGATGATCTCCGCCTCGGAGGCCCCGGCGGTCCGGGCCCCGTTGGCGTGCACGTTCACGAAACGAGACGAGAACTCGGCGGCGTTGACGGTGCACAACAAAAGCTCGACGTGTTTGGTCTCCAGCAGGTTCTCGGCCAGCGCCCACTCCCGCATGAGCACATAGCCTTCGAGGGCCCGCGGCGCATCGTCGGCCATCAGCTCGATGTAGTCGGGGACAAACCCGAAGTACCCGGTGAAGTAGTCCAACGCCGCTTGGCGGTCCAGGGCAAAATCCGGGGACGGTTCGGTCGGCTCCGCGATCTTTTCGCCGAACACCCCGTCGACCGCGGCGGTGAAACGGCTGTACACCCCCTCGCCCCGGCTGATCATCACCGCAAGCGCCGCGCCCCGAGCCTGGGTGAGGCTGAGCCCAAGCGCTTTGGCCCGACCGAGCTCCCGCTCAACAAGATCCTCTTGGGTGCGCACCGCCGCCGCGCAGGCCATGTAGAGCGCTTTTGCCCATGCCTGGCACGCTCCATCGGTATCGGTTACCTCCCGTACCCGCGCATACCCCTCGGCAAACTTCGGGGAGACCGCCGCGATCTCCGGACTGCGGAGCACCTCACTGCCCAGGGCCCCATGATTCGCGTTCTGTGGCATCGTTTCCCCCTACACCATCGACCTGAGCCGTATCGTACGCACCGCCTGGACAGCAGGACAGGAAGGCTCCGGCTCGCTGGCGCTAGCTCGGCCGGTTCTGGTCGGTTGGGTTCTGGTCGGTCCGGAACATGTCACATGTCACTTCCTACGACTCGGTGGGACCGAGCAGAGCTAGCCTGATCCGGCGCGGCGCGGCGCGGCGATCGATTGTTACCCGAAGGACTGACGGCCATCACCTACGATCTGTTTTCCTCGCTCGTTGCGGCCACCCGGACCAGGTGGCTTGTCCTCACGGTTCCGGTGCTGCTGTTCGGCGCCGCCTGTGGCAGCCAGACCAACGAGCTACGGCCACCCGAGTCCCTCGACTCCGCCTCGGAGCAGACGACCACCATCGTGTCGCCGACGACGGCCGACACGTCCTCCACGACCATCGCCCGGACCGGCCCGGTGAGAATAATGCCGCTCGGCGATTCGATCACCGAGGGCGATGACCCCAACAAGCCGACCGAGAACCCTCAGTCCTACCGAGGACCCCTCTTCGCCGCTCTGGTCGATGCCGGCTACGACGTGGACTTCGTCGGCTCCCAGTCCAGACCCTCATTCGAGGGTGACGACGATGACCACGAGGGTCATGGCGGCTACACGATCGGTCCCGACAACTCGTTCCTGTTCGAAGGGGGCGAGGATGCCAACCTCGCCGCCCACCTCGACGGCTGGCTCGACGCAGCCGAACCGGAGGTCGTGCTGCTCATGATCGGGGTCAACGATCAGCTGCCCGGGGAGCAGGAGGGCGGCTACTCGCGGCTGGTGGAACCGGCTGACGCGCCGGACAAGCTGGTCGCGCTCGTCGACCGGATCCGTGAGCGAGCCCCCGAGGCCATCGTTCTCATCTCCTCGTACCCGCCGATCAGCTTCCTGGTCGACCCCTCGCTCGACCATGTCGCCAACTTCACCGCGCTCAATACGACGGCCCGGACGCTGGGCTCGGGGACCGACCCCCAAGTCATCTATGTCCCGATGTTCGAGACCCTCGAGGACGACTGGACCGAGGCGGACACCTTGGCCACCGGAGACCAGCTCCACCCCTCGGCCCAGGGGGCGCGGCGAATGGCCGACGTCTGGTTCGACACCCTGACACCGGTGCTCGACGGTCTCGGATGACGCGGCCCTTCCTGAGGGGCCAACGGCGTCGACGCCCGAATGAGCGGCCAGACAGGGTGAGCGGCCAGACTGGGTGAACCGGTCCGACCCGGTCGGACGGCCCAGATGACGATGCGCGCAAGGGGTGGCTATGCCCGTCGATCCGAACCGAGAGAGCTGGAAGCCCGGCATGACCTGGGAACAGGCGGTCGAGGAGATCGACTATCTCGGGACCCTCGTCGAGGAGATGGGCGGCGCGGCCAAGATCGCCCGCCAACATGAGGGCGGCCGGTACACCGTCCGCGAACGCATCGCCAAGATGGCCGATCCCGACAGCTTCGTCGAGATGGGCCGGCTGATGGGATCGGCCCAATACGACGAGAACGGCAACCTGACGAGCTTCACGCCCGGCGGTTACGTCATGGGTCTGGCCGAGCTCGACGGTCGGCCGGTGGCGATCGGTGGGGATGACTTCACCCTGTCGGGCGGCAGCCCTCACGATGTCCACAAGATCCCGCATCAGTTCGTCCAACCGCTCGCCATCCAGTACGGGATCCCCTACATCCAGCTACGCGAGGGGGTGGGCCACAGCTCCAAGTCCGACGAGGAGTCGGGCCATATGGCGCTGCCTCAGGGTGACCTGTGGTGGCAGAGTGTCGAGCTGTTGTCCAAGGTGCCGGTGGCGTCGGGAATCATGGGCTCGGTAGCCGGCTGGCCGGCCGCCGCGGCGCTGATGGCCCATTTCACGGTGATGGTCAAAGACCAATCACAGATCTTCCCGTCGGGTCCGCCGGTCGTCGAACGAGCCATAGGGGAGACCCTGAACAAGGAGGAGCTCGGCGGATATCGGATGCACGTGTACGAGAGCGGGCAGGTTGACAATGTGGCTGAAACCGAGGAGGACGCGTTCGACCAGATCCGCCAGTTCCTGTCCTACCTGCCGAACACGGTGGCGGAGGTCGCCCCCCGGGTCGAGACCGGAGATGCCCCCGATCGGCGTCCCGAAGAGCTCCTCCACATCATCCCGGAGAACCGGCGCCGGGGCTACGACGCCCGGAAACTGATCAGGCTCGTTGTCGACAACGGCGAGTTCTTCGAGATGCGCCGTCAGTACTCGGGCGCCATCATCACCGCGTTCGCTCGGCTCGATGGGTACAGCGTCGGTGTGCTGGCCAGCGATCCCATGAAGATGGCCGGCGCCATCGACGGTGACGCCGCCGACAAGTACGCCCATTTCGTCGACCTGTGCGATGCCTTCAACCTGCCGATGCTGATCCTGCTCGACATGCCGGGCTTCATGTTGGGATCGGCCGCCGAGCGCAAGGCGACCATGCGCCGAGGGGTGCGGGCGCTGATCGCGTCGGCCGAAGCCCGGGTACCCAAGGTGGAGTTCAACGTGCGGAAGTCCTATGGCGTCGCCGCCGACGGGCCCAACAGCATGGGCTTGCCCGACGGTATCAACCTTCGGTTCGGGTGGCCGGCCGGAGAATGGGGTGGTATCCCCATCGAGGGTGGGGTGGCCGCCGCCTATCGGCGGGAGATCGCCGCGGCGGAGGATCCCGACGCCTACCGCGCTGAGATCGAGGACAGGCTGCGGGCCATGCGCTCCCCGTTCCGTGCCGCCCACCACGGCGACGTCGTCGACCTGATCGACCCGCGCGACACCCGGCGACTCGCCTGCCAGTTCGTCCGACTCGCTCAGCCCCACCTGGCTCGACTCGCCCAACGCGAGAAGCGAGCCGTGCGGCCCTGACCCGACCGGAGTCGGCTCCCTTCGTGCTCGACTTCTACCGCACTCGAGCACGAAGGGAGGGAGAAAGGGCCGCGGTGCCGAACTGGCTGAACACGGTCCACCGCAGGTCGGGCGGCGAAGCGTTGTCCACCTGGCCATGGCGTTGGACCGGTGCTCCGTCGTCGGGTCGGGCCCGTGATACGCAGAACACGAATGCCAGCTCGGGTCCGTGAGCCCTCTGCGGCTTACCCAGATTCCGGGTCACCAGTATGCTCGGGAAATGCGTCTGGGGATCGGGTTGTGGTGCCTGCAATCGACGGCGACCGCGCCCCGCTCCTTCGCTCGTGCCTACGAGGAGTTGATCGACGACGCGCTGCTCGCCGAGCGGGTCGGTTTGGACTCCATCTGGTTGTCAGAACACCACGGCTTCTATGACGGGTACTGCCCGGCCCTGATGCCGGCGGCCGGCGCGGTGCTCCAGGCCACATCCTCGCTGCGGGTCGGCACCGCCGTCCTGTTGTTGCCCCTCCAGCGACCCGAGCGGGTGGCAGCGGCCGCGGGGGAACTGCACCGGGGTTCGGGCGGCCGCTTCGAGCTGGGGGTGGGCATGGGGTACCGCCCGACCGAGTTCGCGGCCAAGGGTCTCGACATGGCCGAGCGGAGAACGCTTCTCGAGGGCGGGCTGGACGCCATCGGGAGGCTGGGAGATGACGGTATCCCGTTGTGGGTCGGGGTCACGAGTGTCCCGGCCGCGAGGCGGGCCGGCCGCCGCGGGCTGGGGTTGTTCATCTCCGGGGCGTTCGCGAAAGAGGTGGTCGACGAGCTGGTGGCCGCCCACCGCGGCGCATGGCAGGAGGCGGGCGAACCGGGAGTCCGTCCGCCTCCGGTCGGGCTGTTGCGCAATATATGGCTGGCCGACTCGGCCACGGCGCGGCGCCAGGCCGCCGAGTGGGTTCGCTCCAGCTACCTGGTGTACGCCGGGCTGGGTTGGGGCGCACGGGACACAGGGGTGGATTTTGTGGCCGAGATCGGCTCCTCGATGGACGAGGTCGAAGCATCGGCGCTGATAGGGAGCGCTGAGGAGGTGGCCACCGCCTTGGACGTGTACGAAGGGGTGGAGCTCATCGTCTGTCGTGTCGGATATGACCAGCCTCCCCGGAACGCACTCATCGAGGTCATCGAACGAATCGGAACCGAGCTTCGACCATTGGTAGGAGAGCTGAACCAATGAGGTTGGGCCTTACCCTGCCCTCCGACCGGGTAGAGGAGTGGGTCGCCATCGCGAGACAGGCCGACGAGCTCGGCATCTGGGCGGTCGAGGTGCGCGGCGCGGCGGGGACCGAAGCGGTGCGGGCCGCGTCGCTCATCCAAGCGACCCGCCATGTCCGGATCTTCGTCACCGTCGATCTCCGCGCGGAGCACCCGGTCACCCTCGCCGAGGAGATCGCGGTGCTCGACAACCTGTCGGGCGGGCGGATCGGTGTGGTGGTCGAGGGGGCGGCATTGGGCCCCCTGAGCGTGTTCGTTGACGCCCTCGTCGGTCGGGTCGTCAACGGGATGATCGTCGCGCCGCCTCCGCTCCAAGCGGAGATCACGGTGTGGGCCGACCTGGCCCAGGACCCTGCGGACATCTCGAGGGGCGGCGCCGGCTCCCCGGGCCGGGCCGCACTCACCGGGGACCTGGCCGCCGGTCGGACCATCATCGATGCCTGGCAGGCGGCCGGTTGCACCCATCTGTTGGTCGGTTGGCCAGGCGATGCGAGAGTCCTGGCTCGACACCTGGTCGGCCGGGCCGCCATGATCGCGTTTCCGGAGCTGGTGGCGGAGCTCGCCGACGGGATCGCCCCCTTCGATGGTCCGGCTGAGGTCGCTCGCCGAACACCCTGATCGCCGCGGCTGACCAGGCATCGAAGTTCGAAGATGATTTAGACTTTCTCCTGCCGGCCAAAAGAGAGGCAGTCGAACATGTCCACGCCAATCAGTGTTGACCCTTCCACAGGGTTGAAGATTTTTGACACCCGCGCCGCGAGCGCGATGGACAATGTGGTGGGTAAGGGCTATTCGGTCACCGAGGACACATCGCTCAAGACGCTGCCGCCGCAGCCGGAGGGTGCTTCGTTCGACGCCGAGGAACAGGCCAAGTATCGGGAGTACAAGGACGCTCGGCGCGGCGCGGCGGACTACATGTCGATGGAGGGCGAGTTCTCCAAGTACCTCGAAGACGTGTACTCCGCGGATCCGGTGCCTCGCGAAGCGCTGACCGACGAGGTCGAGATCCTGGTCGTCGGGGCCGGTTTCGCCGGACTGTTGTTGTGGCACAAGCTTCAGGCCGCCGGTTTTGTCGACGTGCGTTTCGCCGAGAAGGGCGGCGATGTCGGGGGGACCTGGTATTGGAACCGCTATCCAGGCATCGCCTGTGACGTCGAGTCCTACAGCTATTTTCCGCTGTTGGAGGAGATGGAGTACTTCCCGACGATGAAATTCGCGTCGGGTTTCGAGATCTTCGAGTACTGCCAGAAGATGGCCAAGAAGTTCAAGTTCTACGATCACACCTTGTTCCACACCACGGTGGAGAAGACCGAGTGGGACGAGGAAACCGGCCGCTGGACGGTCTCCACCGATCGGGGCGACGCCATCCGGGCCCGCTACGTGATCCTGGCCAACGGGATTCTCACCACCCCGAAGTTGGCCCGGATCGAGGGTATGGAATCGTTCAAGGGTGACTCGTTCCACACCTCTCGGTGGAACTACAACGTGGATCTTGAAGGCAAGCGGGTGGGGATCATCGGCACCGGTGCCACGGCGGTGCAGGTCATTCCGGAGCTGGCGAAGGTCGTCGATGAGCTCTATGTGTTCCAGCGGACACCATCGACGATCGATGTGCGTGATCAACGCGAGACCAGGCAGGACGAGATCGACACCTGGTCGAAGGAACCAGGCTGGGCCCGGGCCCGCCGACAGCGGTTTGCCCGTATCTCCGAGGGCCGCACCGCGATCAAGGCCAACGACGACTATCTGGCGGGAAAGGTCGCAGATTTCAAGGAACGCAAGGAGCACGCGACTCGACTCGCACCCGAAGACCGGGTGCAAAAGCAGCTGAACACCAACTTCCGGATCATGGAACAGATCCGGTCGCGGGTCGACGCCATCGTCGAGGACCCCGGTACGGCGAGGGCCCTGAAACCCTTCTACCCCTATGGCTGCAAGCGGCCGACGTTCCATGACGAGTACCTGCCCAGCTTCAATAAGCCGAACGTCCATCTCGTGGACACCGCCCCCATGGGCGTGAGCCAGATCAACGAGAACGGGGTCGTACACGATGGCGTGGAATACCCGATCGACGTGTTGATCTACGCCACCGGGTTCCAATGGATGGCGACCTCGACGTTCAACACGACCGTCGGACGCGGGGGCCGCACCCTGACCGAGAAATGGGCGAGCGAGGGCACGAAGACGTTCCTTGGGATCCACTCCAAGGGGTTCCCGAACATGTTCGTGGTCACTGGGCCCCAGGGCGGTGGCGGAAGCTTCAACTTCACCGACGCCATCGACTCCCACGCCGACTACATCGTCTGGATGCTCGAGACCATGCGGGAGCAGGGTCACGACATCGTCGACATCCACAGCCAACCAGAAGACGACTACGCCGAGCATTGTCGCCAGGCCGACGAGGCTTCGGCCCCGCTACGGGACTGCCTCTCGTACTACAACGGGCACGGGGACGCCGAGTACGGCAGCCTCGCCTATTACGGCGGCGGGCGCTGGCACAAGTTCCGTATCGCCGCTCAGGACACGCTCGACCCGTACACCTTTGGTCATATGGTCAACGCCTGACCGGGTTAGCTCCGCTGCCTTCACCGGCCCTGGTCGGTGAAGGCGGGTAGGACCTCGTCCGCGAAGCGCGCCAGCTGGTCCATAACCGTCGTCGGTTGCGCTCCGACCGGCTGCGCGACCATGACCTCTTCGAGGCCGGGATACCGCTCGCCGAGCTCGCCCAGGCGATCGATGATCATCTCGGCCGGGCCGCACAACCACGAGCCGGCTTCGATGGCGTCCTCGATGGTGGGGAGGCCGGCCTGGGCCGCAGTATTTCGGTGACCCAGCTTCATCAGCTGCTCGTCGGTCAACTCGCCGGCGAATCCGAGGGGTCCGAACATCTTCTGGTACTCCTCGAGCAGAGGCCGGGCGAGACGCTTGGCCTCGGCCTCGGAATCGGCGAGTACGAAAGAGAAGCCGACGATCAGGTCACCGCCCAGGTCCGTGTCCCGACCGGCGGTGGCCAGCTTTTCCTGCCACCGTTCGACGACGGTGTGCGATGCGCCACCGGATGCCGCCCCTCCGCCGACGAAGCCTTTGATGCCGTGGCGGACCATGAAGTCAAGCCCCCGGTCCGACGCGCTAACGATCGGTTGCCAGCACTCGACCGGGTTCCGGGGTTTGGGCACCAGGGTCAGCTCTTCGAGCTCATAACCCCGATAAGCGACCTTCGGGGGCAGGTCGTACTGGGCGCCGTGATGGGAGAACGACGGCTCTCGGAGCGCTTTCATCAATACCTCTACCTGCTCTTCGAACAGGTCCCGAGATGCGCCTGGGTCCGAGTACGGCACCCCGAATGAAGCCAGTTCCCTTGAATGGTAACCCCGTCCGATCCCGAGCCGCACCCGTCCTCTGGTCAAGATGTCGGCCATCGAGTAGTCCTCCGCCAGCCGGATGGGGTGCCACATGGGGAGGATGTTGAATCCGCACCCGAAGCGCAGCCGCTCGGTCAGCCCCGCGAGATGGGTGGCCAGCAACAAGATGTTGGGGATGGCCTCATACCCCTCGTGTTGGAAGTGATGCTCAGCCAACCAGAGGGTGTCGTATCCGCTTTGATCCATGAGTTTTGCCAGCCGCTCGCTGGTGATCAGCGGCTCGGCGAGGGCGTCGTCGTCGTACCGGCGGTCATTGACCGCGGTGCCGTCGAAACCCATGTCCTCGTGGTGAACCTGACCGACCCAAAGTGTCCCGAAACGACAGATCATGAACATGCACGCTAACCGCGGGCCTCAGGCCGGTAAGCTAGATCGTTTGTTGGAATCACGGACCACTGACGAGCCCCGTCATCTTTATCACTGGCAGTTCGAAGCGCTGACCGCTTGGCTGCAATGTGGCCGCTGCGGAGTCGTGGAAGCAGTCACCGGTTCAGGGAAGACCGATGTGGCCATTCCGGCCATCGTGGATGCCCACCGCCGCGGCCTGTTCGTGCTGGTCATCGTGCCCACCCGGGTGCTGATCGCTCAATGGTACGAGAGGCTGGAGCGGGCTCTGCCGGACGCCACCATCGGCCGGTTGGGCGACAGCCGCCGAGACCGGCCCGAAGATGTCGATGTTCTGATCGCCACCCGCCATTCCACAGTGTCGCGGCGACCGAAACCCCCGACCGAGGCCGGGGGCCTGCTCGTCGCGGACGAGGTTCACGGGTACGGCGGCGGAGTGCTCCGCAAATCCCTCATCCCCGAGTACCAGGAACGCCTCGGTTTGACCGCCACCCTCGAGCGGTCCGATGACGCGGTCGAGACCCTGCTCCTGCCGTACTTCGGTGGGGTGTGTTATCGGTACGGGTTTGTGTCCGGTATCGCCGACGGGGTCTGCGCTCAACCCCGGGTGGCGTTCGTGGCGGTGCCGCTCACCGATCAGGAGCGCACGGAATACAGCGAGACCGAGGCCGCGCTGGTGACGGCGCGCCAACATCTACGCCAGATCAAGGGCATGCCCCTTCAGCCGTTCGGGGCGTTCCTCGCGTCGGTGCAGTATCTGGCCGATAACGACGGAGGAGCCGATGGGCGGGCGGCCAAGGACTATCTGAACTCCTTTGGCCGGCGCCGCGAGATCGTGGCTTCGAGCTCGGCGAAGTACGAGTCACTCACCAGTTTTGTGCCGACGATCAAGGTCAGCGATGGCACCTTGTTGTTCACCGAAACCGTCAGGGCGGCCAACCACGCCATCAACCGGCTGGACCCGGAGATCGCGATCGATGTGATCACGGGGAGCACGGGGCGTCGCGATCGAGAACGGGTGCTCGACGACCTGCGGTCCGGGGCGCTCCAAGCCGTAGCCGCGCCCCGGGTGCTCGACGAAGGGGTGGATGTCCCCGACGTCAACTTGGGCATCGTCGTGAGCGCCAGTCGGACCCGCCGCCAAATGATCCAGCGGATGGGTCGGATCTTGCGTCGCAAGCGACCGGGTACCGGTGCCCGGTTCGTCATCGTGTTCGCCAAGGACACCCTGGAGGATCCCCGAACGGCGGTCGACCGAGATGGGTTCATCGAGGAGATCCAGGAGATCGCCGAGTCGGCTGAAGCGTTCGACGCCACCGACCTGACCGGGCTGACCGACTTTCTCGCATACAGCGGCCCGGCTGAGGTGCCCGAACCGCGGCGGGTCGCGTCCATTGGACCCGCGACTGGAGAATCCAGCGGCGCTGTCGCCGAGTACGACGAGGTCCTGCCCCGCCTTCGGTCGGGTGATCCGGACGCATGGAGATCAGCGGCCACCCAAGGCGCGGATGATCCGGTCGTCTTGGAACGGCTCATCGACGAGCTCGGCGCCGCGGCGGTCTACGCCCACGTCCATCTCTTGGCGTGGGAGGGCACGAACCCCTTTGGCGCCCAAGTGGATGCCCTCTTCGACACCGTCGCGGTCAGCCCCCGGCCTTACCTCGAAGTGGAGAAGCTGACCCTTCCCGAGGTCACGACGGAGAAGAAGTCGAAGGTGAAGCGACTCTCGACGGGGGAAAGCCCGGTCGCGGTCGTGCAGGTCGGCAAGCAGTGGGTGTTGCGCTGTGTCGGGTGCAACTCGACCTCCGCCCCCACCCCGTACCGCTGGCAGGCATTGGACATGGAGGTCGAGTGCAGCTGTTTCGACTGACGGGACCCTCGCTCCGCAACCGCGTGCGACCGTTTCAGTCGAGCAGTCCGCTGGCGGCGCCCCCATCGATGAGCAGCCCGGTGCCGGTTATGAACTTGGCCTGTTCGGAACACAGGAAGGCCACGGCCTGGCCAAAGTCATCGGGGTCGCCGGTGACGCCGACCGGGATGGTTTTGGCCGCGGCCTCCGGTGAGGCCGCAATCTTGGCGACCCGGTCGGTCCAGTGGGTACCGGGCTGGCAGGAGTTGACGGTGACACCGGAGGCGGCCACCTCGCGGGCCGTGATCTTCAAGAAGCTGGTGAGACCGGCCCGAGCGACCGAGCTGGCCAACAGGTAGCCAATCGGCTGTTTGACGCCGACGCTGGTGATCGCACACACCCGGCCCCAGCCGCGTTCCTGCATGGCCGGAATGGCGGCCCGACACATCTCGATCATGGCCATGAGGTTCATGTCCAGGGCTTGTTGATAGTTGTCGAGCTCGGTGTTGACAAAGGTGCCCGGGGGCGGCCCTCCGGCGTTGGTCACGAGGATGTCGATATGGCCGAGCTCGCGAACGGCCGCATCGACGAACGCTCTTCCGCCCGCGGCGTTGGACACGTCGGCGGGGATGGTGACGACTTCGCCGTCGATCTGATCCGCGGCGGCGAGAAGCTTGTCCCCGTCGCGCCCCGAGATCGCGACCTTGACCCCTTCGGCGGCCAGGGCTTTGGCGGCTCCGAGGCCCAAGCCGGCCGAGCTGGCAGCTACCGCTGCGGTCTTACCACTGATACCGAGATCCATCATGTCCTCCGCGGGCGATCCTGTCGTCATGCCGAAGGTAGCCCTTGCGTCGAGTGCAGGCCCTACCCGGCTCGGAGTCTCGGGCCACGGCCTCGCTCCGGACCGATGCCCAACCTGACCGATCTGGTTCCCTATCCGCTGTGATGCCTCTTGGCCCCGGAGGCTCAGAACAAGGAGTCCTGGATGCGGAGCTCGTCCTGGCCGAAATCGCCCGGCTCGATCGGGACGCCGTACAGCGATGACAGGTCGGCGGCGAAGATGTCGTCGACGGCCGTCGAACGAATGGCGATCACCGGGCCGCATGCTCCCACGATCATGAGATCGTGGGACCCACCGGCCAACGACCGCGGATAGGCGATGGGGGCGTTCCAAACCGGGTCGTCCGCGTCGGGGAAACGCCAAAGCTCGTCGGCGCGTTCTCCGGTTCCTCCTTCAGTGGCCAGGAGGGGATCGATCCTGCGGGCCAACGCGGCCAAGGTCTTCTCGAGCGCCCCGTCGCTCACCGGAGCCAGCAGGCCGCGAAGCTTGCTGCTCGTCGCCACGGACTGAGCGACGTCGAGCTCGCTGGTGACCCGATCCTCCATGGAGCGGACCTCGAAGCCGCTCTCGAAGGACGCGATGAACCGTGCCATCCACGCCCCTTGTTCCACCAGTCGGTCGTCGCCGCGGGCCGAGGCGGTGACGCCGACCTTGATCGAGCCGTCGCGGAATGCCGCGAGGTAGAGACGGTGGGGCCGGTCGAGGTTGGCGGCGAATCGCCGATCGAGCTGGTCCCGGTCCTGGCGGTGCGCCTGGTGCACGTTGGAGGCCAGAACTCCCTCCATCATCTGGCACCGTTCGCAGCGACGGGATGATGGTGTCGCCGGAGCGCGCTGACAATCCACTGGCTGGCCGTCGGTATGGGACCGATGGCCGAGACATCGCTTTGGCCTCCCGGTCGCGACCCGGTACTGGAGCGGCAACTCGAGCAGCGGGATCATCACCGTGGGTTCAGTGGACCATCCGATCCGCGCCCGAGTACGGCCGGCCCGCCAGTGCAGCCCAAGGATGGTCAGCAGCGAATCGTCTGGCGGGTCCGGCAGCTCTTGATCCACTCCCGGAGTTGATCACACCGCCGGGCCCCATGTAACCGCGGGGTACCGAACCGCGGGCGCCGTCGGGGTCGACGCCGTAGGGTCTGACCATGACCGCCGGGACACTGACCGCCATTCATGTTCATCCGATCAAGTCATGTCATCGCCTGGAGCTCGACCGCGCGGAGATATCAACCTACGGTCTTGCGGGGGATCGAGAATGGCAGGTCGTGGGCCCCGACGGTTCTGCCATCACTCAACGCCAGCACCGGCAGATGGCCACCATCGCGCCGGAACTGATCGACGGCGGATTGAGGGTCACGGCTCCGGGCCAGGACCTCATCGAGATCGCCCGCCCACCGGTCAATGACCGGTCGGCCTTCGCTCTGTTGGGCGACGAGGTGCAGGTGGGTGATGGAGGCGACGACGCCGCTCGCTGGTTCACGAAGGTGCTCGGCACGGACTGTCGGCTGGTGGCCATCACCCCGGCCACCCAGCGTCGCGTGCCGCTGGTGAAACAACAGCCCGTGACCTTCGTGGACGCCGGTCCGGTGCTGGTGACCAACGAAGCGTCGCTCGTCGATCTTCGCGGGCGGGCCAACGAGCCGTTCGGCATGGAGCGCTTTCGACCGAACCTCGTCGTCGACGCCGGCGAGCCGTGGGTGGAGGACACCTGGCGGTCCTTCAGCATTGGTGAGGCCCGACTCGACTATCTCCTGGCCTGGCCTCGTTGCGCAGTACCTCAGATCGACCAGGACACGAGCGAGCGACACAAGGAGCCGGCGGTCGCCCTGCGAGCCCACCGATGGTGCGAGTCAGCCCCCGACATGCCGAAGGGCCTGCGCGCCGCGCTGGAAGGAAACGCGTTGTTCGGTATCAGCTGCGCGGTGGCACCGGCCGGCTCGACCGTCTCGATCGGTGACCCTGTCGAGGTGATCGCCACCGCCCCACCGGTCATTCCCGCCCCCGCCGTCGGCTAGCAGGATCGAGCGAGGCCTCGGCCCGATCCCTCAGACCCCACCCCAGATCCGCTCCGCGGTCGCCACGACCAGCTCGAGCTTGGCTTTCTGGTCGTCCACGGTGATCACATTGCCCTCTTCAGTGGACGCAAAACCGCATTGGGGAGCGATGCCGAGCTGGTCGATGTCCACATATTTGGTGGCTTGCTCGAAGCGCCGTTCGAGATCGTCGAGCGACTCGAGGGGCGCGGTCTTGGTGGTGATGAAGCCGGGCAGGACGCGCTTGTCACCCTTGGGGAGGTGGCGCAAAGGATCGAGACCACCCGCCCGCTCGGTGTCCCACTCCATGAAGTAGACGTCGACGCTGGTCTCGGCGAGGACCTGTTCTGCCGAGGGGTCATATCCCCCCGATGCCATCCATGTCGACTGAAAGTTTCCTCGGCACAGATGCATGGCGATGGTCATGTCGTCGGGGCGGTCGGCGATCGCCGCTTCGATGGTGCGCGCGTACGCGTTGATCAGCTCATCGGGGTCGAAGCCCTGCTGGCGCTTCTGTTCCCGCTGGTCCTCGTCCCCGAGGTAGGCGAAGAAGATGTCGTCCATCTGGAGATACCGGCATCCAGCGTCGTAGAACGCGTGGACCGCCTTGTTGTAAGCGGCGGCAATGTCGCCGAGCAACACGTCGAGGTCCTGGTACTCGGGAGGAGCGATGTCGGCGGGAGCGGTACGGAAATGGCACGCACTCGGGCCGGGTATCGAGATCTTGGGGGTGGAGCCGTTGGCGGCCGAGGCGAGGAAGCGGTAGTGATCGAGCATCGGATGGTCGCCGGGAAAGTCGAGGGGGGCGGTGATGGTGGGGTACAACGGCTTCAGCGTGGCTCCACTGAACTTGAGACCCTCACCCCGTTCGACGAGGTCGAGCCCGGACAGGCCATCCATGAAGTCGTAGTGCCAGAACGCTCGCCGGTACTCCCCGTCGGTCACGGCCCGCAGCCCGATCTCTTCTTGGAGCGCGACCGCTCTGCGGATGGCGGTGTCTTCCACCGCGGCCAGCTCGTCGGCGCTGATCGACTTCGAGTCGAAGTGGGCGGAGCGGGCCGCTTTCAGCTCGGCCGGTCGCAAGAGACTCCCGACATGGTCGGCGCGATAGCGCGGTTTGGTAGCCATGGTCGAAGTGTCGCGCAATCCAGGTTGTTGCGCGGGGTCCGATACGATGCGCGCCACGTCGATCAAGGGGGACAGACGTGGCCGAGCCGGCAAGCTGGGAACAACGACACGAGCAGGCGCTGGAGACCTTCGCCCGCTTCATTCCCGGGGTGGAACCTGAACGGGTCTTCGCCTCGATGGAACGCAAGATGGGGGCGCTCGGCTCGTTCGGGTTCAACGCCGTCGGCGAGATGTGGGCCCGGCCTCAGCTCGAGCGGCGTGACCGGAGCCTGATGATCATCTCGGTGCTGGCCGCGCAGGCCCGTGACGAGGAGCTCGAGATGCATGTTCAGGTGGGCCTCAACCACGGCCTGACGCGCATCGAGATCGAGGAGATCAACCTTCACATCGCGGCCTACGCAGGATTCCCCGCGGCGATGGCAGCCAGCCGCCATATGGACGCCGCGTTCTGCAAGGCCGAAGGGGTGGAGCGTATCGAGGGCCGGTCGCCCGCTGAGCGCTTGTCGGACGAGGAGAGGATGGCCCGCGCCGGCGATGTGCGTCAGAGCCTTACCGGCGGTCGAGCGAAACCCGATCCCGAAGACGATCTCGCCGCGATGCGCGACTATCTGGGCGACCTCGGAGACTGGGCGTTCAAGTACGCCTTCGGAGAGATCTGGTCCCGCCCCCAGCTGTCACGCCGCGATCGCTCGCTGGTGGTGGTCGCCATACTGGCCGCGCTCGGCCAGGCCTCGGAGCTGGCTTTCCACGTGCCGGCCGGGATCAATCACGGCCTCACCCGCGAGGAGATCGAAGAGGTCATGACCCATCTGGGCCTCTACGCCGGTTTTCCCAAAGCGGTCGACGGGATGCGAGCCGCCAAGGAGGCTTTCGCCAAAATGGACGAGCGGGCCTCCAAAGCGGACTGACCCCAATATTCGTTTCGGCTCGTCGGGGTCGGGGCCTAGTGTCGTCCCCGATGACCAGGACAGTGATAACCGCGACCGGCTTGGTGAAGCGCTTTGGGAATGTGACGGCGCTCGACGGGCTCGAACTGTCAGCGACAGAGGGCACGGTGCTGGCGCTCTTAGGTCCCAACGGTGCCGGCAAGACCACCGCGGTCTCGATCCTCACGACATTGCTGAAGCCCGATGCGGGCACGGCCACGGTTGGCGGCGCCGATGTGCGCACCGAACCCGCCGAGGTGCGGCGCCGGGTCGGCTTGTCAGGCCAGTACGCGGCCGTCGACGAGGTGTTGACCGGATTCGAGAATCTCGACATGATCGGCCGCCTCTATCGGCTCGGTCGGCGACGGTCGCGAGAGCGCGCCCGAGAGTTACTCGAGCGCTTCGACCTCGTGGAGTCGGCCGATCGACCGGTGAAGACGTACTCGGGCGGGATGCGCCGGCGGCTGGATCTCGCCGGCGCTCTCGTGGCCGAACCTCCGGTTCTAGTGCTCGATGAACCGACGACCGGCTTGGACCCGCGCAGCCGGATCGGGCTCTGGGAGGTCATCCGGGAGCTGGTAGCGCGCGGCACGACCTTGCTGTTGACCACCCAGTACATGGAGGAGGCTGACCAGCTCGCCGATCAGATCGTGGTGATCGACCGGGGACGGGAGATCGCCCAGGGCACCGCAGATCAGCTCAAGGCGCAGGTCGGAGGGGAACGCATCGACGTCGTCGTTTCCCGACCCGAGGAGGTGGAACAGGCTCGGGTCGTGCTCGGCCGCATGGCTGACGGGGAGGTCGAGATCGACACGGTCTCTCAGCGGCTGTTGGCTCCGATCGCGGGAGGCGCTCCGGCGTTCATCGCCGCGCTTCATGAGCTCGACTCGCTCGGCATCCACATCCGCGACGCCGGTATCCGCCGTCCGACCCTGGACGACGTCTTCTTGTCGCTGACCGGCCATCATGTCGATGATCGCTCGGCGGATCACCAGGACGGCTCGCCCCAACCGTCGGAGGTGGCGTCATGAGCGTTGTTCTGTTCATGCTGGCCGACTCGGCGGTGATCGCGAAGCGCAACGTCATCAAGATCACCCGCGTTCCCGAGGTGCTGGTCTTCGTGCTGTTGTCGCCGATCATGTTCGTGTTGCTGTTCGGGTTTGTGTTCGGCAACTCGATCGATGTGCCCGGCTCCGGGTACCGCGAGTTCCTGATGGCGGGCGTGTTCGTCCAGACCGTCATGTTCGGGGCGACCTTTACCGGGGCGGGAATCGCCGACGATATGCAAAAGGGCATCATCAACCGATTCCGGTCTTTGCCGATGTCTCGGGCCGCGGTCCTCGTCGGTCGTACCGCGAGCGATGTCATTTACAACATGTTGTCGATCACCATCATGGCCGTGACCGGTCTGCTCGTCGGATGGCGGATACGCGGTTCGGTGATCGACGCCGCTATCGGGTTCGTGATCCTTTTGGCGTTCTCCTATGCGGTGTCGTGGGTCATGGCCTACATCGCATTGTTGGTGCCGAACGTGGAGGTGGTGAACAACGCCGCGTTCATGGTGATCTTCCCCCTGAGCTTTGTCGCCAACACGTTCGTTCCGGCAGAGAACCTGCCTCGGCCGCTGCAGATGTTCGCCGAATGGAATCCGGTCTCGGCGGTCACCCAAGCCGCCCGCGAACAGTTCGGCAACATCCCGGCCGGTACGCCAGAGCCGACGGTTTGGTCACTCCAGAATCCGGTCGTTTACACCCTGTTGTGGGTCTTCGCCACCGTCGCGGTGTTCGCTCCCCTGGCCGTTCGCCGCTACCGGTCCATGACCTGAATCACCTGGACACCCCAGGGTCGTAGGGCTAGCTGAGTGGCACTGGCTCGCTCCTGGCGATCAACTCTCCGGTGCGGGACCGGGCCTCGATCAGGTATCGGACCGTTCTCGCGTCACCGGGAGGGGTCACGATCAGGTGGCGGGCCGCCGGGTCGCGGATGACTGCGACCTCCCTGGCATCCCCATCGCTGGGTCCGGCCACGGCGCGCACGACCCAACCGGCGACACCTGTCGGATCGGACATCTCCCAGGCCAGGCGCCACCGGCCGGCCCGGAGCGGGCTTGATGTGAGCAAGATCGGGCGCCGGTCGATCGGTGCCGAAATGGTGGTGCTGGCCCTCGGCGCAGACGTCGTGGTGACCGGTGGAGCGATGGTGGTGGTGGGCCGGACGGGGATCGTCGTGGTCGCGGCAGGGGGAGAGATGGTGGGGCCGAGATCTGAAACCGGAGGGGCGGTGGGCGGGGGCCGGTCGGCCACCGTCGGGTCGACCACACCGGGGCCAGGTGTCGGGCCGATGGTCGTGCTCGTCGAGGTGGTCACCGCGGGACCGGTAACGATCTCGGGTTCGATGTTCGGTGGTGACGCCGGCGTGGAGCTCGAAGTCGGGAAGGGAGCGGGGGCCCGATCCGCTGGGCGGGCCGGGTCGGTGCCGAGTCCTGGGGCCGGCCGAGCGCGAAGTTCGCCGTCGACGACATCGAACACCATCGGATCGTGGTACTCCCGCCCGTCGACGATGAGGGTCCCCCCCCGGGACAGCGCGATAACCGAGCCATCGGGTAATTCGAGACCCGCGACACCGTCCACCTCCGTGCCGTCGGGCAGCAGGATCGAAGCGCCGTCGGCTGCGGTGGCCGCGAGTACTGAGGTGGTGTCGTTCGTCGCCGCTCGGAATCCGAGCAGGGCGATGACGGCGACGACGGAGATGGGCACCAACGCGAACGCGGGCCTTAGAGGCCGAGCGGATAGGGAACCAGATCGGTCAGGTTGGGCATCGGTCCGGAGCGAGGCCGTGGCCCGAGCGGCCCGTCGCCGCAGGCGACAAGAGCGGGAAGCAACGCCCCAGCCAAGCACAGGGTTGTTCCTATCCGCTAGCTCCCTGAGGGCGGCGGTGACCGGCCATTGGCGTCGGGTCGCGGTCTTGGGGGCCGGCTGGGCTCGAAGCGCTCGGAGCCGCCGATCGAGGTTGTGGGCGAATCGGGGGTGAGGCTTGGGGGCGTCGGTCGAAGCCAGCTTCCGGAGCCGGTCTAGCGGATCGTTGTTCATGGCTGGTCGCCGTCCTGTTCGGTCAGACGTTCGAGCTCTCGCCGCAGTGCCTTCATCGCCCGGGACAGGACCACGGCGAGTATCGGGCGGCTGATGCCCATGGCGTCGGCGGCTTCGGTCGGGTCCAGGTCGGCGAGATGGCGCAGGGTGATCGCCCGTTGGTAGCGAGGACTGAGACGGTCGAGTGCTGCTCTCAATTGGTCGTTGGCCGTGTCGTCGACTCGGTGTTCGTCGACGGTGGTCGGTTGGTGCAGTCGGGCCAGCGCCCGCTGTCCCCGCTCGGACCGCGGCCGAGCTTCGCGCCGATGGTGGCCGACGGTCTGGTTGGCGGCGATCTTGAACAACCAAGGAGCGAAACCACCCTCACCCCATCGGAAGGTGTCGAGACTGCGAAACGCTGCCTCGAACGTGGCCGAGCACACATCCTGGGCGGCTTCCACAGATCCGGTTCGTCGCCACGCGAAGGTGTAGATCCGGTCGAGATACCGCCGGTACAACTCGGCGAAGGCTTCCTCGTCCACCCTTGCCCGCTCGACCAGGTCCCGCTCGTCAGCGGGCTGGTCGAAGCTCGCCGGCCGATCCTGCACAGGGGTCAGCATGCCCGGAGAACGGCGGGCTGAGGCGGACACGGTTCTTCAGTCCGCGTGGTGGAGACGTACTGGTTGGGGCAGGGAGCGGCCGACGATCTCACCGTCTTCGTCGATGGCGAGGACCGCGTATCGAACCGCCGACGCGCCTGCCAGATCGTCATCGAAATATGTGGTGGTGTCGAGTCCGCCGCGGTGGACGAGCTCCCGTTCGCCCTCGTCGACAAGGCGCCACAGCTGGTAGCCCACGGCGGTGTCGGTGGTAGCGGGCCGCCACCGACACCCGACGAGGGGGGAGTCGGCGGGTCGTACGCGACAAGCCATCGAGAGGACCTCGGTTTCGGCCGGCCGGCCGATCTCGACGGTGACCGGCCTCGCCTCCCCGATGGTCCGGCCGGCTCGGTTCAGCACCGACAGATGGTAGGTATAGGTAGCGCCTGGGCGGACCTCGCGGTCCACGAACCAGGTCTGGGTCAGATCGCGGCTGGCGTACACCACCGATCGTTGTGATCCGCCGGAGCGGACGACCCGATAGCCCGCGGCGCCGTCGGATTGGGTCGGTGACCATCGGCAGCCGACCGCAGGCCGATCCCGGTCGGTGACATGAGCGGTACACCCGAAACGCAGAGTCTCAGACTCTGGCCGCACGGATGGGGCGCCGGCGGAAGCCGAGGTGGCGGAGATGGTCTGGTCAGCTCCGGCGGAGAGCGAAGGGATGGTCAGCAGGCCGGCCAGAGAGAGGGCCAGGCCGGCGGCCAGCGGGGTTCTTTTCATCAGTTGTCCTTTACGAATCGCGAGCGGTTGGTCCAGGAGCGCTTCCAACCGTTACATCGCGAATCGCGGCCCTCGATTGCACTTTGGCCAAAGACCTTCTCTCACCAGGACTGTTGCGAGGTGATGGACGAGGTCGAGGGGGGCCTACAGGGTTCTCATCGGTAGGTGGCCATGTGCGGGTCCGAGCCCATCACCGGACCGACGCCCGGACACGCGGTATCACTTGGGTCGAGAACCGTTCCAGCGACCGGTTCATGATCGATGGGGGCAGTCCCGGAGGACCGCCCCAGGTGACGAGGTCGGTAATGCCGTGGCTCACGATCAGCTCGGTGAGCTCGGTCACACAATGATCGACATCGCCCACCGTCCACACGAGCGGATTGAGGGGAATGTCGGGCCGCTCGGCCTTGGGCCGCGGCTGGTGGTCGCCGCTGGCCTTGATCAAGCCGACATAGACCTGGCGGCGATAGCGCTCGGCCTCGGCGATGGGTGCCCAATCGCGCTCGACGTCATCGGTTACGAAGACCCCACGGATGATTCCGACGCGCTTGTCGCCGGGGTCCCGACCATCCTCCGCCAGGGCCGCTACCCAAGGATCGAGCACCGCGGCCTTGGGTCCCTGGGGCAGTAGATGGGTGTCGTAGCGCGCCGCTCGTCGGGCGCCGGCCGGGCTGGTGGCGGCGATCCACAGAGGCGGTCCCTCCGACTGGACGGGGTCCGGTGTGACCCGCAGGTCCTTGAAGGTGTACCGCTTGCCCTCATAGCTGAACGGCTCGCGCGACCAGGCCAGGCGCAGAATGTCGAGCCCCTCCTCGGTGAGCGAGACTCGGCGGCTACGTGGGATCCCAAAGCCGTCGAACTCGTGAGCCGCGTACCCCATGCCCACGCCGAGCTCCATCCGACCGTTGGAGATGTTGTCGAGGATGGCGAGATCCTCAGCGAGCCGAACGGGATGGCGGAAAGGCATGAGACAGATATCGGTCGAGAAGCGGATCGTTGACGTGCGAGCGGCTGCAGCTGCGGCCACCGGCACGAAGTTCGGCAGGTAGCCGTCTTCGATGAAGTGATGCTCGGTGAACCAGCACAACTCCAGCCCGAACGATTCGGCGAGCTCGATCTGCTCGAAGGTCTCTGCGTAGACCTGGGGCATCGGCACGTCCGAGCCGGGGGGAAACCGAAAGTCGTGAACGATTCCGAAACGTAGCGGCTGAGGCATTTGCCGAACCTATCCCAGCGTGCCGACCGATGACGGGGTCGCCCCGTCGGGAGCTGCACTGTCGGGAGTCGGGGCCGGTGTGGTCAGATGGCACCCATGGGTCCGCTGCACGGTGTCCGGGTACTCGATCTCACGTCGGTTCTGATGGGCCCGATGGCCACGCGGGTGTTGGGTGATCTCGGTGCCGACGTCGTGGTCATCGAGACTGGTGAGGGTGACATCAATCGGGCGATGGGCCCGGGTCCGCATCCCGAACTGTCCGGGGTGGCGCTGAATCTGATGCGCAATAAGCGGAGCATCAGTCTCGACCTCAAGACCAAGGCCGGACGCGAGGCCTTTCTTCGCCTGGTGGCTGACGCGGATGTGATGGTCACCAACCTGAGGCCCGGACCGCTGCGTCGCCTGCGGTTGGGGTACGCCGAGATCAGCGCCGCCCGGCCCGACATCGTGTTCTGTCGAGCGCACGGATATGCCGCTGATTCCGACCAGGCCGAGGACCCTGCCTATGACGACATCATCCAGTCGGCCAGCGCCGTAGGCGAACTGTTCGAGCGCTCCGGTGGCCAGCCGATGTTGATGCCGACGCTTGTGGCCGACAAGACCTCCGGTCTGACCATTGCCTATGCGGTGTTGGCCGCCTTGTTCCATCGGGAACGAACGGGCGAAGGCCAGGAGATCGAGATCCCGATGATCGAGGTGATGCGGTCCTTCGTCCTGGCCGAGCACGGGGCCGGCGGCATCGCCGAACCTCCTCAGTCCCCCCCCGGCTACCCCCGGATTCTCACCCCCGAACGGCGCCCCCAGCAGACGGCGGACGGATGGATCAACGTGCTCCCCTACCGCACCGAGGACTTCCAGATCCTGTTTCGTGCCGGCGGCCGTGATGATCTGATCGACGACCCTCGCTTCGCCACCCGTGCGGAACGGATCGCCAACAGCGACAGCCTGTATCGGGATATCGCCTCGGTGCTGGTGGGTAACACGACCGTGCACTGGTTGGAGTTGTGTCGGCGAGAAGGTATCCCCGCCACCCGTGCGGCCACGTTGACCGATCTGGTCGACGAGCTTCCGTTGGCTGAACACCCCCACGCGGGTCGGTACCGGCAGATCCCGTCGGCGGTGAACTACTCGCGGACACCGACGGGGGTCGGTCGTCATGCCCCACTCGTCGGTGAGCACGGTCGAGAGGTGCTCGCCGAAGTCGGCTTCACCGACGACGAGCTCACCACCCTCGAAGCCGACGGGGTCCTCGGGACCCGCTCCGAGGACTGAGCCGGGGCGAGCCGAGCCGGGCGGTCGATGGGGGGAGAAACTAGGGTTGGGGTCATGCTGTCCGCGATTACTCCAGCGACGTTTCCGTGGTTCGACTACAGCGGGTATTCGTTCTCACTCGGTCTCGATCTCGACGGTCGGGTCGCTCAGCTTTCGGGCCACTCCGCCTCGGAGTACGACCCCGACTCGGGTCGGATCGTCGTCAATGGCGACATGACCGATCAGACGAGGACCGCGTACGAGAAGGTCGAGGCCATCCTCGCCGCCGCGGACTACACGCTCGACGATGTCGTCCATGTCGTGGAGAACGTGACCGTGTCCGGCGTGGATCATTACGCCGAAGCTGCAGCGGTCCGTGAGGAAGTATTCGGTTCGAACCAGCCGGCGGTCAACACCGTGGTGGTCCAGGGCTTGTTGCGGCCGGCGGCGTGGATCGAGCTCGAGGTCACGGCATCGCGCGACCACCGCACCCGCCACGACGGCGGGCTGGAAACCGACGGGATCGTGTACCTCGACACGATCCACCCCTTCGACGCCGAGGGTCGGCTGGTCGGTGAAGGCGATGTCGTCGCCCAGACCGAGCAGATCTTCGCCAATGCGGCCGCGGTGCTCGATGGGGCCGGCCTGTCCATGGCGAACGTGGTCAAGAGTCTGGACATGGTTGTGCCCGAGGCCCTCGCCGACTACAAGCACACTGGCCGGGTACGCAAGCAGCACCTGGGCCCCGTCTACCCGGGCTCGGCGGGAATCCTCCAGGAAAGGGTGGCAGTCGATCCGAGGGTGTTGATCTCCTATGACTTTATTGCCTCGCGGCACCCGTCCGAAGCGGTCAACCCCGGGTTGTCCCGCTATGACAAGCTCACCTATTCGCCCGCGGTGAAGGCCGGCAACCTCTTGTTCATGTCGGGTCAGGCCGCACTGGATCCCGAGACCGAACAGGCGGTCCACGAAGGTGACATCGTCGCCCAGTCGAGGTACACCTACAGCAACATCACGGCCGTGCTCGAAGAGGCCGGCCTCGGTCCCGAACACCTCATCAAGACGATCGAGTATGTGACCCCCGAAGGGCTGGCCAACTATCGGGCGGTGGGTGCCCTTCGCAAGGAGCTGTTCTCGGAGCCGTGGCCCGCGTCGACCGGAGCGATTTGCCACTCGCTGTTGCGGCCCGAGTTCATGATCGAGATCGACCCGTTGGCCATGTTCCCCTCCGGGTCATGACGTTCCCCCTTCGCTCATGACGTTGCTGACGCCCGAGATCGAGGCGCTGGTGGGAGAGCACGTCACCTACACCGCGCCCGAACCGTTCGGCCCGGCCGAGTTCCGCTACTTCGCCCTGGCGGTGGGTGACCCCAACCCGATCTATTCCGAGGACGCCGCGGCGCGGGCCGCAGGCTACGACGGGGTCACCGCGCCGCCGACGTTTGTGATGGAGACCAACCAGTACATGAGCGGCGAGACCGACGAACACGGCTACGGCGGTCACTCCTGGGGGATCGAGATCCCGGGGACCCGCATGATCCGGCGGGGCCACGAGTACGAGTTCGGCGTGCCGGTCAAGGTCGGGGACGTCATGACCGTCGAGTGGGCGGTCGTCGAGGTGAGCGAACGCACCTCACGCTCGGGGGTGGCCATGCTCGAGGTCACGAGCCAGGCGAGCTACACCAACCAGGACGGGGAGCTTCTCGGCGTGAACCGCGAACAACTGGTCTTCCAGGAGCTGACATGAGTGGCGGCGAGCGCCTCGCTCCGCTCGAGCGGGAGATGTCGTCGGAACGGCTGGTCATGTACGCCGGCGCCACCTGGGACTGGCACAAGCTCCACTACGACCAGGCCTACGCTGACGCGGCCAACCTCCCCGCACCGATCGTCGACGGGCAGCACTACGGGGGCTTGTTCACCGAGCAGGCGCTGTCCGCCACCGGGCCGGCGGGCCGGGTGAAGACTATGGCGATGCGTTTTCGCTCCATGGTCTTCGTCGGCGACACCGTGCGCGTTACCGGTGAGGTCACCGGCTACGACGACGGTGTGCTGACCATCTCCCACGAGCTGAGGGTCGACGACCGCCTCTGCGCTACTGCGGTTACCACGGTCGCGGTCGCCGCTGCGACCCCACGACTGGACGGAGCCAACCATGACAGACCGCGCTGAGCAATCGCGGAGGGAGTTGATCGACCGGCTCGGTCTCGACTCGATGATCGCCACCGATCCCCTGGCGGTGACCTGTACTGT
>Ga0316190_10000160_pt1 | contig 43387 bp, 33 predicted proteins | sample Eddworburrow2_MG_FD_204929 | JGI IMG/M metagenome (GOLD analysis project Ga0316190, IMG submission 204929) | Coastal sediment microbial communities from Maine, United States - Eddy worm burrow 2 | ecosystem: Environmental > Aquatic > Marine > Coastal > Sediment | place: USA: Maine | collected...
CAGCCGAGTAAAGCCCGGCGATGCGCTCATCGGCCTGGCCTCCTCCGGTCCCCACTCCAACGGCTACTCCCTGATCCGTAAGGTGTTGGAGGTAAGCGGTGCCAAGCTGGATCAGGAGCTGGACGGGCGTCCCCTGGGTGAGGCCCTGTTGGCCCCAACCCGCATCTATGTGAAGCCCCTGCTGGAGTTGATACAGCAGGTCGAGGTCCACGCCCTGGCCCACATCACCGGCGGCGGCCTGCTGGAGAACCTGCCACGGGTGCTACCCGAGGGCAGCAAGGCGGTGGTCGACACCAGCTCCTGGCAACTCCCAGCGGTGTTCCAGTGGCTGCAAGAACAGGGCAACGTGGAGGAATCCGAGATGCTGCGCACCTTCAACTGTGGCATCGGCATGGTGGTCTGTGTAGCAGAGGCGGATGCCCAGCGCACCATTGAACTGCTCAACGCCCAGGGCGAGACCGCCTGGCGTCTGGGGCATATCGAAGCCACCGACGGCGCCCCAGTGGTTGAAACGACCCAGGGCTAACCCCGATGGCAACAAAGAAACTCCCCCTGGTGGTGCTGATCTCCGGCAGCGGCAGCAACCTGCAGGCCATCATCGACCAGGCCGCCGGAGATCTGCCGGTGGAGATCCGGGCCGTCATCAGCAATCGGGAGGATGCCTATGGCCTGGAGCGTGCCCGCAAGGCGGGCATCGAGACCCGGGTGCTGGACCACAAACCCTACCCCGACCGTGACAGCTACGACCAGGCACTGATCGAGCTAATCGATGAGTTCCAGCCAGGTGCTGTGGCACTGGCCGGCTTCATGCGCATCCTCTCCGCCGGTTTCGTCCACCACTATCGGGGACGGCTGTTCAACATCCACCCCTCACTGCTGCCCAAATACCGGGGCCTGCATACCCACCGCAAGGCCCTGGAGGCCGGTGAAAAGATCCACGGTGCCAGCGTGCACTTCGTCACCGAAGAACTGGACGGCGGGCCCCTGGTGCTGCAGGTAAGAGTGCCGGTAGAGGAGAGTGATACGGAGGAGAGCCTGGGAGCCCGGGTGCTGACACAGGAGCATGTCATCTATCCCCAGGTGCTGCGCTGGTTTGCCGAGGGTCGCATCCAGATGGGCAATGACCATCTGGTGATGGACGGTGAGGTGCGCAACGGGCCGGTGGTCATCGACTACCAACAGGACCCCCGTACGTTATAAAGCAATGCAGGAAGGGCGCATATTCCTTGTATACGCGTAACTTTGAATGGTGGGCATAAACCACATGCCCACTCCACATCCTCAATCAAGCACAACACCATAGCCTGTAGGTTGCGGTAAAAATGCAATTGCAATGGGGGACAACCATTTAATAGCGATCCAATATGACCCTCCCCTTAACATGCCCTTGAACTATTGTTCGGCAGGTTCTTCGTATTTATCCCAGCTATCGTCGGGTTCAAACAGGGTCATTGCCGCTGCCGCCGTTGCCGTGTCCTTGCCCAGGTCTTTTTCATAGATGACACCTTCCTGATTGACGATGAAGGTGACGATGCCCGAGGCGCCGTACTTGGCGGGATAGGCAACCAGGGCGAAACCGAGGACCATTTTGCCGTCGGCTACATAGTCGAAGGCACCGCCGGTGGCATGCTCGCCCTGGGCCTTTAGAATCTTGAAGTAATAGCCGTGGAAGGGTTCGGGGGGCAGGTTGTCCAGGCCGCCCGTGTAGCCCTCTTCGGTGGCCCTTGCGATCAGCGGGCCAAATGGGCTTTCCTGCTCATTCTCGCCGACCGGCCAATAGAGCCCGTCCTTCTTATCCTCGCTGCTGGCGAACTTCTGGGCAAATTCCTGGACACCGCCATCGCCTGCCCTGGTCGCGTACTCGCGCTGGGCATCGGTATAGGCCCTCATCACGTCGATCGTGTGCAGCTCGTTTCTACCGATGCGCCGGTTGAGGATCTCCTCCATGCCCGATGGGGTGTCGAAAAGCCAGGCATCTCCCCGGCGAACGAGGGGGATGGGGAAAGGATAATCCTTCGCGCCGACGAGCAATGTCACATGCCCTTCATCTCGCTGTTCGAGGCTGTTCTTTACCTCGATGGCTTCCAGAAAACGCACCCTGCTGTTTTTATCCGCCACCTCATCGCCGGAGGAGATGAGATCCTCCGAACCGGGGCCGAGGATGGCGAGCAGTTCGGCATCGCCGGCATCCTGTACCGCGGCGATCAGGGCGGCCACCGCCTGCTGGGGAGTGGCGAAATTTTTCTGTCCCTCCGCTGCCACCAGCAAGGCGTTAAAGACGAATAGCGCGAAGAGCATCAGCACTGCGCCGGACAGCAGCCGAGACCGGCTGTGGTTAGTTGTTTTCGGTATCATTATCCGCATCTCCATCGTTACGAAGGCATCATGACTTGGTTTGCCGCTTTAGCGCCTGCTGCGGCCGCCCCTGTCGCTATCACCGCCGGTGCGCTCCCTGGCACGGGAGTTATTGCCCAGACCTTGCCGGCTATTCCAGCCGCGCTGGCTCGATTGGCGTGCCGACTCGCCATCATCAACGCGGCCAAAAACATTGTCGCGGCTCCGCTGCTGCTGAGTGCGCTCGGCCCGCTCGCGTTGTTGCTGGTCGGGCGGCTGCTTAACCCTGGGCGCTCGCAGTGCCTGCTGCCGTTGCGGTCTGGCGGGTACCTGCCGCTTGACCACAGCCTGCTCCCGCGGTTTGATTCCAGGCTCGATCCTTGTCTGCGCCTGCCGCTGACTCTCAACTCGCACGCGCGGTTTCTTGTCGGGCTCGCTCTTTTTCTGCTCCTGCCGGCCAGCCTCAACTCGTACCTGCGGTTTCCTGTTAGGCTCGGTCCATGTCTGTTGCCGCCGGCCGCGGTCGTCGTCTTTGCGCTCAACCCGGCCAATCCAGGTCTGGGGGGCACCGCGCCGATCACGATCCTGTTCCCGGTCTTCCGGATAACCCCTGGTATTGCGGCCGAAGTCACGGGGGGGAGAGTAGGTTTGACCATATCGCCTGGCGGTAGGCTTGTCGCGATAGGCGACACCCTGCCGGTGACGAGGACTGTGTTTCCAACGGCCAGGGACCGCAACCCAGTGTCTCTCCCTGACAAACCTTGGCCGCCTGTGCGCATCAATATAGATATGGTGATGGTGCCAATCGAAATAGCTCCAGGTGCCGAAGACGAAGCTGAAATAAAAGCCCGGCCAGTACGAAATGCCAACCCCGACACGCACTCCCCGCGGCCCCCAATAATGGGGCGGATAGCCGGGATACCACCAGGGTCCGTAAACATAGAGGGGATCATAATAGGGCACGTAAATGACCCGGGGGTCCGCCGGCTGGATGATAATCGTCTCCCGTTCAACGACAACCTGCTGCTGGGCGGTGGTGCTGAGGTTCCCCTGGGCGCGGGCCTTGGCACGGAGTTCCTGAACCACGTCCATGACCTCCGCTTCCTGGGCGAGGAAGGCATTGCCGAGATTGGTGGTCTCGGCGATGCGTTCGCTCAGCAGGGAGAGGATCGACGGGAAGTGACAGATCGTCTTGACGCTGGGGTCCCAGTCCTTGTCCAGCAGCGCCCTATCCAGAGTATCGTCCTTCAGCCCCGGGTATCGCTTGACCCAGCGGTCGGCCTCGATCACCTCGATGGGATAGGTCGACGCCATCAGAATCTGGGCCAGAAGGGCATCCGGATAGAGGGCGACGGGCGCCAGCATCTGGGCGAGTTCGGCCCGGCTGTACTTTCCCGATGGGTCCAGATAATCGCCATCCTGGGCCTGAACCTGCCGCGACTGCGCGACAAGGCAAAGGGCGAGAAAAGGAATGACGAACAGTCCGAGGGCCGTGCGAAATAGGGTCGTTGCCTTCATGGCCATCTCCTCAAACATCTATGGAGCGTGGCCTATGGCTGCGCCAGCCCCCAACGACAGGTAAACCGCTACGCGGCTCCTGCCCAGAATAATAGACGTCATGCCTGACGCCATATCTATATTGAGGATCCAGATGCGCCCAATGTTCCCGATGATACAAAATGATACAAAGCGCTAACAAACCGTTGAAAAAGGGGCATGAAAACCCTTTTTCAACGGTTTGTTAGATCGGCACTGAGTTACTGTGAACGGTGGGCATCAACTACATGCCCAGCCTACATAAAGAAACTCTGACTTAATTCAGAGGCTACCTAATCGGTCAAGGCTTGGGCAGGGTCACTCCCTGCTGCCCCTGGTACTTGCCACCGCGATCCTTGTAGGAGGTATCGCACACCTCATCCGACTCGAAGAACAGGAACTGGGCCACGCCCTCGTTGGCGTAAATCTTGGCTGGCAGCGGTGTGGTGTTGGAGAACTCCAGGGTCACATGCCCCTCCCACTCCGGCTCCAGCGGGGTGACATTGACGATGATGCCGCAGCGGGCATAGGTGGATTTCCCCAGGCAGACGGTCAGCACACTACGCGGGATGCGCAGATACTCCACGGTGCGGGCCAGGGCGAAGGAGTTGGGGGGGATGATGCAGACATCCGACTTCACATCCACGAAGCTGTTGGCATCGAAGTTCTTGGGATCCACCACGGCCGAATTGATGTTGGTGAAGATCTTGAACTCGTCGGCACAACGGACATCGTAACCGTAGCTGGAGGTGCCGTAGGAGATGATGCGGCCATCTTCCCCTTCACGGACCTGTCCCGGCTCGAAGGGCTCGATCATGCCGTGTTCAGCGGCCATGCGACGGATCCAGTGGTCAGACTTGATGCTCATAGAAATCCTATATTCAATTTGCGGCTACGTGGGTAAAGGCCGGATTCTACACAGACTATCGTAAGGGAGAAAGAGGATGGCAGGGAGCACCCCTCAAGCCGATTCTCCGGCCCCTCTGCAATCCCCAAATAAAAAAGCCCACCTTAGGGCCATTCTGCAGCCAACGGCAGTCCCAGCCCTTGACCTAATAGAGAATGATTACTATTATTATTTATATATTAGGGTTTGCTGATATATGCCCAATGGCAATTCAGTGAATATTTTTGGTCGATCATTCTCTTCGTAATACGGCCACCACAAAACCCAGCGGAGGCTCAAAATGTTTACCCCAATCCAAGTCCCTTTCGATTGCGTCATGCTGTTCAACGTGGTCAAACTCAAGCCCGAGGTTTCAATGGATGATGTGGAACTGACCATGGGAGAGATGTGCAACGTGGTGAAAAATGCCTATGGCAATGATGAAGGCGGCTTTATTGCCGGCCAGGTGTTCAAGTATGCCGGCTTCGTCAGCACCGAGGGTTCACTGAACGCGGAGGCACACCACACCGAGGATCATGTCGTCATCATCACCTACTGGAAATCCTTCGAGCAGCACGAGCACTCCCATGCCGACTCCCTGTTCAAAGAGAAATTCTCCAACCTGGGTGAGATGTGTACCGAGACCTACGAACTCGGTTATGAACTGCTATGGCAAGGAGAGCCGGAAACGACAAAAACCGAAGTGGAGGCAGCCTAGGGCTGAAAATGAAAGAAGCCGGAAAATCCCATTTTCCGGCTTCACTTTCACTGCTTTGCCTAACAAGCCCGTCAGGAATCCTGAATCACAATATTGGGGAACTTGGCCGCATAGTCCTTGGCACGGAGCGCAAGCTTGGCCGCCACCTTGCGTGCGATCTCCCGGTAGATCTGCGCAATGCGGGAATCCGGCTCGGTCACCACCGTAGGCGCACCGCCATCGGTCTCTTCACGGATACGGATATCCAGGGGCAACGCGCCCAGCAACTCAATATTGAACTGTTCCGCCATGCTGGCGCCACCACCGGTACCGAAGATGTGCTCCTCATGGCCGCAGCTGGAGCAGATGTGGGTGCTCATGTTCTCCACGATACCCAGCACCGGCACCTCAACCTTCTCAAACATCTTGAGGCCCTTACGGGCATCCAGCAGCGCGATATCCTGTGGGGTGGTGACAATCACAGCACCTGATACTGGTACCTTCTGGGCCAGGGTCAGCTGGGTGTCACCGGTGCCCGGCGGCAGGTCGATAACCAGGTAGTCCAGATCGGTCCAGTTGGTATCGTTCAGCAACTGCTCCAGGGCCTGGGTGACCATGGGGCCGCGCCAGATCATGGGGGTCTCTTCATCCACCAGGAAGCCGATGGACATGGCCTGGATACCGTGTCCAATCATGGGCTCGATACTCTTGCCATCCTTGGTCTCCGGCTGACCGGAGACGCCCAGCATGCGGGGCTGGGAGGGGCCATAGATATCGGCATCCAGGATACCCACGGTGGCGCCCTCGGCCGCCAGGGCCAGGGCCAGGTTCACCGTAGTGGTGGACTTGCCGACACCGCCCTTGCCGGAGGCAACGGCGATAACGTTCTTTACATTCTTGATGGGTTTCAGGCCTTGCTGGACCTTGTGGGCGGTAATATCCCAGCGCACATCCACGTCAGAGCTCGCCACACCGGGTACGGCCTCGATCTTCTCACGCACGGCAGCGGCCAGTTCACGCTGGAAGCCCTTGGCAGGGAAACCTAGCACCAGCTTCACCTTGACCTTGTCTCCATTGATCTCAATATCCTTCACCGCCTTGGCGCTGATAAGGTCCTTTTCCATATGAGGCTCGATGTAGCCCTTAATCGCCTCTTCAACCTGCTCTCGCGTAATCTCTGACATCTACTGTTTCTCCTAGCGGACCGGGCTGCTGTAGCAGCCGGCTTCGTCTGATAAAGATGGGCGGGATGTTACACCAATTTGGGGACAATTTCCGCAGCCTTTTACTAGGTTTTTCCCGTAATCGGCTTACTGTGGCCAGGAAACCCGCAATGCAACGACCTTTCTCTCAAAGAAAAAACCAATACGAGAAATGGGATCACCCGTATATTAGCATTTTCTAATGATAGCCCTTATCCGCCCCTGCGCAAGCAAAAAATCACTGTAGAACCCACACAGGAATTCGGGTTAGGAACACTGCACCCTTAGTGAAATGGGCCTGCCAGGCCCATTGAAAACCGCATATCTGGAGAACAATCAGGCCTGCTGTTGGATGAGCAACGAGGCACGGACCCGTTCGAGCTCTGTGTTAATTGCAGCCACAGCTCCCGCTATATCCTCCACCTCACCCCGCCCTGTCTGTAACTCCAATGCTGCAGCCATTCCCGACAGGGTATCAGCACCCACATTGGCGCTCGCTGACTTCAGGCTATGGGCAAGCCTTTCCACCTCTTTATTGTTTTTTGCTACAACGGCTTCTGATAATTGATCAAGGATTTGTTGAGTACTTGCCGTAAAGGCCGGGATCAGCTCTTCAAAATCCTCTGCCAGCATCTCCCGCATCTGTTCCAAGAAGGCCTGATTTACCGGTGCCGCCCCCTCTTCACTAATGACATGATCTGCCTGAATACCAGATTCAACCTCCACATCGGCCGAAGGCTTGGGAGGCAGCCATTTTTCCAACGCCGTCTCCAGATCACCCAGGGTATAGGGCTTGGAGATAAAATCATCCATGCCGGCATCCATACACCGCTGGCGCTCCTCGTTAAAGGCATTGGCCGTGAGTGCAATTATGGGTATGCGCCCACCACTTTCCTGCTGCCGGATGTTATGGGTCGCCTCATAGCCATCCATCAAGGGCATACGGCAATCCATAAATATCAGATCGTAGTGTCCCTCCAACCACTTCTGCACCGTCTGTTGACCATTTTCCGCAATCTCCACCTCCATACCAAGTTGATGCAGCATGGAGGTCGCCACCTTCTGATTCAGCAGCACATCCTCAGCCAGGAGTACACGCCCCTTGTATTGTGTCTGAGACCCGCTCTCTTGCTGCCTGGATTCATCCACCGTATGCCGCGTTATAATATGTGGCTCCAGACTATCACTAGACTGCCTGCCAAGAGCAGCAGCCAGGGTATCTTGCAGGGTATTGCTGGATACCGGTTTAACGAGATAAGCGGCATAGCCAGCTTGTTCAAAACATTCAGCATCACCACGCTGACCATCTGCGGCCAGCATAACTAAAGGCATCTGTCCCAGCTCCTTGTGTTTCCTGATTTCTGCCGCAATCCTTTCACCATCAATGACTGGGGCATGCTGATGAACAATAGCGATCTGATAGGGTTCATCACGATCCACTGTGTCCTGCAGTTCCTGCAACGCATCCTCAGCGCTCTCGACAATAACTGCTTGCACACCAAGCTGCCGCAGTTGTTGCATGAGTATCCAGCCACTCATTTTTCCATCAATAACAGCCAGTGCACGCACCCCATGTAAAGAGCCCTTTGGCAAAGGGTGAGGCACATCTGCCAACGGCAGAGAGACCTCCAACCAAAAGACGGAACCCTTCCCCCCTTCACTTTCAATCCCTATCTCTCCCCCCATCAGGGATACCAGCCGTTTACATATGGTCAGGCCAAGGCCGGTGCCTCCATGCCTTCGGGTGCTGGAGTTATCCAGTTGGGTAAAGGAGTCAAACAAACGCTGTCGATCATCATCGCTAATGCCCACGCCGGTATCCTCAACCGCGATGTGCAACAGGGCCTTATTGTCACTCATCCCGGCACAACCCATACGCAACAGCACAAAGCCCGAGTCGGTAAACTTGATGGCATTACCCAGCAGGTTGATCAATATCTGTCGAATCCGGCCAGGGTCGCCTACCAGATTGCGCGGACAGCCTGGCGCAAAATCCATGATCAACTGCAGCCCCTTCTCCTCGGCTCGCCCAGCCAACAACTGCACCACTTCATGCCCTGCATGCTCCAGATCAAATGGAATCGGATCAAGGCGCATCTTGCCGGCCTCGATCTTGGAGAAGTCGAGGATGTCGTTGATAATGGCCATCAATGCATGGCCTGACTGATCAATAGTGCCCAGGTATTGCTTTTGCTCCTCATCTAATTCGGTGTCATTCAGCAGGTAGGTCATGCCCAGCACCCCATTCATTGGGGTGCGGATCTCATGGCTTAGGGTGGCGACAAATTCACTTTTCGCCCGAGAGGCCTCCTCCGCTACTCGCCTTGCCTCAATGAGCTTCTTCTCCAGTTGCTCACGCTCGGCAATCTCATTGGCCAAGCGACGATTCCATATCATGATGACAAAAATGATTACCATGGCAACCGCAGCAACCAGAAATACAGCCTGCCATACATGCTGCCAATCGGTGCGCATCTCCACCGGCAGACTGACCCACTTATCCGCCAGAATATTGCGTTCATTCTGGCTCATGCCGGCAATCATGCGATCCAGTATGGCCGCCAGTGGTGCAAGTCCCTCACGCACTCCCATGGAGAGTTGCATGGCATAGGGGGTCGAAAAGGGGATGACCTTGATGGTCGCCAGTCCAAGCCGGCGTTGCTGATAGGTAATGGCGGCACTGTTATCTATGACGGCAGAGACCTCGCCACCCTCAAGGGCCAGCATGGCACTCTCCAAGGTGGGATAATCATGCAGATCAAGCTCGGGATGCCTGCTGGTGAGAACACTCTGAGCCACACAGTTATGCACAACACCCACACTCTGATTCTTGAGGTAGTCAAGATTACGAACATGGGGCACATCGAGAAGGGTGGCAATGACGAGGGGAAATTGGGCATAGGGTCTTGTGAAATGGGAGACTCCACCCATACCTGATACCTTGTGCAGACCAGGTAACATATCGATCTCTCCATCCTGGAGTTTTTCTATCAGTTGCTGCTGGGTGGCACCCACCACCAGCGCAACCTCAAGCCCCAACTGCTTGCCCATGGATCGCACATAATCAGAACTCAATCCCCGATGCTGTCCCGCTTCATTCACAAATTCCAGGGGGTGGAACTGCTGTTCAATACCAATCCGTAAAGTACCTAATGACGACAAGAACTGCTTGTCTGCAGAGGTCAATAAAATGCCCCGCATACCCTCCTTAAGTTTGGGGGGCATCAGCCACCGCAGCTCCAGATTCTGATACTCCTCCACAGTGACCGCTGCCATGGACTTATTAAGAATCCCGGCCAATATGGGCCAGTCCTTGCGCACCGTGATATATAGCGGCTCACTCCCTTTAAGGGCCGGGATATCAGCCACACCCGCTACCTTAAGGCCCAGGATAAGATTCTTGCGTCGAATATAGTTAACCACCGCCATCTGATCGACATAGGCATCGGCGGAACCATTACCCACCGCCACCAGGGCCTCCAGCGGAGAGTCCACCAGCATCAAGCGAATATCAGGATAGTCCTCGGCGATCGCCAGGGTGATGTTGTAATCCTTGACCGCTGCCAAGGTCTTACCCACCAGATGCTCCAAGGTATCAATTCCCTGTGAATCCTCTCGCACAACAAGGGCATTCTTGCTTTCGTAATAGCTTTGTGTGAACTCAAGAAAAGTGGTGCGCTCCCGGTTTTTCCAGACCGCAGGCAGGGCATCAAGCTGTTTCTCCTTGGCCATCTGCAGCAGTTCACTCCAGGTATAGCCATGGACAAACTCCAGCTTGAGGCCCACCTTTTCAGCCAACAGCCGCAGATAATCATTGGAGAACCCGGCGGCTTGATTCTGCTCGACATGATCGAAGGGTGGCCAATCCATTTCTGCACCGACCCGAATCACCGGTTGGGCCTTGATCCAGGCGCGCTCCTCAGTCGATAGCTCCAGCGTCACAATCTGCTCGGACGTTTCAGAGACGGTGCCTATAACATCATCCGTATGGGCTTGGGCCACCACACTGAAAAACAGCAGACAAAACAAAGATACGAGCAACCACCGGCTCATGAGGATGGAATCAATAAATGCATCTTTCACGGCTAATCGCTCAAACGGAATGCAATTTACGCTCTGTGGATCACAAAACAGCCCCTAGGTTTATGCAATCCCGTTGCTTCAGCGCTCAGGCTGGACACTCCGCAGGCCTCTCCGGGCCAGGTGATCAATGCCAAAATTCACTTCTAATATATAAGAATAGACTAATTTACTTACTTTAACCCTACTATCTCATGGGCATATTCCTCCTCTATCAACCCCTCAGCCCCAAACTAAACCTCAGCCACAGCCCTTCACCATAAAGCGTTATGGCCTGTTCCTCTGGCCCCGAGATGTGGGATAATTCACTGCTTTTCCGACCCTTAGGTCCCACATCACCATTCCCAAGCTTGGATAATGAATAAGACGCCACGCAACATCCTGGTTACCAGCGCCCTGCCCTACGCCAATGGCCCCATCCACATCGGCCATCTGGTGGAGTACATCCAGACCGATATCTGGAACCGTTTCCAGAAAATGCGGGGGCACCAGTGCCTCTATGTCTGCGCCGACGACGCCCACGGCACCCCCATTATGCTGCGCGCCCGCCAGGAGGGGATCGAGCCGGAAGAGTTGATCCGCCGCATCGCTGAGGAGCACCAGCGGGATTTCAGCGACTTCAGCGTCGACTTCGATAACTATCACTCCACCCATTCGGCTGAGAACAAGGAGCTCGCCTCCCTGATCTATACCCGCCTGCGGGATGCTGGCCACATCGCCAGCCGCACCATCACCCAGGCCTATGATCCGAAGGAGGAGATGTTCCTGCCGGACCGTTTCATCAAGGGTGATTGCCCCAAGTGCGGCGCGGCGGACCAGTACGGTGACAGCTGCGAGGCCTGCGGTGCCACCTACTCCCCGGTGGAGCTGAAGAATGCCGTCTCCGCCGTCTCCGGCGCCAAACCGGTGGAAAAGGAGTCAGAACACTACTTCTTCAAACTGGCGGATTTTGAGGAGATGCTCAAGGGCTGGACCAAGGCTGGTCATCTCCAGGCCGAGGTGGCCAATAAGCTGGATGAGTGGTTCGAGGCTGGCCTGCAGGAGTGGGACATCTCCCGGGACGCCCCCTACTTTGGCTTCGAGATCCCGGACCACCCAGGCAAGTATTTCTATGTCTGGCTGGATGCCCCCATTGGTTACATGGCCAGCCTCAAGAATCTTTGCGATAAAAATGGTATCGATTTCGATAGCTTTTGGGGTGCCGACAGTGACGCCGAGGTCTACCACTTCATCGGCAAGGACATCATCTACTTCCACGCCCTGTTCTGGCCGGCCATGCTGCAGGGCGCGGGCTTCCGCACCCCCACAGCCATCTTCTCCCATGGCTTTCTCACCGTGGACGGACAGAAGATGTCCAAATCCCGCGGCACCTTTATCAAGGCCCGCACCTATCTGGATCACCTCAATCCTGAATACCTGCGCTACTACTTCGCCGCCAAGCTGGGCAGCGGGGTAGAGGACATCGACCTCAACCTGGAGGACTTCAGCCAACGGGTGAACTCCGACCTGGTGGGCAAGGTGGTGAACATCGCCAGCCGCTGCAGTGGTTTCATCAAGAAGCGCTTTGACGGCACACTCTCAAACGAGGTGGCAGAGCCAGAACTGTTCCAGGAGTTTGTCACCGCCGGTAACTCCATCGCCGAGCGCTTCGAGAAGCGTGAATTCAGCCGTGCCGTACGCGAGATCATGGCCCTGGCCGATCGCGCCAACCAGTACATCGACGAGAAGAAGCCCTGGGTCATCGCCAAGGAGGAGGGCAAGGATCAGGAACTGCAGGCTGTCTGTTCCATGGGCATCAACCTGTTCCGCCTGTTGATCGGCTACCTGCGCCCCATCCTGCCAGCCACGGCAGAGAAGTCCGAGGCCTTCCTGCAGGTGGAGCCACTCACCTGGGATGTACTGACCACGCCATTGACCAACCATGCCATCGCCAAGTTCAAGCCCCTGATGACCCGGGTGGAGGCCACACAGATCGAGGCCATCCTGGAGGCATCCAAGGCCGACCTGGCGGCAACCGAGGTCAAAAAGACCAAGCCCCATGAAACAGCCACCGAAGGGCACCTGGTGAAAGACCCCATCGGCGACACCATTGAGTTCGGTGATTTCGCCAAGGTGGACCTGCGTATCGCCCGCATCGCCAAGGCGGAGCATGTGGAGGGGGCCGACAAGCTGTTGCAACTGACCCTGGATCTGGGCGGCGAGACCCGCAACGTATTCGCCGGCATCAAGTCCGCTTACGCGCCTGAAGATCTCGAAGGCAAACTGACAGTGATGGTGGCCAACCTGGCGCCTCGCAAGATGCGTTTCGGTGTTTCCGAGGGCATGGTGCTGGCGGCCGGCCCCGGTGGTAAGGATCTGTTCATCCTGGAACCTCATGAGGGCGCCGAACCTGGGATGAAGGTTAAATGAAAGCGTAATAATACATCCCTGTAGCCACGGTCCGGCCCAGCCTTCCCTGGCTGGTCGTTCACCGGCTTCCTTTGCCTACATGGATGTAGGTAAGGAGCGAGAGCAGGACGCGGTAGCTTTGTCCACCGAACAAAGGGTCCGATTCACCCCTACCATCCTTCGGTTGTATCCGCAGAGCCGGGGGCTTATTCTTTTCCTTGTGACCACTCGCATCCAACAATGAAAGAATACGCCCTCATTCTGATCGGCACGGTGCTGGTCAATAACTTTGTCCTCTCCAAATTCCTTGGCCTCTGCCCTTTCATGGGGGTTTCGCGCAAGCTGGAGACGGCCACCGGCATGGGCATGGCCACCACCTTCGTGCTGACCCTCTCCTCGGTCTGCAGCTATCTGGTCAACGAATATCTTTTGGATCCCCTGGGGCTTGAGTATCTGCGCACCATTAGCTTCATCCTGGTGATCGCCGCCGTGGTGCAGTTCACCGAGATGGTGATGCACAAGACCAGCCCCTTGCTCTATCAGGTGCTGGGCATCTTCCTGCCACTGATCACCACCAACTGCGCGGTACTTGGTGTGGCGCTGTTGAATGTGCAGGAGTCACACGGTTTTATTGAATCCGCCCTCTATGGTTTCGGTGCCGCCCTTGGTTTCTCACTGGTGCTGGTGCTATTCGCCGCAGTACGCGAAAGGGTGACCGTAGCCGACGTGCCAGCCGTATTCCAGGGCAGCGCCATTGCACTGATCACCGCAGGACTCATGTCCATGGCCTTTATGGGCTTTGCCGGACTGGTGGCCAGTTGAGTCCAATGTCAAAGAGCCAGAATCTGACATGCTAACGGCCATCCTCACCCTTGCCGGCCTTGCACTCGCCTTCGGCCTGTTGCTGGGCTACTCCTCCATCCGTTTTCGGGTGGAGGGCGATCCCATTGCCGATCGGGTGGATGCCCTGCTGCCCCAGACCCAGTGCGGCCAGTGCGGCTTCCCCGGCTGCCGTCCCTATGCCGAGGCCATCGCCAATGGGGAGGCGGAGATCAATCGCTGCCCACCCGGCGGCGAGGACACCATGATCGCGTTGGCGGACCTGCTTGGGCGTGACCCGGTCCCCCTGGAGGCAGAGGCCACTGAGGAAACCCCCATTCAGGTGGCCTTCATCGACGAGCAGGTCTGCATCGGCTGCACCCTCTGCATCCAGGCCTGCCCGGTGGATGCCATCCTGGGAGCAGCCAAACAGATGCATACCGTCATCACCGATGAATGCACCGGCTGTGAACTTTGTGTTGCCCCCTGTCCGGTGGAGTGCATCCATATGGTGCCGCTCAAGGGTGGGATTGGTGACTGGAAGTGGCCCTACCCTGCTGACAGCCATCGGGTCGATATCAATGGGGAGGCAGCCTGATGGACATGCCTGTGCGCAAGCTCTGGCGCTTCAACGGCGGCCTGCATCTGCCCCATCATAAGCAGCTAGCAAGCGAGCAGTCTGTCATAAAAGCCGCTTTACCCAAGCGGCTCATTCTGCCCCTGCAACAGCACATCGGTGCCCCTGCCCAGCCCCTGGTGAAAACAGGGGAGCAGGTATTGAAGGGGCAGATGATCGCACGGGCCGAGGGACATATCAGTGCCCCCATTCATGCCCCAACCTCCGGCGTGGTGACAGAGATATCACCTCAAACAGTACCTCACCCCTCAGGCGGTAAGGCCCCTTGCATCATCCTCGAGCCCGATGGCCTGGAGACCTGGGCAGAGCTCCCCGAACCCATGGATAATTTTCTTGGGCATACACCCAAAGAGCTGTTACACCGCATTCGCGAAGCGGGCATCGTCGGCATGGGCGGGGCCGCCTTCCCCGCCAGCGTCAAACTCAATCCGGGACCTCATCACCCGATCCACACCCTGATCCTGAACGGGGCCGAGTGTGAACCCTTCATCACCTGTGACGATCGGCTGATGCGGGAGCAGGCATCAAGGGTCATTATGGGCCTCAAGATCCTGCGCTATATCCTGGGGGCGGAGCACTGTCTCATCGGCATCGAGGACAACAAGCCGGAGGCCATTGCCAGCATGCGTCAGGCCCTCACCGAGGCAGGAATCGAGCAGGCCGAGGTGATTGCTCTGCCCAGCATCTACCCCACCGGTGGCGAGAAGCAACTGATCAAGGTCCTGACCGGTAAAGAGGTGCCCCGCCACGGCCTGCCGGCCCAGTTGGGTATCGTCTGTCATAACGTGGGCACAACAGCGGCGGTGGCGGATGCGGTCCTGCGCGGCCTGCCCCTGATCTCACGCATTGTCACCGTGACCGGCCGGGGGATTGCACAGCCGGGTAATTATGAAGCCTTGATCGGCACCCCTGCCGCCGACCTGATCTCCCAGGCGGGTGGCTATACGGACAGGGTCTCACGCCTCATTCTCGGCGGCCCCATGATGGGCATCACCCTACGCGATGACAACATCCCTCTGACCAAGGCCTCCAACTGTCTGCTGGCCGCCAGCACCGAAGATGCACCTGATCCAGGCCCGGCCAAACCCTGTATCCGCTGCGGCGAATGCGCTCGGGTCTGCCCAGTCACCCTGCTGCCCCAACAGCTCTATTGGCATGCCCGGGCCAGGGATCTGGAGAAGGTCCAGGACTATCACCTGTTCGACTGTATCGAATGCGGCTGTTGCTCCCACGTCTGCCCCTCCCATATCCCCCTGGTGCAGTACTTCCGCTTCGCCAAGCAAGAGAGCTGGGCCAAGGAGAAGGAGCACCGAAAATCAGAGCACGCCCGTCAGCGCCACGAGGCGCGGGTAGCCCGCCTGGCGCGCCTGGAGCAGGAGCGAAAGGAAAAACTGGCACAAAAGAAGGCGGCCCTGGAGAAGAAAAAGGCGGGGGCCGTGGACCCGAAAAAGGCCGCCATCGAGGCCGCCATGAAACGGGTAGCGGAGAAGAAGGCAGCACAACAGGCCGCACCAAAGAACATCGACGAACTCACCCCGGCCCAGCGGAAACAGATCGAAGAGGCGGAGGCCCGGCGTGCAAGCCAGGACGATACAGAATCATGATTTACCACAGAGGACACAGAGAATTTGCAGTTACAGAATCAGATTGTTTTTCTCTGTGCTCGCTGTGGTAAATAAATTCAGGATCTGAACAAGACCAATGGAATTCCCAACCCTGACATCCCCTCACAGCGAACGCCCCAACAGCGTACGTAACGTCATGCTGTGGGTGATCATGGCCCTGCTGCCGGGCATCGGGGCCATGACCTGGCACTTCGGGTGGGGGGTGTTGATCAACATCATCCTGGCCACTGCCACGGCTGTAATCTGCGAGGCGCTGATCATGAGGCTGCGCGGCCGGCCCATCACGCCGGTCATTGGCGACTTCAGTGCCGTGGTCACCGCCATCCTGTTCGCTGTTTCCATCCCCACCCTATTGCCCTGGTGGCTGACAGTATTGGGCATGGCCTTCGCCATCATCGTGGTCAAGCAACTCTATGGCGGCATCGGCTACAACCCCTTCAATCCCGCCATGGCGGGCTATGTACTGCTGCTCATCTCCTATCCCCTGGAGATGACCAGTTGGCTGCCGGTGGCAGCGCTGAACGAGCACCCACTCGGATTACTGCAGACCCTGCAGGTCATCTTCACCGACACCCTGCCGGCAGGGCTTGGCTGGGACGCCCTGACCATGGCCACCCCCCTGGACAGCATGCATACCGGGCTAGACCTTGGCCAGACAGTGGATGAGATCCGTCAGACACCACTGTGGGGCCTGCTGGGGGGCCAGGGCTTCGAGTGGATCAGCGCCTGTTTCCTGCTCGGCGGCCTGATACTGCTCATCAGGCGCATCATCACCTGGCACATCCCACTCAGCATGCTGGCCACCCTTTTCATCATGGCCGGCCTGTTCCACCTGATCGATCCCCAGGCCTACCCCTCCGGCCTGTTTCACCTGGTGGGCGGCGGCGCCATGCTGGGGGCCTTCTTCATCGCCACCGACCCGGTGACCGCAGCCACCACCCTGAAGGGTCGCCTGATCTATGGCGCCTGTATCGGCCTGTTGATCTACATCATCCGCACCTGGGGCGGCTATCCCGATGCGGTCGCCTTTGCGGTGTTGCTGATGAACATCGCCGCCCCCACCATCGACCACTATACCCAGCCCCGGGTATTCGGCAGCGGCAAGGGTGAGTCATGAATCGCTATCGGACACTCATATCCGGCACACTGCTGGCGCTGTTCGCCGCCGCCGGTGCTGGCCTGGTGGCTTTTACCTACGAGCAGACCGCCGATCGCATTGCCGCCAACGAGCGGGAGGCCCTGCTCAAAAGCCTCACCGCCCTGGTGCCTGCAAAAAGCATCGACAACGACATCATCACGGACCTCATCAGGGTCAGCGATCCAGAGCTGCTGGGCAGTGACAGCACCACCGTCTACCGCGGACGCCGGCAACAACGGCCGGTTGCCGCGGTGCTGACGCCAGCAGCACCCGACGGCTACAGCGGACCCATCCGGCTACTGGTGGCCATCCACTATGACGGCACCCTCGCCGGGGTGCGGGTGGTTTCCCACAAGGAGACACCAGGCCTGGGCGACCGCATTGAAGAGGAAAAATCGGACTGGATATATGGCTTTGCCGGAAAGTCCCTGGACAACCCCAGCCTTGGGCAGTGGAAGGTAAAGCGGGACGGCGGCGTCTTTGACCAGTTCACCGGCGCCACCATTACCCCGCGGGTGATTGTCAGGACGGTGAAGAACACCCTGGTCTATTTTCAGCAGAACCGGGAGGCCCTGTTTAAACCGGTCACATCCGTTCCAACAGATTTGGCAGGCAACGACTAGGCTCTTGGAGTAGAGGCAAGATACCCATGGCAGATACCGGCTACGGCAAACTGATAAAGGACGGGCTATGGCATAACAACCAGGCCCTGGTGGCACTACTGGGGCTCTGTCCCTTGCTGGCCGTCAGCAACACCACCATCAATGGCCTCGGGCTGGGTCTTGCCACCACGGCCGTGCTGGTCGGCTCCAACGCCACGGTATCCCTTATCCGCCATCTGGTACGGCCGGAGATCCGCCTGCCGGTCTTTGTGCTGGTCATCGCCTCCTTTGTCACCACCATCGAACTGGTGATGAATGCCTACTTCCATGAGCTGCACAAGATACTGGGCATCTTCATCCCCTTAATCGTCACCAACTGCACCATCATCGGCCGGGCCGAGGCCTTCGCCTCAAAGAACCGGCTGGATAAGGCGATTATCGATGGCCTGAGCATGGGCATCGGCTTTACCTTGGCCCTGGTCACACTCGGGGCAATGCGGGAATTGATCGGCATGGGGACCCTGCTCTCCCAGGCCCACCTGATGTTCGGCGAAGGGGCACGTGGCCTGACCATCAGCCTGGGTGGTGATTACCAGGGTATGTTGATTGCCATACTGCCGCCCGGCGCCTTTCTTGGCCTGGGGTTCCTGATTGCCCTGAAAAATCTGATTAACAACAGGATTGAGCAGAGGAAACTGATCCAGTCACAGCAATTGCAGGCTAAAGGGGAAGGATCAAAGGGTGCTTTACCCGAGCACTAACAACAAAACTTGAGCTATCAGCCCTGCTGTTGTGGGAAGTCCTGAATTAATCAGTGCTTAGTTAGTGGCATCCAGCAGTCGCTTGCGGACCACATACTGTTCAACCATCGACATTAACTTATCACTCTCCACCGGCTTATTAAGAAAGTCATCCATGCCTGCGTCCAGGCAGGCCGCTTTCTTCTCCTCGGCGGAGTTGACGGTCAAGGCAACAATCGGCAAACGTCTTCCGTGGGACTCACTTTCCCGATAGGTGCGGGTAAACTCAAAGCCATCCACCTGGGGCATGTGCAGGTCTACCAGTGCGATATCAAACTCTCTCTCCTGGGTGATATCCAAGGCCTCACGTCCATCCTGGGCGAGGGTCACCAGACAGCCTGCATCCGCAAGCAGGGTGCTGATCACCTTGGCATTGATCTCATTGTCCTCCACCAACAGCACACGCACCTCATCACCATCCTCTGAAATGATCTCTTTCTGACCCGCAAACACCCAGGGATCATCATTGGATTCCAGGCGCAGGGCAGCTTCCAGTGCCCGCCACAATTGATTCGGGGTAAAGGGCTTTGACAACTGCCGGCAGGAGCAGCGACGGCCCGCTGAAAAGCGGCTGCTGTAACCCAGATAAACGATCGGGAAGCGTGCCCCCAGATGCTCCCGAAACAGGGAGGCAATACGCATCACATCCTGCCCGCCCGGCGAGTCGGCAATGATGGCAATATCCGCCGGGGTTCCCTCCTCCGCCTCGATAATGGCCGCGGTAAGCGCCCCGATGGTTTCTATTGGTCTTACATTCGCACCCGCCTCTGTGCAGGCATCACTAACGGCCCTAAGGCTATTGGCATTGGTCTCAAAGACCAGCACCTGGCGCCCCTTTAAACTGTCAGACCTTTTCAGTGGAGGGGACTGCTCCTCTTTATCCAGTAGTGGCAACTTCAGCCAGAAGGTTGCCCCTTGCCCTGCAGCGCTTTCCACCCCGATGCTGCCACCCATCAGTTCAACCAGGTCCCGCGCAATAGTGGTACCCAAACCACTGCCGCCATGATGTCGGGTTGAGGATGAATCTGCCTGCCAGAACCGATCAAACACCTGCCCCAGTTTTTCCTCGGCAATACCCATTCCCGTATCCCTGACCTCCACATGGATATGGGGTTGATCCATATCCCGGTCTGCGGGCGCCATGCGTGCCCGCACCAGCACTTCGCCACTATCGGTAAACTTAATAGCATTGCCCACCAGGTTGAACAGTATCTGCCGCAGGCGCAGCTCATCACCCTTGACCCCTACCGGTATCTTGCTATCCACCCAGCAGATCAGTTCAATCTCTTTATCAAGTGCCTGGGCGGACAGTCCGGAACAGACACCTCGTAACAGACGGCTGAAGTCCAACGGAAAACGCTCCAGATGGAGTATGCCGCCTTCAATCTTGGATACATCCAGCACATCATGGATGAGGGCACCCAAGTGCCCCGCCGAGGCCAGAATAGAGTCCACATACTCATCCTGCTCCGGTGCCAACCGCGTGGACTCCAGCAGCTGCGCCATGCCAAGGATTCCGCTCAGGGGAGTTCGGAGTTCATGGGTAATGGCCGAGAGAAACTCACCCTTCGCCTTGCTTGCACCCTCGGCCTCGAGTTTGGCCTCATGCAGCCTGCGCAGCAGGGAATACTGATAAAGGGGCAGCACCAATAACAAAAACAGAAAGAATGCCGCTTCGAAGGTGTGCTGTTGCCACTCCCCCATCAGCACCAACAAACAGCTATAGGCCAGCACACTAAGGAGAGATGCCGCCATCAAGTGACGCTTCCCGTAGCGAGTACCGTAAGAAACAAAGATCCAGATATAGAGCAGATAAAAAGGGCTGATGCCCTCACTGGTGAGAAAGATGGCAAAGCTGGTGGCACTGATATCCACAACCAGCCCGAAATAGCGCCTTGCCTCCCAGACAGGATGCCGGGTGACGCTGACCAGGAGGCCCAGGAAGATAATAAGGTAAGCGCCAAACAACCAAAAATAGTCGGCACTATCTACCTGATAATAGTCGGTGGCTCCACCGAGGCCGATAAAGGTTGCAGCGAACACCCATATCGCCAGACGGATCAATGCTGACTGGAACTCAGGATTGCTCCGCAAGTCGCACTTGATTGATTGTCCGTCTGCCAACACTCTGCCTCGTCCCATTCAGTGGGCGGTCCATGACCACTCAATTCCAAATTAAACCAACGCCCGATACCGATCCATGGCCAGACGAAATATTACCACTTCGGCAACTTTCACACTCCGTCTTTTAGCAATATCCACCCTCTGTCATATGAGGAATAACTCTATAGATAAAGGCAACCATGCATTTTTCAGGACGCAGCCAGTTGCATCAATAGCAAAGCCATGTACCATGCCCTAACCGATGGGATGCAAGGAAATTAATTCCTAATTCCTGGCAAGGGGCCGCAATAACTAAACTACCACGCCTTCAATGAACCAAGAAAAGCGACGCACCATCTTCCAGCGACTGAGGGCCGCCGATCCAACACCCACAACCGAGCTGAACTACCGCACACCTTTTGAATTATTGATTGCGGTTATCCTCTCTGCCCAGGCAACGGATAAGGGAGTGAACAAGGCCACGGCAAAACTATATCCCGTTGCCAACACGGCCGAGGCCATTCTGGCGTTGGGTGAAGAGGGGCTGAAGGGATACATCAAGACCATCGGCCTTTACAACAGTAAGGCAAAAAACATCATCCAGACCTGCCAAATGCTACAAGACCATCACCATGGCCAGGTTCCCGAGGAGCGGGCTGCCCTGGAGGCCCTGCCTGGGGTCGGGCGCAAGACCGCCAACGTGGTGCTCAATACCGCCTTTGGACATCCCACCATGGCAGTGGACACCCACATCTTCCGGGTTGCCAACCGCACCCGCATCGCTCCCGGCAAGAACGTGCTGGAAGTGGAAAAAAAACTACTGCGCTTTATCCCTGATGAGTTTCTCAAGGACGCCCACCACTGGCTTATCCTGCACGGCCGTTATACCTGCATTGCACGCAAGCCACGCTGTGGTTCCTGTCTCATAGAGGACCTGTGCGAATACAAGGATAAGACCAGCGATTGATTTAGTTGTCAGTTGTCAGTTGTCAGTTGTCAGTTGTCAGTTGTCAGTTGTCAGTTAATGGGTTTGCTGCACCCTGCCCTCTGTCAACTGCCCCCTTTCCCACTACGCCTTTTTCCTTTACCCTCCCTTTCATGTTTACCAACGACCGAACACAGATGCGCAAGGTATTCACCGAGGCCTGGCGCAAACAGCAGGAAAGTCTCCCCATGGAGCCCCTGGAAAAGATCATTGCCCAGATCGTCCAGCAACATCCTGAGTACCATCGGCTTATCGAGAATCCGGACGCCGCACTGGATAAGGATTTTCTACCGGAAGGCGGCCAGACCAATCCCTTCCTGCATCTGGGTATGCATATCAGCATCCAGGAGCAGATCGGCACCAATCGGCCTGCCGGCATCCGTGACGTCTACCAACAATTGGCACATAGTGTGGGGGACGCCCATGAGGCGGAACACCAGATCATGGAGTGTCTCGGTCGCATGCTGTGGGAGGCCCAGCGCAACAACCAAATGCCAGACGAAAATGCCTATCTGAAACAGGTTAAATCATTGGTGCAAAAAATTACGCCCATGCGCTAATATTAATCTACATGGCCGATTAGGAAGCTATTTCCTCACGGCCGCATTACCCGAATCACGCAATCACAGAGCCAAGTGATCGGAAAATAACACTAACAACACACCACGGAGGGTACATCATGAAGGCACAATCAGCCGCCATTTTTCTCAGCATTCTCCCACTCTGCGCCTGCTCCTCCATGGGCGATCTTGATGAACCCGCAAACCGCATCGGCCTAAGCCGGCAACAACTCATATCTGAACTTGGCCCACCAAAAGTGGAGCTGCATACCACCCTGCCGGGGGGACCCGCCACCACCGCCCTGGTCTATGAAAACCATAGCCAGGGGCTTAACTGCGTGGAATCCTATCTCATCGAAACTGCATCTGGCACCGTGATTGAGTATTTCTGCCGCTAAGCAGCAATAACAAGGCCCTGTAAAAACAGGCCGGGTGACTTCACCAAACCCAACCTCATAGGATATGCTGAGCAGCTCATTATCAATGGGTAACCAAAGAAGAAACCCAGGAGAGCCTCATGTCCGTACTTCTCGAATTCAGTATGTTCCCCACCGACAAGGGCGAAAGCAAAAGCCCCTATGTCAGCCAGGTGGTCAAAATGATCCGCGACAGCGGCGTTGACTATAAGTTGACCCCCATGAGCACCGTTATCGAAACCGATACCCTGGCAGAGGCACTGGCCATGATCGAAAAGGCCTATGCGGTGCTTGAGGCACAAGGGTGCAACCGGGTCTACTCCTCACTCAAACTCGATATCCGCAAGGGCAAGGGAAAACGCTTCGCCCAGAAGATCCAATCGGTTGAGGACAAGATCGGCGAGGTGAGTAGCTGACTGCTCCCTTGTCCCTATCAGAATTTCCCGCATTAATGACTCCGGTACTTTAGGAGAAAAGCACATGAGCACAGTCGAACACTTTCCCCATCTGGTCGCAGGCAATTTAAAACCCGCCGGCACCCACCAGGTCCATGCCCCCTATGATCGCAGCCTGATCGCCACCGTGGATGCGGTGGATGGGACCGGTGTGGAGCAGGCCCTGGCCACCGCCTACGGCCTCTACCGCGACCGCAGCACCTGGCTGACCCCAGCCCACCGTATCGAGATCCTGCAACGGGCCCAGGAGATCATGCGAGAGCAGGCAGAAGAACTGGCGGTAGAGGCCGCTCGAGAGGGGGGCAAACCCCTCATCGACTCCCGGGTAGAGGTAGCCCGTGCCATCGATGGCATCCAGATTTGCATCGAGACCCTGCGCACCGAAGCGGGCGAAGTGATCCCCATGGGGGTCAATGCCGCCTCCGTGGGCCGCCTGGCCTTTACCTCCAAGGAACCCATTGGTGTGGTGGTGGCGGTGAGCGCCTTCAACCATCCGCTCAATCTGGCAGTCCATCAGGTGGGCCCGGCGGTCGCCGCCGGTTGTCCGGTGATCATCAAGCCGGCCACCGATACCCCACTCTCCTGCCTGCGTTTCATCCGCATCCTGCATGAGGCCGGCCTGCCCCCGGAGTGGGCCCAGGCCTTGGTTACCTCCAGCCGGGATGTCGCAACCCAGCTGGTTACCGATTCACGGGTCGGCTTCTTCTCTTTCATCGGCAGCGGCGAGATCGGCTGGCGTCTGCGCTCCCAACTCGCCCCGGGTACCCGTTGTGCCCTGGAGCATGGCGGCGTGGCCCCGGTTATTGTGGAAAAGGATGCCGATCTGGAAAGCGCCATACCGCTACTGGCCAAGGGCGGTTTCTATCACGCCGGCCAGGTCTGCGTCTCTGTTCAGCGGGTCTTTGCCCATGCCTCCATCGCCCGTCAATTAGCGGAAGGCCTGGCGAAACAGGGCCGCGCCATGAGCGTGGGCGACCCCACCAGCGCCGATACCGACATCGGCCCCATGATCCGTGTCGAAGAGAATGACCGGGTTCATGAGTGGGTCACCGAAGCGGTCAAGGCCGGTGCCGAACTGTTATGCGGCGGCGAGAAGCTGTCCGAAACCTGCTACCCCGCCACCGTGCTATTAGACCCACCGGCCGATGCCCAGGTCAGCCTCCATGAGGTGTTCGGGCCGGTGATCTGCGTCTACAGCTTCGAGGACCGGGACCAGGCCATTGCCCAAGCCAACAGCCTGCCCTACTCCTTCCAGGCCGCGGTTTTCACCCAGGATCTGGACTGTGCCCTGCACGCCTATCGCCAGCTGGATGCCTCGGCGGTAATGGTCAATGAGTTCACCACCTTCCGGGTGGATTGGATGCCCTTTGCCGGCCTGCGTGAGTCCGGCATGGGGGTGGGTGGCATTCCCCACACCATGCGGGACATGCAGATCGAAAAGCTGATGGTGCTGAAATCAAAGGCCCTTTAGCCCAGTAACAAGGGTGCCTCGGCGGCTTCGAGGCACCCATTACTGATATGGCGCAATGGTATTTCTCTATAAAGCGGTTACTCTATGGTAAGGGATGGTGGCAATAGTAAGCCCCGGAATCATTAAGATAATAAACAGGATAACATTACAATATTCCATATCTTTCAATCAGTTAAGCCATAAAAAAGTGGCAGCCCCACTTTCAAGGCATTCTTGAACTGAAAATATCACAGATAAGGAGAAACCAATGGCAGCAGCCTGGGTAGTAGTAGCAGACACCACACGCGCACGCATCCTTTCCGCCGATAAGCCTGCCAGCGAACTGGTAGAGATCCAAACCCTGGCCCACCCCGAGGCCCGCCTGCACGAAGGTGACATAACATCAGATAAGCCAGGCAGGGACCGAAATGGCGCCACTACGGGATCCCATGATGTGGGCCACACCACAGACGCCAAACAGGAAGAAGCCATCCGTTTCGCCGGCAAGGTCAGCGACACCATTGAGGCAGGCCGAAGCGCCGGCAAATTCAAAAAACTGTATGTGATCGCAGCCCCCGCCTTTCTTGGGATTCTGAGAAAAGGCCACAGCAGCAGCACCCGACAGATCATTGCCGGGGAGGTGGACAAAAATCTCGCCACCAAAACCCTTGCCGATATTCGCAAACAGCTGCCCGAATACCTCTAAGGCAAGACATATAGCCTGACACCAACTCTTCGTCGATTGAGGAGCAAAACGACTTGATAAAGGCCCTTGACCTTGCACAGCTCTACCATGGCTGCGACCTTGAGCAGCTGTCATTTGATACCACTGCCGAACTGGAGCAGCCCACTGAACCCATTGGACAGGAGCGGGTTCTTGAGGCCATCCAGTTCGGGGTAGGCATCCACCACGAAGGCTACAATCTCTATGTGATGGGCTCCACCGGGCTGGGTCGGCACACGGTGGTCCATGATGAACTGGAAGCACAGGCGGCAAAGGCCCCTGTTCCCGCCGACTGGTGTTATATCGCCAATTTCGAAGACCCCCATCTGCCCAAGGCCCTGAAACTCCCTGCTGGCACCGGACATAAGCTGCGGCGTGACATGGAGCAACTGATCGATGATCTCCTAAACGCCATCCCTTCCGCCTTCCAGGCCGATGAGTATCGGCGGAGAGCCCAGGAGATCAACAACGAATTCAAGGCCCGGGAGGATAAGGCCGCGGAAGAGCTGGGGAAAAAAGCGACCACACGTGGCATCGCCCTGCTGCGCACCCCAGCCGGTTACACCCTGGCCCCGGAAAAGGATGGCAACATCCTCGGCACCGAGGAGTTCAAGCAGCTACCGGAGGATGAGCAGCGCGAAATCGAGGCCCATATCGAAGAGATCAAGGAGGAGCTCAAGGCCACCATGAGCCAGCTACCCCTATGGCAAAGGGAGAAGCGCAAGAGCATCAGGGAACTGGAGCGGGAGGTTACCGAAATGACGGTCTCCCAGCTCATCAGTGAACTGGAGCAGACATACAGTGACATTCCCGAGGTGTTGGACTATCTGGCCGCCGTCAAACAGGACGTCATCGAAAACGGCGACCAGTTCCGGCCATCGGATGGGCCTGAGGAGAGGAAGCATTCCAGCCAGGATCCGGAGTTCTCCCACTACCGTATCAATGTCCTGGTGGACAACGCCGAAACCAAGGGCGCCCCCATCATCTACGAGGACAACCCCACCTATCAGAACCTGGTTGGCCGCGTTGAACACGTCGCCCGCATGGGCACCCTGCTGACCGACTTCACCCTCATCAAGTCGGGGGCCCTGCACCGGGCCAATGGCGGCTACCTGGTGATGGATGCAGAGCGGATACTCACCTCACCCTTTGCCTATGAAGGGCTCAAGCGCACCCTGAGAGGACAGGAGATCCGCATTGAATCCCTGGAGCGCCTGCTCAGCCTGGTAAGCACCATCTCTCTGGAGCCCCAGCCGATCCCCATCAATCTCAAGGTCATCATCATCGGCAGTCGCCTGATCTATTACCTGCTCAAACACTACGATCCGGAATTCAGCCAGCTGTTCAAGGTAGCGGCGGATTTTTCCGAGGACCTTCCTCGGGAAGAGCATAACGACCTGCTCTATGCCCAGATGATCGCCACCCTGCAGCATCGGGAGAAGCTGCGCCAGATCACACGGGATGGGGTGGGCCGCATCATAGAGGAGAGCGCCCGACGCGCCGGGGATGGGGAAAGGCTCTCACTGCACATGGGTGGCCTGACCGATCTGCTCAAGGAGGCAGACTATTGGGCGGAGAAGGCCGGCAGCGACAGCACCCGCAAAGAGGATGTCGAGGCCGCCATCGAGGCCCAGATCAGTCGTGTGGATCAGATGCGCGAACGGCTGTATGAGGAGATCCTGCGCGGCACCCTGCTGATCACAACCGAAGGGGCGCAGCTGGCCCAGGTCAATGCCCTCTCCGTCATCCAGATGGGTGATGCCGCCTTTGGCGTCCCGACACGGGTCAGCGCCACTGCCCGCATGGGCACGGGCGAGCTCATCGATATCGAGCGCGAGGTGGAACAGGCTGGCACCATCCATTCAAAGGGCGTGCTCATCCTCTCCGCCTATCTCGCCAGCCGTTACGCCAAGCACCAGCCGCTCTCACTCTCCGCCAGCCTGGTATTCGAACAGACCTATGGCATGATCGAAGGAGACAGCGCCTCTACCGCCGAACTCTGCGCCCTGCTATCAGCACTGGGGGATATCCCCATCAAGCAATCCATGGGCATCACCGGCTCCGTCAATCAGCATGGCGAAGTGCAGGCCATCGGTGGCGTGTGCGAAAAGATCGAGGGCTTCTTCGATATCTGCAACCGCCGCGGCCTGACTGGCGCGGAGGGGGTCATCATCCCGGAAGCCAACATCAAAGACCTGATGCTACGGGATCGGGTGATCAAAGCGGTCAAAGAGGGAAAATTCCATGTCTACGCCGTAAGCCATGTGGAACAGGCCATGGAGTTGTTAACGGATCTTTCTGCCGGCACATCCGATGCAGAGGGCATCTATCCGGCAGACAGCATCAACGGCCTTATCCAGATACGGCTGGCTGAATGGACAAGCCTTCGACTACAGTATGCAGGGCAACAGCCACCAGGAAATGGCGTTAGTTAACACCACCAAAAACAAGCGTAATGAACTTGACGACTCAATGATTCAACAGGCCCAAGATCGTTACAAATCAGCTGTAAAATACAGTAGCGTATGGCGTATCAAAACGGCGCAGTATTTTATTCGCTGGATTTATTTTGCTAGGCATTATTTCGCGCTCTTTGATCAACCTGGCGCAACACCCAGGCCCACGTAGCCGGATTAATTTTTCCCTGCCCCCAATGCGTACTAGTTTTTGAAAATAATTCATCAACAATACCTGATACTTTCTGCAACAGCTCATCAGTTTGAGCAAGCCTGGAAAAAGGCTTTTCACCATAGATGAACTCATATTCTCTAAAACCTCGTTCTTGCCAGTATGTGCCATAAAACGGAACAGCGTGCGCACGAAGCCAGACCCACATAAAATTAGCATCTGCAACATTTGGTGCTTCTGCATGGCACTGGCCACATAAGAGCACAAGATTGCTAGGGCTTTCTTCACCACCAAGAGCACGAGGGATTATGTGGCAACGCTGAAGTAGGCGCTTGTGAGCACAACGCCAACATAATTTCTCTGCTTCTGCCCAATCGACAGACAGCCCGCACTCATCTTGATGGTTAGTCCAGTAGTCAACAATTTCACGATGAGTTGCATTCATTTTGCCTAACACCCTGGTTAATAAAAGGGCGCTCTTATCCTCTAGCCGGGGTCAATCAAACCACACCACCGAAATCAAAACCGGCATCTTCCACTGCGGTCTGGATCAGCGCATCATCATCAACACCACTAACGGTCACTTCATCAGCCACAGAATTTGCCTTAACCTCAGCACTAGGGGCTGCATTTTTAATGGCCTGCTCCACCGCACTGGCACAGCCACAACAGGTCATACCTTCCACTCGATAGATCTTTTGCATTTGAATCCTCTCCGCCTTATCACTTTGAACAAATTGCGGTAATCAACGAATCATCCAGCGCTACTACGCCAGCGCCGCAACAACAGTGAATTGGATACGACACTGACCGACGACATGGCCATGGCCGCGCCCGCAATCACCGGGCTAAGCATACCGGAGGCCGCCAGGGGGATGGCAATCAGATTATAGATCAGGGCCCAAAACAGATTCTGCCAGATCTTGTTACGGGTGGCATGGGATATGGAGAGGGCATCGGCCACCAGGGAGGGGTCACCACGCATCAGGGTGATGCCGGCGGTATGCATGGCTACATCGGAACCCGTGCCCATGGCCATGCCGACATCCGCCGCCGCCAGGGCTGGAGCATCATTGATGCCATCACCCACCATGGCCACGATCCGCCCCTGACTTCTCAGGGCCTCAACCTCCGACTCTTTATCCTCCGGCAGCACCTCGGCCACCACCCGGTCGATACCCAGTTTGTCACCCACCGCCGCAGCCGCCCGCTGGTTGTCACCGGTAAGCATCACCGTATGTATCCCCAGGCGCTTGAGGCCGGCAACCGCCGGACCTGCCTTCTCCTTCACCGGGTCGGAGACCGAGAGAAAACCCAACAGCTTCACAGCCTCATTCAGCTCCGCTACCCACATGAGGGTCTGCCCCAGCCCCTCCGCCTCTGCCGCCTGGGGGGGAAAGAGGGCCACATCCACACCGCGCTCCTCCATCAAGCGTCGGCTGCCAATGAGCAATGAACGCCCATCAATCTTTGCCATTAGCCCCCGCCCAGGCAGGCTGATGAATTCTTCCACCGGATGCAGTACCAAGCCCTCCTGCCCCGCCCGCCCGAGGATCGCCCGGGCCAGGGGGTGCTCACTGCCCTGCTGGGCCGAGGCGGCCAGCAGCAGCAATCCATCGGCATCGTCATTCAGGGCAACAATGCGGTCCAGGGCGGGATGCCCCTCGGTCAGGGTGCCGGTCTTGTCGAATATGAGGGTATCGGTCTTGTGGGCCAGTTCCAGGGCCTGGGCATCCTTGATCAGGATGCCACGGCGGGCGGCCACCCCGGTGCCCACCATGATGGCGGTGGGGGTGGCCAGTCCCAGGGCACAGGGACAGGCGATCACCAGCACGGAAACGGCTGCGACAAAGGCCGTTTCCGGGGAGCCGCCGATGAAAAACCAGCCCAGGAAGGTCAACAGCGCAATCCCTGCCACTACCGGCACGAAGATCTCCGAGATCCGATCCACCAGCCGTTGCACCGGGGCCTTGCTGGCCTGGGCGTTCTCCACCAGCCGGATGATGCGGGCCAGGGTGGATTCACCACCCACGGTGGTGGCGCGGATACGCAGCAGCCCCTCACCATTGACCGAGGCGCCGGTCACCGAGTCATCCGGCCCCCGGGCCACCGGCAGGCTCTCACCGGTAATCAGGGATTCATCCAGTTGGCTCATGCCCTCCAGGATCACCCCATCCACCGGCACCCGCTCACCGGGTCGGATGATCACTATCTCACCACTGCTCACGCTCTCGGCAGGCACCTCGATGACATCACCCCCTCGTTCAACCCGTGCCGTCTCCGGCCGCAAGGCCATCAGGGCCTGGATGGCCGAGGCGGCGCTGCGCCGGGCCCGTCGCTCCATCCACTTGCCAAACAGCACCAGGGTGATGATCATGGCCGCTGCCTCGAAATAGAGATGATCCCCCGCGGCTCCACCGGGAAAGAAGGTGACCCAGGCGCTCAACCCCCAGGCGGCGGAGGTGCCCATGGCCACCAGCACATCCATATTGCCGGCCCCACCCCGCAGGGATTTGAAGGCCCCCTCATAGAAACGCGCGCCAATCCAGAACTGGATGGGAGTCGCCAGGATGAGCTGCGCCCAGGCCGGTAGGGCCATATCCATTCCGAAAAGCATCAACAGCATGGGCAGAGCAAGGGGCAGGGTGAGCAGGGCGGCCAGGATAAGCTGTCTGAGCTCCGCTCTATCCTGCTCACGTGCCCTGGCCTGTTCCGCCGCCCGCTGCTCCGCTGCGGCAGCCGCCGGGGTAGCATCAAAGCCCGCCTTGCGCACAGCAGCAATCAGGTCTGTCATCAGCACAGTACCGGCAGGCGCCTGGATCAGAGCCCGCTCCGAGGCAAGACTGACGGAGGCCGACGCCACCCCCGAAACCCGGGACAGCACCTTCTCCAGCCGGGTGGAACAGGCGGCACAGGTCATACCGCTGATAGAGAGTTGAATGGATTCATTTGGCACAGAAAAACCCGCCTTGGCGATGGCTGCCGCCAGATCAGAGGCCGTAACCTCATCCGGCGCAAAATCCACCGTGGCAATTTCACTGGCCAGACTTACCTGGGCCTCCTGCACACCGGACAACCGCCCCAGCACCTTTTCGAGGCGAGCGGAACAGGCGGCACAGGTCATGCCCTCCACCGGCAACATCAGCCGACGGGATGCACCATCCTCTTTCTTATTTTCCTTATCCACTATGGCGTTCCACCAATTCGGCTAACCTCTCTGGGCCTCTCTCGCCTGCTCCTGACGCTCCCGCCTCAGCCAGGCATCATAGATCTGATCCGGCCAATAGGACTGAAACCAGGCGATGATGGAAATGATCTCCTCATCGTTCAATTTATCCCCCCATGGGGGCATCTTACCTTGGTCTGGAGGACTACCCTCCTTTATTACCTTAGTCAGCAATTGCATGGGATGGTGCCAGGCATGGCCAGTGCCATTCAGGGGCGGTGGCGGATATTTTCCATCCGGCTCCGGCTTGCGCCAATTGGGCGCGCCTTCACCCTCCTGCCCATGGCACTCGGTGCAGTGTTGCGCATAGATGCGGCCACCCGCCTTTACCTGGCTTGTTCTGTACCAGCGTCCAGAATCACCAACCGATTGCGTAATGGATGCCACGCCCCCATCACCGGACTGCTGCGACGAGTCGCAGGCAGCGAGAAGCAGCGAGAGAAAAACCGCCATCAGAATTCTTGTTTTCGCCATGGGCATCCCGTTAAGAACCGCACCCTTGAGATAAGCAAACAGATTGCCCCTATTATCTAACATAGGTTCTGCATTGATACCTCTTTCCCTGTCTGGGTATGATGGGCACCTTATATACCCTTATTAATAACCACTCGATGAAATATAAAAACCACAACATCGCCGATGACAATACGCCGCAACCCCTGGGTATCCTGCTGGTCAATCTGGGCACACCAGATTCACCGTCAGTAGACGATGTTCGCAGATATCTGGCGGAATTCCTGGCCGATCCCCGGGTGGTCGAGACCCCCCGCCTGATCTGGTGGTTTATTCTCAACGGCATCATCCTGCGCACCCGGCCCAAACACTCGGCCAAGGCCTATACACAGGTGTGGTCCGATCAAGGCTCCCCCCTCATGCACATATCCCGCAAGCAAGAGGTCGCCTTACAACAGACGCTGGATGAATGCCTACAGGAACCAGCTAAGGTCGTACTGGCCATGCGCTACGGCAACCCCTCCATTGCTGCCGGCCTGGAGCAACTGCGTCAGGCCAATGCCCAGCGCATATTGGTGTTGCCACTCTATCCCCAATATTCCGCCACCACCACAGCCTCCATCTTCGATGCCGTCAGCAGTGAACTGCAAGGCTGGCGCTGGATTCCAGAACTGCGATTCATCAACCACTATCAGGATGATCCCGGCTATATCGCCGCCCTGGCAGGCAGTATCCGCAGTTTCTGGCGGGAGCATGGAGAGCCCGAACGCCTGCTCATGTCCTTTCACGGCATCCCACAGGACTACGCAGACGGCGGCGACCCCTATCCCCTGGAGTGCCACACCAGCGCCCGGCTCCTGGCAGCAGAACTGGGCCTGGATGAGAACCGCTGGGCAATAACCTTCCAATCCCGTTTGGGCCGCAAGGAGTGGGTCAAGCCCTACACCGATGAAACCCTGAAGTCCTGGGGCCGGGACGGGGTAAAAAGCGTGCATGTGGTCTGCCCCGGCTTTCCCACCGACTGCCTGGAGACCCTGGAAGAGATCGCGGTGGAGAACCGCGGCTATTTCCTCGATGCCGGCGGCCAGGAGTACCGCTACATCCCAGCCCTGAATGATTCCACAGACCACATCAACAGCCTGGCAAATCTGACCGTAAAACATATCCAAGGCTGGATCAATCCCTCAGATTGACCAGATGATGACTCCCCGCCCGCAATAATTCACGACGGCAGCTCTGATTCAATGAGCCCCCGCATATTCTACTTATATATAAGGAACTAAAGTTATTAATAACACGTACGCTACATAGGGATATACATCCTCTAAGGGGATGGATTGGAGCTGATTCAACTAAAATGGAATGCTCAAACCCACAACCGCTGGCAGCAGCAGCGCCTCTTTCCTCGCCATCCTATTCAGCGATGGCGACAACATCTATTTATCGGCACATCACATCTGATCATTGCAGTTGCATGCAGATGTTTTCCATCCGATACCTGAAGAATGGATCTCCCAAAAAACAACCTTAATGGAAAAGAAATAGAGAGAATCAAACTATGAACATGAATATCAAAGACTGGAAAATCGGCCGTAAATTATATGGTGGTTTTGGCCTTGTCACCCTGATTCTCATCATTGTGGGGGGGCTCGCATACTGGAATATCCACCAGATAGACGCCAAGACCACCGAGATCACCCATAGCTCACCCCTGATGGATTCCGCCATGGAGATGAAGATCGCCGTGGCCCGGGATATGCAGATGATCATGGAGGTGATGGCCGCCGGTAATCAGGAGGAACTGGACGGAGCATGGGCCGAGCATGAAGGCTTTGTACGCAACTTCGACACCTACGCCGATGCCATCCTGGAGGGGGCAGAGATCGAGGGTGAGACCATCTACCGTTCCGATGATGAAGAGCTGCGCAACATCGTTGTGCAGTCCGATGACAATCACAACAGCAAGTTCCAGCCTGCCGTCCAAACCATGTATGACCTGTCAGCCAAGATATTCCAACTCCAGGAAGAGAAGAACACCACCATGGTTGGCATGGAAGAGGCCTTCGAAAAGGTCCTGGCCCTGGCAGGAAAGTTTGAAGAGGACGTCAAGGAGCATGTTGAGCGGCTCATCGACCAAGGGGCAAGCGCAGACCGGATACTGCACAATGAAAATACCTGGGCCGACATGGCCATGGAGATCAAGACCACCATCGCCATGACCCGCATCGTGGTTGAGGAGTTCGCCCAGGAGTCAGAGGCCGAGGGCCAGCAGAATCTTCTGAAGGAGTATGAGGCAGCCAACCAGGAGTTTGACGGCTGGATCAATGCCCTGATGGACGGGGCGGAAACGGAAGAGGGAACCATTGCCCGGGTCTCAGAACCCGAGTTGCGGCAGATGGTCGAGGAAATGGACCGCGTGCATGATAAAGAATTCCAGGCCGCAACAAAGCTGTTCTTTGAGGCCCATACCGCCGTACAAAAAACCATCGCTGAACGAAGCATTGCTGACAACACGGCCGATGAGATCGGCGAGGGCATGCTGGAGATGATTGGTGGCGTGGAGGGGATCGCCAAGAAGGTCATGCTTAGGGCGGAGGAAGAGGCCCACGATACAGTGACAGCGGCTGACATACAGGTCATTACTGGCATCCTATTGGGGCTAATCCTATCGATAGTGCTGGCATTTTTGGTCACCCGGTCCATTACACAACCGGTGACCGAGGCAGTGCAGTTCACCAAGGCCATCGCCAGCGGCGACCTCTCCGCCACCATCAACATCACATCACAGGATGAGATCGGTGAACTGCTGCGGGCCATGAAGGGCATGCAGGACCAGCTCTCCCAGGTGATCGAGAAAGACATCCAGTCCATTGTCGATGCCGCCCGAGAGGGCAACCTGGGCGAGCGCATCGACCTGGCCGGCAAGCAGGGCTTCTTCGCCTCCCTCAGCTCCGGTGTCAACGACCTGGTGGACGTCAGTGAAAAGATTGTGGACGACACGGTGCGGGTATTCGCCGCCCTGGCAAAGGGCGATCTAACCCAGACCATCACCGCCGACTACCGGGGCTCCTTCAATACCCTGAAGCAGGATGCCAACGCCACCATCACCAAGCTCACCGAAGTGATTGAGCAGGACATCCAACCCATCATCGATGCCGCCCAGGCAGGCGACCTGAGTTCACGCATAGAGCTTGCCGGCAAAGAGGGTTTCTTTGCCAAGCTGAGCAGCGGTATCAATGAGATGGTGGATGTCAATGAACGCATCATCAACGACACCGTTCGCATCATGGGGGCCCTGGCTCAGGGTAACCTGACTGAAACCATCACAAATGAGTATCAGGGGGCGTTCGATAAACTGAAGCAGGATGCCAATGAGACCGTAGCCAAGCTTACAGAGGTGGTCAGCGGGATCAAGGCCAGCACCGAGACCGTCAGTAGCGCCTCGGATGAACTCTCCAAGGGCAACTTTGACCTCTCCCAACGCACCGAAGAGCAGGCTTCCAGCCTTGAGGAGACCGCTTCCAGTATGGAGGAGATGACCTCGGTGGTGCGGCAGAATGCAGACAATTCCGCCCAGGCCAACCAGTTGGCCATTAGCGCCCGTGAGCAGGCGGAGAAAGGCGGCGAAGTGATCGGCCAGGCCATTGCAGCCATGGGCGAGATCAGCGGCTCCAGCAAGAAGGTGGTCGATATCATTGGTGTGATCGATGAGATCGCCTTCCAGACCAACCTGCTGGCCCTCAATGCCTCGGTTGAGGCCGCCCGTGCCGGCGAGCAGGGCCGGGGCTTTGCAGTGGTGGCCAGCGAGGTGCGCAATCTGGCGGGACGCAGCGCCACGGCAGCCAAAGAGATCAAGGAGTTGATCGAGGACAGCATGTCCAAGGTCGAGGAAGGTTCGCGCCTGGTGGACGAGTCGGGCGCCACACTCGAGGGCATCATTACCGGCGTGCAGAAGGTCACGGATAATGTGGGTGAAATCTCATCGGCAACTTCAGAACAAAGCTCAGGCATCGACCAGGTCAACAAGGCCGTGATGCAGATGGATGAGATGACCCAACAGAATGCCGCACTGGTGGAAGAGGCCACTGCAGCGACCCAGGCCATGAGTGAGCAGGCTCAGCAACTGGCAGAAATGATGGAGTTTTTCAATGTAGGCAACGGCGGGGCATCAGCCTTTGGAAGAAGTGCAGCCCCAAGCACTAAGCCAGCAGCCGCACCTGCCAGACCGCAACCACAAGCCGCACCAGCAAGGGCATCAGCAAAACCAAAACCGGCCGCAGCACCGAAGTCAGATAGCAACGACGACGAATGGGAGGAGTTTTAACAGCCCCACCCAAGTCAACGCCAGTAATGTGGAAAATGGAGCGCAATATAACCCAACCACAAAGCCACCAATGGGAATACACTTAAACTATTGCGCAATATTTAGCACAGAAGTGGTTAATTCAGACTGAATGCCGTCTTTTCACAAACAAAAAAGGCGATACCATGAAGGTATCGCCTTTTTTATCCACCCCGGACTTAGAAGCCCGGACTGACCAAGAATGCCCTAAGGTTCAACAGGTACGGCATCCTCTTCTTCATCTTCATCCTCCTTCTCTTCCGCTTTGATATCCTCCAGGCTCAGACCAGAGCTCTCTCCTGCCCCACCTGACTCCTGAAGGCTGATACGCAACCTGAGATTGTTGGGGGAATCCGCGTTCTTCAGTGCCTCATCCAGGGTAATCAGCCCCTCCTTGTAGAGCTTGAACAGGGCACCGTCGAAGGTCTGCATGCCGATACCCTCTGACTTATCCATGATCTCCTTGATACTGTGCAGATCACCACGTTTAACCAGCTCCTGGATGGTGGGACTACCCAGCAGGATCTCGATAGCCGCCACCCGCTTACCGTCCACTGTGGGTATCAAACGTTGGGAGACGAAGGCCCGCAGGTTATTGGAGAGATCCTGCAACAGCTGGGGCCGGCGCTCCTCGGGAAAGAAGTTGATGATGCGATCCAGCGCCTGGTTGGTGTTGTTGGCATGCAGGGTGGAAATGGCCAGATGGCCGGTCTCGGCGAATGCCATGGCATGCTCCATGGTCTCACGGTCGCGGATCTCGCCGATCAGGATCACATCCGGCGCCTGACGCAGGGTATTTTTCAGGGCCTCGGAGAAGGCCAGGGTATCCACACCCACCTCACGCTGATTAACAATGGAGCGTTTGTGGGGATGCACATACTCGATGGGATCCTCGATGGTGATGATGTGGCCGCCACTGTTGCTGTTACGCTGATCAATCAGCGCCGCCAGGGAGGTGGACTTGCCGGAACCGGTACCCCCAACGAACAGGATCAGCCCCCGCTTCTCCATGATCACCTCACTGAGGATCTCCGGCAACCGCAGGTCCTTGGCATTGGGGATCTCAGTCTTGATATTGCGTACCACCATGGAGACTTCATTGCGCTGCTTGAAGATATTGACCCGGAAGCGCCCTACCCCACGCTCGGATATGGCCAGGTTCATCTCCAAGCGCTTCTCAAATTCCTGACACTGCTCTTCACTCATCACAGACTCAGCAATTGCCCTCACCATACCGGGCATCATTTTGTCCTTCTCCAGGGGCTTGAGCACGCCCTGAAACTTGGCACAGGGCGGCGCCCCGGTTGCCAGATAGAGGTCTGAACCATCTTTTAACGCCAAAATCTTCAGATAGTCTTTGAATTCCATAGTCAGGTCACACCTTTGTCTACGTAGTGCTGGAGGATGTTAATTCTATTTAGTGTAGGGGTAGCAGCAAAAATCAGCTAAACAGATTTTCCCAAATTTGGGTTACTAACTCCCTATGTCGTCATCTCAATCCAATTCTTAAGCAGCCCTCACTCTACAGCAGCATCCACAATGTCTCAGCCAATATTTCCCCATAACCAACTTACCCCCTCACATCGCTTCTATACTTTTAGCAGCGGTGCAAAACATTCCCAACAAGCCCCACCGCAAAGGGACATCGCCAATGGCAGCCAATAATATTTTCCTCGACGCGCTGGAACGTCTGAAGCAGATGAGCAAGGATGCAGGGATTGACAGTGAGGTGCTGGAATCCCTATTGCACCCCAAAGCCATCATCCAGGCCTCCCTGCCGGTACGCATGGACGATGGGTCTGTGCGCTATTTTAGTGGTTACCGCTGCCGCTATAACGACGTACTGGGTCCGACCAAAGGCGGCATCCGTTACCACCCCCAGGTCTCCCAGGATGAGGTCCAGGCCCTGGCGCTCTGGATGACCATCAAGTGTGCCGTTGTGGGGCTCCCATACGGTGGCGCCAAGGGCGGCATCGAGGTCGACCCCAAGTCCCTCTCGCCCATGGAACTGGAGCGCCTGTCCCGCGCCTATGTACGGGCCATGGCTGATTTTATCGGACCAAGCATCGACATCCCCGCCCCTGACGTTTACACCAATGCCCGCATCATGGGCTGGATGATGGACGAGTATGAGGCCATCAAGCGACAGCGCATGCCAGGGGTGATCACCGGCAAGCCCATCAGCCTTGGGGGCAGCCAGGGAAGAGACGAGGCCACCGGACGTGGTGCCTATCTCTGTATCCGGGAACTGAGCCATAAGCTGGGGTGGAACCCAAGGGAAAAACGCGTTGCCCTGCAGGGCTTCGGCAATGCCGGATACCACGTTGCCCAACTGCTGCAACAAGACGGCTACCGTATCGTTGCTATCAGTGACTCAAAAGGCGGCATTCATTCAGAGAGCGGGTTTGATGTGGAAAGTGTCTGGCGACAGAAACAGCGGGTACGCCGGGTACAGGCAGTCTATTGTGAACATACCGTCTGTGAACTCATCGAGCACAAGCAAATCAGCAATGAGGAACTGCTGGAACTGGATGTTGACCTGCTGATTCCGGCCGCACTGGAAGGCGTCATCACCCAAGCGAATGCTACCAAGATACAGGCCCCCTTCATCTGTGAAGTGGCCAATGGCCCCATTCTCTGCGAGGCGGAAGCTATCCTCGAAGAGAAGGGCATCACCATTATTCCGGATGTGGTTGCCAACGCCGGTGGTGTCATCGTCAGCTATTTTGAATGGGTACAGAACCGATCCGGCTATGCCTGGACCCTTGATGAGGTATATGAACGGCTGGAGGAGATCATTGTGCGCGCCTTCAATAAGGTGCTGAATACCGCCCACGAAGAGAAGCGCAGCCTGCGCAGTGCCGCCTACACTGCCGCCCTACGCCAGATCAGCGATGCCGTTACGGCCCATGGCACACGGGAATATTTTAAAAATAGCAGTGAATAACAGCTAACCACCCACAGAAAACTTCTGTATCCGTGCCTGGTTAAAGTCAAAAATATGCAGTCCAAAACAGGCGGGGTCACCACTGGTGCAGTTGGAGCGGACGATATTGTAGGAACTTTCCAGCCTACCCACGAAGCTACCGGTCCAGTCACCATAAGAGAGCCACAACACATTGGGTGAGGAGACCTTGATATTAGGCTCGACAGCCTGCCCCAGTTCCCCATTCAGGTCGGCAACCATGACATTGAAGGCCAATTGCATCGCTGCCCCCACCGAATTCTCCAGCCGTTTGACGTCCATGACATCCGGATGGAAATCCGACACCCTATAAAGCCTGGGGATATGGCGTATGTACTGCCCCACCCATCCCTCATTGCCTTGCCTATCCAGCTTACTAACCCGGGTAATTACGGATATCTGCACCTTGTCCTCTTCGGCAACCTGCACAAACAGATAGCTACCAACCTCATATCTGGGGGTATTTTTCGGCTGTGATTCATAAGAAAGATATTGTCCCAGTTCGTTCTGCTCACCCTTTTCCTTGAGCAGGTTAGTGGCCAGCAATGGCAGGTCAATGCTTGCAAGGCCATTGACAGCGGGGGCGGTGTTCTTTGCGTTACTATCTGCGCTGCCCAACGCAATAGCGGTTCCAACCCCACCAAACAGCCTGCCCACTCCAATGGCCGCTGCAGATGGATCACGATGAACCACCACGCTGGAACCCTTCAGGACAAAGGAACCGATAGGCATGCCCCCGGAATCGGGGAGATATGGTGTAGCATGGATGGCGGCCTTAGCAACAGGAGCCGTTGGCCGCACCATGCTGTCCTGGCATCCCGCCAACATAGCCAGCAGCAACATGCTGCCCAGCAGGTAAATCCGTCTATATCCAATCTTCCACATGGCTTAGGCTGTCCTGAACATCATTGAAAAATCCCGGCCTGTCTACTGTACGAGTATCGGCCAAGTATAGGAAAAATGAAAAGATTCCACCGACTTTGTGACCTGGTTCCAGATTATTTACTGCCCGGCGTTATAACCAAATCTTCTACGATACCAATAAGGACTAAGTACCACCCGCCCGGCTGAGCGGCGGCGTCTCACCACTTGAGGAATCCCCCACTTCATCCTCCCCGACAGGGGGCACCCAAGGCCCGCCTCCTACCTGCAACAATCGTCAGGCCGCTTGCAGCACGTTTTCCTCACCATTGATGCGCGCAATAATCACCGCACCGCAGGAGTCACTGAACACATTGACCGCAGTGCGGCACATGTCCAGCACCCGATCCACCGCCAGGATAAGGCCGATTGCCTCTGCCGGCAGGCCGATGGTCGCCAGGATAATGGAGATGGCCACCAGGCTGGCCGCCGGAATGCCCGCCACGCCGATAGAGGTCAGCAGGGCCACCAGGACGATGGTGAACTGGGTGGCAAATCCCAGCTCAATGCCATAGGCCTGGGCAATAAACATGGCTGCCACGCACTCGTAGAGCGCCGTACCGTCCATGTTCACCGTCGCCCCCAGGGGCAGCACAAAACTGCTGGTGCGGTTTGAGACGCCGGCATTCTTCTCCACACACTCCATGGTAAGGGGCAGGGTGGCGGATGATGAACTGGTGGAAAAGGCGGTAAGCAACGCGGGCGCCATGGCCCGGTAATGCCTCAACGGGTTGACCCGCCCGACCAACGTCAGCAACAACGGCATAACCACCAGAAAATGCAGTAACAAGGCCCCCAGTACGCTGATAAAGAACCAGGCCAGGGGCACAAAGGCAGAAAGGCCGGTACTGGCCACCACCTTGGCCACCAGCCCGAAGACACCGATGGGCGCAAATTGCATCACCCACTCGGTGATTTTCATCATGACGCTGAACATGCCCTGCCAGAAGTTGTACATGGTCTCCGCATAGGCCTCCTCGATCTTGGTCATGAAGAAACCAAACAGCAGACCGAAGAAGATCAGCCCCAGCATCTGGCCATTGGCGGCAGCCGCCACGATATTGGTAGGCACCATGCGCAGGAAGATCTCCACCACATCCCCAGCACCCTTGCCCTGCACCTTGGCCACCACCTCATCTGCCGCTGCCAGCCCGATGATGTCCTTGGCCGGCTGGCCATCCACCACCCCCGGCGCAATCGCATTCACCACCAGCAGGCCAATCAGAATCGCAATCAGGCTGGTGGTCATGTAGTAGAGCAGGGTCTTGCCGCCCAACTTGCTCAAAGCGCTGCCGGAACCGATGCCACTGATACCCACAATGATGGAGGAGAGGATCAGGGGCACAATCAGCATCTTCAGGGCATTCAGAAACAGCGTGCCCAGGAAATCGTATACCGCATAGAAGCTGACACCGAACAGCTGCGCCTCAGTACCCGTCAACAAACCCGCAACAACCGCCAGCGCCAGGGCAATCAGGATCTGCCAGTGCAATTTCAGTTTTGTCATGCAATCCACCTCCCAGGTAAGCCTCGATTATGGTGCAACCACAGGCCGGGGTCCAACCGGTGACCCGTAGCGACAGGCCGCCGCACATTCACTGGCCTTGACGCCCCCCTTTCCGTCATAATCCCCTCCTTTTTCCCCAAGGACATCCGCACCCATGTGGTTCAAGAATCTGCAGCTCTTCCGTCTCACCCAGCCGTTCGACCTGACACCGGAGACCCTTCACGAGCGACTGTGCGAGAAGGCCTTCCGGCCCTGCACCAGCCTTGAACCCTTCAGCTATGGCTGGGCACCCCCGCTGGGTGGCAACAGTGAACTGCTGACCCACGCCGCCAACGGCTACATCATGCTCTGCGCCCGCAAGGAGGAGAAAGTGCTGCCACCGGCCGTGGTACGTGAAATCCTTGGCGAAAAGGTACAGCAGATCGAAGAGGAGCAGGACCGCACCGTGCGCCGCAAGGAGCGCGAGGAGATACGACAGGATATCCTGCACGACCTGCTGCCCCGTGCCTTCACCCGCTCCACCTTCACCTACGCCTATATTGATCCCAAGGAGGGCTGGCTGGTGGTCGATGCCGCCAGCGCCCCCAAGGCGGAAGAGTTGGTCAGCCTGCTGCGCCAGAACCTCGGCAGCCTGCCTGCAGTCCCGCCAGCGGTAATGACCGCTCCATCCCGGGTGCTAACCGACTGGCTGAGCGGCCAATCCATCCCCGGCGATTTCACCATCGAAGACCAGTGCGAACTGCGTGATCCCGATAACGAGGGCGGCGTGATCCGCTGTACCAAACAGGACCTCACTAGCGAAGAGATCCACGCCCATCTAAAAGCCGGCAAACGAGCAACCCGACTCGCCGTCCAATGGCATGACCACCTGAGCTGTATCCTCTCCGAGGACCTGACCATTAAGCGTCTCCGGTTTCTGGAGGTGATTCAGGAAACCGCCCAGGAGATAGAAGCGGATGACGCAGCCACCCGCTTTGATGCCGACTTTGCGCTTATGACGCTGGAGCTTTCCCGCTTTATCAGCGCCCTGATCAATGCATTCGGGGGTGAGGACAAATCAGCATGGGACTAATACTTTATCAAACCATTCTTTTCGCACATCCTATGTGCTAGGGCCACATTTAATTGATTAATGGAATGGCATGACGCCAGCCGCGTGAGCCACCACAATACCATACCGGGCATACCCCATCTGTAGGGTCCGTGCCTTCTTGGCATTCCTCTAGATTACTCATGCTGTCGTTATCTTTATCAAGAGCAGCATCAGCGCTATTCAATGAATCGAAACCATAGGTTTCTTCACAAAGATCCGACATTCCATCATTGTCATCATCCAAGTCTTCATCACTATCGCGACAACCATCACTGTCGTTGTCTGAGGCGTTGCTCGGCACCCAGTTGATCACCCCTTGTGGGCAATCATCGAAAGCATCTTCAATGCCATCATTATCGTCATCCGTTTCCGTATTGTTACCAATTCCATCACCATCAGTGTCAACTGATTCATTAGGATCTAATGGGAAGGCATCTTCACCGTCACCCACACCATCACCATCATCATCTAAGTCTTCATCACTGTCGCGGCAACCGTCACCATCAAAATCAGTAGCATTATTTGATATCCAACCTACCTGGCCAACGCGGCAACTGTCATTTATATCTTCGACCCCATCGTTATCATCGTCATTGTCGGCATTGTTTCCAACACCATCACTATCCGTATCAACTGACTCATTAGGATTCAAGGGAAAGGCATCGACGCTGTCATTTACACCATCATTATCATCATCCAGATCTTCATCGCTATCGCGACAGCCATCACCGTCATAATCCGTCGAACCATTTGAAATCCAAGCATAGGCGCCCGCTGGGCATGCATCAGAAACATCCTCTATACCATCATTGTCA
>Ga0316190_10000166_pt1 | contig 43035 bp, 36 predicted proteins | sample Eddworburrow2_MG_FD_204929 | JGI IMG/M metagenome (GOLD analysis project Ga0316190, IMG submission 204929) | Coastal sediment microbial communities from Maine, United States - Eddy worm burrow 2 | ecosystem: Environmental > Aquatic > Marine > Coastal > Sediment | place: USA: Maine | collected...
TAGTCGGGGCGTTGCTTCGAGCACTGGGTGTCGAACCCTCGACGTAGGTCGCGGGCACGGCCCGGCCTCAGACGATGGCCCGGTGTCGCGGTAGCTGGAGGGCGGCGACGAGACCGGTCACGGCAAAGAACGCTGACAACACGAACACGGTGGTGAACGAACCGGTGAGGTCGGCAATCAGGCCGCCGAGCTGGGGTGAGAGCGTCTGGGCCACCCCGAAGGCGAGGGTGGCGGCGGCAAATGACGGTCCGTAGCTGTCGTGGGTGGTGTTGTTCACCACGTAGAGCGTGATCATCGATGGGACGCCGGCAAACAGCAGACCAAGCGCCAACGACGACCCCAACGATGGGAGAAACCATCCTGGCAGGATCGTCAACGCCATGATCCCCCACGCACCGAAGGCCAGCGTCATGGCGAGGCGGGCCCCGATACGACTGGTGACGGCCATGAAGGTCGGTCCACCAAAGACCATGGCTACGCCGAGCAAGGTGAAGGCGAGGGCAGCCCGTGAACTGGTCCAGCCGTTGTCGTCTTCCAGTTTGGTGGTCAGGAAGGCCACGACCAGCAGATACATGAGACCAAAGGAGGTGTAGGCGGCGGTGAGAGGGAGCCAGCCCGGCATGCGGCGCAGAGCGCTGAAACCGCCGATCCCGGCCCGGGACGACGTGCGCTCCTGCCGATGGCCTATGAGGGTGATGACGCCCAACAGGACGACCACGGCGATGAGGCCCTGGATCAGATAAACGGTGCGCCACGACTCGTCGCCCAACGTTGAGCGGACAAAGCCGCTGAGCTGGCCGGTGAACACCACTCCGAGACCGATTCCCGAACCCATCAGCCCAACGGCCACGGAGCGCTTCTCCGGGGCCATGGCGTCAGCCGCCACCACCGGGGCGGGGATCCAGGTGCAGGCACCGCCAAACCCGGACAGAAATTGGGCGGCGCCCAGCACCAGTGCCCCAGGAGCGAGGGCCGAGAGCAGCAGACCCATTGTCGACAGCACCAGGCCGAAGCGCATGATGGCCAGCAGTCGAAACCGGCTGGCGGCGGCGGCCACGGCCATGGTCCCGGCCAGATAGGCCCCGACGTTGAGAGTGGCCAGCGAACCGGCCAGCGTGTTCGACAGCCCCAGGTCGTCGCGAATCGCAGGCAGCAGCACGCCGTAGGTGAAGCGGCCGAATGACTGAGCAACGGCGGCAGAAACCGCAACCAGTGCCACTGCTGACAGACCGGTGAGGTACCGGTGGCGTGACGCGGGGAGATGGTCGTCGGGTCGTTGCTCCGAGCCTGCCTCTTCTCGGGTGCCGGTCATCTCGGTGTCCACGGCCCGCCCGCGGCGTCGACGTCGGCCACCAGTTGAGCCAGGTCGCCATCGATCAGTGACGACAGCTCTGCCTGCAGCGGTTCGAAGGCGGTCGCCGCCCGCGCCACGCTGCTCCGCTGAGTCTGGGTCGGGGGTTGGGTGGTGTCCCAGTGGTGGCCCATGACCCGCCCGACCAGTGCTCGGATCGACGGTTCGGCGGCCTCGTGCAGACGTTCTCGCACCTGGTCACCGCCCAGTCTGCGGTTGAGCTCCTCCAGCCGCCGGTGGAGCGTCTCCAGCCGGGTATGGAGGCCGGGATCGCCGGGCGGCGTGCCCAGCAGAGCGGCTCGAAGGTGGCGAATACGATCCTGGCCCCGCTCGATGTGATTCGCCGCTCCGTACACCTGGCGGGCCAGGTCGGAGGTCGCCCGCTGGAACTGGGCGGTACCCGAAGGGTCGGCGGTGGGAGCGGCGGCCGCGAGGGTGGTGGGGATCGTGGTCTGAACGGCCGTGGCCGGGGTGGCCTTCACCGTGAACGTCTCGGGCCCGGACACGCTGGCCAAACCTGCCGGAGTTACCGTCGCCAACTCCACCGAATAGTCCCCGGGAGGAGTGAGGGCGCCGCGGGGTGGTGAATACCAGGGAGGCTCAAAATCGGGCTTCTTGAGACTGACCGGGAGCGGCGCAGGAAGACGTAGGTCCCACGTTGTCCGGTGCAGGCCGGCGCTGGTTGCCCCTTCCAGGTGACGGATCGCTTCTCCGGCCTCGTCACGGATGATCAACACCACCGTGGGGTCGGTTTCGACATGTTCGGCCCACAGGCTGTCCCAGCCGGGGAACGCACGGTCAACGCCGTCGTCCCGCTGCTGTTTCTCCGTCTCCTGTCGCCTCTTCTTGGATGATTGCAGGTCGGCGGCCAGATGGTAGGTGAACGTGGCCCCGAACTCGGGATTGGGTCGACGAAACGCGGTTGAACCCAGCGTTGGTTGACCCGGAGCCTGCATGGGCTGGTAGGGCACGTACCACCAGGCGTCCCGCACCGGGAACAGGGTCGCCGGTTCGGTCAGCGCCTCGGGCGCCAGGGAACGCAGGGGGCTGTAGTCATCGAGGATGTAGAAACCGCGGCCAAAACTGGCACCGACGAGGTCGTCGTCGCGCCGGTGGAGCTTGATCTCCCGGAAGGCGATGGTGGGGGCGTCCTTGCTGAAACGGTGCCAGTTCTGCCCGCCGTTGAGGCTGGCGTAGATCCCGTATTCGGTTCCCAGGAACAACAGCTCGGAGTTCACGTGGTCCTGTTCAATGGCCCAGACGACGGTGCCGTCTGGCAGATCGCCCCGAATCGAGTGCCACGACCGGCCCCGGTCGTCGCTGCGGAACACATACGGGCTGTAGTCGCCGTTCTTGTGTCGATCGGCGGCGGCGAACACCGTGTCAGCGTCGTGTTGGGAGGCCTCAACATCGTTGACAAAGGCATCGTCGGCCAACTCGGGTAGGTCCCCACCTTGGCGCCAGGTTGTTCCCCCATCCTCGGTGACCTGGATCAGACCGTCGTCGGTGCCGACGTAGATTACGCCCGCCGTCACCGGGGACTCGGTGACGTGGGTGATCGTGGCGTAGAGCGACATGGCCATGTGGTCATACAACGAGTCGACGCTCTGGACCCGATCGAAGATCGGCTGCTCGTAGCGGTTGCGATTGTGGGTCAGGTCGCCGCTGATCGGGGTCCACGAATCGCCCCGGTCGTCGCTGCGCCACAGCCGCTGGGAGGCGACGTAGATGCGGTTGGATGCATGGGGGCTGACGAGGATCGGGCAGTCCCAGTTCCAACGTTCGGGGGGATCACCGGGCCCGGGTTGGGGCTGGATGTCCTGCAGTTCCATGGTGCGCCGGTCCCAGCGCATCACGTTTCCCTCCTGCCACTCCAGATAGGCCATCTCGGGGTCGTTGGGATCGAAGGCCACGTGGTAGCCGTCGGCCCCCAGGGGTACCGACCAGTCCTGGTTGCGCACCCCGTCGATGTTCAGGGTTCGTGATGGCCCAAACAGGGTGCCCAGGTCCTGGGCTCCGCCCAGGATGTTGTAGAACGGCTCGGAGTTGTCGATGGCCACCCGGTAGAACTGGGAGATGGGCAGGTTGGGGAAGTGGCGCCAGGAGCCGCCCTCGTCGAAGCTCTCATAGAGCCCGGCGTCGGTCCCCACCAGCAAATGGTGGCCGTCGTCGGGATCGATCCAGATGGCGTGGTTGTCGCTGTGTTTGGTCTTGCCCGTCTCCAGGTTGGTGAACGACTTCCCCCCGTCACGGGTGACGTGGACAAAGACGTCGACCTGGTAGACCCGTTCGGGATCGATGGGTGAGGCCGTGATCTCCTGGTAGTAGTGGGGTCCGGTGCCGCCGGAGATGTATTCGTTCCTCTTCTCCCAACTCTCGCCCCGATCGGTTGAGCGGTAGAAGCCACGCTCAGCTTTGTCGGCCTCGATGGTGGCGTAGACAAGATCAGGGTCGGCGGGGGTGACGGCGATACCGATCTTCCCCATGTCGCCCTCGGGTAAGCCCTGGGTCAGGGGGCGCCAGGTTGCGCCCCCGTCGCTCGACTTGTGCAGCCCGGAGCCCGGGCCTCCGCCCAGGAACGACGAGACGTGGCGCCGCCGCTGGTAGGAGGCAGCGTAGATAACGTCGGGATCATCGGGGGCGAAGGCGATGCTGGTCACCCCGGTGTTGTCATCGATGCTGAGCACCGAGTCCCAGGTCTTGCCGCCGTCGGCGGTCTTGTAGACACCGCGTTGACCGCCCGCTGACCACAGTGGGCCTTCGGCTGCCACGTAGACGACGTTGCTGTCGTGGGGGTCGATCAGGATGTCGGCGATGTGTTCGGAATGGTCCAGGCCCATCCGGGTCCAGCTTTGGCCGCCGTTGAGGCTGCGGTAGACGCCGTCGCCCCAGGCCACATGGCGACCACTGACGGCTTCGCCGGTGCCCACCCAGACGACGTCGGGATGGCGGGGGTCGAGGGCCACGCAACCGATCGAGTACGACGGCTGATCCTCGAAGACCGCTTCCCAGGTGGTCCCGGCGTTGACCGTCTTCCACACCCCGCCCGACCCGACGGCGACGTACCAGGTGCTCTTGCGGCGCGGATCGACGGCGATGTCGGCAATCCGACCCCCCATGAACGCCGGTCCAACGCTGCGCAAAGCCAGCCCGGAGGCGGCCTTCTCCAGCGGGGTCTGCTCGGGTCCGGTGCCCGTCTTCTGGTCGCTACTCACTGCTGACTCCCGCCTGTTGTCGATTTGACTTTCTCCCCGGCGTCAACGACATCGCCATCGACGCCATCGACTATGACGTCGGCCTCGGCCAACGATCGGCGGACATCGACGTCGACTTTGGGCACCACGTCGGGGCAGAATTGCCGCGACGCCTGCTCCAGCGCCTCTCGTACTTCGCCGACGATCGCTGTCGCCTCGGCCCGGTCGCATTCAATGACCACCGAGTCGTGCACGGTCTGCACCGGCCTGGCCGTTGGGTAGCGGGCCAGGCGATGGTGCAGATCGGCGTAGGCGGCCAGCATGATGTCGGCCACACCACCCTGGATTGGGGCGTTCCGCCAGGCGTTGACCATGGCCGATACCCGGTCCTTGGCCGCCCGCTGCAGCAATCGGTGCGCTACCGGTTCACCCAACTCGGCGATCATGGCCTCGACGAAGCGGCGGCGTAGGGCACGATCCTCGAAGATGCGGCCGATCTCTGCATTGTTGAGCGGCCCGTCGGGACCATGGAGTACCAGGGAATGCTCCTGCTGGAACCGACGGCGGAAGCTCACAAATTCGGTCGACTGGTTCTGGATGGCTTCGCCAATGGCGTGCAGGAACAACCGATCGAGGTGCAGGTTGAACTGTTGGCGCCGCCCGGCCACGGTGCGGCTGGCGAACGTGAATGGCTCGCCCTCGCTCAGCAGTGCTACCGGGGCCGAATAGCTCAGCAGCCACGCGATGCTTTCGATGAGATCGGTCTCGTCGCCGAGATGGCGGTCGGGGTGCAGCGCCGCGATCTCCGGCGCCGAGGGCCAGCGGGATTGCGTCTTGCGGAACTCCCGCCTGATCTGGGCGACGGGGGCAAAGCCCTGGGCCAACTTCATGGTGATCGACCAGTCGATGTCGGCGGTGTCGTCGCGCAGGGCGTGGATCTCGGCCACGCGGGCCTCAGCCCAGGCCGCCGTGCCCGGATAGGTGCACCGGTACTGGGCCAACAACTGAGCCGCCTCCTCAACCGTGGTCGGTGATCCCTCGGCGCTGAGCGAGCGGGCCAGGGCGGCGGCACCCGAACCGTAAGCGATGCCAAAGTTGAGGGCCTTGGCGATCTGGCGCAGGTGCTTGAACCGCTCAGGATCCTCCTCCGCCAGCGTCGCCGGGTCGAAGCCGAACATGCTGGCGGCAGTACTCACGTGCACGTCGTCACCCCGGGCGAAAGCCTGACGCAGGGGGGTGTCGTCAGCCACCTGGGCCAGGAACCGCAACTCGGCCTGGCTGAGGTCGGCATGGACAAAAACCCGATCCGACTCCGGCGGCCGAAAGTGGGGTTTCATCTGGGGGGTGAGGTTCTGGGCGTTCGGGTTGCGGCTGGCCAGGCGGCCGGTGTTGGTGCCGACCACCTGCAGGTACTGGGGGCGTAGGCGACCGTCGTCGTGCAGATGCTCGTGGATCGATTCGCCGTAGGTACTGAGGGTCTTGGACAGACTGCGAAACTCGAGCAGGGTCTCGCACAGCTCACCACCGATCTCCCGCAGGACCGAGGCGGTGACCGAGTCGAGCGGGGTGAGGGGTCGAGCCTGGCCGTGGCGCAACGCCGTCCAGGCCAGCACCCGATCCTCGGCCCAACGGTTGAGGGCATCGCGCACCTGAAGGTCCGAAGCAGGGTTCCACGACGGTTCAACCACATCGTCGAACAGGGTGCCCTGACCACCACCGGTGAGCGCCGCCAGCCGGCCGATGGTCTGGCGGTTCTGCCCCTCCATCCGGATGAGTTGGTCCTGCCAGCCGGCCCAGTCGAAGGGCAGGCCGGTGCGTTCCATCTGGTCGAGGAACGGTCGGGCCGCCATCTCTATGTCGGAGATCTGGGCTAGCTCGGCCTGGTGGAGGTCGGCTCGGATGGCGTCGCCAACCCACAGCGTCTCCACCGCATCGGCGGCGGCGTAGCTGATCTGGTCAGGGCTGAGATCATCGAAGGCGGTGTAGGAGAGCTGGATCGTGCCCTTGCCCTCGGTAGTAACGCCGAGGTAGTGCTCAGTGGCCCAGGCCAGGCCGTGATACCAGTTGACGCCGCTGCGACCCTGGTGGATCAGGGCATCGGCGATCTGGGCGTCCCACCACTTCAACCCGGGCGTCACATCCGATGAGTTCCACACCGCGGCGTCGACAACCCGGGCGTCGAAGTTGGCGTTCCAGCCGTCAACGGTGAGTCCACTGAGCAGGGGCGCCAGCTCGGTCGGATCGAGGTCACGGCCGTCAACCACAAAGGCCCGCTCGGAACCGTCGGCCGCTCGCAAAGCGATCGACATGACCCGTAGGAGCTGGGCCCTGGGCCCGCTGATTGGGACCTCGGTATCGATGGCGATTCGGTCGGCGTTGGCCAGGGCCCGGGCCAGGTCCGGGAGTTGGGCCGAGTGGTTCACAAAGGTGCAGGGCACCTGGCCGGGATCGCGTTTCACCCCATCGACACTATGGCAAGCGAGCCGCGATCTGCGGCGAACAATGGCGGCGGGCGATGGTTCCGATGTCGAAGATGGGTGATAGAGGTAGCTAAATCGCCACCCACCGCCTGATTGGATGGGGCAACATGGGTCAATGGAGCTTCCCCCTCTTCCGGGCAACAGCATCCTGATGGTCGAGGTTGGCTCAACGGCCCATGGCACCGGTATCGCCGGTGGCGAAGATCACGACCAACTGGCGGTGGTCGTGGAGAGCCCCGATCAGGTGCTGGGTCTCGACGAACACGGCTTCAAAACAGTGATGCAACGCAGCCAACCCGAAGGCACGCGCTCCGGACCGGGCGACATTGACCGCACGCTGCACTCGTTGCGGCGTTTTGTGCGGATGGCGATTGCAGGCAACCCCTCGATCATGATGGCCATGTGGGCTCCAGTCGAGTTCTCGACGCCGCTCGGTCAGGAACTTCGTGACCTCGGCGACGCCTTTGTCGGCCGCCACGTCGTGCCCCGCTACCGGGGTTACATGCAGTCCCAGGCCCAGCGTCTGCTCGGGGTGGCAGGCGGCGGGCACGGCAAACGGGGCAGCGGAGGCTGGGAGGAGCCGATCAGCGCCCACGGCTATGACACCAAGTACGCCATGCACTGCGCCCGCCTCGGTTTTCAGTGTCTCGAACTGCTGTCGACGGGCGGCCTGGAACTGCCGATCCAGGGTGAGCCGGCGACTGGCTGCGAGCCGTGCGTTACGGCAAGGTCGACTTTGACCAGTGGTGGGAACGCACCCTCGATCTCGATGCCCAGCTCGAAGTCATCGGCAACGACGAGTCGATCCGACCCGAACCGGACCGGGATCGCATCAATTCGTGGATGATCGAGGCTCACCAGCGGAATTGGCGGGCGGCCTGACAATCAACCCGACCACCAGCCCAGCCGCCGGCCCGACCACCGGGGGTCAGGAACGGGCGACGGGGCGCTGATCGTCGACGTCTCCGGCGTGGGCGATGTGTTCGAGCTGGCGCCAGATGAGAACCAGAATCACCGCCGAGCCGGCAAAGGCGAACCAGAACGGACCCGTCACCCCCCACACCCCGGCGATGACGGCACCCAGCAAGGCGCCGACAACAAGTCCGCCGTGCAACCCCATGCCGTGCACGCTGCCTACCCGTCCCTGAAGCTCGATGGGCACGGCGCGCTGGCGGACGCTGCGCGACGTTGTGCCCCAGATCGAGGTGTGGACGCCGAACACGAACAGGATGACCATGGCCTGCCATGCCATGGTGGTCGTGGCCAGCCCGAGGTGGGTCAGCGTTTCGATGATCAGACCGGCCCGCATCAGGTTGGCCAGGCTGACCCATTGCTCCAGCCGACCGTAGGCCGCAGCCCCGACGACGGCACCGACCGCGGTCACACTCGTCAGTACGCCGAAACCGGCCGGACCCAGGCCCAGCCGATCGGTAGCCAGCACCACGAGCACGGCCCAGGCGGCGCCAAAGGTCACGTTGAAGCTCAGGATCGTGAGCACCAGGGTCCGCATCGGGGGATTGGACCAGAGCCAGCGCATCCCCTCCACGATCTCCGAGCGCACCGAGCCCTTGGACGGCGCAGAATCCTGGGCCCCGACCCGGCTCGACAGCCGGAGTCGGGAGATTAGTACGGCCCCGAGGGCGACGAGTACGCCCTGGGCCACAAACGGGATCCAAACCCCGGCGGCGAAGAGCACCCCACCAAGGGCGGGCCCGGCCAATTGGTTCAACGTCGTGCTCCCGAAGATGAGTCGGGCGTTGCCCAGGGTGATGTCGGCCGGTTCGACCAGCATGGGGAGCAGGGTGTCGGTGGTGTTGTCGGCGAACACCTCGGCTGAGCCGAGCAGAAACAGCACGCCAAAGATGAGGTAGAGGTCGACGTCGCCGAGGCCAATGGCGCTGGCCAGAAGCCCCAGTAGGACAACACGGAGGAGATTGGCCACCACGATGATCAGCCGCCGATCGAGTCGGTCGGCCACCACCCCGGCAAACAGCCCGAACAACAGCCAGGGCAGGCGTTGCAGCACCCACGACAGCGCAACCAGCGACGCACTGGCGGTCTGTGACTCGACCAGGAGGGCACCGGCCGACAACGCAATCCCGTCCCCAAGATTGGTCAGCCACGACGAACCGAGCAGTATCCGGAATCCACCACCCATGCGGCTCGGACTCACCGCTTCCAGAGCCCGACCCATAGCTCAGATGCTAGCGAGTCGGGGGGCCGGCATGAGTGGAGAATCGTCTGCACTCCTGGGCTGCACAAGCCCCTCCACCAGCAATATCCACCGCTGCCGGACACCTACTAGGGTCGGCCCTGGTGGAGGCATGAGCGAGGAGAGCACCCCATGAGTTGGTCATTCGAAACCGATCCTGAGTACCAGGCCCAGCTCGACTGGGTCGCCGACTTCGTTGAGCAGGAGGTTGCGCCCCTCGACCTGGTGTTCGAAACGCCCTACGACACCGCCGACAAGGCCATGATGTCGGCGCTGCGACCCTTGCAGGAACAGGTCCGAGAACGGGGCTTGTGGGGCTGCCATTTGGGCGCTGACCTTGGCGGGCCGGGCTACGGACAGCTCAAGCTGGCTCTGCTCAACGAGCAGTTGGGCCGCTCACGTTTCGCCCCCCGGGCCTTTGGTACCCAGGCCCCCGACTCGGGCAACAGTGAGATTCTGGCCCACTACGGCACCGAGGAACAGAAGGCCCGCTGGCTCCAACCCCTGCTGGATGGCGACATCGTCTCCTGCTACTCGATGACTGAACCCCACGGCGGCTCCGACCCCACCAGCTTCCGCACCCAGGCCGTCCGCGACGGTGACGAGTGGGTGATCACGGGGGAGAAGTGGTTCTCCTCCAATGCCCGCTACGCCGACTTCTTCATCACCATGGTTGTCACCAACCCCGAGGTTTCGGCCTACCAGGGCATGTCGATGTTCATCATCCCGGCTGACACCCTGGGGATCACCACGATCCGCAACGTCGGGTTGGCCGGGGAGTCCGAGGGCACCGGGTCGCACGGCTACCTGCGCTACGAGGGGGTACGGGTCCCGGCCGATCATCTGCTCGGGGGCGAAGGTCAAGCTTTCGCCATCGCCCAGACCCGCCTCGGTGGGGGCCGCATCCATCACGCCATGCGCACCATGGCCCAGGTCAGCCGGGCCTTCGACATGATGTGCGAGCGGGCTCTCAGCCGTACCACCAAGGGCCAGCTACTCGGCTCGCTGCAGATGACCCAGGAGAAGATCGCCGACAGCTGGATGCAGATGGAGCAGTTCCGGCTCATCCTGTTGCGCACCGCGTGGCTGATCGACCGCCACAACGACTACCTGCGGGTCCGCAAGGACATCGCCGCCATCAAGGTCCTTACGGCCCAGGTGCTGCACGATGTCGTCCAGCGGTCCATCCAGCTGCACGGCTCGCTCGGGGTGACCGACGAACTGCCCCTGATGGACATGTTGCGCGACGCCACCTGGCTGGCTCTGGGTGACGGCCCGAGCGAGGTCCACAAAATCACCTTGGCCCGCCAGGTGCTGCGCAACTACGAAGCCGGTGACGAGCTGTGGCCGTCGGAACACATCCCACCCAAACGTGAAGCGGCCCGGGCCAAGTTCGCCCACCTTCTTGAGCTTGAGGTTGGGAACCAATGAGTGACGGGGACGACTTCGATCGGGCCCTGGAAGCGGTGTTGGTGCGAACGATGCCTGCGGTCAAGAGCCTGATCGAAGCTGAACGGCTCAGCGGTGGCGCCAGCCAGGAAACCTATCGGTTGACGGTCGAAACCGAGTCTGGCTCCGAGTTGCTGGCTCTGCGGCGGGCCCCCGGCGGGGAGGACCCGGAGGATCTGATGGGTCGGCCGGGGCTGGCGGTCGAAGCCGAGTTGATGCGGGTCGCCGCCGCCAACGGTGTGCCCGAGCCACAGGTCCACTATGTGCTCGAACCTGACGATGGGCTCGGCCCTGGTTTCATCATGGAGTGGTTGGAGGGTGAGGCCCTGGGAGCCCGCATCGTGCGCCTGCCCGAGTTGGCCGAGGTGCGGCCCCGATTGGCCGAGGAGTACGGCCGGATTCTGGCCCGCATCCATGCCATCGATCTCGACGCCACCGGGCTGCGGTCCAAGCTGACCGAGAACCCGACCGAGCAGTTTGTCCAGCAGATGTGGGACCGCTACCAGGAGTACCCAACGCCCCAGCCCATGATCGACTACGCCGCCCGCTGGCTGCTCGACAATCTCCCACCACCGCGGCCGCTGACCCTGGTCCACAACGATTTCCGCAACGGCAACGTGATGGTGGACGCCAACGGGGTGGTGGCCGTGCTCGACTGGGAGACGGCCCAGATCGGTGATCCGGGTCGCGACCTGGGATGGCTGTGTACGGCGTCGTGGCGCTTCGGAAGCGATCTGCCGGTGGGGGGATTCGGAACCCGGGAGCAGTTGCTGGCCGGCTACGAGGCCGAGTCGGGGATTGCGGTCGATCCCGAGGAGGTTCGCTTCTGGGAGGTGTTCGGCTCCTACTGGTGGGCCGTCGGCTGCATTGGTATGGCCGAGCACTACCGCACCGGGCCCGACAATTCGGTGGAGCGCCCGGCCATCGGTCGTCGCACGTCGGAATGCCAGGTCGACTGCGTGAACCTGCTGCTGCCCGGCGTGGTGGATCTCCTCATCCCCGACGTTCCCGACGAGCGATCCGACATGCCCCGGATCGATGAGCTGCTGGAGAGTGTGAGCGACTTCCTGCGGGGCGAGGTGATGGACGAGACCTCGGGCCGGACCAACTTCCTGGCCCGGGTGGCGGCCAACTCCCTCGGCATCGTGGCCCGCGAAGCGGCAGTTGGTCCTCAACTGCAAGAACTGGAGCGATCGCTGCTCACCGTGGTTCTCAACGACGGTGCGGCTGATTCGGCTTCCACCTCAGCGGCCGGAAACCTGGTGGCGGACCGGTTGTCCTCCTCGGCGAGCGAGTCGTCGGTCAGCGAGTCGTCAGTCTCCGAGCTTCGCTGGGCCCTGGTTGAACGGTTGCGGGATGGCTCGATGCCCCTCGACCAGCCAGGGCTGGCCGAGTATCTGCGCGCCTCGGTAGTAAATCAGGTGGCCATTGACCAGCCCCGCTACCAAGGCCTGGCCACTGCCTTGTCCTAGTCGATGCTCAGGACAAGGCAGTGGGCGACGGGCTCGCTCGTTCGTCACCGATGACGGGGCGGAACCTCCGATGGCGGGATTGGTATCGGGGACGGCTACGACGTGGCCTCCGCCGCGTGTTTCTCGGTCCACGCCGCCAGGGCGTCGGACTGCTCGGCGTTGAGCTTCTCGCGTACCGACTGGGCCCTGGCCGCCGCATCGTTGAGCCGGGCGTAGGCATCGTTCTGGAAATGGGGCATGACCCGCTGAGCCATCAGTTCGTAGCTACGGGCCTTGGCCGCCGGGTTGGCGAAATCGTGGTCCATGCTCAGATAGCCACCGAAGCCCCCCGACTGCTTCCACAGCGATTCGATCTGCCTGACGCAGTCCTCGGCGGTGCCGATGGCCCCGATGCCGGTCTCGTTGACCCAGGCGATGCGCTCCTGGAGTGTGTCACCCTCGGGGCAGAACTGGGGGGCGGCGGCGGTGTGCTGGAGGTAGTCGAACCAGTGCTCGATGCCGTACTCGACATCGCGCAGGGCCTGTTCGGTGGTCTCGGCGATGTGCATGACGCCAACCAGGCGCCAGTCTTCGCGGCGAGCGACATGGCCGTGCTGGGTTGCCATGTCGTTCCATACGTCGTAGTGCAGACCCAGCATGTCGGCCCCGATCTGCAGCGTGGCGCCGATCGACAACACGCCGATGCCGTGCTTGCCCGCGATCCGGGGCCCCGATGGTGAGGCGATGGCGGCCACCACGCACTCGATGTCGGAGAACGGTGGGAGCTGGCACTTGGCGTCGTTCAGTTCGAACCAGTCGGTGGCCATGGTGAGCGGGTCATCAGAGCGAAGTAGGTGCATGATTGCCTCCATACCCTCCTCCAGCATGCGGCGCTGCTCCGATGGCTGGATCCCGATCATGTGGGCGTCGGTCGGCAGGGCTCCGGGGCCGGCGCCGAACATGAAACGCCCTCGGCTGAGATGGTCGAGCAGGATGACACGATCGGCCGTCCACATCGGGTTGTGGTAGGGCACCGATACCACCCCGGAGCCGATCTTGATGTTGCGGGTCTGCTCCAGCGCAGCGGCGCTGAAAATCAGTGGATCAGCGATGATCTCGGTGCCACACGAATGGTGCTCGCCGATCCAGGCCTCGTCGAAGCCGAGGTAGTCGAGGTGGCGAATCAATTCGAGATCGCGGTGAAGGTTGGCGTTTGGGTTGGTGTTGTGGTCGTGGAACGGCGCATTGAAGGTGCCGAATTTCAAACGTCGCATGAGGTTCCCCCTTGGTTCCTGGTGCGGTGTCGACGGTCCCTCGTCGACCGTTGAAGTCTCCCACAGTTCGAACCAGCCATGTCCAAAGGTGCCCGCTCTTCACCCCGACGAGTCGAGCGGCCGGGGGCCGGGCGAGTAGTGTCGTTCAATGCGAGGTAGGGGAGCAGCGGTCGGGGTCGGGGAGATCAAGCCGGTCCGCAATACCGAGGGCGAGACGGCCCTCAGCCTGATGGCCAAGGCCGGGCTTGAAGCCATCGAAGACTCCGGCTTGGCCTTCGGTGACATCGACGGCATGTTGGTGCACCCGATCGGCGGTGTTTCGATGTTGGCCCCCTCGACCGTGCTTGAGTTCATGGGCATGGAGGCTTCCTTCGCCGAGGTGGTTGATCTGGGCGGAGCCAGCGGGGCAGGCATGATCTGGCGGGCGGTGGCCGCCATCGAGGCCGGGATGTGCAAGGCCTGTGTGTGCCTGACCGGCGCTTCGCGGCGCAAGCGCGCACCCCGCAAGCTGGAGCAGGGGCCGAAGGCCTCGACCGGTTGGAACATCCCCGACCGCTCACCGTTCGCCGAGTTCGAGGTGCCGTTCGGCAATATCGGGGCCAACGTCGGCTACGCCATGATCGCCAACCGCTACCTGCACGAGTACGGGGCCACCCCCGAGCAGTTGGCCAAGGTGGCCGTGCACCAGCGCGACAACGCCAACATGACACCCGATGCCATCTTCCACGGGCAGCCGATCACCGTCGACGACGTGCTGGCCTCACCCATGGTGGCCGATCCGCTGCATCTGCTGGAGATCGTGATGCCGGTCGGTGGGGCGTCGGCCGTGGTTGTCGTCGGGCCGGAACTGGCTCGTTCCCTCGACCGACCGGCGGCGTGGCTGCTCGGCGCCGGGGAGCAGGTGACCCACAAGACGATCACCTACGCCCCCAGCCTCACCGATACCGCCATCAAGGCCTCCGCCGCCCGGGCCTTCGCCCAGTCCGGGGTGACACCGGATCAGATCGGGCTGGCCTCGGTCTACGACTGCTACACAATCACCGTCCTGCTGACCCTGGAGGACAGCGGCTTCTGTGCCAAGGGCACCGGGGGCCGGTTCATCGACGACCACGATCTGCGCTGGAACGGCGACTTCCCGGTCAACACCCACGGCGGTCAGCTGTCGTTTGGCCAAGCGGGCATCGCCGGCGGGATGAGCCACGTCACCGAGGCCGTGCGCCAGATCCAAGGTCGGGCCGGCGATCGCCAAATCCCCGATCTCGACCTGGCCTTCGTCAACGGCAACGGTGGCATCCTGTCCGAACAGGTCAGCCTCGTTCTGGGAGCACAACCATGACCTTCAGCGGCCCCCGACCTCGCCCCTCGGACCAGACAACGGAGTTCTGGGCCGCCACCGCCGAAGGGCAGCTCCTGATCCAGCGCTGCGATCGTTGCCAGGAAGCGATCTTCTATCCCCGGGTCAACTGCACCCACTGTGGAGCGACGGAACTGAGCAACGAGGCGGCCTCGGGGCGTGGCACCGTCTACACCTACACCGTGGCCCGACGACCGACGCATCGGGCCTTCGCCGACGCCGGACCTTATGTGATTGCCATCGTCGAGTTGGAGGAGGGGCCCCACCTCACCACCAACATCGTCGGCTGCGACCCGGAAGAGGTCGCCATCGGCATGCCCGTCGAGCTGTCGTTCACCCCCGCGATCGACGGCATCGCCCTGGCCCAGTTCCGACCGGCGACCGCACATCCCTGAGAGGAACACCATGTTGAAACTTGCAGATCTGGCCAATGCCGGCGGACGCCCGGTCCGTCAGGACGATCCCCAGGAGCTGGGTCTAACCACGGCCGCCCTCATCTGTGAGGCCATCGACGAGGGCCGCTACGACGACGCCAAGGCCCTGGCCACCTACACCCTCGACGAGGGGCGGGCGCTGCACGCGCTGTTCTGCGACTGGGTCTGGGACATGCTGACCAGAGTGGCCAACGAGTCCGGTGAGCAGGCCATGATCGACATTCTCCAGGGCTCCCAGGAGACCTGGATGATGTACCGGACCTGGAAGGGCTACCTCCGCATGACGGTCGAGGAGCGGGTCCAGATCACGGCCGAGATCATGCGCTCCCACTACGGCGGACCGGAGCAGGACGGAGCGCTGGAGATCGTCGACCGCGACGACCATCTCGCCATCGTCATGGACCCCTGCGGCAGCGGCGGCAGGATGCGGCGCGGCGACCCGGTGGAACGCACCCCGTCGCGGCTCGACCCGCCCTACAACTTCGGCAAGACCACCGAAGCCCACAACGAGAGCTGGAACCAGGTCGGGGTGCCGTACTACTGCATGCACTGCGCAAACAACGAGCTGCTGCCGATGCGCTGGGGCGGGCACCCGTTGTGGGTCACGGCCTATTCACCCGATGCGGCCAAGCCGTGCGAATGGCGTTTCTACCGCAACGCCGAGGCCATCCCCGAGGAGTACTACACCCGCGTCGGCAAGACCAAGCCTGCCCCTGGGGAGGGCCAGTACTGAACATGGTGGGGGTCGGTCCTGGTTGGCGCCGGGTCCGACAAGGGCTGAGCCCGCCTCGGTCAGCTCCGTGGCAGCCCATACCTTGGCTCTGGCCTGGGTGAGCGCTGTGTCGATTCCGCGCAGTTCGGTTGCCCGTAGACACCCCACCAGCAACCCACGCGAGTTTTCTAGGCTAGCCAGGTCCTCGCGATAGGGTTCGGGCGCCCACAAGCGAGCGTCGTGGCTCTCTGGTGCTGCGGACCAGCGGCTAACCTTGATGTGGTGGGGCTACTCTTTGACGGTTTCGAATTCGACCCCGAACTGTTCGAACTGCGACGGGCCGGAGCGCCGCTAGGTCTCGATCATCGAGTGGCCCGACAGCGACACGGCGTGGCGGGCCTTGTCGAGTGTGGGCCCAGCGGTTCCGGCGCTCCGACACTCCGATCCGATGCTCGTGAAGACCTCTGTGCTCGAAGCGATCGAACACTGCCGCGACAAGCGCGGCGCCTATCGATTCCAGAACGATCACCACTTCGTGATCGCCCGCAAACTCGACGCTGCGGCCTGAAACTTCTGGCACCGCCCCTTCGTGTATGGCACCGCCCGATGTGGCCAAGCCGTGCAACAGTGTTTCTACCGCAACGCCGAGGCCATCCCCGAGGAGTACTACAGCCGCGTTGGCGAGATGAAGCCCGCGCCGGGGGAGGGCTGGTGCTGACTTCGTTCAGCCCAGGTCGGAGTCGGGAGGCGGCGTGAGTCCGAGCTTGTGCAGCATGCGGGTGCTGGTGGCGTAGATGTCGGCCTCGCCGCTGACGATGTCATCGACCGAGGCCCTGATTTCGGGTTCGGTATCGAGCCTCTGGGCCAACTCGGCCTGGAGTCCCTGCTGCAGAAACGCCCGCAGTTCCAACAGGCAGTTGGCGTGCTGTTTGGCCCGGTAGGCCGGGCTCGCTTGCTCGCGGTACTCACGGTGCTGCTCGATGGCCTGCCAGATCTCGTCGATGCCGACGTCGTGCAGGGCCTGGGCCTTGAGTACCGGTGGACGCCACCCGCCCTCGGCGGTCCGGCGGAAGATGTTCTCCAACTGGACCGCGGTCTTGTCGGCGTCGGGACGATCGGCCTTGTTGACGACAAAAAGATCGCCGACCTCCAGGATCCCGGCCTTCATGGCCTGCACCTCGTCGCCCAGGCCGGGAACGGCAACCACGATGGTGGTATGGGCCAGCCGGGCGATGTCGACCTCGTCCTGGCCAACGCCAACGGTTTCGACCAACACCACGTCGCGGCCCATGGCGTCCATGACCCTGATGGCGCCCCTCGTTGCCGGGGTGATGCCGCCGAAATGACCCCGGCTGGCCAGGGAGCGGACGAATACCCCCTCGTCGAGGGTGAAGCGGTTCATACGGATCCGGTCGCCGAGGATGGCACCCCCCGAGACCGGGCTGCTTGGGTCGACGGCCAACACGCCAACCGAGCGGCCCTGCTGGCGGACGAGCTGGACCAGGCGATCGGTCAGCGTGCTCTTGCCCGCTCCCGGGGGCCCGGTGATGCCGACCACGAGGGCCGAACCGCTGAGGGGAAAGAGCTGCTCCAGCCCCTGCCAGGCTGCCCGGTGGCCATCGTCGATCATGCGGATCAGCCGCGACGCCGATCGTACGTCACCGTCTGCGATGCGGGCGACCAACTCGTCGATCGACAGCTCAGGACGCCGGCTCACCGGCCACCAGACTGCGCACGGTGTCGACCATGTCGGTCACCACACTGCCCGACCCGAACACCGCGGCTACCCCGCGGGCCCGCATCGTCGCCGCATCCTCGTCGGTGATGACCGAACCGCCGAGCACGATGGGTATGTCGAGATCCTTCTCGGCCAACAGATCGAGCAGTTCGGGGATGTAGTACAGGTACTCCCAGGAGTGGCTGCTGATGCCGATGACGTCGGCATCCTCCTCGATGGCGGTGGCCACGATCGATTTCGGGGTGTTGAAACAGCCGGTGTAGATCACCTCCATACCCTGATCGCGCAGCATCTTGGAAATGCCGACCGCTCCCAGTTCGTGCTGATCCATGCCCAGCACGCCGACCAGGACCCGGATGCGGCTCATCGGGCACCGTCCAGGGGTGACTCCAGATAGCCGTAGGGGTCATAGGGAGTGCCCCAGGCCTGACGTAGGATGCCTGCGATCTCACCCATGGTCGCTCCCACCTCGGTGCATTCGATCACCGTGGCGACCATGTTCTCGTCGCTCTGGACGACATCATGGAGCCGCTGGAACGCAGCCAATAGAGCTTCCTGGTCGCGGCCGGCCCGGAAGGCCTTGAGCAGCTCGATGCGGTCGAACAGGGGGGCGATCTTCTCCTCGCTGATGTCGCGCAGCAGGGTGTCCTGCTCGGCAGGGACCTGGTGCACGTTCATGCCGACCTTCTGCACATCACCGTCGTGGACCTGGTGATGGAAGCGGCCCATGGTGCCGTGGAAGAACTGTTTGAAGAAGCCGCTGCTGACCAACTCGGCGGGGTCACCCTTGGACTCGATGTCCTCGACCATGGCCAGGACTTTCTCCTCGACCTCATCGGTCAGTGATTCCATAAACCACGAGCCGCCGAAGGGGTCCTGGACACTGTTGATGTTGGTCTCGATGTCGACCACCTGCTGGGTCCGCAGCCCAACCATGTGGGCCTCCTTGCTTGGGGTGCGGTAACCCTCGTCGAAGGTGGAGATCTCCAGCGCACTCACCCCGGCCAGGCCGAGGGCCACGGTTTGCACCGCGCCCCGGACGATGTTGTTTGCAGGCTGCTCGGTCGTCAGCGACAGCCCCGAGGTGTGCACCGCGATGTTCACCGCCTGGGAGCGGGGGTCCTTGGCCCCGAACTCCTCCTTCATCATGCGGGCGAAGATCCGCCGCATGGCCCGGATTTTGGCGATCTCCTCGTAGAAGTCCATCGAACAGTTGGTCAGGATGGCGATCCGGGGAGCGAAACTGTCGATGTCGAGGCCGCGTTCCAGCAGGGTGCGGACGATGTGGCGGATCTCGACAAAACCCAATGCCGCTTCCTCCACCGCGTTCAGACCGGCCTCACTGAAGAAGTAGGTGTCCTCCAGGAAGCCGTGGAAGCGGGGCATCTCCTGGCTGCAGAACTCGATCACGTCGCACGACATCCGCAGGTGAAGATCAAACGGCATCTTGTAGGCGTAGGAACAGTTCTCGGAGTAGAAGGGCCACTCGATGACCGAACCCCGCAGCGCGGCCGGTGAGATCCCCCGTTCCTTGGCCACCAGGTAAAGGCTGGCCACCATGAACATTGACGGGCTGGAGCTTGAAACTGACATCTCGTCGAGCGGGATGCCGTCGAGCAGCTGGCGGTAGTCCTCATGCGAGCACAGGGAGACCCCCTGGGTGCCGACGGTGTAGCGGGCCAGGGGATGATCGGGGTCCATCAATGACATGGTCGGGCTGTCGCCGATGACGTCGAGACCAGTCTGGCCCAGGTCCATAAGGTACTTGAACTGCTCGTTTGAGCGTTTGGCGTCGCCCTCGCCCGATAGTTCCCGCTGGATCCAGCCCTGTCCGGTGTAGGCGCGGGTGCCGCGGGTGTAGGGGTACTCCCCCGGGTCGCCCAACTGTTCCTGATAGTCGGCACTGGGTGCGCTGGGGCCGTAAACCGGCTGCAGGTCGATGCCGGAGCGGGTCAAGTTTTCACTCATGACGGTCCTTTCGCTCCCCGTAGTCGAGGGGACCTCAGTCAGTATTCCCCACGGTCGGCCCTGGGGTCGATCTCATCGATGGTGGGCAAATTGTTTGAGCTGAGCGGCACCTGACACATTTCGAGATGTAGCGGTGCGTCGTCAGGGGCGGGATTGGCGGCAACGACGTCGTCATTGAGCTCCACACCGAGACCGGGGCCCGTTGGGGCCTGGAGGTATCCGGCGTCCCAGTCGAGAGGTTGGCACACGATGGCGTCGTGAAACGGGGTAGCGATGGTTTCGAGCACCAGGAAGTTCGGTGAGCTGAACCCCACGTGGGCCGCGGCGGCGTGGGCGATGGGTCCGCAGTAGACGTGGGGGGCGATCTGGGCGTTGAACAGCTCGGCCTGTACCGCTATCTTCTTGGTCTCCCAGATGCCACCCGAGCGGCCGATGTCGGGCTGGACGATCGACGCCCCGGCTTGCAGTACCTGGTGGAACTCGGCCCGGGTCGTGAGTCGCTCGCCGGTGGCCACCGGGATCGAGGTGGCGGCCGCCACCTTGGCCAGCCCGTCGACCTGATCCGGTGGGACGGGCTCCTCGAACCACAGCGGATCGTGGGGTTCGAGCCTGCGGGCCAGGCGGATGGCCGACGAGGTCGTCATCTGCCCGTGGGTACCAACGAGGATGTCGGCCTGGGTGCCAACGGCTTGGCGGATGGCGGCGATATTGCGCTCGGAGCGGTCGAGTTCATGCAGTGACAGCTCCCGACCGCCCTGGAAGGAGTAGGGACCCGCCGGGTCCTGCTTGAGAGCGGTCCAACCCTGGGCCACGTACTCGGCGGCTCGTTCGGCCGCCGCTTCGGGGTCGTGGTAGCAGTCGCCCCCGTCGATGGCGGTGGGGTCATGGACCGACCGGTTGTAGAGGTAGGTGTAGGTCCGGAGCCGCCGGTGGAAGGCGCCTCCCAGCAGGTCGTAGACGGGAACATCGCGGGCCTTGCCCCAGATGTCCCAGGCTGCGGTCTCGATCCCGGAGAAGATGCTCATCATCGTCGGATCGGGCCGCTGGGTGAAGCCCGCGGAGTAGACCCGGCGGAACATGGTCTCGATGCGTTGGGGCTCCTCGCCCGCGATGAAGCGCTGGAAGACGTCCTCGACCATGGCCCGGGCCACCGGTGGGGCGAAGGGGATGCCGTAGCACTCGCCGACACCGCTGATGCCGTCGTCGGTGGCCAGGCGGACAAAAAGCCAGAAGCTGCCCCCGATACCCGTCGGGGGTGACACGGTGAAGGTCTCGATTCGTTCCAGCCTCACCGGTCGTTCGCCGTGACCTCGTAGCCCGGCACCTCGGGTTCGTCGTCGACTATCTCGGGGGGAAAGCCGGGAGCACGAACTTCGAGGTCCGCCCGCTCCTCGAGGCGACGGATGATGTTCGGCGACCACTCACGATCGCCGTAGCGGGCCTGCCCGTCGAGGAAGATGTTGAGCATCTTGGGGGCCAGGTCCAGTTCGATGTCGGCCCGATCGGCGATGGCCTGGAACAGCGACATGTCCTTGACCACGAGGTCCATGGTGAAGTTGATGTCGCGGCTGCCGTTGAGGATCACCTGGCTCTCGGTCTCATGGACAAAGGAGTTCCCGGACGAGATCCGGATGGCCTCATAGGCGGTGGCGAGATCCATGCCCGCCGCCTTTGAGGTAGCCAGGGCCTCACACAACGACAGCAGGTTGGCGCTGGCCAGGTAGTTGGTCACCACTTTGAGTACCGAGGCCGAACCGAGGGGCCCAGCGTGCAGGATCTGACGCCCGAGCGTCGTCAGCACTGGCAGCATCGTCTCGAACGTCTCCCGTTCGCCGCCGGCCAGAATGGCGATGTTGCCGGTGGCGGCCCGGTGACAACCGCCCGATACCGGACAGTCCATCGCCGTGGCCCCGGTGGCGCCCACCAGAGCGCCGAGGCGTTGGACCTCGGCCTCGTCGGTGGTGCTCATCTCGGCCCAGATCTTGCCCGGACCGAGCCCGCCCAGCAGCCCGTCGTCGGCCTCCATCACCGCCGCGCTGGCCGCCGGGTTGGGCAGGCAGGTGATGACGATGTCACACGCTTCGGCCATCTCCTGCGGATTGTCGGCCCAGGTGGCACCACCGTCGAGGAAGGGAGCGGCGGCCGCCGGGTCGAGGTCGCGTACCATCAGGTCGTAGTCGTTGCGTAGCAGCGACCCGGCCAGTTTGCCTCCGACGTTGCCGAGGCCGATGAATCCGATACGAGGGGACATGTTTCTCCGAGATCTGAGGGCGGGACGGCCACTGATCGAGCAGAGTGGGATCGGGCCGCGTGACCTTGTCGACAGGCAGACTAGTGCAGGTTCGACGCAGCGATGCGGTCGACACCGGGCGAGGTCAACGCAGCGGGTGAGGTCAACGCAGCGGGTGAGGTCAACACAGGGTGTGAGGCCGGCTCAGCGGTGGGGATCAGCTCAGGGTGTGGGTGGCCACGTTGAGCTGTTCATCGACCGTTACCAGCAGCAGGGTCTTGGGACTCGACCGGCTGTTGCCGGTGACCCAGGCTGCTTTGTTGCCAAGAGCCCAGGCGTCATCGCCCTTGGTGAGTTCGACGGCCTCGGGCAGGTGCTTGGCCTCGACGAGGACATGGCCCCACTCCCAGTGACAGCCCCCGGGGTTTGCCCTCGGAGAGCACCGAGGTGAGGAAGCGGTTCATCTCGGGATCGAAGATGACCCGCTGGTTGTACCCGTGGGGGTGGCCAGGGCTTGCGGAAGAGCTGAGCCCCGGTCTCGGCGTTGATCACCCACCGGTTTGACCCAGTGTGCACATCGATGGAAGCGGTCGAGGTGAAGTAGATGACGCCGTTGCCGTAGGCCACGTTCGAACCACCGATGGCGGGAAGCGTGTTCTGAGGTCGGGTATCGCTCCACCAGTAGATCTGGTCGTAGATCAGCTTGCCATCAGGGCCGATCTTGAACATGGTCATGCCCTAGCCAGCAAAGATGTCGGCGTGCTTCGTCAACCAGTCGTTGGGGGTGGTGAAGACGTAGGAGTTTCCCTTCTCGTCCTTCACGAACCCCAGCAGGGTCTTCATCACCCGGACCTCGGTGCGGCGGGAGATGGTGTAGGTGCTCCCACTCGGCTCGATGTGGGAGATCAGGACCTTGCGCGGGATCTCGCCACACTGCGAGAGCCAGGCCACGTCCATGGGCCCGTCGTCGTTGGCCCGCCCCTCGATGAAGGTACCGGCCCCGAATCGGGAGATGTTGGTTCGGGGATTGGGGTTGTAGCCGACGTTGACGTCGAACGGGTAGCCCAACGAATCGACACTACCGGTGACGGTCTGGGCGAAGGGCTGGAACGATCCCGTGCGGCGGGGGAACTTTCCCTCCGCTGCGGGTGTCGGTGTTGCTCCGTCGGTTCCCGTAGTCGGGGAAGTACCGGCCGAGGCCGATGTTTCGGGGGTGGAACCTGGTCGCGGTAGCTGACCGCTCCCCGTCGAATCCGTCGTCGGGGCATCCGGCGATTCGGCCGGAAGCGTGGGACGTCCCTCGCTGGGGTCATCACCGACAACGGGATCGGTAGCGGTGGGGTCGCGGAGAGTGTCAGGGTCGGACAGGTTCGATGCGCCATCGGCAGAGGTGGCGACCTCGGTACCGGGGTCACCGTTGGCCGTGCTGCCTGCGGAGTCGGCGGTGGCCAGCGCTTCGATGTCGGACCCGTTGCTGCAGGCCGCGACCACAAGCAGGCCGCCAACCACGAGGGTCAGGAGCAGGCGACCAGTAACTGGCCGCCCTCCTTGTGCGGGCGTCGGGTGGGCCACACGGATGGCGTGGGGTTCACCCGACCCGGGGTACCCGGTCGACAAACGCAGTCCTCGTTCAAGGCCCCAAGTTGCTCTCGATCTTACAGGATCGCGGGTCGGCAAGCATCCCGAAGGTCGGGCGGGCGTAGCCGCAATGTTTCCGGTCAGCTCATGGCGGCCTGGCGGCAGTAGCACGAGGCTTTCACCTGGACCTCGGATCGGGCCTGGGCCAGATCAAGCTGCTGCTTGATCAACAGCGCCTCCACCTTTTCACCCCGCTGGCTCAGACATTCGTACAGGCCATGCAGGCTCCAGAGATTGTTCGGGTGTTGGCTGGCCCGACTGAGGGTGTTGTCGAGCCCGAGGTCGGCCCGGTACACGGCTTCGGCCTCCTCGTGGTGCCCCTGCTCCATCAATAGTGCCCCGAGGGCGTGCCGTGTCGGTTGCATCCAGCCCCATGGTTCGTCGTAGGGCAGATTGTCCTCCAGCGCCACCGAGGCCCGCAGATGGTCGAAGGCCACCTCGTGGTTGCCTCGGCGGTACTCGAGTTCGCCCTCCATCATGGCCTCGGCCACCTTCAGCAGATCGACGACGGTGTTGTTGTGGACCCGTCGGGACTCGGGCACGTTGTCCTTGGCCTCCAGGAACGCAGCCCGTTCCCGTTCGGCCTCGGCCACGTTGCCCAGGGCCGAGTGGGCCACGGTTTTGGCGTACAACAGCAGGGCGGTGGTGGCGGCGTAGAGCTCGGCGTCCTCGGGCAGATCCTGGTCGATGATTTCGTGCCATTTGCCGAAACGCACCAGCACATGCTGCTTCATGCCGACGAAGGCCTCGGCCGAGTCAGCCATCGGTGGTGATGGGATGCGGAGGAACGCCTCGGGGATGGTTTCGATGATTTCTTCGGCGGCCGCCATGGCGGCGGAGTACTGGCCCAGGAACATGGCGCCATAGATGACAAAGTGGTGATTGTGGTTCCGGTACAGGGTGTAGACGTTGTACAGGCCCTCCCGCTCCAGCCACCGGCGGTCGGCCTCCACCGCCTTCTGGTTGTAGACAACCACGTCGTGGTAGTTGCCGCACAGTACGTCGATGTGGGTTGGCATGTGGATCAGGTGGCCGCCGTCGGGCACCAAGTCACGCAACCGGTCACCTGCCCGCAGGGCCAATTCGGGCCACGGCGACATCTCCATCAGATGGATGTAGAGATGCAACAATCCCGGATGCCCCCACGATGAGGGCACCTCGTCGAAGGCGCGTTCCAGCACCTCACGGGCCTCGACGGTGCCCGCACCCTCGGCCACGCCTCCGGTCTTGAGGTTCCACATCTTCCACGGGGTCTCGTTGAGGATGGCGTCGACGAACACGGCCAAGACGTCGTTGTCGTCGCGATGGGCGGTGTGGACCTCTCGCATGGCGTTGGTGAACGCATAGTTCCATGGCATCTGATCCTCGATGGGATCGCGTTGGGGGTACCGGGCGGCCAACGCTCCGATCAGGTCGGCCTCGACCTCTGTTACCTGGTCCCGCAGCGCCAGGGCGGCCTCGCTGGCGTCGAACGCCCCGGCCAGCGTCTTGGCCCTGGTGGTTTCATCCATCAGGGTCCACGGCAGGTTGTAGTTCGGGCCCAAGGCGATGGCGATACCCCAATGGCCCATGGCGCACGATGGGTCGGCCTCGACCGCCGAGGTGAAACACCGGATCGCCTCCTCGTGGTTGAAGGCGTAGAGCCAGTTCAGGCCGCGGTCGAACCAGGTCTGGGCGTCGCTCGACACCGTCGTGATCGGCCGCCGGTAGGGGCCGAGGTCGTAGTAATCCATGGAGCGATCATGTCGCTCGCCGGAGCGGGCGGCAACCGAGGTTGGCAGAGACGGTGCCAGCGGGCGCGCCGCCGGGTCCGAGCGGTCAGCCCACCCGGACCTGGAGGTTCTCGATTCCGTTGACAAAGTTCGAGGGCACAAAATGCGGTTCGCCAATCACCTCGACCTTCAGGTCGCGGTTCAGGATCTCCTTGATGAGGATCGTCAGTTCCAAACGGGCCAGCGACGCTCCCAGGCAGAAATGGGGCCCGCTGCCGCCGAAGGCCACGTTCGGAGGGCGGAGCGGACGATCGACATCGAAGCGGAGGGGGCCGGGGAAGATCGACTCGTCGAAGTTGGCGGCGGAGTACCACATGACCACCTTGTCGCCGGCTCGAATGGGAGTGCCCGACAGGGTGACGTCGCGGGTGGCGGTACGGCGGAAATAGAGGATGGGGGAGGAGTAGCGAATCACTTCTTCGGCCGCACTCTCGAGCAGCGAATGATCCGAGCGGACCCGGGCGAACTCGTGGGGGAACTGATGCAGGTGCAGGGCGAGATGGGCCATAGAGCCCCTGGTGGTCTCGTTGCCTGCGAAGATCATCAGCCGGAAGAAGTTGGTGAACTCATTGTCGGTGAGTCGTTCGCCGTCGACCTCGGCGTTGATGAGTTTGGTCACCAGATCATCTTTTGGTTCCCGGCGGCGTTGCTCGCCGAGCTGTCGGGCGTACTCGTTGATGCCGTGGGCGGCCGGGCTGTTGAACGGCAACAATCGCAGCTCGGTGGTGTTGCCGTAAGCCGAGGCTTCGAGCGGCTCGTTGGACGTGCCTGCCACCAGGTGGTCCGACAGTTCGATCATGTAGTCGTGGTCCTCGGGGGGCACGCCCATCATGTCGCTGATCACCGAGATCGGGATCGGCTTGGCCACGATGTCAACCCAATCGCCGCTCCCGGCGGCCACCATGGCGTCGAGGGCCCGATCCACGCGGTCCTGGATGGCATCGCGGTGATCGAGCACGTGGCGAGGGGTGAAGGCGGCACTGACGAGGCGCCGCAGTCGGGTGTGTCGCGGTGGGTCCATGTCGATCATGGAGGCCCGGGCTTCGAGGGCGTCGGGGTCGATGTCGTAGATCTGGATGTGTCCGGCGGCCGAGGAGTAGGTGGCGGGATCACGGGACACCTCGACCACATCGGCGTGGCGGGTGACGGCCCAGAAGCCGTCGTCGGGGTCGCTGTCGATGGCGTTCCACAGCAGGCCCGGGGCGGCCTGGATCTCGGCGAAGGCCTCGTGGGGGATGCCACGCTGGTAGAGGGCGGGGTCAGCCAGATCGACCGGGGTTTGGGGTTTGGCCATGGCTCAGCCGATCAGGTTGTCGGGCGAATGGAGATGGCCCCACTGGGGCACTTGTCGACCACGGTCTCGGCCCGGTCCCGGGGTAACCGACCGTCGTTGATGAGATGGGCCCGGCCCTCATCGTCATCGAGGCGGAAGACCTCGGGTTCGAGCAGCTCACATTGGCCAACCCCGATGCAGAGATCGTCGTCGATGGCCATGGGGACCAGTTCATCCTCAGGCACGGGAGGCTCCCAACTCAACGGACAGGATGCCATGGACAAAGTTGGACGGGGCGTGGACGGCGGAACCGTTGGGTTCGAGCACCATGTTCCGTTTCTGCATCTCCTCCATGAGGACGGTGACCTCCATACGGGCCAGGAAGGCGCCAAGACAGAAGTGGGGCCCACCACCGCCGAAGGCCTGGTGGGGGTTGTCGACCCGGCCGATGTCGAAACGGAACGGGTCCTCGAACACGGTTTCGTCGCGGTTGGCCGAGACGTACCACATGACGACCTTGTCCCCGGCGGCGATGGCGGTGCCCGCCAATTCGGTGTCGACCGCCGCCGTTCGCCGCATGTGCAGGACCGGGGTCGACCAGCGCAGGACCTCTTCCACCCCAGTTTCGATCAGGGCCGGATCGTTGAGTACACGCTGCCACTCACCAGGGTTGTCGGCGAGGGCCATGGCCCCATGGGTCATGGCGGTGCGGGTCGTCTCGTTGCCGGCGAACACCAGGGCATGGAAAAAATTGCGGTACTCGTTGTGGCTCAGACGGTCGCCGTCGTCCTCGGCCTGGACCAGCATGGTCACCATGTCGTCGCGGGGCTCCGCCCGCCGTTGTTCGCCCATGCGCTCGCCGTACTGATAAAGGGCGTGGCTGGCGGGACTGCCGAAGGGGAGGAGCCGCAATTCGGTGGTGTTGCCATAGGCATCGGCCGCAAGCGACGGCTGGTCGCTGGTGCCCTCAACCAGATAGTTGGAGATCTCGACCAGGTAATCGGCGTCGTCAACCGGAACGCCGAGGATCGTCAGGATGACCCTTATGGGGAGCGGGGCGGCCACCATCGCCACCCAATCGCCGCCACCGGCAGCCAGGTACTCATCGAGCAACTCCTCGGTGATCTGGCGGGTCAGGTCTTCCCAGCGGCGAATGGCTCTGGGGGTGAAGGCCTTGCTGACCAGGCGCCGCAGGCGGGTGTGGTCCGGGGGGTCGGTGTCGAGGATGGAGCGCCTGGCCTCCAGGGCATCGGGTTGCAGGTCCCAGAGATTGGTGTGACCAAGCCCCGAGGAGAATACGTCCGAGCGTTTGGATGCCTCCTTGACGTCGCCATGGCGGGTGACGGCCCAGAATCCCGATGACTCATAGGGGTGCCAGGTCAGTCCTGGCTGCGACCTCATCCTGGTAAATCGATCGTGGGGCACACCGCTGAGGTAGAGCGCGGCCGTCGTCACGTCGGGAGCGTCGAGACCAGAGGTGCTTCTCGTCACGTTGTCTGCTTTCGTCGAGAGGCCACGGGGACAGTCAACCTCGCTACGAGCAAGCTACCCGGGTCGACGAACCCGCTTCAAGCACAGCAGCGGGGAACGACGGTGGCGTGTCACCAGATCGTTGTTGCCTCGAACTGGCGGTAGGACTACGGTGCCCCAGCAGTTTCGGGGTTGTGACGTTCGAGAAAAGGTGTGAACAATGAGGTCCAAAGTTTTGATCGTCTTGCTGGGAGTGTTCTCCCTCGTTGCCGCTTCCTGCGGTGGTGATGGTGGTGACGACACCGAGGCGACAGACGAGCCCGCTGAGGCCGTCGCCGAGGGTGCGGCCGAGGCCGCTGCCAGTCTCGACATCGACGCCGTTCTCGCCGCCGATCTCGACAACTGCGCCGAGGCACCTACCGGCGACGCCATCAAGGTCGGTATGGCCATGGACTTCAGCGACGTCGTCGGATTCGTTGACATTCCCGGCTCGAACCTGGTGCCCCACGTCGCCGAGTTGATCAACTGCAGCGGTGGCGTAAACGGTGCACCGGTCGAGGTGCGAGTGGCCGAGGTTGGCGGCGACGCAGCCCTGGCCACCCAGGAGTTGCTCGACTGGGGTGCCCATTTCCTGATCGGCCCGCCGTTTGCCGATTTCGCCCTACCCATTCTGCAAACCACCGAGGGCAAGGTGCCATTGTTCGTGGCCGCCTCCACCGAACCGACCCTGGCTGATGCCGACAACAATTCGTTCCTCGTGACCTTCGACGACTTCGGCATGGCCGGAGCCGCCGCCCAATGGGCCCTCGATGAAGGCATCACCCGGGCCATCCTCTTCACCGAGGGTGAGGGTATTCCCTACACCGGGGTGAACCCCGACGCCTTCGCCGCCGCCTTCACCGCCGGTGGGGGAGAGGTCATCAGCAGCCAGACCTACGTGTGGGGCGTCGATACCGACTTCTCGGCCCAGGTCAACGAGATCGCCGGTCTTTCGGAGAACAACGAGGTGGTGTTCTCCGCCGCCCTGGCCAACCAGGTCTCCGCCCTGAGGGGTCAGCTCGAAGGTCAAGGCCTCGATGGTCTCACCTACATCGGAACCGATGCCCTTGACGCCACCGGTATCCAGGGCGTCGAGAACAACGAGGGCATCGCCCACACTCCCCACACCAGCATCACCGCAGGCGATCGTATCGACACCATGCTCGCCGGCTACGAGGCAGCAGAGGGAGAAGCTCTTGAGAGCCGAGGTTTCATGGCCCTCTACGTCGACTCGATGTTCCTCGGTATTCAAGGCATCACCGACTGCGGTTGCACCGACTCGGCGGAGATCGGCGCCGCCGTGAGCGAGATCTCCGGCTTCCAGGGTCTGTCCGGCGAGATCACCTACGCCGGCACCAACGGTATTCCACCAAAGTCGGTCCCGATCAACCGGATCGTCGACGGTGAGGACCAACTGGTGGCCACGATCGGCGGCTGAGCCGTGCTCGAGGTAGCGGGCCTGACGACCAGGTATGGGGCCATCTCGGCCCTTCGCCAGGCGACGTTACGGGTCGGTTCCGGTGAGGTCGTCGGCCTCATCGGGCCGAACGGCGCAGGCAAGACAACACTGCTGGCCTCGATCGCCGGGCTGCTGTCCCCCTCTGAGGGGACCGTCACCTTCGAGGGTGCTGATATCACCGGTCAACCTCCGGAGAAGCTGCTGCGGGCAGGCCTTGCCCTGGTTCCCGAACATCGCCGCATCTTCGTCGACCTCACCGTCGAGGAGAATCTGAAGATCGGCGGCGTGACCGTCACCCCTGCTGATCGCGCCCAACTGCTGGAGGAGATGCAGGAGCTGTTCCCGGTTCTGCGGGCGCGCTTCGGCGAGGCAGCGGGCCACCTCTCGGGCGGCGAGGCGCAGCAATTGGCCATCGCTCGGGCTCTCATGAGCAAACCTCGACTGTTGATGATGGACGAGCCGTCGCTCGGGTTGGCCCCGGTGCTGGTTGACGTGGTGTTCAAGCTGATCGAATCGCTACGGGCCTCGGGTCGAACCCTGCTCGTGGTTGAACAGAACGCCACCCGCATGCTTGAGGTCGCCGACCGGGCCTATGTGTTGCGCAGCGGCGAGGTGGTTGGCGAGGGAACGGCCTCGGAACTGGCCGAACGCGCTGACCTGTTCGACACCTTCATCGGGAGCCGGGAATGATCGAGCTGGCCCAGAACATCATCGACGGTTTCGGTCGAGGCAGCATCTATGCACTGTTGGCCCTGGGAGTGGCGGTCATCTTTGGGGTCATGCACCTGCTCAACTTCGCCCACGGCGAGTTGATCACGGTGTCGGGCTACGTCACCTTCTGGGCCATCTCGGCCGGGTGGTCCTGGTACATCATGGTTCCACTGATCATCTTCACCGCAGTGGCAACATCGCTCCTTATCGAGTTTGTCGCCTTCAGCCGGGTGCGCGGGGCCGGTGACTTCACCCTGCTGCTGACCTCGTTCGGTGTGCACTTTGTGGTGTCGGCCATCTTTCTGCTCTACGTGTCGGCCTCGGTCAAGACGTTCAACCGGCCGGGCTGGGTTACCAACACCTACTCGGTTGGGTCGCTCAACGTCGAGGTGTTCGACACCGTGGTGATCGGGGTCACCGCTCTCGCCCTCCTGGGCACCACCCTGCTGCTGCAACGCACCATGTTCGGTCTGGCGCTGCGGGCGGCGGCGGCCGACTTCGATACGGCCCGTTTGATGGGGGTGCGCTCGAACTTGGTCATCCGGGGGGCGTTCGCCCTGTCAGGGTTCCTGGCCGGCATCGCCGGGGTGTTCTGGCTCATGCGGGCCGGGAGCACCACACCAACCGCAGGCATCGATCCAATGCTCAAGGGTGTCCTGGCCGCACTCATCGGTGGGCTGGGCAGCCTGCGAGGGGCAGTGCTTGGTGGTTTCACCCTTGGCCTGGCCGAGGTCCTGCTGCGGTCACGGCTGCCCGACTCGGTGGCCGGACTGACCGAAGGTGTGGTGTTCGTGCTCATTGCCGTGCTCTTCATCTTCCGACCACAGGGTCTGCTCACCGTGGCCCACGCCGAGCGGGTCTGATGTTTCCTGATCTTCGCCGTGACGTCGCCTTCCCTCTCGTTGGCGCCGTTGGCATCTTCATTGCCGTCGTGGCCGGTGGCGCCCTCTACCAGGGGATCCTCGGCGGTGCGGCCGAACGGCTGGTGACCATCGCCCTAATCGACGCCATCATCGTCGTCGGGATTCAGATCTACGTTGGCAACACCGGCATCTTGTCGTTCGGCCACATCGGGTTCGGCGCCATTGCCGGCTATACCTTCGCCGTGTTGGCCATCTCCCCGGAACAGAAGGCGGGACGCATCCCCGATGCGCCATTGGGACTGGCCGATGTCGCCATGGGCCCCTGGCCTGCACTGGCGATTGCGGTGCTGGTGACGGTGCTGGTGGCCGTTGTCATCGGTATCGGTCTGGCCCGCTCGGGGGCTGAATCGGGAGCGGTGGCGGCCACCGTGATCACCTTGGCCCTGCTCTTTGTCACCCACGAGGTGGCCCGGAACTGGCCCGAACTGACCGGGGGCGATCGGGCAGGCCTGTCGTTCTCCATCGGCGGTGCACTTGACAGTAGAATCCCCATCTATGGGGCCCTGCTCCTTGCCATCGTAATCGCTCGGCTTTACCGCCAGAGTCGCAGCGGCCGCCTGGCCGTTGCCGCCCGCGAGGACAATCTGGCGGCCCGGGCCATGGGCGTGAACCCTCTCGTTCAGCAGATGGTGGCGCTGCTGATCTCGGTGGCGGTAGTCAGTGTCGGCGCCGGACTACGGGTCTACGAGAACGGCTCGATCCTGCCCGACAACTTCTTCTTCGACCTCACCCTGGTGACCTTGGTGATGCTCATCGTCGGCGGTCGCAACAGCGTCACCGGCGCAATCGTGGGCGTCGTCGTCATGACTGCAGGCCGTGAGCTGGCCCGACGGCTTGGTCAGGAAGGTTTTGAGATCTTCGGCCTCGGGCTCGACGGAGCGCCACTGGACTGGATCTTCCGGGAGAACCTGCAGACGGTGTTCCTGGGTGTCGCCATGCTTGGCTTCATGATCTGGCGACCATCGGGCCTGCTCGGCGACTGGGAGTTCGACGAGTGGCTGCGCCGCCGTCTTGCCCGCGACGACAAGACCGAACCAGAGTCGCGCCCGCCCACGAAGGCCGAGGCGACCGACGTATTGGTCGCCGATGAGGTGAGTGTCTCCTTTGGCGGTTTCCAGGCCCTGGATCGAGCCGGGCTGTCGGCCCGGGCCGGCGAGGTGGTCGGCATCATCGGCCCCAACGGCGCGGGCAAGACGACCCTCGTCAATGTCGTTACCGGCATGGTGGAGCCGACATCGGGCTCGGTAACGGTGAACGGCACCGACCTCACCTCGGCCCCACCGTTTGAGATCGCCCGCAACGGTCTGGTTCGTACCTTTCAAAACCTGCGGCTGTTCAACTCCCTCACCGTGCGGGAAAACGTCGAGGTGTCGACGTTGGTCGCTCGCTCCCATCGAGGGGAGCGGGATCTACCGACCGTTGATCAACTGGTGGCGGCCGCGGGATTGTGGCCCCATCGCGACCGACGGGCCGGTGAGCTGGACTACGGAAACTCCCGGCGGCTCGAACTGGCCAGGGCGGCGGGCATGGTGCCGACATTCCTCCTGCTCGATGAGCCGACCTCGGGCATGAGCGACACCGAGTCGTTGGCTATGATTGAGCAGGTTCGTGGCATGGCCGACCTCGTCGGTGCCGGCGCCATCGTCATCGATCATGATCTGAACTTCATCACCGGTATCTGCGACCGGATCTACTGCCTGGACCAGGGCCGTGTCATTGCCGAGGGAACGCCGAATGAGATTCGGGCCGACCCAGTGGTGCAGTCGGCCTATCTTGGCACCGCCGCTGCCACCTGACCCTCGAACAGACCAGTTACAAGGATTGCCATGGCTGATACTGCCACCATCGACAAGTTCCGAGCCCGGTGTGAAGCGGCCGGAGTTCACACCGTTGAGGTCGGGGCCCCCGACACCCAGGGCCATCTCAGGGGCAAGCGCGTCCCCGTGAGGCGCTTCTTCGAGACCACCATCAATGATGGGGTCCACCTGGCCGACGCCATGTTCGTGTTCGACGTGCAGAACGACCTGCCCGAGAATCCGCTCATCAACATCGACTCCGGCTACCTCGATGCCCACCTCGTTCCCGACGTCGCAACTGGGCGTTTGCTGACCCATCGGCCGGGCTACGCTCTGGTCTTCGCCGACGCCTTTGATCAGCACGGCCAACCCCACCCACTGGCCCCTCGCAACGTGTTGGCGACACAGATCAGCCGCCTACAGGCGGCGGGTATTGATCCCGTTGTCGCCACCGAGCTTGAGTTCTACCTTCTCACCCCCGAGTTGGAGCGGGTCCAGGATCACATTCAGTATTCTTCACTCACCGACGCCATGGAGCTGGAGGGCGTGCTGCTGGCCATGCGTGACGCCCTGGCCGGTGCCGGGCTCGAAGTGGAGTCGTCCAATGCCGAGTACGGCCCGGGCCAGATCGAGATCAATATTGGTCATGGCGATGCCATGACCACGGCTGACGACACGGTCCTGTTCAAGAGCATCGTCAAGCAGGTGGCGGTTCAGCACGGACTGCGGGCCACGTTCATGCCCAAGCCGTGGGGCGACCAATCGGGCTCCGGCATGCACGTGCACACCAGCTTGACCAGGGACGGGGCCAATGTTTTCGCCGACAGCGACGGCGAACCCAACGAACTCATGAGCCACTGGATCGCGGGGCTGCTCGAACACGCTGAGGCATTGACCTTGCTGGCGACCCCAACGGCCAATGGCCCCAAACGCATCCGGCCCTTCACCTTCGCCCCCACCCATATCCACTGGGGTCTCGACAACCGAACCGTGCTGGCCCGCAGCCTCTGCGAGCCGGGCTCATCGGCCAACCGGGTCGAGTTCCGCTCAGCGGGAGCCGACGCCAACCCGTACCTCATGATCGCCGGGTTGCTGGCGGCGGGAGCCGACGGGATCGAACGCAAATTGAAGCCACCGGCCATGGGAGAGGGCGACCTCTATTCCAATCCGGGCGACAGCGTTGCCCTACCCACCGTCCTTGGTGTTGCCGTCGCCGCCTACAAGGGCAGCGACCTGGCCCGCCAACTGGGTGAGCCGTTCTCAACCGTCTACCTCTGCCTTGCCGACCACGAGGTGGCTCTGGGAGCCGAGCACGCAGGCGAAGGTGACGACGTCAACGACTGGGAACGTCAACGCTACGCCGAGTACACCTGAGGAGGGCCCGGCCCGATGTCAGCTCGGTGGCGCGGTTGAACCCCGCACCACGAGTTCGATGGGGAGTTCAATGCGGCGCCGCTCACCATCGTCGATCTGTCGTATGAGTAACTCGGCGGCCAATCGGCCCTTGTCGACCAGGGGCTGGCGGATGGTGGTGAGCGGTGGGTCCCAGGTGGCGGCGCGGGGGATGTCATCAAAGCCCACGATGGAGAGATCGTCGGGAATGACCCGACCGACCCGTTCGCCGGCCTGAGTCGCACCGATGGCCAACTGGTCGCTGAAACACAGCAGCCCGGTGGTTTCGGGGTGGACGTCAAGCAGGGCCAGAGCGGCTTCACGTCCGGCGTCGGGGTTGTTGGCCCCGGCTTCCCAGACGACAAGTTCCTGGGGATCCCCACCGGACTCGGCAACGGCGTCTTCGTAGCCCGCCAGGCGTTGGCGGGCCACCCGCACCTCCAGTCGATGGTGTCGGGACTGCTCAATGGGTCCTGAGGCGCCCGGGGCCAGTCGACCGAGCAGGACACCGAGCTTGCGGTGGCCGAGGTCAAGCAGATGCCGGGCCGCCATCGTTGCTCCGGCCCGGTCGTCGATGCCGACGAAGGAGGTCTGGTCACCCAGGTCGGGCTCGTCGACGACCACCACTGGTTCTGCCCGGCGGAGCATCGTCTCCAGGGCCGGATGCCCCTCGGGTACGGAGAAGACCAGATAGCCGTCGACGGCGGCGTTGGGCACTGCGGTGTCTTTGACGTCGACCCCCAGCGGCACCGGGAGCAGGGTCAGGCCGGTGCCGGCCAGCGCACTCGATTCGGCAACACCCTGCAGGAACTGCGTGGTGTCGGGGTCGGTGAAGACGAAGCGCAGGTCTTCGGTGAAGAGCAGGCCGATGGCCCCCATCCGCCCCGTTCGTAACATGCGCCCGGCGGCATCAGGCCCCCGGTAGCCGAGCTCGGAGGCCGCAGCCAGGATGCGGTTGCGCAGCACCTCGCCCAGCTGGTTGGGCCGGTTGTAGGCGTTGGACACCGTGGTGCGGGAGATGCCGAGGTGGTCGGCGATCGTCTGCAGCGTTACGCGGGCGGCCATGTCGTCATTGTGCCAGGTCAGGCGGCGAGGCGGACTTCCGAGGCCACGGTGTTGACGAAGGCGTTGGCGGCGAGGTACTTCGTGCCGTTGCTGTCGCTCGGGCTCCAGGGCACGACCATTTCCAACGTGGTGAGGCGAGGAGTGCCGCTGACCCGCAACTCCATGCCGTTGAGCACGGCCAGGCCGCGGCTGACACGGACACCGCCTTCGACCGACTCGAGGTGGATCTCGTGGCGCTCGGCGTCGATACGGCTGGCGGCGGCATCGAGTCCGACGAGCACGGCACGGGTCAGGTCTTCGGCGACGGCCACGGGCTCGGCATCGAGGTGTTCGGTGAGGGTGAGGCGCATGGCGGGCTCCAAGTTTCTTCTGTATCGATCAAGTTCTTAATCGATACAGTAGCGGCTCTGAGCTTGTTGGGCACTAGGTCATGGGTCACCTGGCCCCGGGGATCAGGGCAGAACGATCGTGCGATCGACCAGCAGTGACAGGAGTTCGTGGTTGGTGGAGGCCACCAGCACCACCCCTTCATGGTCGCCAAGCCAATCGGCGAGGAAGCTCGACATCTCTGCCCGACCCCTTTTGTCGAATGCGCTCACCGGTTCATCGAGCAGTACCACGGCGGGGCGAGGGGCCAGCGTCCGGGCCAGTGCCACCCGTTGGGCCTCAGCCCCGGAAAAGGTCCATGGCAGACGATCGACCACGTGATCGCCGACCCCCATCTCCGAGAGCAGCCGTCGAGCCTCGGCCTGGTGATCGTTGGTGGGGTCATCCACCTCAGGAGGGACCGGTTCATTGTGATGGGAGGTCAGGGCTGCCACCACGTTTTCGACGCCGGTGAGGTCCTCGGCCAGATCACCCAGGTAGCGCTGGCCGAGCATGGCAACTGGGCGTCGGGCCACGAACACGTCGTTGGCCGGGTCATCCCAGCATTGCGACTCAAGACCGACGGTGCCTGCGGTTGCCCGCAGCCGACCGACCACCAGCCGCAGCAACGTCGATTTGCCGGAGCCGACGTCGCCGCCGATGCCAATGGTGTCCCCGGCCTCGGCCACGATCGACGTTTCCAGCCGGAAAGCATCGAGCTCGACCACGGCTTCGACAATGAGTTGACTCAGGGGCATGATCCGCACCGTAGTCAGTCGTGGTCTGCACTTCGACCAGCAACGTCGGTTTCGAGTCTTGAATCGTCGCGCCCAAGCTGCGACCATGGAACGATCACGCCTTGAAGGGGGCAACACCATGGAATTCCTCGATCCACGGGCGGAGCCACTCGCCGTTCCCGAACCCTATGAACTATCCCGACAACTCGAGCCGGGCACAACCATCGCCCTGCTGGCCAACGGCTACCCGGATTCTGTTGCCTTTCTCGATCATGTGGAGGCATCGCTGGGCGAAGCGTTCGAAGGCTTGAGCTTCAGGCGCTACGACAAGGGCAACGCCTCGGTGGTGGTCAGCGATGAGATGATGGCTGACATCAAGCGTGAGTGTCAGGCGGTCGTTGCCGCCTACGGCCATTGAGGCAGCTGCACATCCGGCACCGTGCGTGACGGAGTACGAGCAGCTCGCCAGGGAATCCCCGCCGTGTCATTGGTGACGGAGAAGTTCTGGCCCCAGGGCGACTTTGTCGCCATGTCCGAGGGCATGTCCGATCTGCCCCGCGTGCAGCTTCCCCACCCGGTCGCCGGGTCGGGACAGGAGAACATGGCCAAGGTGGCGGTTGAGATCCGCGATCAACTGGTGCGATCGCTCGAGCGACGATGAGCACTGCCCTACTCACCGCCCCCGATGAAGCCGCCGCGCTCGAAGAACTGCACCGACTCGGCTGCACCGACGGACTCCCCGTGATCATCCCGACTCAGGAGCGGGTCGATCGCATGGTCCTGGCCACCGGCTTGGACCCGGGCGACATCATCGGCGAGATGGGCCCCCTCATGGGAGCAGCCTCGGTGGAGAAGGTGGCCGCTGCGGCGGTGATGGCGGGCTGCCTGCCCGACCATGTGCCCGTGGTCATCGCCGCCATCAAGGCCATGTGCCAACCGGAGTTTGACCTGCGGGAGATGCAGGCCACGACCCACTGCACCGCCCCGCTGCTGATCGTCAACGGCCCGGTTCGCAACACCGCCGGCATTGCCAGTGGTTTTGGGGTGATGGGGCCCGGCCACCGGGCCAACGCCTCCATCGGTCGCGCCGTGCGCCTCGCCATGATCAACATCGGTGGGGCCCGACCGGGCGAGTCCGACATGGCCCTGCACGGCCATCCCGGCAAATTCGCGTTCTGCATCGCCGAAGACGAAGAGAACTCACCCTTCCCCCCGCTCCACACCACCTTCGGCTACGAGCCGACCCAGAGTGTGGTGACCGTTGTCGGCGCCGAGGCGCCCCACTCGGCCTTTTTTATCGGCGACGCTGACGACCCCGACGGTTCGGCCGAGGAACTACTGGCCATTTTGGCCTCGATGATCGCCGCCCCCGGTACCAACAATCTGGTCCTTGGGGGCGAGGGAGCGGTGATCGTGGTTATGAACCCCGATCACACAGCGGTGCTGGAGGCCGCAGGTTATGACCGGGTCAAAACCCAGCAGCGCTTGGCCGACCTGGCGGTTGTGCCCGCCGAACAGGCCCGACGGCTGCACCCCCGGCAATTCGCCAACTTCAAAGGTGACGAGGTGAAAGCCATACGTCACCCTGAACAGGTGATCATCGTGCAGGCCGGAGGAACCGGGTTGTACTCCATGGTGATGCCGACCTGGAACGCAGGCGCCCACCGCAACCAGGCGGTTCACGAAGCGATCGACCTCGACCAAGCTTGCGAGGTGCCCTGGGCCACATCGACGTGAGCCCCACGCTGTCGATCCGGCCGATCACGCCCGCCCGGGGGGACGCCTTCGTGGCCCACCAGGTACTGGTCTTTCGTGATCAGGAGCTGGATCGGGAGCAACACAAAGCGTTCGGTTGTGCCCACATCAGCGGATCACCCGCAATCCAGTGCCGGGTCCGTTGACGTTCTGGGACTACCAGGCCAGGCCACCCAGCATTTCGCCGCGTGGGACTTCGTCCCGCAACGGCGAATGGGGGGCCGGGTCTCGATCTGCGACGTTGCCGCCCCTCAGAGTTCAGCCAGGAAGCGGGCCGTTTCGGTGTAGGCCCGCTCGATACCCTGACGGATAGTGGCGCTGTGGTTGTAGCGCAACTTGGCCGGATCGTTGAACTTGGCCTTGGGGTCGACCCCGGTTGGCAGCACGTGGGTGGTAACGGTGGCAGGCAGCTGATCCATGTCGCGGTGGAAGCGGTGGCGGCGGGAGATCTCAAAGGCAACGAAGGCCACGTCCCAGGCGTGACGGGGCAGGCGCAGGGGGGTGTCGATGTTGCCGACGTGTAGGACGTAGATGGTGGTTGCCCCCAACTCAACCGCCCGCGACACCGGGATCGAGTTGACCACGCCACCGTCGATGTAGTGGCGGCCGTCCACCTCCACGGGAGGAAAAAGTCCGGGGGCGGCAGACGAGCTGAGGATCGGGTCGATCAGAGGGCCGGACTCGAACCACCACTCGCTGGAGGTCTCGATGCAAGCCGCCGAGCACTGGAAGGGGGTGGTGAGGTCCTCGAATCGCCGGACCGGCAGGTGTTCCAACAACAGATCCCGGAGGCCGTGGTTGGAGTGCAGGTGGGTGCGGTGGCGGGCCAGGTTGGCCAGGCGGCTGATGAGTCCCTCGCGGAGCACGTCACCGGAACTGAGTTGATTGCGCCACATGGCCTCGAGCCGGGTTGCGCTGTCCGGCAGCGGTCCGGAGGCCACGATGGCGCCGTTGACCGAGCCGATCGAGGTGCCGACGACCAGGTCGGGCTGAATCCCGGCCTCGGCCAGGGCCTTGATCATGCCGACCTCGGCCGCGCCCCGCAGCCCACCGCCACCGAGCACGAACGCCACCAGTTCGCCGGCCGAACCGGCCTGCTCATTGTGGGTACCGGGGGTGAGGTGCGAGCTTATGGTGTGGAGACTACCTGGGCCCGCGAGACCGGCCTCCTGTAGTATTCGCCGCACCACGATCGGGGAGTGGGTTCAGAAGTGCAGTCGGCAAGCAAAGCAAGATCAGCGGTGCGGCTCCCGCCTCGCTGGCTGCGTCTATTGTTGGTGACGCCCGTGGTGTTTGTCGCCGCTGCCTTGGTGACGCTGGCCTCGCCTGTTCTCCACCTGGTTCTGGCCCTCATCGATGTGGCGGATCGCCGGGGTTGGCGATTCAGCCGCCTCGGCGGCATCGGTATCGCCCTCTGTGTCACCGAGTTTGTCGGTCTGAGCGCGGTGTTCGTGCTCTGGGTGGGGTCGGGATTCGGTGCCGGGTTGCGGTCGACGCCGTTCCAGCGGGCCCACAACCGGGTCTTCGGTTGGTGGTTGGAGCTAGTCACCCGCGCCCTGCGGTTCTACCTGGGCTTCGAGTTCGTGTTGCCGACCACCGAGCGGGTGACCGGACCGATCCTGACGTTCGCCCGCCACGCCGGTCCGGGCGACGCCTTTCTGCTGGCCCGCACCGTTATCCAGGACTACGGGCGGCAGCTACGTATGGTCGGAACCAACAAGTTGCTGTGGGACCCGTTCATCAACCACATGATGCTGCGTCTGCCCAACCACTTCTGCGACCAGAATCCCCGGCATGCCACTGAGGAGTTGGCCGCCATCACCGAGTTGTGCGCCACCATGACCGACGACAGTGTGCTGATCATCTTTCCCGAGGGAGGGAACTGGACGCCGCAACGTTGGCACGGAGCAATCGAACGGTTGCAGACCAGGGGTCAACACGATCGAGCGGTCAGGGCCCAGGCCATGACCCACGTGCTTGCCCCCCGTTCGGCCGGTGCTCTGGCCGCCCTCGCCGCCAGGGACGATCTCAGCGTGGTATTCGTGGCCCATGTCGGGCTGGAAGATCTCTACTCCCTGCGGCGAATTTGGGACAACATCCCGCTGCGGAGGAACGTGCAGGCGGCCTACTGGACCGTGCCCGGCGGGTCGATCCCCGATGGTCGCGACGAGGTGGTCGAGTGGTTGTTCGACCGCTGGGCCGAGGTCGACACCTGGATCGCCGAACACGCCGAAGAGGCCTTCAGCCCCACGGTCAACGACGGTAGGCGACCTCCGTCGCCTCAGACGTAGGTTCCGGCCAATGCCTCATGCTGGGCGGGAACGGGGGCGATGCCGCCCCGACCCGACAGGCCGGCCTGGGTGCCACGACCGAAGTCGAGCGGGATCGGCCGGCCCTCGTCGAGGGTGAGCCAGAGCCGCAACAAGTGGCGCTTGCGGTCCGGCTCAGGGTGGTCCTCATAGCTGGTTCGAGAATGAAACGTTGAGTAGTTGCACACGAACTGGATGTCGCCGGGCTGCAAATCCATGTGCAGGGCAATGCCCGGTTCGTTGGCGATTTCGTCGACGAGATCGAGGAACTCTGTCTCCTCGGCGGTGCGGCGGGGGACACCTTCGTGGCGTTGGGCCGAGTCGAGGAAGTTGCGCACATAGCGGATCGACAACAAACCGTCGTTCCAGGTGGCCAGCGGCGTGGTGAAGAACGGATCCTCACCGGGGCGTTCCTCGTTGCGGCGGTCGTAGTGCCACTCCTTGAACCAGTAGTGGGCCAGGTCTGGTCGACGCTTCACCACCTCGTTGAAGGCCGTGGTGGTCGAGGCCACCGAGCTGAGCCCTCCGGTCCTCGCCGGGGCCAGACACAACAGACCGACCACGTCGGAGCTGTCGGTGTGGTAGGGCAGGCGCAGCCGGGTCTGGTAGCCGCGAACCCCGGGATCGGTCTTGAAGTCACGGCCTTCGTCGATGACGTGGCCCAGCAGGTGGCCCCTGGCGTTCTGGGAGACGGGGGTACCGAGATACTGGCCAAGGCCCCAGTAGGCGAACGCCGCCTGGCGTTCAGTCAGCTCGTTTATGGGCAGACCTCGCAGCACCCAGAAGCCGCGGCCCCGGTCGAGTTCGGTGGCCAACTGCTGGAGGCGAGGGCCCAGGGTTGGCAGGGGAAAGTTGTCCCTGGTGACATCGAGCATGGCGATGCCCGCGTTGTCGATGGCCTCGACGGCGCTGAGTACTTCCTCGATCTCGGCGTCGCTCAAGGTCTCGAGCCACTCGGCGCTGTTCTCCAGGTCCCGGCCGTGCCAGGCGGCCGGTCCCTCCACTACGGCTACGGGGTGATCTGTTTCGATCATGCTGCCTCCTTGTCCTTGTTCCATCTTCGCGCTTCGACCGGTCTCAGCTGTAACGGGCTTCGACCACGGCCTTGGCGTTGTCGCCTGCGGCCACCACCTCGGCGGCGGCTTTCAGGTCGGCCAGGTAGTTGTCGGTCACGGTGGCGTGGAAGGGCGACAACATGAGATGCAGCGCCCGGGGCTGGGTGGTCAGCGCCGTGAACCAGCCCTGTTTGAACATCTGGCCGTACAGGGCGTAGGTGTCGAGTTCGGGGTGATTGAAGGCGACGATGCCGAGTTGGGGATCGCCGAGCACCTCGAACCCGAGCGGTGCGATGCCACGCTGGATGGCCTCACGAGCCTCGGTCACCTGGGCGTGCTTGGCCCGGTAGCCGTCGACGCCGAGATAGTTCATGACCGCCCACGCAGCGGAGATGGCACCCCCGGGTCGGGTACCGGCCAGGGTGGGGGTGATCATGCGGCCACCGGGCCAGTTGTCGCAGTCGAACAGCATGTGATGACGCAGTTCGTCGGAGCGGAACAGCACCGTCGACGCCCCCTTGGCGCAGTAGCCGTATTTGTGCAGGTCGGCTGACATGGAAGAGACGCCCGGAACCTCGAAGTCGAACGCTGGAACGTCGCCGCCGTTCATTCGCACGAACGGGGCGATGTAACCCCCGACACAGGCGTCGACGTGCAGCCAGAGGTCCTGCTCGACGGCCAGTTCACCCAGGTCGGCGATGGGGTCGATCAAGCCGTAGGGGAAGCTGGGGGCGGAGCCGACGACCATGATGGTGTTGGCGTCGACGGCGGCCCGCATGGCCGTGACGTCGGCCAGAAGGTCGTCGCCGACGGGTATCCGGCGCAGGTCGAGGCTCATCATGGTGCACGCCTTATCGAAGGCGGGGTGGGCGCTGAACGGCACAACCAGGTTCGGGGCGCCCTCGATCGAGCGGTTGGCCCGGGCGTAGTCCCGGGCGGCCTTGACCGCCATCGTGATCGAATCGGTCCCCCCGGAGGTGATGTTTCCGGTGCTGGCCTCGTCGCCATGCAGCAGCGACAGGCCCATGCCGACGACCTCGTCCTCCATCTGTTTGAGCGAGGGGAACGCCAGAGGGCCGAGGCCGTTTTCTGACATGTAGAGGGTGTAGGCCTCCCGCTGGACCTGGGCCACATCCTCGCCCGCGTTGAAGACGTAGACCGCCGTCTTACCTTCACGCCAGCGGGCATCGTTCTGGCCCCGCTCGATCATCTGGGGGCGCAGAACGTCCCAGCTGGTTCCCGACTGTGGCAGCAGTGTTGGCACGCGTGGCTCCCTTGTTGGGTCGGGCCGCACTTTGCGCGACCTCGCCTCTCGATACCTGTCAGCCCATCACAGATCATCGACGCGACGCCAGCGTCGGTGGGGTCGGTTTTGGCGTCGCCCCGCCCTGCTCGGTCGGCGATGGCATTGGAAGCGGCCGAACGGGC
>Ga0316190_10000167_pt1 | contig 42574 bp, 33 predicted proteins | sample Eddworburrow2_MG_FD_204929 | JGI IMG/M metagenome (GOLD analysis project Ga0316190, IMG submission 204929) | Coastal sediment microbial communities from Maine, United States - Eddy worm burrow 2 | ecosystem: Environmental > Aquatic > Marine > Coastal > Sediment | place: USA: Maine | collected...
GCCATCGAGCGGCGCCTGGGTCGGGAGTTGAGCCGCCTGCCCGAAGATGTACCAGACCCGGCGATTCTGGCCGACACCGAACGGCGGGCCGACCTTCTGTTGGCGGACACGGTCGGAGAGCGGGCGGAGGACGGGCCACGGTGGCGAGGCCGCAGGGTGGGAGCCCAACGGGTCCTGTACGCGGGCGCTCTGGGCGCTGCTGCCTTGGCCGTTGTCGCCCTTGTTGAGAATCAGATTGGGCCGGGTGATCGCCGCTCCAGCGCGGCCGCTGGATCGCCGTTGTCGATCCCATCGGCGCCGTCCTACTGGTGGTTGCTGCTCGCCTTGGCCCTGTCCGCCCTGGCCGTGCTCTGGGTTGTCCGGTTAGGGGCCGGTCGACTGGTGGCGGTGGGCGTTGGTCTCGTGGCGGCGGGGGGTCTGGTGGCGGCGGTGTTTATCCTGCCGTACGTTCGGATCGGAGCTGAGCTGGCGGCTACGGCCCCAAGTATTGACGGCTATGAGCTGGTCGAGATCGATCGCCCCCAGGTGCCGCCGCTGGATGGAAGTCGCCTGGTCACCCTGCGTTACGAGACGGCGGAGGTGAACGACGATCTGACCACCGCCGACTGGGGTCGCTTCCTGCGCGCCAACGGATTTGACCGACTGTCCCTCTCCGCCGGTTCCGGCGACCGCTGCGCCATCACCGAGCGGGACGATCAATACGACGCCACCTACTACTGCGCCTCCACCGAACGTTCCGGTCGCAGCCTGACCGTTGACGGCACCGTGCTCGATACCGACGGCCTCATTGCCTGGCCGGGGATCACGCTGCCCCTGGTGGCGGGCGGTGTCGTGTTGCTCTTGGCGGCGTTGATCAGCGGCCTGGCGGCGACGGTCGACGGCCCCACGACGGGTACCGAGGGCGTGCAACGTCAGCATGGCCGGCGGCAGGGGAGGAGGTGGTCCGCCTCGGGTCGGCGGGCCTGGGGCCGGGTGTTGGGACGCAATCGGCGATTTGGGTTCGCCGTGCTCGCCGTCGGCGCCGCTGTCGGCCTGATGCTTCAGATCACCATTGCCGCGGTCCGCCTCGACGTCATCGTCAACTCGGAACTGCCGTGCGAACCGTCGTTGCTCACCGATACCGACTCCGTGCTGAGCGAGTTGGCCTACCACCTGCCGGACTCCGACCCCGACGACATCGCCCACAGCCGGGCGTACAACGGCTGCTTGCGCGAGGCGAATGCTCTGCTGGTTGAACGGGGGGTGGCGGGGTCGGCCAACTGGCTTTACTCGGCGGTGGTAATCATCGCCGATTTTGTGGCCGTCGTTCTCCTCGCCGTTGGTTGGCTGGTCGCCCGGCCTGGTGTTCTGTCGAAGCGTCGCTGGTCCGTGTTGGCGGGCCTTACCGCCCTGGCGCTGCTGGCCGCCGGGGCCCAGATCGTTTACTCCGAGACCATCGAGGTGGTCACCGTGATCGTCGAGTGATCGGGTCTGGTCTCGGCCGAGCCTCTGAGCGTCAGATGAAAGAACGGCATTGGTTGTTCGCAACAGTTTCGGCTCTTGGCGCGTCACCGTTGTGATGAGTTCGGGGAACACCAATTCCTGTGGCGATGTTGGCCGTCGTTGCCTTGCCGATCGTGGTCGCGTCGACGTCGGCCCTCACGGATGGCCTGAGCCGTTGATGGTTGAATACCGGGAGCAGTTCGACACCCTGGCCGGAGTAGCAACCATGATTCTCGGTTCCCGGGGCGAAGGGGAGGAGGTGGTGCAGGACGCCTTCATCGCCGTGGTCCGCAACTGGGCTTCGGTGCAACAGGTTCGGCCCTACCTGCGCCGGGCGGTGGTGAACGGCGCCTACGGCGTCTTGCGGCGGCGACGGCGATCCGAAGCGGCGGTAACGGTCGATCATGCCCCTGGGGATGCCCCTGCTGCGCTGGTCGAGCTTCGGGATCTGTTGCTCGGCCTCCCGGACCGTCAACGGATCGTTCTGGTGCTCCGCCATCTGGAGGACCTGCCCGATGCTGAGATCGCCGAGGCGCTTGGCTGTCGATGGCCCCCAGCCCCCTGACTCCCCGCTTCGATCCGGGGGTGGTCTGGACCGGCGATGAACTGGTGGTGTGGGGCGGTTTCACCGATCGCCACACCAACGGCGACCCCCACGATGACGGTGCCGCCAACAACCCGTCGACCGACTCCTGGCGACCTCTGGCGCCGTTCCCGTTCGACCACCACGATGGTGGATCGGGGGCCTGGGTCGGGGGCGAAGTGCTGTTCGTCGTGTACGGCGACGAACTCGACTGGGGCTGGGACCTGGTGGCCTACGACCCGGCCCAGGACCAGTGGCGCCTGGTCGATGAGGGTCGCTTTGAGCAACTACCAACTGACGAGGTGATCCCTGTCAGCGGCGACGCCACCGTCCACCTGGTCCGCTACCTCATGGCGTGGGGCGATCAAGTGGTTGTGATCGGCTCCCGCTCGGACTCCGGGCGGGTTTGGGCCACCTTCGACCCCGCCGATGCGTCCTGGTCGGACTTCACCCCCTTCGGGTTCGACGATGACCCAATCCTTGATGGGTTGCCCCAGTTCATAACCGCGGATCAGATTGTCGGTCATTTCTCCGCCATCGCTGCGCCGGGGCCACGAGGCTTCCTCATCGATCTCGCTGCCGGGCAGGTGCAAGAGATGACTCCGTCCGGCGCTCCGCCGTGGATTGGGAGCGAGGGCGTCGTCGATGCGGGGGGTGGTTCTGTTGGGCTGGAGTACACGCAGGAGGGTGATGTGCGTCGAGTCGCCTATCGTTTCGATGCCCGGGCTGAAAACTGGGTCGCCGCCACCGCCCCTGACCGGGGGCCAATGGACGACGTTGGTGAGGTCGAACTGGTGCAGGTTCCAGGGGGTCACCTGTGGATTGGAGGTCTAACCGTTGACGATGTGCGCTCTGGGCACAACCGCCTGCGCTCAGAGGCGGCGGCCCTCGCCGCCGATGCGGACCTGACCCGCTGGAGTTCGCTGCCCCCGGCACCGATCGATTTGAGCCGAAACGGTCATGTAGCGGTGTGGACCGGCGAGGAGGTCATCGTCTGGGGCGGCGCCACCGTCGATCCTGCCGGCCCGGTCAACCTTGCCAGCGTTCCCCTCAACGACGGAGCCCGCTACCGTCCCGGCGACGTCGTGGCCGCGGACTAGGAGCGAGCCGCATCTCGACGGGCCGCGGTCCGGACATGGGCACCGGCGGCGGCCGGGGTTGACCTATGCTGCGCTACGGCGGTTTGCTACGGAGGTCTGGGGCTATGGGCAAGTCATGGTTGTTGTCGGCAGTGATCCTGGTGCTTGGCGCCTGCAGCGGGGGAGGGGTCGACGAAGCGTCGACGGCGCCCGCCAACGCCGTGCCGTCGGAGTCGTTGGCGTCCGAAACCGTCCCGGCCGGCCCGGCCACCGATGACGGTGCGGCCACCGACGACGGCGCAGCCACTGATGACGGCGCGGCCACCACCACGACCTTGGCCGACGGCGCCTCGGTGCCTGAGGTTGATGCCTGTGTGCTCATTGATGCTGCCGATGCGGAGGGAATTCTTGGCTCGGCCGCAACTGTTGATCCGACGCCCGTTGGCGACTTCAACCAGGTGTCGTCCTGTGCCTGGGTCACCGAGTCCGACGGTCTGCTCGTCGTTTCGGTGTTCAGCGGGATCGAGTTCTACAGCGGGGGCAGCGGCTTGCCCAACGCTGAACCGCTTGGCGTCGGCGACGAGGGCTACATCGTGGTTGAGTCCCGCCTTGGCGGTGTCGACCTGCAAGCGGTCAAGGGGGAATGGGTCCTGAGCCTGGCTGCGGCTCCCTTTGGCATCACCGACGTCGACGCACTCCGGGACACCATGACCGCGGCCACCGCTCAAGCTCTGGACCGACTTCCCTGACGCCGATGCCGTCAGCGGTAGTCTTCAGCGCCGCGGTTCCAGTCGTAGGCCACGATCGTGGGCCGTGACCTCCATGGCGAGATCAAACTCGTCGACCTCGGCCGCCAGCTCAATGTCGATGGCAGGAAGGTGCTCCGGGCCGAGTGTTACCCCTCGCTTGGCGTCCATCGTCGTCAACAAGGCGGCCGCAGTGCGCTCGGCGGCCAGGGGTTGACTCTGTCGCGCCCGTTCGATCAGCGCCGCGGTGAGCCGATCGTCATCGCCGCTGATGGCCAACGCACCACGATGTTGGTCCTTGAAGGCCAGAGCATCGGCCACCTCGGCCACCAGATGGATGGCCTCGGCTCCGGCGGCGAAGGTATAGGCGGCGGTGGTGAAGGCCCGCAGCACATCGATCACCACCACCGGACCGGTTATCCCATCAAGTTCCCAACGGCAGAGCTGTCTCGACCCCCGCTCCGTCATCGGGCACTTATCCGGTGAGTCCCTGCCCGCCATCGACGGGGAGGGCGATGCCGGTGATGAAACGGGCCTCGTCGCTGTGCAGGAACAGTGAAGCGTGGGCCACATCCCAACCGGTGCCCATCTTGGCTCCCAGCGGTACCCGCCGGTCGCGGTTGGCGATCACCTCAGCCCGGGGCGTGCCCTGGCCCACCCGGGCTTCAATGGCCATCGGGGTGTTCATCAGGCCCGGCAGGACGGCGTTGACCCGCACTCCGTAGGCGGCGTTGGTGGCAGCCAGATTCTCGGTCAGGCCCAGCATGGCCACCTTCGTGGTTTTGTAGCCGACCAGGGGATAGGCCAGACGGGCGGCCATGGAGGAGATGTTCACCACCGACCCCGATCCCTGAGCCCGCATGACAGGAATCGCATGGCGGGCGGCCAACCACATGCCCTTGAGGTTGATTTGCCACAATCGGTCGAAGGTGTCGGGATCGAGGTCCAACGCATCAGCGTCGCCTCCGGCGATGCTCACCCCCACATTGTTGTGCAGGATGTCGAGGCGGCCGTGCTCGTTCACGATCTGGTCCACCACCGTCTGGTGGCGGGCATCGTCGGTCACCTCAAGGGCCATGGCCGACGCCTCGCCCCCCTCGGTCTCGATCAGATCGACGGTGTCGCGGGCCGAGGACCCACTGCGATCGGCCACCACCACATGGGCCCCGGCCCGGGCCAGCACCAGGGCCGTGGCCCTGCCGTTGCCGATCGTCTCACCCTCGGTTTGGCCACCCCCGACAACGAGGGCTACCCGTCCTTCCAGCCGTCCGGCCACCGACACATTGATCTCACTCATCGCCCAACTCCTACCTATTCCCTCCTCAATGGACTACCACGGCGGGTGGTGGTAAGGCCAGCGCCGAGGAACGGGCCCAGCAGCGCGGGCTGTGCTGGTTGTCGAGGCGTACCCGGGTGAGAGCCTATTCGGCCGGGCGCAGGCCGTTGAGACACTGCACCGCTTCGTCGGCCCGCTCGATGGGAACCAGCAGGTGGTCGTGGTAGAACCCGGCGAGCACGTTGGCGGGAATGCGCCGCTCGGCCAAGGCTGCAGCGAATGCCGCGGTCAGGCCAACGGCCTCGAGGGAGCTGTGCACGTCCAAGGTCAGCCAGGCGGCGGTGAAGTGGTACGACCAACCGTTCCGGTCGGCGGCCTCGGTCGCGGCCACTACGGTGATGGCCTCGCTCTCGGCCAGCACAGCTTCAACCCCGTCGCCAAGCGACACCGGTTCGTCGACGGTGATGACAACGAAGCTGCCGGGGCGGCGGGTCACGGTCAGATGGGCCAGGATCTGGGTCAGATCGGTCTCGCCCGTGGCCTGGGATGGCACCGTCATTGGTCGAGAGGGCCTTGCAGGTGTTCGGCCACGACCCGATGGCGGGCCAGACGGTTCTCAACGTCGGGCGACACCAGTGATCCCTGCTCGACTACGATCTTGCCCGCCACAATTGTGTAGTGGGCCGACGTCGGACCGCAGCGCAGCAGGGCCTCGATGGGATCGGAGATGGCCCCGGCAAAGGTCACGCCGTCGAGCCGCCATAGCGCCAGATCGGCCGCGGCGCCAACGCTGAGTTCACCGATCTCGCCTTGACGGCCGAGGCAGGCCGCCCCACCCCGGGTTGCGACCTCCAGCGCCTCGCGGGCGCCCATGGCGTCGGCCCCCGATCGTGACTTGGCCAACAACATCGCCATTCGGGTCTCCTGCCACAGCGAAGCCGAATCGGCCTACGAGGAGCCGTCGCACCCGACACCGACGTTGACCCCGGCGGCCCGCATGTCGACGATGGGAGCGATGCCCGACGACAGGATCAGGTTCGAGCTGGGGCAATGGGCAACCGATACCCCGGCCTGGCCCAGACGCTGCACTTCTTCAGGGTTGGGCCGTACACAGTGGGCCACCCACGAACGGGAGGTGAGCCAGCCGACCTCCTCGAACTGGTCGACGGGCCGACGGCCGAAACGTTCCAGGGAGAACTCGTCGTCCTCAGCGTTCTCGGCCAGATGGGTGTGGAGGCGTACGTCGAGCGACTCGGCCAGTTCGGCGGTGCGGGTCATCAGCTCGGGGGTGACGGAGAACGGTGAGCAGGGAGCGAGGGCGATGCGAACCATGGCCCCGGGCTCGGGATCGTGATGGAGGGCGACAAGGCGGGCCGACTCGGACAGGATCTCGTCGTCGTCGCACACCACATCGTCGGGAGGTAGGCCCCCGTCCTTCTCCGAGAGGCTCATGGAGCCATGCGTCGGGTGGAAACGCATGCCCAACTCGGTGGCAGCGTTGATGGTGGCCGTGATCAGGTCGCCCGCGCCGCGGGGGTGAAGGTAGAGGTGATCGGTGGAGGTGGTGCAACCTCCAAGGGCCAGTTCGGCCAGGCCGACCCAGGCCGAGAGGTAGGCCCCCTCCTCGTCGAGTCGGCGCCAGCGGGGGTAGAGGGTCTGGAGCCAACCGAACAATGGGGCCGACGTCATGGGGCGGAAGGCCCGGGTGAGATTCTGGTACAGGTGGTGGTGGGTGTTGATCAGACCTGGGGTGACCAGGCAGTTGGCGGCCGAGATTACCCTCTCGGCCTCCGGTAGCGGGTCGGTGGCGGCGCCGATCTCGGTGATGAAGCCGTCACGTAATGCCACCCAGCCGCCGGGCAGCTCGCGACGTTGGTCGTCGTAGGTGGCCACCATCAGGGCGTCGCGAACCAGGAGGTCGTGCTTGGTCATACCCAAGAGTGTGCCTCCAGTCACCCGGGGGTTGGCAATTCGATCTAACGATATATCGTTAGTCTTACGAAAACAGACAAGTTGCTACGTTCCTCGGCCTATTGGCCGTGGGGCGTGGTGGCCAGACAAAGGAGAATCGACCATGCACGGTCGACGACAACGACAATTTGATCCTTCGGGGGCGGGGCCCGGTTTCGGGCCTGATTCCGAAGGCCATCCCGGTGAACGCTGGGGTCCACCCGGAGCCCGAGGTCCCGGAATGCGCCGGGGACCAGGCCGTCACGGGCGCGGTGGTCGCCGCCGCAGCCGTGCGAGCCGGGGTGACACCCGTAACGCCGTGTTGCTACTGCTGGCCGAGCAGCCGATGCACGGCTACCAGGTAATGCAGGAACTGGAAGATCGCAGCGGGGGAGGTTGGCAGCCCAGCCCTGGCTCCATCTATCCCACGCTGGCCCTCATGGCCGACGAGGGTCTGGTGATCTCCGAGGCCCAGGGCGGCAAGAACGTGTTCTCGCTCACCACCCTCGGCACCGAGGCGACCCAGGCCATCGACGAACCACCGGTGTGGGAACGCTTCGCCGACGAGGGCGGCGGCGGGACCATGAACCTGAAACGGGCCATGGTCCAGATCGCCGCTGCGGCCAAGCAGGTGGCCATGACCGGTAGCGACCGTCAGGTGGAAGCGGCGCAGACCATCCTCACCGACACTCGCAAGGCCCTCTATCGCCTCCTGGCCGACGATGAGGAAGAGGACGAGCAGTAGGAGGTTGCTGGATCTCGGCTATGCCGAAGGAGGTAGCCGCGATATGTCCTGCGACGGCGGCAATCAGGAGGTCCCACTCTGTGCTGCCGGTCGACGGTGTCGCGACACTTGGAATCTGTGTCACGCCGTCCACGAGGTACCCGATTGCTTTTTGGAGCAGCCTCCAGGCGAAGAGACTGTCGGCTGCGGTCAGTTCGGAACGAACGAGCAGTGCCGCTGATCTAAGGTCGAGCGTCGGCTCTGCTCCCATGAAGGTGCCGTATTGCACCAGTCGGGATCCCGAGATTCCCTAGGCACGGTCAACAGAGCCGATCTATCAGCGGAGCGACCGCCTTGGCTGCCGCTTTCCGGTTGACGGCCAGGATCGTGCGCTGCACGGCAAGGTCCTGATCGGCGACGGCGATGGTGGACCGGACCGACCCGAGGAGTAGCTCGGGGACAACGGTTACCCCATGGCCTGCAGCCACCAGGGCGAGCAGGGTCTGGTTGTCGGCGATGCTGGCGCCGATCGGGGGATCGATCTGGGCCTGGTCCAGGATGTGCCGGGTGGCCTGGGCGCAGCGGGTACCCGACCCGTTGATGAGCCACGCCGAATGGGCCAGATCGCCAACCGTGGTCGACGATGCCATATCCGCCGGCAGCACCAGCTTCAACTGGTCGGTGGCCAGCGACGTGTAGTCCAGACGGCCGTCCCGCTCAGTTGGGGTGTTGCAGTACTCCTGGGTCAGCACGACATCGACGTGGCCCAGGCGGAGATCGCGCATGGCTTCGCTGTCCTCGGCCTCGATGATCTCCAAGGTCAGCTGTCCGGCCAGTTCATCGAGTCGGGGCACGATCAGTGTGGAGATGGCGGAGGCAAAGCCTGCGATCCTGAAGTGTGGCGTCGCCTGCCACTCCTGGGCCGTGGTTCTGGCCACCTGTTCGAGGTCGAGCAGTTCCAAAGCCAGGGGCAACAGTGCCGCCCCCGCCGAATTGAGCTGGAGTCGTCCACCGGCCCGGTCGAACAGCGGCACCTTGATCTGGGCCTCCAGCTTGGCGACGTGCTGGGAGATGGCGGGCGCGGTGTAGCCGCGAGCTTCAGCCGCAGCAGCGATCGTGCCTCGTTCCGCTACCTCGGCGAATGATCTCAGCTGTCCAAGATCCATCATCGAAACAGAATGTTACTTCAGTCGGGCCAGATCAGAACTGTTGCTTTGTTCTCCTCGTGAGGAGAATCCAGACATGGCTACTCCAAACAAGCTTGATCTCTGTGGTGTCTGGGTTCCGATTGTGACCCCGTTCTCGTCCGAGGGAGCCCTGGACACAACGGGACTGCGACAACTGGCCGATCACATCCTGGCCGAGGGCGCCACGGGACTCGTTGCCCTCGGTACAACGGGAGAACCGGCCACGCTGAGCGGTGCCGAACGTGTGGAGGTGGTCGGGATCTGTAGCTCGGCGTCGGATCAGGCTGGGGCGCCGTTGATCGTCGGCGCAGGCACCAACAGCACCGCGGGCACGATCCACGAGATCAATCGGTTGAGCGCGGCCGGGAATGCGGCTGCCGCCCTGGTAGTGGTTCCCTACTACACCCGGCCGTCGGAACAGGCCGTCGTCGAACACTTTCATGTGGTCGCCGATGCCAGCCCGATCCCCATCGTCATCTACAACATTCCCTACCGCACCGGCCGAGGGCTTGGCGTTGAGGCGCTGCTCGAGGCTGGGTCGCACCCGAACGTCATTGGACTCAAGCAGTCGGTCGGCTCGCTCGATCACGACACCCTTGAGCTACTTCGTCGCCGCTCTGATGGCTTTCACATCATGGCCGGAGACGACGCCTTCATTACTCCGACGGTGCTCATGGGCGGGTCGGGCGCCATTGCCGCCGCCGCCCATTTCTGTACCCCGTTGTTCGTGTCCATGGTCGATGCCGCGGCGAATGGCAACGTCAGACGGGCCGAGTCGATTGCAGCCAGACTCCTTCCGGTGGTCGATGCCGGCTTCGCCGAGCCGAGTCCTGCGGTCTGGAAGGCCGCCCTGCATCATCGTCAAGAGATTATGAGCAACTTCGTCCGACGGCCCATGACGGAGGCATCACCTGGCTCGGTGACCGTCCTGATCGAGGCCGCGGCCAACGCCGTCGGGTAACGTCGAGAGCATGCAGCCTCGCTCAGGGGAGCCTGATCTCGCGAAATCGGCAACAGTGAAGCGCATCTTGCGGCGGGTGCTCTCACTAATGAGGCCCTCGACTGGCCCTACTCGGCGCCTGCGGAGGTTGCCGTCCGATCAGCAACAGGATGTTCTCGACGAGCACTGGCGCAACGGCTGAGGTTTCCGGTCGGCTGGGGTCAGCCCAGGCCGTCGGCGGCCGCTTCGGTCTCAGCCATGAGGTTCACAATCACCTCGGCCACAGCAGCATCCAAGCGAAGAGGCAGTCTTCCGCCTGTGGTATAGGTGACGGTAGTTCGCGCACCATGGTTGCCTCATGGCTCGCGACTGCTGAAGAACACTCTCGAAGTATCGGCGGGCATACCGGTTGCCCGTTGATCAGATTATTGGCACCCGGTCACCTCTTTGTTCGTAGCATCGAGTCTGTTTCCAGGTGTCATAGCCAGAAGCCGAGGCTGCGCTCGCGGCAGACAACGGAGGGAAACCGGATGCTGACAAGAAATATGCCTCAGGGGTAAGGGTTCAAGAACGCCTGCCAAACGCAAGCCGGGAATACTCGCGCCCCTTTGCGGTCGCGATCGGGGTGGCTATCCTGATAGGAGCTTGTTCCAGCTCATCGGATTCTGCGGAAGACGCTACGGATCCAACCGCAGTAGCGATGCGGTTCGTCGAGAGTTGGACCAATTCAGACCAAACAATGGTCTTTGATCTGCTGTCCGACGATCTTCAGGACTGGTTTGGTGCCATGGGGGCGGACGCACGGCCCGCCGCCGAGCACGCCTTCGACCGCCGTAGCTCCGCTCAGAATATGGCTATCGAGTTTTCCGAGTGCCTTGAAACTGAAACCAACGATGACGGCGCGACCACGGTTGCGTGCACCGGAACCGTCCACGAGGATCTCCTTCGTGCTTTCGGGGAGGAGCCACAGCCGCTTGAAGTCACGTACGTGATTGCTGATGGCAAACTCGTCGAGGCCAAAGACTGGGTGCTCAGCCCACTTCCGTCGCAGGATTTCATGTTTGACTACTTCTTCGCGAATGGCATCGACGAGCTTGATGCCGCTTGCAGCCCGGGCGGCAGCGGGGTTGAGTGTGGCGAAATCGAAGTCCGTTTGGCCACTGAGGCGGCCGAGACATGGGAAGGGTAGGTCCCCGGTCGGTGGATCGCTGCGACCGTAGGACCACGAGCCAAGCTCCTCATTGTGGGCTGCACGCAACTGAAATAGCTGAGCGCTGATCCGGGCTATTGCTCGCCCAGGCCGTCAACGGCTGCTTCGGTCTCGGCCATGAGGTTCAAAATCACCTCGGCCACCGGGCGTAACTCGGAAGCGTAGCCGATGCCCTGGCCGGCGCCGGAGTGGAGCAGCGGCTCGACCCCATGCTCATCGATGGCGCCCAACAGATCACCGACCAGCACATCCTGGTAGGGCATCTTCAATGGTTCGGGGGCGCCATCGGCGGCCCATTCATCGCTCCAGGCCGAGCGGATCTGGCGGAACGTCTTGCCGCTCTCACTGCGGGTGATCACGGTGTCGGCCGAGGTGGCGGCCAGTAGTTTGTCGACCAACTGAGGCTGCATGTGGGCCGCGTGTTCGGTGGTGGTGAGCCAGATGGTGCCGGTCCATACCCCCTGGGCTCCCATGGCCAGGGCGGCGGCGACATGGCGTCCGGTGGCAACACCCCCGGCGGCCAGCACCGGGATGTCGCCAACGGCATCCACGATCTGGGGTACCAGGGTGAAGGTGCCGATGGGGCCGGTGTGGGCTCCGGCTTCGGCTCCCTGGGCCACGATGAAGTCGACCCCGGAATCCACCGCCCGGCGCACATGGCGAGGGCTGCCGATCAGGGCCGCGGTGGTCTTGCCCAGCTCCTGGGCCCGCTCGACGGCGGGGCGGGGGGCGCCGATGCCGCAGGCGAAGAGGTCCACCTCCGATGCCATCACCGCTTCAAGCTGCTCGTCCTCGATCTCCTTGGAGCGGATGAAACGGGTCCGGGCCCCCGGCCCACTGGGCTCGGGCACGTCGTAGCGGTCGACGATCGACTGGACGAAGGCCTTGTGACCCTCGGGTACGTGCCGTTCGATCTCGTCGCGACTGTTGTACTCCGGCATGCCTTCGGGTAGGACCAGATCGACCCCGAAGGGCCGATCGCCGACCAGGCGGCGGATCTCGGCCAGTTCGTCGCGGATCTCGTGGGGAAAGCGACGGGTGGCGCCATAGATCCCGATGCCGCCAGCGTTGGTGATGGCGGCCACCGTGGCGATGTCGTGGGCGAACCCGAAGATCGGCAGATCGATACCGAGCTGGCGGCACAGAGGTGTGGTGAAGCGGCTCATGATGAAGCTGAACCTATCCGAGCCCCGATCACCCTGTCAGGCCCACGTCGGCCAATCCGACGGAGGCCGCCATCTGGTCACCGAAGGTTTGTCGCGGCCTCAGACCGGACGGTCACCCAACAGGGTGGCCCGCTCCATGCGGCGGTGGAAGCCACCGTGATCGGGCACGGCGTAGTGCTGGGTGCAGCGGTTGTCCCACTGGGCGATGCTGTTGGGGCGCCAGCGGAAGCGGCACTGGATCTCGGGCCGTTCGGTCTGGGCGAAGAGATGGTGACGCAGCTCCCTCGACTCATCCGCTGACATGCCGTCGATGCCAATGGTGAAGATCCGGTTGATGAATAGACACTTCCGGCCGGTGACCGGATGGGTACGAACGATCGGGTGTTTCTGGTCGGGGTAGTCCCGCCGGGACTGTTCCCGCTCCTCCTCGCTCAGGTTCGGTCCGAAGGCCTTGAGGTAGGAGTGGATGGCAAACCGTCCCTCGATCTGGGCCTTGATGTCGTCGTCCAGCAACTCATAGGCCAGTTCCATGTTGGCCCAACAGGTGTCGCCGCCGTAGGGCGGGATTTGGCGCCCCAACAGGATCGAACCGGCCGGAGGGGATTCGCGGAACGTCACATCGGAGTGCCAGACCTGGGCCGACTGGAAGTTCTCCGGCGTCGATTCCAGGATCAGGATCTCCGGATGGTCGGCCCGGTTGTCGGTGAAGGGGTGGACCTCCAGGTCGCCGAACGACTGGCTGTAGGCGATGTGCTGCTCGGGGGTGAGGTCCTGATCACGAAAGAACAGCACCTTGTGGTCCATCCAGGCCCGCTGGAGCTCGGTAATGACCTCGTCGTCGAATTGGCGCAGATCGACCCCGCTGATCTCAGCGCCGATCGAACCCGTCACCGGTTCAACCCGAATCCGGTCGTAGTCCCCGACGGTGGTCGCTGTTACTCGCATCGCAGGCTCCCCTTGACTCCCGACCAAGCCTACGACGGCGCCCGGGGAGTGTAAAAGCGACGCCGGCGTCAGCCTGAATGCCCCACCAGGGCTCCGGCATGCACCACCGACACCGGACCGTCCTCACTGACCACGATCAGCAGCGCCGACGGGTCGTCGTAGCTGTAGCGCAGGGCGGAGGTGTGGCGGGTGCCTCGGTAGGCCTCGACGGTGGACTCAGCCTCCAGACTCGGCACCAGACGCACGCCGAGATGGCGAAGAACACCGGTTTCGTCGAACACAGCGGCCCCGTCCAGCTGACCCAGGATGTGGTAGAGGGGCGCGAGGTCGGCCGGTCGATCGATGGTCAGTTCCGGTGGTGTTCCGAAGCGACGCTCCGCCCCGGCTGCCAGCTTGGCTCCCGTGGACAGGACGAACATGGTGCCGACGCCCCGGGCGGCGACATCGTGCACGGCGAATCGCAGGAAATGGTCGAGTAGCAGCGGCTCGAAGGTTGCCGTCTCGGTGGCGTCGACGTCGAACCACTGCTTCACCGGCGGCACCAAATGCCAGTCGATCCCGTCGTAGCGCAGGACCCCGAACGAACCGACGGCGCGAACGGTGCCGCTGGGATGGCGTTGCACGATGGCGGCGTCGGCCGCCGCGGCCACGATGGTGAGGTCACGTTCGGAGCCGACGCTGCGGTCGAACACGGCCAGATCGCTGATGTCGTGCCGTCGGCGCACGGCCCAGCTGACGATGCCGTCGGCGAAGCGGCGCACCGTTTCGTCCCTGAGGTCATCCACCCGGCGTCGACTGACGTCGAACCCGGCGGCATCGGCCCACTGCGGTAGATCGGTGGCGGGCCCGACAACGGCACCGTAGTTCGGTACCCGCCGCTCGTGGATCAGGGGCCGAAGGGCATAGCTCAGTTCCTCCACCAGCGCTTCGGGCTCGGAGACACCGACCAGGATGGAGGGGCTGATCTCGTTGAGTTCTTCGGTCAGACGTCGGATACGGCCCTGATGCATAGGCCACAGTATGTTCCCTCGGATGCTCGTGGAGTCACTACTGCCGTTGGGGAAGCTCGATCCGGGTCTGCGGGAGCCCGAAACGCCGCTCCACATCGCTGAGTTCGCGGCCTTGGCGGCGCGAGTCGAACAACTCGGTCTCGATGCAGTGCTGGTCGAGGAGACCAAGGACGATCCGTACCAGCTGCTGGCCCTCGGGGCCGCCGCCACCTCAACGATCGGGATCGGGACGTCGGTGGCCATGGCCTTCCCCCGCAGTCCCACCGTGACCGCCATGTCGGCCTGGTCGCTGCAGAGACTCTCCCAGGGTCGCTTCATGCTCGGTCTCGGCTCCCAGGTCCGGGCCCATGTGCAGCGCCGCTTCGGGATGGCGTGGCATCCTCCGGCGCCGTGGATGCGGGACTACATCAACGCGGTGCGTGCGGTGTGGCAGACCTGGCAGCACGGCACCCCACTCAGGTTCGAAAGCGAGCGCTACCAGCTCGATCTGATGGTGCCGTTGTTCGATCCAGGTCCGATCGATCATCCCGACATCCCCATCCACGTGGCCGCCATCGGGCCCAACATGTGCGCGGTGGCGGCCGAGGTGGCCGACGGCATCCGCCTGCACCCGGTGTGCACCCCTCGATTCATCGACGAGCAGATCCGACCGGCCATGGCCCGCGGGGCGGCCCGGGTGGGACGTGACCTCGCTCAGGTCGAGGTTGGGATGAAACCCCTGATCGGCACGGCCCCCGACCGGGCCGCCCTCGATCGGGTCCGGGAGACGGTCAGGGAGCGGGTGGCCTTCTACCTATCGACACCCTCGTACCGGCGGACCTTCGAGCTGCACGAGTGGGACCACATCGCCGCCGAGGCCTCACAATTATCTCGTAACCGGCAGTGGGATGACCTCCCCGGCCTGGTCGACGACGAGATGTTGCACACCGTGGCCACCATCGGCACCCACGACGAGATCGCCGCACTGTTGAACGAGCGCTACGGGTCCAGGGTCGATCGCATCGAGTTCTCGATCCCGGTGAACAGCGACGCCGACGGCGAGACACTGGCCGCCATCCTGGCCCAGCTGCACTGAGCCGAGTGCGGCCCGGGTTCATGTTTCCAAGGACCAAGCGCTGGTCAAAACCGACAACGGTCGGTGTTTGGAAATAGGGTCCTGAGTCATGACGACCGACTCCGGGGTGACCATTACCAGAGACCAGTGGGGCATCGGCCACGCCGAAACCACTGACGCCGACCAGGCCTTCTGGGCCCAGGGCTGGATGGCCGCATCGGACCGGATGTGGCAGATGGAGTGGGACCGACGCCGCGCCCTGGGCCGTTGGGCCGAGGTGGCGGGGCCTCCGGCAGTGGCCGAGGACACGTTCTTCCGGCGGCTCGGTCTGGCAGCGGGGGCCAAGCGTCAATGGGCCAGGCTCGACGAGCGGACCAGAACCATGACCGAGGCCTACAGCCGAGGCGTCAACGCCTGGCTGGAGGGGGGCGGCGGCGAGCAGCCGGGCCGCTCCGATTGGCCCAGTGACCTGGCCGCCCATCCCGAGCCCCCGGCGGCGTGGGAACCCTGGCATTGTTTGGCCGTCTACCAGGTCCGCCACCTGTTCATGGGCTCGTTCCATCGCAAGCTGTGGCGGGCGGCGGTGCTGGCCAACGCCGGGCCAGAGGCCGTCATGGCCCTCATGGGCGACCCCGACACCCAGGCGGCCACGGTGTCGGAGGCGGCAGGCGCAGCCGGTCAGGCCGCCGGGGGCGACGGTGCAACTGCCACCCACCGAGGTGGCCCGACGGCCGCCCCCGGGCTGCTGGCCGACGCCGAGCGGGTGTTGGCCCAGGCCGGGCCGCTGCTGGCCGGTGTTCCCGACACTGACGGGGGCTCAAACAACTGGGCCGTCGCCGGATCCCGTACTGCCTCGGGCAAGCCACTGCTGGCCGGCGACCCCCATCGCACCATTGAGTTTCCCAACGTCTACTACCAGTGCCATCTCCGCTGCCCCGAGTTCGATGTGATCGGCCTGGCCTTTCCTGGGGTGCCCGGGTTCCCCCACTTCGGCCACAACGCCGAGGTGGCCTGGTGCATCACCCACGGCATGGCCGACGACACCGATGTCTTTGTCGAACAAGGGCCGATCGAGATCACCTCCATCGAAACAATCGAGGTGCTCGGCGCCGAACCGATTCAGGTGCCATGTGCCCGCACCGAACGAGGGCCGGTGGTCCTCGGCGACCCAACCGGCGCGGCACCCATGCTGTCGATGATGTGGACCGCCTTCCACGGCGACGACACCACCTTCGAATGTCTGCGGCCGATGCTGGAATCGGGATCGGTACCCGAGTTGGAAGCCGCTGTCAGTCGTTGGGTGGTACCAGTGAACAACCTCCTGAGCGCCGATCGGGTAGGCAACATCTCGTTCCGTATCCGGGGACGGGTCATCGAGCGGCCGGTGGCCAACCGGTGGACGCCGGTGCCGGGCGACGAGGCCCACGGTTGGGCGGGGCGCGAACCGGTGCCCTTCGACGAATTGCCCCGCTTGAACAACCCCGACCGTGGCTTTCTCGTCACCGCCAACAATCGTATTGCCGACAACGGCCCCTACATCTCGGTCGATTTCGCCCGCTCGGACCGTCACAACCGCATTGTCGAACTCCTGACCGAGCTCGAGCAGGCGACGGTGCCGGACATGTTGGACATACACGCCGACACCCAGTCACTGGCGGCACCGGCCCTGGTGGAGCGGCTGCTCAAGGCCCGACCGGCGACCGAGGCCGGACGCCGGGCCCAGGCGGTACTGGCGGCCTGGGACGGCGACGTTGCCGCCACCGCCATTGCGCCCACCATCTACTCCACCGTTCGACGGCTGTGGAGCACTGAGGTGATGCGCCGCTTCGGCCTGGTCGAGGTGTCGTTCGGTGAGCCGGGTTGGCCCTCATCGGCCATGGCGTCGAGGTCGCTGTTCGAAGGGGCGACCAGGATGCTCATCGGCGACGGCTGGCGTCACCTTCCCGGATTGGTCGACGACCATGATCTGGCCGTTCTGCTCGGCACCGTGACCGACGGGGCAGCGGGGGAGTTGGCCGAACGGTTCGGGCCCGATCCTGCCGAGTGGACCTGGGACCGGGCCCATCTCATGGTGTCACCCCACCCCCTGGCCACGGCCCGCCCCGAACTGGGCCACCTCCACCCTCCGGTGGACGCCGTCGCCGGTGATGGCGACACCGTCCGGGCTTCGAGCGTGTCGCCCGGAACGGGTGAGCGTGCGGTTGGATCCGCGGTCGCCCGCTACGTGTTCGATCTCGACGATTGGGAGCGTTCGGGCTGGGTCGTTCCCCACGGGGTGAGCGGGGTACGAGGGTCGGGTCACGACCTCGACCAACGCGCCGCCTGGCTGGGGTGCGAGTTGGTTCCCATGGCCTATTCGGCCGCAGCCATAGCCGCCGTGGCCGCCAGCGTCCAGGTGCTGAGGGTTGTCGATGACGACGCCAGCCTTGGCGGCCCAGGGTAATCGATGGGGGCCGCAGCTGGAGTCAGAACTAGGCTCGTGTTAACCATCATCGTCCGTTTGGGTCGAAAGGGGATCGGCCATGGCCCCAGCAGCTGTCGTTACGATTGCTGTGTTTCTGGCCGTGGCCTCGGTTCTGACCGCCCTGGTCGCCATCTCCCGTCGCCAGTACGAGGGTGGGCCTGCGGCCACCAGTAGCCGTCATGACAGTCGACCTCCAGGGGCGGGAGGCCTGCCTGCCCCGGTTGCTCTGGTGCCGGTCGTCGCCTGGTGTCTGGAGGAGGCGGGCAGGCTCAAGCCGCGCAACTCCTCCGAGATGGCAGCCATCTCCTCGCTGCGGGCGGCGCTGGCCCTCGCCTCCGACGGCGAGTTCTCCGCAGAGGTCCACGATGCGCTCGGCCAGATGGAAGAGATTGAGCTCCTCGAAGACGTGCACCGATCCGGGGTTCGCGGCCCCGCCATCGACCACCTGGTGGTGGCACCCATGGGGGTTGTCGTCATCGACTCCCTGGCCCGTGCGGGCAAGGTCAGTTTTGACGCCGACACGGTGTACCTCGGGCGGGGCCGGGCCCGGCGACGTGACCCCATGGTCGACCACGTCCTGCGGGAGAAGGCGGCGGTGGTCGCCCTCATCGATGAGGTTCCGGTGCACAGCATCATCGTCTTTCGAGACACCCTCGGCCTGCCTCCACAGATCGTTGACGGCAGCGCCGTCGTCCAAGGTGTACGGCTGATGACCCTGACCCGGCTGATTGAGGTCCTGGCCCAGACCGGCGACCTGGTCGAGCGGGCCCTGGTCGGAGCAATCCTGCGGACGGGGCTTCGACCCAACGGCGACGATCGAGAGAGCGGTCTCCGGGGAGACCCCGTGGTCAACGGATGGGTGGCCAGCACCAACGGCATCACACAGGACCGGAATCACCGCCCGATGCGGTGGCCGAGAGCTCGGTTTGGGCCGGGCGGCGAAGCGTTCCGCGACGGGCCGAAATAGGGTGAACCATGCGCATCGGAATCTCCCTGTCATCATCACTCGTCGCCGAGTCACCGTCGGTGGCGGCGACATGGATGGTTGAGCGGGCGGCGGCTGCCTACTCAGCCGGGCTGGCCTCGCTCAGTGTCGGCGACCATCACGCCCAGACCAAGTGGTACCTGCAGAACACCCCGACCCTGGGTCGGTTGTTGGCCGAATGGCCGGACCGTGCCGCGGGCTGTCTGTTCCTGGTGCCGCTTTGGCATCCGGTGCTGATAGCCGAGCATGTTGCCACCCTGAGCGCCAACCTCCACGCCCCCTTCATCGTTCAGGTCGGGGTGGGGGCTGGGCAGGGTCAGTTCGCCTCAATGGGGGCGGAGATGTCGACCCGGGGCCGTTACACCGACGAGGCCATCCGCGTGGTCCAGGATCTGCTGGAGGGCAAAGAAGCTGAGAGCGAGATGCTTGACATGGGTCCGACGACGTTGGGCCTTCGGCCCACTCAGCCGATTGAGTGGTGGATCGGTGGTCAGGCCCCGGCGACGTTGCGCCGCGCCGCCCGCATCGGCACGGCGTGGTACGGGGCACCAGGTCTGACCGACCCCCAGTCCGGCGAACTCATCGCCAGCTACCGGGCGGAGTGCGAGACCCACGGGGCGACGCCCCGGTCGGTGGCCCGTCGGGATGCGTTGGTGTTGGCCGACGGGGCCAGGGCCCACACCGAGGCCGACGCCATCGTGGCCCGGGGCTACCGGGGTATTGATCCGGCCCAGCTCCTGGTCGGTGGTCCCGATGAAGTGGCGGCCCGGGTGCAGGAACTAGCGGCCCTTGGTTACGACGACATCATCGTCCGCAACATGACCCTCAATCAGGCCCAGGCGCTCGAAACCATCGAACAAGTCGGATTCATCAATTCGGTCCTCGATGCTTGACGGCAAGGTCAAACCCAGATTAGGGGAACAGACAAGGGGGTAGAGACGGTTGAGAAAGCTGTGTTCAGACTTCGATCCATCCATCTCCTTCGCGCCGCGCTGCTTCTCATTGGGCTGACCCTTGTGGCCGCCGCCTGCAGCTCCGACTCAGACGATGAGGACGCGGCCGAAGCCCAGGCCGACGCTGACAGCAGCGACAACGCTGATGACGACGCCGATGCTGACAGCAGCGACAACGCTGATGACGACGCCGATGCTGACTCAGACGACGACGCCGACGACAGGCCCGCCGCCGGAACGACCCCGCTGTTTGTTCCGAGCGACACCGATGAGCCGTTCGATCTCTCCGGCGGCGCCACCCTCGCCACCGAGGGCGTGACGATCGTCGCTGACAGCCCAACCGCGGCGCTGCAGCCTCAGGTGCTCTCGGCCACCGAGGTCTGGCCAACCGACTGGACCCGTCAGACCATCGACCTCGGTGACCTCGGGCTCGGCATCCCCCGGGCCGACCCCCGGGACATGATCCCGCCCATCGACATCCCCAAATTTGAACCCATCGCCGAAGCCGACTGGCTGACCGAGCGTGAGCCCGGGGCCCTCGTGCAGTTCGAAGACGAGGTCCGCTTCTACCCGTTGTCAATCCTGACCCGCCATGAGATCGTCAACGATCGTTTCGGGAACATTCCCGTCATCGTCACCTTCTGCCCGTTGTGCAACACCGCCATCTCCTTCGATGCCCGGGTCGACGGCAAATTTGCACGATTCGGTGTGTCCGGCCTGCTCCGCAACAGTGACCTGGTGATGTGGGACTCAGAAACGGTTTCGTTGTGGCAGCAACTGACCGGCGAGGCCATCGTCGGTGAATTCGCAGGCACCAAGCTGGATCTGATCTCAACCGCCATCGTGTCCTACGGCGATGCGCTGGAGTCATTCCCCGACGCCCTCTCGCTGTCGCAGGACACCGGTTTCGGCAGCAACTACGGTGCCAACCCCTACGTCGGCTACAGCGATAGCAAATCTCCCTTCCTCTTCTCCGGCGATCCGGACCCCCGATTCCCTGCTCTCTCCCGGGTGGTCGGCCTGACGGTCGAAGATGATGCCAAGGCTTACCCCTTTGGCCTGCTGGAAGAGGTCGGTGCGGTCAACGATGTCGTCGGCGACCTGCCGATTGTGGTCTGGTGGGGTGGCGAGACCGCCGATGCCCTCCAGGGGGAAACCGTCGCCAACGGTGGCACCATCGGTACCGGGATCGCTTTCGATCGTCGTGTCGACGATCAGGAGCTGACCTTCAGCGCCGAGGGCGACGCGCAGTTCACCGACGCCGAGACCTCCAGCACGTGGAACCTGCTGGGCCAGGCCATCGAAGGCCCTCTGGCCGGTGAGCAGCTGACGCTGGTCCCTCACCGCAACGAGTTCTGGTTCGCCTGGGCCGCCTTCTTCCCCGAGGCTCTGGTCTACGAGGCGGGCTGAGCGTCGAGAGTTACCGCCGCCGCCCGGTAGCTCTTGGCCACCAGTTCCTCGGTCCGTTTGAAGTTGAAAGTCCCAATGTCGGCCGGTGTGACGCTGGGCAACACCAGGATCGGGTGGTCGCGACGCAGGTCGTCGACCGCCCGTGCCTGCTGATTGCGGACCATCATCGACAATGTCTGGGCCATACCTACCATCACCGTGCGGGGACCGTCGGTCGACATGAGGGGGCTGGCGTCGAGCGCGATCACGCTGCGTGCTCCGAAGGCAACGGCCTGGCGGATGGGCACGTTGGCACTGAGACCGCCATCGACGTAGCGCCGTCCGTCGATCTCAACCGGGGGAAACACACCGGGTAGGGCGGAGCTGGCCAGGAGCGCCGGCTTGATCAGACCCTCCGACAACAACTCGGGACCGGCGGTTGCGGCGTTGGTGGCCACCGCGGCGAAGCGGATCGCCAGATCATCGAACCGCGAAACCGAAAGATGGGCGTCGATGAGGGTTTCGAGCCGGTCAAATCGGCTGAGCGTGCCGCCGGTGGCGAAGTTGCGGGCGGCCCGTAACCAGCCGTGACCGAACACGGTCCGGCGGCTCATCTCGCTCCACAGTTCGGCGATGGTTCGCAACCCGGTTTCGGGCGAGGCGGCCAATATCACTCCGTTGAGCGACCCCACCGAGGTGCCGACGATGAGATCAGGACGATGGCCCCGCTCGCTGAGGGCCTGGATCATCCCGACATGGACCGATCCGAACGCCCCGCCCCCGGAGAGGGCGTAGGCCAGAGGGCGAGGCCACTGCTCGATCGGCAGTTGCAGCGTCGGATGGGGATCGAGTGAGGTCATGGTTCGCAGTTGGGGCGCCGGTCAGCCCAGGTTTGGGCGCGCCGTCGTTCTGGCCATGGTATCCACCGCCGGCACTCGGCGGAAGAGCGTCCTCAGCGTCGCTGATCTACTCCAGCGTGATGAGCAGATCGCCCTCGTTGACCCGATCGTCGGGGCCGACGTGGACCTGGCCCACGGTGCCGCTCCTGGTGGCGACGACGGGAATCTCCATCTTCATCGATTCCAGGATAATGAGTTCATCGTTCTCGGCAACGGTCTGACCCTGCTCGATCTCGACCTTCCAGACGGTGGCCGCAATCTCGGCTCTGATCTCGGTCATCGGGGGAAGTCCCTTTCATGGTTTGGCCCCACTCCGGCCGGGGCCGGGGCGACACCTCGATTTGTCGTCGGAGCGTAGTCGTCGATGACCCGGTGGCCCCAAATGGGGCCGCGTCGGACCCTGCATTACGATCCGGTCAGGCCGCCGATGGATGCGGCCATTGAGCAAGGGGAGACCAACGGTGCCAGTCGATCCAACCCGCGAGAGCTGGAAGCCAGGCATGAGCTGGGAGCAGGCGGTGGACGAGATCCACTACCTGCGGGGCCTGGCCCAGGAGATGGGAGGCGAGGAACGTGTCGCCCGCCAGCACGCCGGTGGCCGCTACACGGTGCGCGAACGCATCGCCAAGATGGCCGATCCGGACAGTTTTGTGGAGATGGGCTCACTCATGGGTGGGGCCGAATACGATGCCGATGGCAACCTCATCAGCTTCACCCCCGGTGGCTACGTCATGGGCCTGGCCGAGATCGAGGGACGTCCCATTGCCATTGGGGGCGACGACTTCACCCTCTCAGGCGGCAGCCCCCACAACGTGCACAAGATACCGCACCAGTTTGCCCAGCCCCTGGCTATCCAGTACGGCATCCCCTACGTGCAACTGCGCGAAGGGGTTGGTCACAGCTCCAAGTCCGATGAGGAATCGGGGCGGATGGCGCTACCCCAGGGCGACCTGTGGTGGCAGGGCGTCGAGCTGATGACGAAGGTGCCGGTGGCGTCGGGGATCATGGGCTCGGTCGCCGGGTGGCCTGCGGCGGCGGCTTTGATGGCCCACTTCACCGTCATGGTCAAGGAGCAGTCGCAGATCTTCCCCTCCGGCCCGCCGGTGGTCGAGCGGGCCATCGGGGAGACCCTTAACAAGGAGGAGCTCGGCGGCTACCGGATGCACGTGCACCACAGCGGCCAGGTCGACAACGTGGCCGAGGACGAAGAGGACGCCTTCGAGCAGATCAAACAGTTCCTGTCCTACCTGCCGAACACCACCAACGACGTCGCCCCCCGGGTCGAAACCGGCGATCCAGCCGACCGGCGCCCCGAGGAACTGCTGACCATCATCCCCGAGAACCGGCGCCGCGGTTACGACGCCCGGGCCTTGATCGGCCATGTCGTCGACAACGGCGAGTTCTTCGAGATGCGCCGCCACTACGCCGGTGCGGTCATCACCGGCTTTGCCCGTCTCGACGGCTACAGCGTCGGGGTGATCGGCAGCGACCCCATGAAGCTGGCCGGTGCGGTGGATGGCGACGGGGCGGACAAGTACGCCCACTTCGTCGACCTGTGCGACGCCTTCAACCTGCCGGTGGTGATCTTTCTCGACATGCCCGGTTTCATGCTCGGCTCCGACGCTGAACGCAAAGCGACCATGCGGCGCGGGGTGCGGGCCCTGATGGCCTCGGCCGAGGCCAAGGTACCCAAGGTCGAGTTCAACGTCCGTAAGTCCTACGGTGTGGCCGCCGATGCCCCCAACAGCATTGGGCAACCCGGCGGGCTCAACCTACGGTTCGGCTGGCCGGCGGGGGAGTGGGGTGGCATTCCCATTGAGGGTGGCGTGGCCGCCGCCTACCGTCGGGAGATCGCTGCCGCCGATGATCCCGACGCCCACCGGGAGATGATCGAGCAACGGCTGTTGCGGATGCGTACCCCGTTCCGGGCGGCCCAGAGCGGCGACGTCGTCGACCTGATCGATCCCCGCGAGACCCGCCGCCTGGCCTGCACCTTCGTCAAGCTGGCCCAGCCGGCACTGCACAAGCTGGCCCAACGGCCCAAGAGGGCGGTTCGCCCATGATCTCCGGCATCCGCTGGCGTGGCCTGGGCTGCCCGTGAAGCGATTCCAGGATCTGGTTGTTGTCGAGTTGGCGGGCTCGGTGGCCGGTGCCTACTGCGCCAAGCTGTTCGCCGACCACGGCGCCCAGGTCACACTGGTTGGTTCCTCGGAGCTGAATCCTGCCCAGGTCGGCTACCTCCACGGGGCCAAGAAACTGACTTCGGTGCTCCCCGACGGGCTGCTGGCCCGAGCCGATGTGGTGATCGAGAGTTCGGCCCACAACCCCCTGCCTTCCGACGACGTCGACGTCGTGGGGTTGGGCTCCGAAGCGGTCCGGGTGCGAATCTCACCCTTCGGATCGAGTGGGCCGTATGCCCGGTGGCGGGCCAGCGACCTCACCGACTACGCCCTGAGTGGCCACCAGTATCTCTACGGCGACCCCGAGCGTGAACCCCTGCGAGGCCCGCCGAATCAGCCCGCCTACGCCAGTGGCCTGTTCGGTTTCGTCGGGGCGATGGCCGCTCTGCTGGCCCGGCAGCGCGACGGAATCGGCCAGCGGGTTGAGGTCAGCCATGTCGAGGTCATGGTGGCTCTGCACCAGTTCACGCTGTTGCGCTACACCATCGGCGGCGACGTCTTGCGCCGCATGGGTAACCGTTTCACCGGCCAGGGCCACCCCAACGGCATCTTCCCTTGCGCCGACGGTTGGGTGTCGATTGCGGCCCCCACCTCCGATCAGGTTGAGCGGCTGCTGGCGGTGAGCGGCCTGGAGTCCCTGCTGGAACGGCCAGACATCTCCTCGGCCATGGATTTTCAGACCTCACCCGAGGTGTTGGACGGGCCGCTGCTGGCGTGGCTGGCCGAGCAATCGGTCGACGACGTGGTTGAGCTGTTGCAGGCCGTGCGAGTGCCTGCTGCCCCCACCACCACGATGCACGGCCTGTTGGCCGACCCCCAACTGGCCGAACGCCACTACTGGCGCCGGACCGACGAAGACCACCGGGTGCCCGGCCCGCCGTTTCGCCTCAGCGGCCATCAGTGGGGTGCTACCGGGCCGGATCGGTCAACAGATCCAATCACCCCCGATTCGGCGGGGGAAGCTACAACGGGAGCGGGCCTGCCGCCATCGCCGGCCGAGGTCGACGGACTGCTGGCTGGCGAGGGACTGCCGGTTGGCGAGGGAGGTGACGCGGGAAAGGCCAAAGGCCCGCTGGCCGGGCTCCGGGTGCTTGATCTGGCTCGGGTATGGGCCGGGCCCTTGGCCGGACGCCTCCTGGCCGAGTTGGGAGCCGACGTGGTGTGGGTCGAGGCCCCGTGGGGCCGCGGTCCCCGGGAACTGCCTGCTTCGCTGGTCGAGACCGTCAAGTACTACCCCGACGACGATCAGGGTGACTGTCAGTGGAACCGCAACGGCCACTTCGTCAAGTACTCCATGGGCAAGCGTTCGCTGGCCCTCGATCTGGGCACCGAGGCCGGGATCGAGACCTTCGAGCGGATGGTGCCATGGGCCGATGTGGTGCTTGAGAACTACAGCTCCCGGGTCATGCCCCAATTCGGTCTCGACGAGCACCGCCTTCATCAACTCAATCCCAGTCTCGTCTACGTCAACATGCCCGGCTACGGTCGCAGCGGCCCGGCTGAGCACTGGCTGGCGTTTGGGTCCTCGGTCGACTCCCACGCCGGATTGTCGTCACTGATCGGCTATCCCGACCAGGTGCCCTGGAAGGGGGGTGTGGCCTGGCCCGACCCCATCGCCGGGCTTCACGCCACCAGCGGCCTGCTCGTCGCCCTCTGGGACCGGGCCGTCTCGGGGGTCGAAGCCGAAGGCCCGGGCCGCGGCCAGACGGTGGAGGTGGCCCAGTTCGAGTCGATCGTGGCGGTGGTCGGTGATCAACTCCTGACCTTCCAGATGCAGGCGGAAGCGGGATCGGGGCCTGACGACGGCGCTCAGCTGCCGGGGCCGGGCAACCGCGACCCGGCCATCGCCCCCCAGGGCGTCTACCAATGCGCAGGCCCGGATCGGTGGGTGTCGGTGTCGGTCCTCGACGACGACAGCTGGATTCGGCTGTGCGATCTCATCGGCACCGAATCGTGGTTCAAGGCCCTCGACCGGGCAGGTCGTCACACCAACCACGACCGGATCGACGCCTTGCTGACAGCCTGGACGGCCGAACAGGATCAGCGGACCGCAGCAACCAACCTGCAGGCCGTTGGGGTGGCTGCCGGTGCCGTGCTCGACGCCGCTGGGGTCGTGGCCGATCCCCACCTGAACGCCCGGGAGCTGTTCACCTCGTTCGGCCAGCCTCAGTTCGGCCCATTCAGCACCCCCCGACTGCCCCTGCATCTGTCCCGGACCCCGCTCGGGGTCCAGCGTCGGTCACCCCTGCTCGGCGAGCACAACCACGAGGTGCTGGCCGAGGCCGGCGGGCTTGGGTCGGAGGAAATCGATGCCCTGGAGTCCCGGGGTGTCATCGCCGACCAGCCTCCGCTGTGACGCCGCGGACAGGTCATCGGTGGGACGGGCCTCAGCTCCTGCACGTCCGCGACCAGGGGCACCGGTAGAAGATGGAAAGGATCGAACGTTTCAGGCTCGTCGAGGCCGGGCGTGCGTGTTCTGGGGCGTGGCGTTGGCGATGCACCATTCGATTGTCTTCGTTGTTGAGGGTCGCTGCTGTGTGCTGGCGCCTCGATGGACGAGGTGGCTGGAACCTGGTTGAGGAGGTGGCGTTCGTGAGTGTGACATCGAGAGCCATCTTGGTCGTCGGCTGACATAGCCCACGACGATCGCATTGCCGACCGTCCTCAACCCACTCTCAGAAAAGGTTCCTCAATTGTCATCCTCACATGAGGGGTCATCCGTGACCCCTGACCCTCAATCAACTGTTGTCGCGCTCGGCTGGTCGGATCGGTGGGAGCCCTACTTGGCTGCCCACGACACCGGCCTACCCGGACGTGGTATTCGCCACGACGGCTCAGCGGTCCTTGTCGGCACCGAACAGGGCAACAGCCACGTCCGTATTCGACCGTCCATGCCCCGGCTCGCGGTCGGCGACTGGATCATTGTCACCGACGACCAAATCGTGGAGCTACTGCCACGAGCGTCACTGCTGCAACGTCGTGACCCGTCCTCAGGAGGGAGTCAGCCGATCGCCGCGAACGTCGATGTTGTCGGCATCGTTTGCGGTTTGGATCGGCCGGTCACACCAGGACGAATCCAACGTTTCACCTCCCTCGCCTGGGACGCAGTTGCCACACCACCGGTGATCCTGTCCAAAGCGGACCTCGTGGGTTCGACCGACGACATCGAGAACGATCTCCTCGAACAAGATCCAGCAGCTGAGATCATCTCGGTCTCATCGACCATGACCGATGGAATATCCGAACTGCTCGAACGGTGCGCCAACCGCACCCTGGTGCTCGTGGGCGAGTCCGGAGCCGGCAAGTCGACGCTGCTCAACGCCCTCGCCGACGGAAGGCTGAACGAGAGTCGGATGAGGGCCTGGGGTCAGTTGCGTCGCGAAGCTGCCTGAGCCCAAGTGCGGACAGACCCTGCGGCGCAGCATCGCGCTGACCGAAAGCTCGGCCGCCTCATCCGAGACGCCCAACGCGCCAAGCGCCGCTAACTCATCAACTTCTGAAGCTGTCACCGTGTGTTTCAGGTGGGGACGAGCGGCTCAGCGGGAGCCGTAGCCCCCTCCACCGGGTGTCTCCATGATGTAGGAGTCACCCGCCAGCAGGTGGGCTTCGTCGTTGCCTTTCAACTCCTCGATGTCGCCGTTGGCCCGACGCAGGTAGTCGTGGCCCCGGGCTCCGCTGCCGCCACCATCGAGTCCGTAGGGGTCGGTCAGGCGGTGGCTGCCGAGCAGGGTGAGGGTCATGGGCTCCAGGAATTTCAGCTCCCGCACCACGCCCTCGCCTCCGGGGTTGCGTCCCGATCCACCCGAGCCCTCCCGCACCTTGAAGCTCTCCACCCGCACCGGGAAACGCCATTCCAGCACCTCGGGGTCGGTGAGGCGGGTGTTGGTCATGTGGCTGTGCACGGCGCTGGTGCCGTCGTGGTCGGCCCCGGCGCCGGTGCCACCACAGATCGTCTCGTAGTTCTGGTAGGTGTCGTTGCCGTAGACCACGTTGTTGACCGTGCCCTGCGACGAGGCCAGCACGCCCAGGGCTCCGAACAGGGCGTCGGTTACCCCCTGGCTCACCTCGGTGTTGCCGGCAATCACCGCCGCCGGGTACTCCGGCGACAGAATCGACCGGGGCGGCACGATGACCCGCAACGGCTCCAGGCAGCCTTCGTTGAGGGGGATGTCGTCATTGACGAGGCAGCGGAACACATACAACACCGCCGCCAGGGCCACCGCCGTTGGGGCGTTGTAGTTGCCCTCGAACTGCGGTGAGGTTCCGGTGAAGTCGACGATGGCTTCTCGTCGCTCGTGATCAATGCTGATGTCGACTTCGATCCGGGTGCCGTTGTCGAGGGGGTAGCTGAATCGCCCGCCGTCGATGGTGTCGAGCACCCGGCGGACCGATTCCGCCGCGTTGTTCTGCACATGGTGCATGTAGGCCTGGACCACGTCGAGTCCGAAGCGTTCGACCATGTCCAACACCTCGATCACGCCGACGTTGTTGGCGGCGATCTGGGCTTCGAGGTCGGCCATGTTCTGGTCGACGTTGCGGCATGGGTAGGGGCCCGACAACAGCAGTTCACGGGTCTCCTGCTCACGGAGTACCCCGTCGTCCACCATCAGGAAGTTGTCGATCAGGACCCCCTCCTCGTGGATGGAGACGCTGTCGGGGGGAGCCGATCCGGGGGTCCGACCCCCGATGTCGGCGTGATGGCCCCGCGATGCCACGTAGAAAAGGATCTCGTGGCCCGCCTCGTCGAACACGGGGCTGATCACCGTCACATCGGGCAGGTGGGTGCCCCCGTTGTAGGGGGCGTTGATGGCGAAGGACTGGCCGGGCCGCATGGTGCCTTCGTTCTCCCTGATCACCGTCTTGATGGCGGCTCCCATGGATCCCAGGTGGACGGGGACGTGGGGAGCGTTGGCCACCAGGCTCCCGTCGGCGGCGAAGATGGCACAGGAGAAATCGAACCGCTCCTTGATGTTCACCGAATAGGCGGTGTTGGCCAGGGTGACCCCCATCTGCTCGGCGATGTTCATGAACAGGTTGTTGAACACCTCCAACATCACCGGGTCGGCCTCGGTCCCGAGGGCCTGGCGACGGTCGCGGGGCCAGGCCCGGGTCAGTACGAGGTCATCGTTGTGGCTGCGCTCGGCCTGCCAGCCGGGTTCGATCACGATCGTCCCGGTGCGCTCGCTGATGATGGCGGGACCGGCCACCACCTGACCGGCGCCCAGATCGTCGCGGCGGTAGATGGACGTGTCATGCCAGGCTCCGTCGGTGAACACTGCAACGGTGTCAACCGGCTCGGCCACGACCTCTACGGCGTCGGCTGAATCGGCAGTGGTTTGACTGGCGGTGTCGTTGGGGTCGGGGGCATCGGCCGGGTCGGTGTCGGTGTCGGTGTCGGACCCGATCCCTTCAACGGAGACCGTTTCGATGACCAGCTCCCGGCCGGGGGCGATGTAACCGAAGCGTTGACGGTGGAGCTCTTCGAAACGCTGGGCCAGGACGTCGACCTCGCGGTCGGGTTCGACCGGTAGCGAGGTGTCGGTTCCGGCGTAGCGCAGGTTGGCGGTGGCCAGGATTCGAATCGAATCCTCGGGAACGTCCTGGGTCACCAGATCGTGGTGCACCTGTTCGGTCAGCGCCTCCCGGGCCTCGAACAGGTCCCTCACCGACTCGTCGCTGAGGGGGAGTTCCAATTGGTGTTCACGGATGGATCGAAGCTCGGCCAGACCCATCCCGTAGGCCGAGAGCACCCCGGCGAAAGGGTGCAGCATGACCCGGTTCATGCCAAGCACGTCGGCCACCAGGCAGGCGTGTTGGCCACCGGCACCGCCGAAGGTATTGAGGGCGTAGGCGGTGACGTCGTAGCCCCGCTGGACCGAGATCTTCTTGATGGCGTTTGCCATGTTGGCCACCGCGATCCGCAGAAAACCCTCCGCCACCTCCTCGGGTGCTGGGGCCGGGCTCCCGGTGGCACCGGCGATCCGGTGGGCCAGCGCCTCGAACCGGGAGCGGACGGCCTCGGCATCGAGCGGCTGGTCGGCGTCGGGCCCGAACACCGTTGGGAAGTGGTGAGGTTGGAGCTTGCCGACCATGATGTTGGCGTCGGTCACGGTCAGGGGACCATCGCGTCCGTAGCCTGCCGGCCCGGGGTTGGCTCCCGCGCTGTCGGGACCGACCCGGTAGCGGGCACCGTCGAAGCCCAGGATCGACCCGCCCCCGGCGGCCACGGTGTGGATGTTCATCATCGGCGCCCGGAGCCGAACCCCGCCGATCACCGTCTCCTGACTTCGTTCGTACTCGCCGTCGTAGTGGGAGACATCGGTGGAGGTGCCTCCCATATCGAACCCGATCACCTTGTCCAGCCCTGCCGCGGTGGCGGTTCGGGCCATCCCCACCACACCACCGGCCGGCCCCGAGAGGATGGCGTCCTTACCCTGGAAACGGCTGGCGTCGACCAGGCCCCCGTTCGACTGCATGAACAACAATTTGGGCCCCGGCCCCGGCCCCGGCCCCGGCTCTGCCCCGGCGGAGGCTCCGGCTTCGACCCCGGAGCCCGAACCCGCTGTGGCCTCGGGCCCGGTCGCGGGCCCGAGCCCTGACTCCGAACCAGCGGCGGCATCGGGTCCGGTTGTGGACTCGGACCCGGTCGCGAGCTCGGACCGGACCTGGTTGACGTAGCGGCGTAGTACCGGCGACAGGTAGGCGTCGACGACGGTGGTGTCGCCCCGGCTGACCAACTTCATCAGCGGGATGGTGCGATGGGAGACCGAGATTTGGGTGAAACCGACGCTTTCGGCCAGCTCGGCCACACGATTCTCATGTTCGTGGTAGCGGTAGCCGTGCATCAACACCACCGCCACGGAGCGAATGCCGTCATCGAAGGCAGCCTGGAGCCCGGCCCTGGTCCGGACCTCGTCGAGGGGGCGGGCCACCTTGCCGTCGGCCCCGATGCGTTCACCCACCTCGACCACCTGCTCATGGAGAAGTTCAGGCAACACCACGTGCAGCGCGAACAGTTCGGGCCGGTTCTGGTAGCCGATACGCAACGCATCACCGAAGCCCTCGGTGATGGCCAGCACCGTTCGATCCCCCTTGCGCTCCAGTAGGGCGTTGGTGGCCACCGTGGTGCCCATCTTGACGTCGCGGATGGAGGTTGGTGGGATATTGCCGCCCGGGGCCAGGCCCAGCAGATCGCGTATGCCCTGCACCGCGGCGTCGTTGTACTGCTCGGGGTTCTCCGAAAGCAGTTTGTGGGTGGCCAGCGTCCCGTCGGGGCGCCGGGCCACCAGATCGGTGAACGTGCCGCCGCGGTCGATCCAGATCTGCCAGCGGCCCCCCGTGTCGGGTCGGGGCACCGGCGCGTTGGTTCTGCTCGATTCGGGGCTTCCACTTGGATCGGTCATGGTGTTCCTCAGGGTAGGTAGGGCAACACCGGCGGCCCGAGCTGGGTCTTGAGGATGCGTTGGGCGTCGAGCACGAATCGGTGGATCAGCAAGCGGGTGGTAGCGGGATCGATGATGTCCTGGCCGGTGGCCTCGGCGGTGCGGAAAGGGGAGGCCAAGGCGTTGAGACGATCCTCGATCTCCTGGCGCTTGGCCTCGGGATCATCGGCCGATTCGATCTCCCGACGGTAGGCGGCCGAGGTACCCCCGGCGATGTGCATCGATCCCCAGCGGGCCGAGGGCCAGGCGTAGCGGCGGAACATGCCGGTTGGGCGTTGGTGGCATTGGCCTGCCACTCCGTAGAGGCGGCGGATCACGATCGTGATCCACGGCATCCGGGTTTGGCAGGTCAGCGCCACGAGGCGGGCCCCGGCCCGTTCGATGCCCTGGCGTTCGGATTCGATGCCGACGTGGAAGCCGGGCTCGTCGGCCAGCGACACCACCGGCAGGTGGAAGGTGTCGCACAGTTGCAGCAGTCGGGCCACCTTGGCCCCGGCCGCCACATCGGTCGCTCCGCCGCTGAAGCGGGGATTGTTGGCCATGATGCCCACCGGATAGCCGCCGAAGCGGGCCAATCCGGTGATGCGGGCTCGGCCGTAGAACGGCGCTATCTCGAAGAACGACCCGTCGTCGACCACCGAGTCGATGAGTTTGCGGGCGTCGTGGATGCGACGGGGGTTGTCGGGCACCAGGGTGCGCAGTGCATCGTCGGCCCGATCCACCAGGTCGTCGGTCTCGACAAAGGGGGCCATCTCGTACACCGACGACGGCAGGTAGGACAAGAAGCGGCGGATCTGGGCCAGGGCTTCACCTTCGGTGGCGGCCAGATTGTCGACAGAACCGCTCTCCCTGGTGTGGATCTCGGGGCCGCCGAGTTCCTCCTTGGTGATGTCGTAGCCCAGGGCGGCCTTCACCACCGGAGGCCCGCCGGGGAAGATCTGCGAGGTGTTCTCGACCATGATGTTCCAGTGGGCCATGCAGGCATTCACCGCCGGCAGACCGGCCACCGAGCCCATCACGGCGGAAACAACGGGCACCGTGTTCAACAGTTGTACGTCGGGCAGGGTGAACGAGTTGCCGTCAGGGAGGTAGGTCCGGCCGATCTCCTCAAAGCCGCGCACGCTGCCCCCGGCCGCATCGAGCAGCCGGATGTAGGGCACCCGCCACTCCCGGGCCCGCTCCGCCGGTCGTAGTTCCTGGCCCAGGCCGCCGTGCCCGGTGCTGGCCGAACCGCCCCGAACGGTGAAGTCGCCGCCGCTGATGATCACCTTGCGACCGTCGATGGTGGCGGTGGTGTTGACCTCGCCCTTGGGGATGAAATCGACCAACTGATTGTCGCCGTCGTAGCGGGCCTGGCCCTGGAGGAAGCCGAACTCCTCCATGGAACCCTCGTCGACCAGTAGATCGAGGCGTTCTCTGATCGTCAGCTTGCCCCGCCCATGGTGGAAGTCGATGGAGTCCTGGCCGCCCATGCGGGTCCCGAGTTCACGACGTCGTTCCAGTTCTTCGAGGTCCTCGGTCATCGGGACTGCTCCGCCGTTGCCAGGTGGCTGCCCTCGGCGTAATAACGGGAGGCCCAGATACCGGTGCCTGCCTCGTCGTCGACGGGCATGCGCCACGTCGTCATCTTGGCCTGCCCGAGATCAACCGAGATCAGGGCCCGGGGCTGGTCGATGGTGGCAGCCAGGTAGCGATCGGCTGCGTCGGGGGCGATGAAGCGACAGGCGATTTCACGGTAGATGTCCCGCCACTCGTCGTCGTGGCCAACCTCATGGGTGATCTCGGCCGAACCCTGCACGCTCACCTTGCGGTAGGGGAGGGCGTCCTCGTCGACCGACAACGCAATTCGGGGGTCCCGTCGCAGGTTGGCCAGGAACACCGATGCCTGACGGGGGGTGAACAATACCTTGCCGTCGCGGTGGGTGAACCACACCGGAGCGAGCCGCGGCATGCCGTCGGCGTCGACGGTGGCCAGGCGGAGCAGATGCCCCGGTTCGTCGAGAAAGGTGGCGACCTCGTCGTCGGTTAGCTTCGGCATCCCTGCATTGTCCACCGCCCGCAGGTCCGTCGCCACTTCGCTTCACACCGGTGCATGTTCCTACGATGGCATCATGGGTCAAGATGTCGCCTACGAAACGGTGGGACGGGTGGCCAATGTCACCCTGAACCGTCCGCAGTACCGCAACGCTCAGTCCCGGCGCCTGCTGGAAGATCTCGACGCCGCGTTCACCAGGGCCGTCGATGATCCAGAGGTCCGGGTCATCGTGTTGCGGGGGGCGGGCGAGCACTTCTCCTCAGGACACGATCTGGGCACGGCCGAGGAGCTGGCCGACCGGGACGAGCGGCCCTACGTCGAGGGTATGTACGGCGATCAGCGCCGTTCGTGGGAGCTCAATGTTGCCAACACGTTGCGCTGGCGCGATCTGCCGAAACCGACGATCGCCGCCGTCCAGGGCTTCTGCATCTACGGCGGTTGGATGATTGCTTCGGCCATGGATCTGGTGGTGGCGGCCGACGACGCCCGCTTCCTGCCCGCCCACTTCCAGTACTTCTCCGTGCCGTGGGACCTTGGTCCCCGTCAGACCAAGGAGTTGCTGTGGAAGGCCGAGTTCGTGACCGCCGAGGTAGCCCATGAACTGGGGTTCGTCAGCCATGTTGTGCCCGGTGACGAACTCGACGGCTTCAGTAACGACCTGGCCAACCAGATCGCCCGCCAGGACCCGTTTGTGGCCGCCATGATCAAACGCTCGGTGAATGAGATGCAGGACCACATGGGATTCCGCAGCGCCATCACCGCCGCCCACGCCACCTATCTCAGCATCCAGGCCGCAGGCAAAGTGGTGCCGCCGGGACAGGAAGGCAACATCCGTCGCCTGCCCGCCGTTGACCGTTCACTTCGCGATGACCGTGAAGACAACCCAGGAGAACAGCAATGACCGAGCCCGTGCTGGTAGCCGTCGCCGACGGCATCGCCACCATCACCTTGAACCGGCCCGAGGTTCGCAACGCCATCAACAGACCGCTACGCCGTGGCCTGGCCGCTGCCCTGAATCAGGCCGAGGCCGATCCGGCGGTCAGTGCGATGGTGCTCACCGGGGCCGGGCCTGCCTTCTGTGCCGGACTCGACCTCAAGGAGCTGGGAAGCCGAACGAGTGACGTGGCCAGCAACGAAACCTCCACCGGTAGCGTCAAGCCGTTTCCTGATCGGACCAAACCCCTCATTGGGGCCGTGAACGGCCCGGCCATCACCGGTGGATTCGAACTGGCGCTCAACTGCGACTTCCTCATCGCCTCGGAGCAGGCGGTGTTCGCCGACACCCACGCCCGCGTCGGTGTCATGCCCGGCTGGGGTCTCAGCGCCCTGCTGGCCGACGCCGTCGGGAGCCGCCGGGCCCGCGAGATCTCCCTCACCGGCAACTTCGTGACCGCCGAGGAAGCCCTGACCTGGGGTCTGGTCAACCGGGTGGTGGCGGCCGAGGATTTGTTGCCGACCGTGCATCGCATCGCGGGCGACATGGTGGCCAACGACCAGGTCGGGGTGCGGCGCATGCTGGCCACCTACCGGGAACAGGAAGAGGAACGTCTGGCCGACGCCTGGCGGCTCGAAGGCGAAGCGTCGCAGGTGTTCCAGTCGGAGGTGGGTTTTGCCCCTGAGGAGGTCGAACGCCGACGCTCGGCGATCATCGAGCGCGGCCGTGGCCAGATCTGAGCCGGAGGGAAACCGAACATGACCATCAACCCCGAGCCGACCACGGCGAACAGCCGCCAGAACGCGACCATTGATCGCCTCGCTGACCTGCTGCCACCCGTCAACGATCTGGCCGTTCAACCGTTGTTGACCATGGTGTCAGCTCAAGCCGTTGAAGCCGACCGGTCGCGCTCGGTGGCACCCGAGGTCATCGCTGCGCTCAAAGCTGGTGACGCCGTACGCCTGGCGGCGTCGGCCAACATCGGTGGCTGCGAGGCGTCGGTGCTGCGTATCGGCCATGAGCTAGCGGCCCTGGCGGGGGCCTGCACCAGCACGGCCTGGGTCTTGTGGAACCACCTCAGCGTGTTCCACCTTTTTGCCGGGTCGCTGGGTCCCGCCTACGCCGACTCGTTCCGAACCCAGGTTCTGGCTGGTCAGACCGTGTGCTTCGGGGCCGGAGCGGGCTCCGGTGTGCGCGGCGTCATCGAGGGTGACCACGTTCGCCTCAACGGCAGGGGCGCTTTCGCTTCGGGTTGCCGTTACGCCGACTGGTCGGGGGTGGCCTTTGTTGTCACCGACCCCGACGGTAAGCGGGTCGAACCCCTCGATCTCCGCTTCAGCGTTGTCTGCCTCGACGACGACGCCATCAAAATCGATCCGACTTGGGACGGCAGCGGGGTGCGGGCCTCGGCCACCGACGACGTCCACTACACCGATCTGCTTGTTCCCCTCGACCGCTGCGTTGCCTGGTACGGAGCCAACCGGGCCGAAACTCTGCGCGAGATCCCCGTCATCGCTCACCGCTACCGCGAGGACTGGGTCGGGCTGTCCGACCTCTGGCTGGCGTGGATGGGGGTGGGCCTGGTCGGTGCGGCGCTGTCGGAGGCTGCTGTCGCCGTCACCTCCCGCCGCTCCATCCTGGGCAAGAAGATGGTGTCGCACCCGATGGTGCAGGTGAACCTGGGAGAGGCAACGACGCTGCTGCTGGCGGCGGCGGCGACGGTCGAGATGGGGTGTCGTCAGGTCGACGACCGGATCGAGCGGGGTGTCATCCCCAGCGAGGCCGGCTACCTTCGCCAGATGGCCCTGGGCAGCGCCGCCCTGCGGCAGCTGTCACACGCCATGGATCTGCTGCAACGCAGCCAAGGGGGCAACGGGTTGCGGGAGGCAGGCTCGTTCGAACGTCGCTACCGGGATTTCCAGGCCATGCCGATGCACATCAACGCCCACCAGGACCGGGTTGATCTCCGGCTCGGTCGCAACCTTCTCGGCGAGGCCCAGGACCCGTTCTGAGCGCCTGATCAGGAACGGGTCAGCTCGTCCTCGTCGTGGACGACGACACATTCCACGGTGACTCGCCGCTTGATCCTGGTGACCAGATCGCTGTTGAGCCACCGGGATTGGCGGGGCGGAAGCGTTGACACGATGACGGCTTCGGCGTCGATCTTGCCCAGCGACTGCTGAATGGCCACCGCTGGATCGTCGGCCCCGACCTCACCACTGGCCTTGGCTCCCAGTTTCTCGATCTGGTCGAGTTGGGTTTCCAGGCGCTGACGGGCCTCGGCCAGACTCTCACCCTTGGGAAGGGGCACGATCACGTGGAAGGCGAGGGAGTCGGTCTGGGAGATACGGCTGGCGATCTCCCTCATCAAGGCGGGGCCGCCGAGTGAGTAATTGCCGACGATCAGGATCCGGCGGTCATTGGTGTTCAGCAGCTGGAAGACTGGGGCCAGCCAACCGGTTTCGAGCCGTTCCAGCGCCAGTTCGTCGCTGCGGGCCCGCACGATGTCGGCCCTGGTGCAGATACCGACCAGCTCACCATTGTCGATGACGGGAAGGTGGCTGATGTTCTCATCAACCATGGTTCGCAGGGCGTCGACGAGGCTGGCATTGGGGTCAACCGCCACCACGTCGGAGGAGGCCAGGTCGCCGACGGTGGCATCGCGTGGGAGGTTCTGGGCCAGGAGATCCTTGCGGGAAACGATGCCGACGCAGCGGCCGTCCTCATCGACGAGGGGGAAGGCTCCACGCTCACCACGCGAGATCCGCTCGGCCACCTTACCGATGGGATCGGTGGCGTCGACGGTGTCGACCATGCGGTTCATGACGTCGGCCACCGCCGTGGTGCGCAGAGGATCGACGGTCAGTTCGCCGTCGACCCTGATGCCCCGCCGGGACAGGCGTTCGGTGTAGATGCTCTCACTCGACAGCGCCGAGTACACCAGAGCGGCCAGCACGGTGGCCAGCATCAGGGGCATGATCACGTTGAAGTCCCTGGTGATCTCGAACACGAAGACGATGGCGGTGAACGGGGCCCGGGTGGCGGCGCCGAACACGGCGGCCATGGCCACCACGGCGAAGGCTCCGGCTGAGATGTTCAAGCCGGGGGCGATCTCCAGCGCCACGGCGGCGAAGAGGCCGCCGAAGCTGGCCCCCATCAACAGGATCGGGGCCAGGGTGCCTCCGGAGGTTCCTGAACCGAGGGCGATCCACCAGGCAACCAGTTTGGCCACCACCACCGTGGCCAGGGTGGCCAGGGCCAACTCACCAGCCAGTACATCGTCGATGACGTCGTAACCGACCCCGAGCACCCGGGGTACAAAAAGTCCGATGGTGGCGAAGCCGATGGCCCCCAATGCCGGTTGGAGCATGATTGGTATGGGGAGGCTTCGGAAAAACCGTTCTGAGGCGAACAGGCCCTTGGCAATGACGATGGCCATGAGACCACTGGCCACGCCGAGCACGGCGTAGAGGGGGAGGATGTCGAGGCCGGCGTATTCATGGGGTGGGGCCGAGAACAGCGGACCCTCACCGAAGATGGCGGCGTGTATGCCACCGGCGATCGAGGCCGAGACCACCAGAGGGATGAGGGACCGGATCGACAGCTCGAACAACAACAGCTCGATGGCCAACAGCACCGCGGCCAGGGGGGCGCCGAAGGTGGCGGCCATACCACCGGCCGCTCCCGAGGCCAGCAGGATCTTGCGTTCCGAAGGGCTGATCTTCACCACCTGGCCGATGAACGACCCGATGGCGCCACCGGTGACGATGATCGGCCCTTCGGCCCCGAACGGTCCGCCGGTACCGATGGCGATGGCGGCCGACAGCGGCTTGGCCAACCCGGCCCGGGGCCGGATGCGGCTCTGGCGTCGGAGCACGGCCTCCATGGCCTCGGGAATGCCATGGCCCCGGACCAAGGGTTCCCAATAGGCGATGACAGCAACCAGTAGTCCGCCGATGACGGCAGCGATCAGGAGTCGAGGTGAGGGTTCGAGGTCGCTCAGGGGTGGGATCTCGCCCCAGCTCCATTCACCGAGTAGAGCCAGGCTGGTGATGACACCAATCGTTCTGACCAGAAGGTACGCTGCTCCGCCGGAAATGACACCCAGGGCGGCGGCCAGGGCGACCATGTAGAGCATCCGTCCCTCGAACGTGCTCGAACTACGCAATACAGCTCCTTGCAACAACGCCGGCTGGCCGCTCGCCATCCGCGCTGGTGCGGACCGCCGATCGACAGTTGGCCAACCGGTCAGTCAGCCAATCCTTCCCGCCATGGGCCGCTGACGTCGACCGCTGGAAACGGCGACGAGAACGGGACGGTATCTTTCAAACTAGCGGTCAAACCCCGTCGGGAGCGGGGGACCGGCGCTGAGTCGAGCTAGTCGAACCTGATGACGGTACGGGCCACCTCTCCGTCCTTCATCATCCGGTAGCCCTCGTTGATCTCGTCGAGGGTGATCGTGGCCGACACCATCTCGTCGAGCAGCAGGCGGCCGTTGAGGTACATATCGATCATGCGGGGGATATCGGTGCGGAACTGGTTGGACCCCATCATCGAACCCTGGAGCTTCTTCTCCGACAGGAAGTCGATGCCCCGTAGCTGCACGATGTCCTTGGACGGGACCATGCCGATGACGGTTGCGGTGCCCCCGACGGCCAGCATGTCGAACGCCTGACGGACCGTGTCGGCCCGACCGATGGCCTCAAAGGAGTAGTCGACCCCGCCGCCCGACAGTTCCTTGACCTCGGCCACCACGTCCTCGCTCTCGGTGGCGTTGACGAAGTGGGTGCCGCCGAGTTGGCCCGCCGTTTCCAGCTTCGAGGCGGAAACGTCGACCACGATGATCCGGTTCGCTCCCGCGATGCGAGCTCCCTGAATGGCGGCCAGGCCGATACCGCCGGCACCGATGACGCACACCGACGAGCCGACCTCGACCTTGGCCGTGCGGACCGCGGCCCCGAACCCGGTGGTGATACCACAACCGATGAGGCAGGCCTTGTCGAGCGGCATGTCCTCAATGACCTTCACCAGGCCGTTCTGATGGACCAGCATTTCCTCGGCGAACCCACCGAGGCGGGCCATCTGGTCGACCGGGGTTCCGTCGGCCCGGGACAGTCGGGGCGGCTCGCCCTTGCCCCGCGAGGTCGCCTTGGGATTGGCGCAGCGGTTGGGGTGGCCGCTCAAACACTGGGCGCATTGTCCGCAGAAGATCGACAGGCAGGCCACCACATGGTCGCCGGGCTTGACGTAGTCGACGTTGTCGCCGACGGCCTGGACGATTCCGGCCGATTCGTGACCCATCACAATTGGCACCTGGGTTCGGAACAGGCCCTCCATGAAATGCAGATCGCTGTGGCATAGACCGGCCCCGAGCACCTGGATCAATACCTCGTCCGCAGCAGGTTTGTCGATGTTGAGGTCTTCGATAACCAGTTCACCGGGCTGTTCGTTGAGTACTGCTGCTTTCACGGGAGTCCCCTTTGCCGAAACGGTCGGGCCCATGGCCCGCGGTCTCCACTCACCAGTCGAGCGGTGGCGACCAACTTTGACACTAGGCGTTTGGTCGGGGCCGAGCCATTGCAGCGGCGGGTGGCGGGCAACGGCGCGCTTGAAGATGGTTGGCGGGCTGGTTACGTTGCGGCCATGACCTCTGCCTCGGATTCATCTGCGCCAACGGTTACCGCCGTCGAGACCCTGCACGCCGACGCCGGCTGGCGCAACTACCACTTCTGCAAGATCAGCACCGACGTCGGCATTGTCGGCTGGAGCGAATTTGACGAGGGCTTCGGCTCACCCGGGGTGAGCACGGTCATCGAGGCATTGGCCGGTCGGGTGGTCGGCAAGTCGGTCAACGACCACGAACGGGTCTACACCGAGCTGTTCGCTGCCACCCGTCCGGGAGCGGGCTCGGTGGTCGGTCAGGGCATCGGGGCCATCGAGAATGCCCTGCTCGATGCCAAGGCCAAGGGTTTCGGGGTACCGGTCTACGATCTGTTGGGCGGGCGCCAGCGGGACAAGATCCGGGTCTACTGGTCGCACTGTGGCACCTGGCGCATCGCCCAGCACCGCTTCTACGGCAACCGGATCACCGACCTGGCCGGTATCAAGGCTTTGGGCGAGGAGGTGCGTGACTCAGGCTTCACCGCCCTCAAAACCAACATCTTCACCATGTGGGACGGCGTCCTGCGATCGTGGGCCCCGGGCTTCGGTCGGCCTTGGAATCCCGAGCTCAATCCGGAGCCCTTGGTACTCAAGGGGCTGCACGACGTACTGGCCGCCTTTCGAGATGGGGCCGGGCCCGATGTTGGTATTCTGCTCGACCTCAACTTCAACTTCAGAACCGCCGGGGTGTTGGAGATCCTGCGGATGTTGGCCGACTTCGATTTGTTCTGGCTCGAGTATGACAACGACAGCCCCCAGGCCCTCCGCATGATCCGGGACCAGGCCAACACCCAGATCGCGTCGCTGGAGACGCTCATCGGCCTGCCCCGCTTCAACCCCTACTTCGCCGCCGAGGCGGTCGACGTTGCCATCATCGACGCCGTGTGGAATGGCACATGGCAGGCCATGAAGATTGCCGCATCGGCCGCCGGTCACGAGGTCCAGGTTGCGCCCCACAACTTCTACGGTCACCTCAGCACCATGATGAGCGCCCACTTTGCCACCGCGGTGCCCAACCTGCGGATCATGGAGACCGACATCGACCGCATCCCGTGGGACGACGAGATCTTCACCGAGGTGCCCAACATCGTCGACGGTCACCTGATCGTGTCGGACCGGCCCGGATGGGGCACCGAGCCCAACGAGGAGGCGTTGGCCCACCACCCACCCAAGGCGGGCCCGGGCTTCCTTGTCAGCCGCCGGGGGAGCTGACACCGGCGGCGGCAAGGACGGCAGCGACGACCCGCTCCGGCTCGGCTCGTGGGTTGGCGGCGACTGAGCGCAGCCAGTCCTCACCCTCGATGGCAACAATCGAGACGAACGCGCCGTCGAGGTTGGCCTGCAGGGTTCTGCTGTCGGTTCGCTTGTGGCGCCAGAGCACGACGCCGGTACCGGGGCCGGGCGGGTTCCGTTGCTCAAGGTCGGGGTGGGCCTCGATCCGCTCGCTCAGTTCGGTGGCCAGGCTCATGCCGTGATCGACCCAGGTGCCCACGCCGTCGAGGCCGTAGGCGTGGATGGTGGCGGCCAGGCCCAGGGCGGCGTAGCCGTGAGACCCGAGAAGTCCGACGTTGGGCGTCGTCAGGTAGGCACCGCCGAAGCTGAGCACCTCGTTGGCTGCTCTGTTGTCGGCGAAGAAAACCAGGGCAGATTCCTTGGGCTGGTGAAGCCACTTATGGGCCGACACGGCCACCGAATCGGCGTGCTCGATGCCGTCCAGCCGAGATCGCCAACGGGCTGAGAGGCGCAGCGGTCCGGCCCAGGCCGCGTCCACGTGCACCCAAGCCGGAGGGGGCACCGTCGTCACCGCTCCGAGTGGGTCGACGGCACCGTTGGACGTGGTGCCTGCGGTCAGCACGAGGGCTGCGGTCGAGAGGTCACCCGTGAACGAGGTCAGGTCGAGACGCCCCTCATCGTCGGTGGCAACGGTCTGATGGCCGAGGCCGAGGATGTGGGCTGCCTTGGCCACCGAGAGATGGGCCGCTTGTGATGCCACCACGGTTCGCACCCGGCGGAGATCGCGTGCTGCCCACAACGCGGTGAGGTTGGCCACGGTCGAACCGGGTGCGAGATGGCCTCCAGCCATGCCCCACACCGGGGCCAGAACGGCGATGACCCGTTCCTCCAGCTCCCGGGCCAGGCTCCCGGTGTCAGGGTGGAGCAGGTTCTGGTTGAGTCGGGCCGCCCACTGCGCCGTCACCCAGGTGATCCAGGGAGTGGCAGGGTCCATGTGAGCGAAGAAGCCGGGATCGTCGAGGTGGTTCGCTCCTGGTAACACCGCGC
>Ga0316190_10000168_pt1 | contig 42482 bp, 36 predicted proteins | sample Eddworburrow2_MG_FD_204929 | JGI IMG/M metagenome (GOLD analysis project Ga0316190, IMG submission 204929) | Coastal sediment microbial communities from Maine, United States - Eddy worm burrow 2 | ecosystem: Environmental > Aquatic > Marine > Coastal > Sediment | place: USA: Maine | collected...
AAGATACATCTATATTGTGTTTGGTGAGTATCTGATCTAGATATTCAAAGAATGTATTATCTACTTTAATCATGTATTTGTTTATAATTTGTCCAAGAAGTACTATTTCTTTGTAGCCACTAGTGACGAGGTTTTCGATTTCTTGAATTATTTCTTCTGGCATACGTGATATTTCGTTGCCTCTAGTGTAGGGGACGGCACAGTAAGTACAGTGTGCGTTACAGCCTGTCATAATAGGTACACAGGCTGAAAATTTATGAGTATAAACTGGCTTTGTTTGTAGATAGTGTTTTTCTGAGCTTGGAGATTGGGATATAGGGGTGATTGGTTTGTTTGAAAGTTTTAGCTCAATATTAGGAATTTCTTTTTTTGCAATTTTATTATAATTTTTTTCAATGGGTGTTTCGTAATTTTCGGATTTATTATCTGTATGAGATAAACTTTTTAGTAATGCTGGAAGTTTGGGTAGATTTTTAATCGGGAAGAATATATCAAAGCGTGTAGCTAACTTAGAACGATCATGTGGTAAAACACAACCGGTAAGTATTTTTATGATTTGACGAGATTCTTTTTGACTTCTAGCTTCTATAGTACGAAGCTTACCCCAGATACGGTCAATAGCTTTTTGTCTGACAGAACATGAGTTAATAAAAATAATATCAGCTTCTTTTTCTTCGGTTACTTGAGTGTAGCCTGTTTTGGAAAGGGTACCCGCAAGACGTTCTGAGTCAGAGACGTTCATTTGGCATCCATAAGTAATAATATGGTATTTTTTCATGTTTATTTAGGTTAATATTTTATCTGTATTGGGGGCTATATGATATAAGCCTGTTATTACTACTTGAGTAAGAGTATCAAATGAGTGTGTTTATATCAAGAAAATACCACCCTTTGTTGAGGTGGTATTTTCTTGATACGTCATACGTAGAAAATAGCTTTTTATTTTAATGATAGTGTATAGATTTTATTCATTTAAACAAGTACTAGGTTTAAGTTGAATTAACTATTTACATTACTTTATGTTTTTCGGTAATTCAAAATCAAACGTAAGTGTTTTGAAAAATCCTTTAAATAAATTTGGTAAGAAGTATTCTGATTTTAGAGAGGGGGTAGTAGCAGGGGCTTTTTTTGTGAGTCTACTATAGTGAATACGATTATTTTTAGCTCGATGCATGCGGTCCTTTAATTCTGTACTTGTTGTGGCTTGGTTGAACTTACGAATGTGCTCACGACTTACAATACGACTGGCTCTTTTGGTGTGTAATTCATCCCTTTTTTTGTTGCGTTTAGCAAGTGAGGTACGAGCTTCTGCTTTGTAAATTTTAGTATTTAAAACACGTTTATTTGGAACAGAAAGAAGGAGTTCTTGTGGAACAATATATTCAGAGGATGTTGCGGGTGGTGTGGACATGGACTGAAGTTCACCCAGGGTAACCGTACGATTGTAATTTTTTATATGCTTTCTTGATAATTGTTGTTGAGCACGTATTTCATGGAGTACTTTTTTTCGTTCTGCTGTTAAGGCCATGTTGGTACGAGGTGTTTTGCTTGTATTTTCAGTAGAGAGCAAGTCGATTTTTGGAGTATGGACAGTGGTTTCTTCTTGAGCTTGAACAGAAGAAATAAAAAAGAATGTTGTTCCAAGTGTTATAAGAGCGGCAGATAGGAAAAGAGTGGTAAATTTGATGGATGTGACTTTTATTTTTTCGGTATTAGAACGTAGTTCATTTGTATTTACTTGAAGCATATTTTTATTTTTATTTTTTTGAGAAGAAAAAGTACAATTATTATCAATTTTTAATATTAATTGTACTTATCTAAACTAATTTTAGCAGAAAATTAGCTAATTGTCAAACTGTTTTATTGTTAATCTCATCCAGTACATTCTTTATAAAAAGTTCTTTATTTATATTTTCAATATTTTCTTGCCTTCTTGTACGTACTGCGAGATCACTGCTCTGTATTTCCTTGTCGCCAATAACTAGAATGTATGGAATTTTTTCTTGAGTGGCTTTACGAATTTTTTTTCCTACAGATTCATCTTCTGAGTCAACATGTGTTCGTATATTTTGTGACTTAAGTTCGTTGGCAAATTGAATTGTGTGATCGTGATGTTTTTCACTAACAGGAATGATTTGTACTTGTACAGGCGAAAGCCATGTAGGAAATGCTCCTGAAAAATGTTCTATTAGCATGCCAAAGAATCGTTCGGTGGACCCCATGAACGCACGGTGTATCATAACGGGCGTTTGTTTTGACCCATCAGAGTCTGTATATTCAAGTTGAAATCGTTTGGGCATATTGAAGTCAAGCTGAATAGTAGAGAGTTGCCATTCACGACCAATAGCGTCCTTTGCTTGAAGGTCCATTTTGGGTCCGTAGAAAGCAGCTTCTCCTTCGACGATTGTATAATTAATGTTGCGTTTTTTTAAAATTTTTTCCATCTGTGATTGTGATTTTTCCCATATTTCATCATCTCCAAGATAGGCTTCTTTATTATTAGGGTCGCGAAGTGATAAGCTGATCCAATAATTAGTAATACCCACTGATTTTAATACTTTTTTTTGAATATCAAGTAAAGCATTGAATTCTTCTTCGATTTGATCAGGACGTAGGAATGTATGCCCATCGTCTTGAGTGATATTTCGTACGCGGGTAAGCCCTCCAAGTTGTCCAGATTTTTCGTCACGATAAACAGTTGTTGTTTCGTGATATCTAACAGGTAGGTCTTTATAGCTTCGTGCCTCTGAGGCATAGATTTGTGTATGGTGCGGGCAGTTCATTGGCTTCATGACGAATGTGTCTGTTGCACCTTTTACATGAAAAAGATCATCTGAAAATTTATCCCAGTGTCCAGAGGTTTTGTAGAGTTCAGGTTTGGTGATGTGGGGGATCCAAACTTTTTGATATCCATAATTTTTGTTAAGTTCTGCAACATAGTCTTCAAGTAAATCACGGATGATGGTACCTTTTGGGGTGAACATAGGAAGACCTGGTCCAACGAGTTCTGAAAATGTAAATAGTTTAAGTTCTTTTCCTAGTTTTTTATGATCTCGTTTTTTAGCTTCTTCGAGCATTTCTAAATGTGCCTTAAGTTCTTCTTGTGTTGCAAAGGCGGTACCGTAGATACGAGTAAGCATTTTATTTTTCTCATCACCGCGCCAGTAAGCACCAGCTATGGAAGTGAGTTTGAAGGCATTAAGCTCTTTGCTGGGATTTTCTACATGGTCGCCACGACAAAGATCTAAAAAGTTACCCGATGTATAAAATGTTAATTGCCCCCCATCTTTTGAGTGTTCATTTATAAGTTCTAGTTTATATTCGTTATTTTTGAATTGTTTACGGGCTTCTTCTGGGGAAACTTTTTGACTTTCAAAGCTGTGCCAATCTTTAACGATTTTATTCATTTTTTGTTCAATTTTTTTTATATCATTTTCTGATATTTTAATTTCACCAAAATCGAAATCGTAGTAAAAGCCACTTTCAAATGGTGGTCCTAATGTTGGTTTGGTGTTTGGGTATATTTCAAGTATGGCGGCAGCTAGTAGGTGAGAGACAGAGTGACGTAGGCTGTTTAAATATTCTTTTGATGATTTGTCTTTTGACATATGTTAATGAGTTAGTTGGTAGATTTAATTATAATTTAAATACAAAAATAAAAACCCCAAGTCTGTATAGACTTCGGGACCCTTGTGTGGGCGGTTCCACCCGATTTATCACTTATTGGTGATCGCTTAAATATTAACTTTACCTTTTAGCTTAGTCGTGATTCCAATTTATCAGAATTCAAGATGTTTTATAACAAATGGTTTGGTAGACCATTCAATCACTAAAGACTTTTATAGTATAATCATTCAAGAAATAATGTCAATAGTTATTTAGTGATTTTAATTTTTATTTGAGATAGATTTGATGGAATTCTTTTTACCCAAAATGGTGATAATTTAATGGATCTAAGTTCTAGGGTTGGTGTTTTGGTAAAAAAATCTTCTAGTTCTTCGGGGGTAAGTCCAGTAAGATTATATGTTTCTAGGAGTCTTTGTGAATCCTCGATGAGAGTGGCAAAGTTGATTTGAGCTTTTATTTCTGCACGTTTGTTTGAGAAATCTATATTTATTAAATTAATATTAATATTAGCAATTTGTTGCATGTTTTCTCCTTCGGGAAGATTGTTTATGATTTTATTACGTAGATATTCTTCTAGATTTTTATGGTTAAAAGATATACCAGTAGCAAGTGCTTTTATCTCTATTTCAAATTTTTCTATTTCTGTGTCGGTTTGGGTATCATTTAATTCTTCGATAATATCTATGTTTGTAAGAATAGTGGGTGTATTGATACTGCCTATTTCTTTTTCAGATACTGTAGTTTTTATAAGTTCAGCAAGATAGTTCAATTCTATTTTTTCTTTTAATTCGTCTGTGAGTTTTTTTCTAGCTAAATTGACGTCAGTTTGGCTTAGCTTACCTGTGTAGGTAATACCACCTGTAAAATCTGAAATTGTTTCACCAAAAATTTGAATTTGTCTTGATGCAGAAAGTCCGGGAATACTTAGCTTTGTATTTTTTTTAATATTATTAGAAGGTCCTTTTTTATCTGAACTTGCTTGGACAGTAATTTTACCTTGTTTGGGTACTATAACACGTTTATTAAGTCTAAATAATATTTCATTTGAAGTTAAGAATCTAGTGTTGGCAACTAGTACCTGATCAGTATTGCTAGTATTGGTAATTTTTATACTACCTTCAGAAAAGTCTAATTTTTTTATAGATTTATCAGTGATAGGGAATGTTTGTTTGATATTTTCTTCTTTTTGCCAAAACGTAGTTTGTAGGTTAGGTGGTAAATTTTGACTTAAGGTGATATTTAGAGTAGTACTTTGTTGTTCGGGGGTGGTGCTAATAACAAGCTCTGCACGAGGTAACACAAGAAGACTAGTGAGAACAATGAAGATTAAAACTGTTACACTAAAAAAAAGCACTATATTTCGAAAAGAATTTGATTGTACTTTAGGAGGCATAGGTTTAATTTAAGCTACTAGAGATGATTGAAACAGAATTAGATCCTATAAGATTTTCGATCTTACTTTTTGTTTCTATATCCATATTGATACGATACCTTGTTGTGACTTTTTTGTCACTATCGTCTGTTATTTTCATGATAACCTGAGAGGGTCCAGGGTTGTTAGAAAGGATTTCCATAAGATCTCTCATGAGAGTAGAATCTAAGCGATTCGGTAGGGTAATTAATATATCTGAGTTTATGTCAAAAAGATTTGTTTTTGAATGATACTCACCTTTATTGTGGCCTTTACTTTTAGGGTCAAGTTTGGCTAATTCAGCTATGGTATTTTCTAGAGTTTCTTCCGTAACTGGTAGGGCGTTTTGGATAATTAATTTTGTTTCTCCGTCTTTTTTTGAAAGACGCCCTTGAATAACAAGAACAGCTTCTTCTATCCATATGTCTGGATTTTCTTCAAAAACCTTAGGGAAGACTATAGCTTCAATACGATGGCTTTTATCTTCTATTTCAACAAAAAGCATTGGCTCATTATTTTTTTTAGTGAATATTTTTTTGACTGAACTTACAACACTAAGGATTATTTTTAATTCTTTAGAATTTGAAATTATTTCTAACTCTTTAAGGGTAATTAAGTTTTCTATAGAGTCAACGTGGAAGTTAGTTAGGGGGTGGTTTGTAACATAGAGTCCTAGGAGTTCGCGTTCCCAAGAAGCTTTTTGGGCTGATGTAGCGATCGCGGTAGTTTTTAATTTAAGACCCATGTCTTCACTTTCTATTTTAGCAAACAGGGACGTTTGTTGGGTGTTTTCTATGCTATTTAGTCGCTTAATGTATTTGGTGAGGAGTTCTACATTTTCATGGAGCTCATTGCGTTCACCTAACCTATCTAGGGCACCTGTCTTTATGAGTGCTTCGAGGGATTTTTTATTTAGATTGTGTGATTTTACCCGTTTCAAAAAGTTAATTAAAGATTTGAAAGGACCATTTTCTTTTCGTTCTTTGATGATACTGGAAATAATATCTGTTCCTAAGTTCTTGATGGCTTTGAGGCCAAAGCGAATTTCCTTATCTGATATGTATGTAAAGTCTCCTAGTGATTCGTTGACATCTGGTGGGCTGACGGTAATTCCTATTGTATGACATTCGCGTATTGCATCAGCTACTTTATCTGCGTTGGCTGACTCAGCTGTCAGAAGGGCGGTCATAAACTCGGCTGGGTAATTTGCTTTCATGTATGCAGTACGATAAGCAAGCATACCGTAAGATGCGGCGTGTGCTTTGTTGAAACCGTATGATGCAAATGGTTCAATTGCGTCCCATATTTCTTTTGCTTTTATTTTACTCAAGCCGTTGGCTATGCACCCGCCGTAGAATTTTTCTTTTTGAGCAGCCATTACTTCAGGAACCTTTTTACCCATAGCTTTACGGAAGGCATCAGCTTCGTCTGGTTCATATCCAGCTAGATGAATTGCAGTAAGTAAAATGTCATCTTGGTATATAAAAAGTCCATAAGACATTTCTAGAATATCTTTGAGTCGTGGGTCAGTGTATGTGATTGCTGATGGTTTATTTTTGCGAGTAATATATTCTGGAATAATTTCCATTGGACCTGGACGGTAGAGCGCAACCATCGCAATGAGGTGGGGAATTTCTGTTGGTTCAAGCTCTTTGAGGTATCGTGTCATACCTGAGCTTGAGAGTTGAAATACTCCAAATGTGTGACCAGCACTTAGCATTTCAAATGTCTTTTTATCATCGGTAGGAATGTGATAGATATCAATACTTTTATTTTTGATAGTTTGGACTAGCTTAAGTGCTTTAGCTAAAATACTTAGGTTACGTAGACCTAAGAAATCCATCTTTAGAACACCAACAGACTTTTTGGACACACCTGGGTCGAGCTTATACATATCGTACTGAGTGATAATGTTGCGTCCCTTTGTTTCTATTTGTAGCGGGACATACTCAGTTAGTATTTTTGGGGTAAGGATAACTGCAGCAGCATGTACTGATACGTGCCTTGCACAGCCTTCTATTTTTTGTGCAGATTGATATACTTCGTGTATTTCAGGGTCACTATTGTACTCCTCTTTTAAGTCGGGGCTTTCTAGAAGTGCTTTTTCCAGTGTCATGGGGTGACCTTGGGCTCCAAAGGGAATAAGTTTTGCAATACGGTCTGCCCACACATGTGGCTTGCCTAGGGCGCGTGAAACATCACGAAATGATCCACGTGCCATCATGGTCCCAAATGTACATACTTGGGCTACATTTTTATGTCCATACTTTGAGCGGACATAGTCGATAACTTCGTCACGTCGGTTGTCTTGAATATCACAATCAATATCAGGAGGGGATGGTCGTTTTTTTGTTAGGAAACGATCAAAAGGAAGCTTATATTTAAGTGGGTCTACACTTGTAATATTAAGACAATATGAAACAAGTGATCCTGATGCAGACCCACGAGCTGTGGTCATAATATTTTGTTCACGAGCCCATTGCATGAAGTCAGCAAAAATTAAGAAATAATCAGAGTAATTTTTGAAGAAAATAATATCAAATTCATATTCCATGCGCTCTTGCATTTCGGGCGTGATTTTGCCATAAATTTTCTTGGCTCCTAATTCTACCTGTTCACGGATGTAGGTATTGGGGCTAGTAACACCTTCGGGGAGTTGGTATGTAGGATAATGCCATGTTTCTAGATCGAGAGTTAGGTCTATGCTGTCAGCTATTTTTTTTGTATTTTCTAAGGCTTCGGGAAATTCTGCAAAGAGTCGTTTCATTTCGTCAGGTGGATAGAGTGACAAATCAACATCACGCAAATCCATTCGCTTTTTTTCATGTACTGTATTACCAGTATTGATACACACTATAACATCATGTACTGCAGCATCTTCTGAGTCTATGTAATGGACATCATTTGTAGCGACTATCGGTAGATTTAATTCTTTGGCTAGGGTAACAAGTTTTTTTACTTCGGCATATTGCTCGGTCATCTTAATCGGATCTTTCCATTTTAGAATTTGAATTTCTATATAAAAACGATCACCAAAAATACTTTTATAATCAGAAGCTAACTCTCTAGCTTTTGTTTCATCTCCACGCTCAAGTGCACGACGAATTTCTCCAGATGGACACCCAGAGAGACAAATAATACCTTCTGAAAATTTGCGTAGTGCTTCACTGTCAATGCGTGGTTTGTAATAGAACCCATCTAAAAAGCCAATAGTAGAAAGGGTCATTAGATTTTTGTATCCTTGTTTATTTTGTGCAAGTAGAGTGATGTGGGAATTCTTACTGTCTTGCTTACCATTTTTTAGGTGGAGTGCGCGGGGGGCTATATATGCCTCCATACCGATGATTGGAGTTATGCCTTCATTTTTGCAGGTGATATAGAATTCTATGGCACCATACATATTTCCGTGGTCAGTCAGAGCTATAGCTGGCATACCAAGTTGTTTGGCGCGTGCTACTAAATCCTTAATCTTAGGTAAACCGTCAAGGAGGGAGTAGTGACTATGGACGTGCAGGTGAGTAAAGTCAGACATGTGAATGTAAATTTTGATTTAAATGTATGTAAGTTATAATTTGGCTATAAAAATATCCGCCATACGACGGATTTTTTATTTGAAAAAGACAGTGGTTTATTCTTCGTCTATATCAACTGTGGCAACTTTACGGTTTTTTAGGGGTTTGGTTGGAGCGTTAGTTTTGTTGTATCTGGTGTAGTCAGTAAAGTGGGTGACAAGTTTTGAAACAAGGTCAACTAGAATACTGATATAGCTAGATGATTTTTCAATTTTATCTTTAAGGATTTTTAAAATATCATCCAGGATGGATATTTTTTTAGTTATAAATTTAGTGGTCTTGCGAATATCACTGATGATTTTGACTGATTGAAATAGTAACCAAGCGATGAGCGCTGTTATAACTAAGGCACCCAAGGCAAGAGATAAATTTAAGACGTCTTTTGATGTTTCAAACATAGGACTACTGTATCTTTATTTATATAATGATAATTATATTATATCATGACTTGATTTTTAGACAAATATTATGTATTATTTGACCGTTCGAGTGAGTAGTTGTGGTCGCCCTTGTTTTGATTGCGTCAGCTTTCGGCGAGGGAGGAAAGTCCGGACACCATAAAAAGAATGGTTGCTAACGGCAACCGGGAATAGGTAGTACATATATAGGGTCTTTTAGATTTTATATTTGGTCAATTGCCAACGCCTAGGGAAAGTGCCGCAGAGACTATACCGCCTTTCACTCAAAAATGAACACAAAGGTATTATTTAGGACTTTAATATTATTTGTATTTATTTCTGAGTGAAAGGTAAGGGTGAAAAGTGGGGAAGTAAGAAACCCCTCCCTGGTAAGGTGACTTATTGGGGTGGTAAACCCCATTCGGTGCAAGTCCGTGCCCTGAGTAATCAGGGAGTAGACGCTTAGATAGATGATCACACTTGCCTATACTTTATTAAGTTATGGCGAGACAGAATCCGGCTTATTCGCTTGCTCGAATATTAAAAAACGACTTTCAAAAGTTGTTTTTTAATTTAATTAGCTTTGCTGGTTTTTTATATCTGGTGTATTTGACACCAAACCGAGATGAGTTAGAGTCTCTGGTTTGACATTTGAGGTCATTACTAAAGTTCCCTTTTAAAGTGAAACTTTTCTAGGTACGATTAAGCACCTATAAAATACAAGTGCAAACATTTAACTGTTTAAGAAAGATCTAACTAAGGATGAAACTTTAAAACATGAATCATGTGTGGCTAATTATAAAGCCAGAAGATCTTTAGGGTACAAAACTTATTATGAGACTATGGTTGAGGATAATTTATTTAAACAAAAAAGTACTACTTAGGTAAGTAGCACTTGAGGGGGGGGGTGATTCTTGATAGATTATACAAAATTATTGTAACACACTAATTTGACTTTGTCAAGAGTACATAAAAAGAAAAGTTGTTATATAATGAAATTAGATATTTTTGTTATTATTAAGAAATGGTATTCTGAGTTTAGAGGTAGTGACTAGATCTTTTTAGATAATTTAAAATATTTGTTAACTAGTATATTGAGCTTTTTGCCTGAATTTTTACCTGAATAAGGTAAGTAAGTTATTAATAATTTTCGAGTGAAAGATGAAAAAATCAGATCTTGTCTTTGGTGCTACACTTGTACCACTTGACTATGTACTTATGGTATTGGCTGGTCTTGGCGCATATGTGCTTAGGTTTTCTAATTTTTATATAGAAAACGTGCGTGAAGCTACGGTAATAATTTCTTTTCCTGATTATTTTAGGTTGGTTTTACTATTGGCGGTAGTCTGGCTGGTAATATTTGCTTTTGCAGGTTTGTATAACCTGAGAGGTTATAGGTCTCGGTTGAATGAAATAGGTAAAGTATTTTTAGCTTGTTCAACTGGGATTTTGACAGTAGTAATATTTATCTTTTTAAATAGAGAGCTTTTTGCTTCTCGATTTATCGTATTGGCTGCTTGGATGTTTGCTTTTGTGTTGGTGGGTTTTGGTCGTTTGGTTGCAAGGAGTATGAGAGGATTTATTTTTAGGCATGGGGTTGGTTTGCATGAGATGGTTATTATTGGCTCTAATACAGCCTCTAATCGATTGAGTCATTTTTTTGAAAGCAATAAGCAGCTCGGTTATCACGTATCTAAGAGACTATCTGACTTTACTGTAGATAAAATTCATCTACTTAACGAGTATATGGTAAATCATGTGGTTGACGAAGTGATATTGGCGGAAACTGAATTACCAAAAGAGCAGAGATATGATTTGATAAATTTTGTGGTAGATCATAACTTGGATTTTCGTTACGTAGCAGATTTAATGGGTATGGCTGGGGTAAATGTTGGGGTTGAGGTAATATCTGACGTACCAGTTGTAGAAGTCAAAAAGACACCACTTGAGGGGTGGGGTAAAATTTTAAAAAGATTATTTGATATTTTATTTTCATTTATTGGATTAGTGCTGCTATTTGTACCTTTGTTTTTTATAGCATTGGTGGTGAAGATTGATTCGCGTGGGTCTGTGTTTTATAATTCATTTCGTGTGGGTGATAGGGGACAGAAATTTTACTTACTTAAATTTCGCTCGATGTGTCAAAATGCGCATGAGCTTAAACGTACCGAGCTTAAGGGGAGGAACGAACGTGGAGATGGGCCTCTTTTTAAGCTAGCTAATGATCCTCGAGTAACTAGGGTTGGTGGATTTTTGCGTAAGTGGAGTATTGATGAGTTGCCTCAATTATGGAATGTGTTTATTGGAGAAATATCATTGGTTGGACCAAGACCGCATGAGCCAGAAGAAGTATCACAATATGAAAGACGTCATAGACATTTGTTGGATATAAAACCTGGGGTGACAGGGTTGGCTCAAGTCTCTGGGAGATCCGATCTTTCTTTTGAGGATGAGGTAAAGCTTGATACTTATTATATAGAGAATTGGTCTTTATGGCTTGATGTTAAGATTTTATTACAAACTCCTAGGGCTGTTTTAATGTCAAGGAAGGCTGAATAGTTAGTTTTTTTGTTGCTTTGTATTTATGCACCGTTAGGGTGTTTTTTTGTTGGTAGAAGTGGTGTAATATTAAGATATGAAAATAGCATTAGTACATGATCACTTAATATCAAGCGGTGGTGGGGAGCGGGTTCTGGAAGCTTTTACACAGCTGTGGCCTGAGGCACCTATTTTTACTTTAATACACAATGAAAAATATGCACCTAATTTTATTAAAGGTAAGGATATTAGGACGAGTTTTTTGCAGAATTTACCACTGGCTACAAGTAAGTATCAGTGGTACTTGCCTTTACGGACTTATGGTGTGGAGAGTATGTCTTTAGATGATTACGATATAGTGTTATCTAACTCTTCTGCTCATGTTAAGGGAATTAAAACTTCGAATAGGACTATACATATAAATTACTGTCATACACCCACAAGATATTTATGGGTAAATGATGGTATGCGTATGGATTCATTGGAGCGGATATGGCCAGTATCGTGGTTGTCAGATCAGTACAAAAAGTATTTACGTAAGTGGGATTTATGTGCATCAAAAAGAGTAGATGTATTTATAGCTAACTCTGAGAATATTCGTCTGAGAATACAAAGTATATATCAGCGAGATGCACGGGTTATATATCCTCCAGTGGATATAAAAAGATTTTTGAAGCATGTTGATGGTGGTTTTTTGAATAAAAGAGAGAAGTATTTTTTGACAGGTGGTAGGCTTGTGGCTTATAAACGGTTTGATATTGTAGTGAAGGCATTTACTAAAATGAAAATTCCTTTAAAGATTTTTGGAGTTGGTCCTGATGAAATGAACTTACGGGCGATGGCTGGGGGTAATATAGAATTTTTAGGAAAAGTGGAGGATGAGGATTTACCTGGGCTGTATGCTAAGGCGCAGGCTTTTATAAATCCGCAGGAAGAAGATTTTGGAATTATACCCGTAGAAGCGATGGCAAGCGGAACACCAGTAATATCTTATAGAGCTGGTGGAGCTTTGGAGACTGTAATAGATGGGATAACTGGAGAATTTTTTGATGACCATGATTGGGAATCTTTGGCTTATGTGGTAATTCGTTTTGATACAAATAGATTTGATAAGGAATTTATTCAAAATCATGCGAGGAAATTTTCTACTCAAAATTTTAAAGATAAAATTAAAGAATTGGTTGAAGGAGTGTCTTTGGAAGTTTGGTAGATATTAAGGTTGAGAAGTTATAAAATACGGTGAACAAACTAGAAGTTAAACGCAGTTTATCAGTTAAGGTTTGATGAAAAATAATGTTTTTTAAGATTGGACTGGAAGAATATTTACAAAATTTGGAACTTAATTTTTATAGTATTATAAAGAGAATCTGGCTAAAGTGACAGTTGCGTAGCTTTAATAAGAGGCACGAAGAGATTCTGTTTGTTGTTGGTGTTTTTTGTATGGACGTTATTGGAAGGTGTGTGGTATAATTTAATTAGTAAGCTAGATATTGATGTCTAGGATTTAATATCCAAATATATGTCTCATACTCACACAATTGAAGAACTTAAGGCTCGTGAAATTCTTGATTCGCGTGGTGACCCTACCGTTGAAGTGAGTGTTCGTTTGAAGAGTGGTATTCAGACCAAGGCTAGTGTGCCTTCTGGGGCTTCAACAGGTAAACATGAGGCTGTAGAGTTACGTGATGGTGAGGAGGGGAGGTATGGTGGATTGGGGGTACGGCAAGCATGTGTAAATGTTAATGAGCAGATTATTAAGGTAGTTAAAGGTATAGATGTGACAGCTCAAGCACAAATAGATAATGAAATGACGGAGCTTGATGGTTCTTCGAATCTTAAAAATTTAGGTGCTAATGCAGTTTTAGCTGTATCCTTGGCGTGTGCTAGGGCGGCGGCTCTTAGTCAAGGAGTTCCATTATACGAATATTTACATAAGCTGTATCAGGGGGCTAGTCAAGGTAAAAGCAAGACTTTGAAGATGCCAACACCACTTTTTAATATTTTTAATGGAGGGCGTCATGCGGATACGAATCTTGACTTTCAGGAGTTTATGGTGATTCCTGGAGGTGTTACAGAAAGTTTTTCTGAGCAAGTACGAGCTGGTGCTGAGATATTTCATCGCTTAAAAGATGTTCTCAAAGAACACGGTTTGGATACTGATGTTGGGTCCGAAGGTGGCTATGCACCTAATATTGATTCGACTGTACAAGCTCTTGATATGATAGTATCCGCAATAAAAAGAGCTGGGTATACACCGGGTAGACAGATACAGCTTGGTACAGATGTAGGGGCATCACAGTTATATGATCAGAAGCGTGGGGTGTACCACTTTGGTCTTATGGATCATGATATGACGGCTGATCAGCTAATTTCGTTGTTTGCTGATTGGGCAAGGGACTATCCATTTATTTATATTGAGGATGGGGTACATGAAGATGACTGGGCAAATTGGACTTTGATGACAGAAGAATTTAAAGAGCTTGGTAAGGAAAAAATAAAGAGAGAGCGTGGGCATGAATTTATGATTGTAGGAGATGATTTATTTGTGACGCAAGTTAATCGTTTACAGGTAGGTGTGGGGCAAGGAGCTGGGAATGCAGTGATAGTTAAGCCAAACCAAGTGGGGACACTCTCTAAGACTCTTGAATTTGTACATTTGGCTGAACAAAATGGGTACCACACAATAATGTCACACAGGTCAGGTGAGACTATAGATGATTTTATAGCTGATATGTCTGTAGCTATAGGAGCGGAATATATAAAGGCTGGGTCTTTGGCTCGTGGAGAGAGATCAGCTAAATATAATCGACTTATGGAGATAGAGAGAGAGTTGACTGGTAACTAAAAAATAAATTAAGTTGTATTTTACCTACACCAATAATGAGTGTAGGTAAAATGGTTGTAGGGGTTTTGTATTTTATATGATTGATGATAAAAAATTAGAGGCAAAGGTTAAAAAGGCGCCAGCTGTTTTATTGATATTAGATGGGTGGGGTGTGGCACCTGATTCGTCTGGCAATGCTATCACTAGAGCTGATACCCCAAATTTTGATAAATTGACATGTAAGTATTACACGTCAATATTACATGCTGCTGGTGAATCGGTGGGTCTTAAATGGGGGGAGATTGGTAATTCTGAAGTTGGGCATTTGGCGATTGGTACTGGTAGGACTGCATTTCAGATTCAACCTAGAATTGATCGTTCGATTATAGATAACAGTTTTTTTAAGAATGAAGCATTGTTGTCAGCAATCAGTCATGCTAAGCAGAATAAAAGTAAACTTCATTTAGTAGGTTTGCTTTCAGATACAGGAGTTCATGCTACTGTAGAGCATCTTTATGCATTACTTGAGTTAGCTCAGAATAATGAGTTACCTGACGTGTTGATTCACGTAATATTAGATGGACGGGACGCACCATATAATAGTGGTAAGAGATATATGCAACAACTGATCGATAAGATAGAAGATCTTGGTATAGGAAAAATTGCTAGTGTGGCAGGACGTTTTTGGAGTATGGATAGAGACAATAACTGGGAGCGTATAGAACCTGGCTATAAGGTAATGGTAGGTAATAACGATGTAAGTACTTATATTGATCCGATTGAGGCTATAGAAGCTTCATATCAGAAAAGTATATATGATGAGAATTTTGAGCCTATAAAAATTGTAGATACAGATGGAAAAGGAGTCGGGTCAATGTTGAGTGGGGATGCGATAATTTTTTATAATTTTCGACCAGACCGTATGCGTCAAATGCTCCATGCATTTAAAGATGATGATTTTGATAAATTTTATCGGACGAAGCTAAGTAATATAAATATCGTATCCATGGCTTTATATGATGCAAGTCTTGATGTGAACGTTGCGTTCCCACCTAAAGATATTAGAAATACTTTAGCTGAAGTTATATCAAACGAAAATATGAAACAGCTTCATGTGGCTGAAACTGAAAAGTACGCTCATGTAACATATTTTTTTGATGGGGGTTGTGAGCAACCTTTTAAAAATGAGGATCGTGAGGTGGTTTCATCGCTTGGAGTAAAGTCGTATGAGACGGACCCACAAATGTCTGCTTTTGAAATACGTGATAAGGTTTTATCTGATTTGGCGATGCAGAATCATGATTTTTATGTGGTAAATTTTGCTAATGCTGATATGGTGGGGCATACAGGCAATTTTCAAGCAACTATCAAAGCGGTAGAGACAATAGATGGGTGTGTTGGTGAAATTATGAAGGCTGTTTTCATGTTAAATGGAATAATTTTTTTGACTGCGGATCATGGAAACGCTGAGAGTTTAATAAATTTACAAACAGGAGCAATGGACAAGCAACATACTTCGCATCCAGTCCCTTTCATAATTGCAGGGGAAAATTATGAGTTGGCTAAAGTAAGAGACGAAGTACCAGATCTTTCGACGGCGATACCAAGTGGTTTTTTATCTGACGTAGCTCCAACTATGTTGAGAGTATTGGGGATCAAAATACCAGATGAAATGTCTGGGCGTAGTTTGATTTAAGTTTTTAGAAAATGCCGGAACTACCTGAAGTAGAAACCATTAGAAAACAATTAGACACAGCTCTTTTGGGTTGTGTTTTTAGCTGGGTAGAAGTACGTTTGGTGAAGCAGATAAGAAGCATGAGTGCGTCTGTTTTTAGTAAATATATAAAGGGGACGAGAGTAACTGGGGTAAAGCGGAGAGCTAAGATGTTGGCAATAGAAACAGATAAGGGATATATAGTATTTCATCTTAAGATGACGGGTCAGATTATTTATCAAGATAAAAAATTAATAAGAGAAAAACAAAAGTTACATAAAGTTTATTCCTCAGCATTGTTGGGTGGAGGACACCCTATCAGGGGTTCACTAGAAAATCTTCCAAATAAATACTCTCATGTAATTTTCTCTTTTAAAAATGGCTCAAAATTATTTTTTAATGACACTCGACAGTTTGGGTGGGTGACTTTTGTGAAAAGTGAACAAGAGATTGAAAACTTAAGTGCTGTTTTACTTGGACCTGAGCCTTTGAGTAAAGATTTTACCTTAGAGGGTTTTATACGATGCATGACAGGAAGACCTAATTCTCGTGTATATCAAGCGTTGCTAGATCAGAAGTGTGTAGTAGGAGTAGGGAATATATATGCAAATGAATCACTTTATGTGGCTGGAATAAGACCGACTCGGAGGAACAAAGACATCTTAGCGAGTGAATACAAAAAGCTATATGGTGCTATTATAAAACTATTAACTAAAGCCATAGAAATGGGTGGCACTTCTACCTCTGATTATTTTGATGCTTTAGGGAATGTTGGTAAATACTCAAGTAAACTTAAGGTATACCAGAAAGCAGGTAAACCTTGTGCGAGAAAGTGTGGGGGAGAGGTTAAGAGAATGGTGATTGGGGCACGAAGTTCGTTTTATTGTCTTAAGTGTCAGAAGTAATCGGTCTCTTTTTACAGAGGGAAGAGTGAGGTTAATTTAATAAGGTTAACAGTAGAAAGGTATGTGCTGTATTATAAATATATAAACTTCGCATTATGAATAAAAATCAAGAATACCAAATAGGGATTCATATAGATGTTCCTGAAAAAATAAGCCGAAAAATTGTAAGTGTCCAAAATGATTTAGGTTTAGTACATCCGAGCGGTGATTTAAAACCCCATATTACTTTATATTATGGAAGATTCATGGAAGGGAACTTCGAGACTTTGGTAGGAAATTTAAAAGATTTTAGTTTGCCAAAATTTAATATATCTGTGGATAGAGTTAGGCGGCAGGATGATGGATATCCTAACGATGCATTTTTTAGTTTAGAATTAAAAGATTCTGATCAAGTTGAAAAAATACATAGGACGATTATTGAAATTGTAAGTTCTTTGAGAGGGGGGTTACTTAGAACTAAGGATATATTAAGAAAAGAGAGAGGTGAGCTAACCAAGAGAGAGCTTGAATATCTAGAAAAATATGGTTCGTATAGGGTTATGGATAATTTTAATTCTCATATCACACTTGGGGTTTGTAGTAAGAAGAGTGAGAGATGTGATAGTTTATTGGTTAGTTTTGAAAAGGAATTTACAGATATATTGGGTACATGTTTTGAAGTAGATATTATAGTTGTAGTTGCGTACGTATATGATAATGAGAAGGAAAAAATTGTTTCTGAATTAGACAGAAGGATTATTAAACTCGTATAGAGTACTTTGTTAGTTTGATTTTTGTAAGTAGCTTATTTTAAGAATATGGATAAGAAAAAAATAATTTTTGATTTTGATGGAGTAATTGCAGGTTCATTTGAATGGTAAGCCTTATAAAGATCGTCAGTCTCGCGGGGTACCTTATAGGTAAGGTAGTTGAGTACTCATCTGGATCGTGGTTTTTTAAAATAATTTTTATCGATAGAGTATAAATCGAGTTTAGGAGTGATAATTTAGGTATTAAAAATAACAATTAATTTGTTATACTGCTTTTATACCCGTACGAATTGTACTACAGAGTTATTTACCATTAAAATACACAACTGTAGAAAAAAGTAAGTAATCAAAAACCACCATGAGGTGGTTTTGTAATAAGTATGTAAAAATTAAAGAATATTTATTCCTAATTTTTTGAGAGTTTTTGATAAGTGATATAGAGGTAAACCCATGATAGCATAGAGGTCACCTTCTATTCTTTTAATTAGTACGGCTCCTATACCTTGAATAGCAAAAGCACCAGCTTTATCAAGTGGTTCCTTAGTTTTTATGTAGTTGTTTATTTCACTATTTAATAAAGGCTTGATGTGTACTTTAGCCTCTACTGCTTCTGAAAAAATTTTGTTTTGGGAAGTATCTATGACCGTATACCCTGTAATAATAGATACTACTTTGCCACTGACTTTGTGTAGCATTTGGGCTGCTTGATTTTTATTTTTTGGTTTACCTAATAATTCATTTTTTAGAGCTACGAACGTATCAGCCCCTATGATAATGTGGTTCTTGTAGTGCTTGGCTACGGTTTCTGCTTTGCCGTGGGATAAGAATTTTGCAAGATTTAAAGGCTTTAATTTTAAATTCATATTTTCTTCATAGTCACTAGCAACTACTTTGAATTTTAAACCTGTTTTGTTGAGTATTTCTTTACGTCGTGGGGAGGTAGATGCGAGGATTATCTGTTTCATATGATTAGCCGTGTTATTGTTTAACTTTAATTTTATTTTACTATTTCTTATATTATTTACAAGTTATTAAAAGTGTAATCAAAAACCGCCTTACGGCGGTTTTATGGTGACGTTTAAATAAATTTTAATTGATAGTAATTTTATTACTTTCGACTTCAATTTTTACTTTCTGTCCTTCCTTAACTTTGCCTTCTATTATTTGGAGAGCAAGGGGATCGAGGATCATGTGTTGGACAGTACGTTTGAGTGGACGGGCGCCGTAGGCTGGGTCAAAGCCTTCTTTAGCTAGTATTTTTTTTGCTTCATCAGTAATATCAATACTGATTTTTTTGTCGGATAGTCTTGTCTCGACGATCTTAATCTGTAGGTCAACTACCTGTGTAATGTCATCTTCACTAAGAGTGTTGAAAGTAATGATTTCGTCGATACGATTGAGGAATTCTGGTTTGAATTTAGTTCTAAGTAAGTCTTGAACAGATTTTTTAGTATTATCATCTAGAATTTGAGCATTGACGATGAGGTCGGAACCGATATTTGAAGTCATGATTATTATTGTATTTTTGAAATTAACTGTTCTACCCTTAGTATCTGTAAGTCGACCATCATCTAGGAGTTGGAGAAGTATATTGAATACTTCAGGATGGGCTTTTTCTATCTCATCAAAAAGTACGACAGAGTATGGTCGGCGACGGACTGCCTCGGTGAGCTGACCACCTTCATCGTAGCCAACATAGCCTGGAGGTGAGCCTATAAGACGAGCTATAGAATGACTTTCCATGTATTCAGACATGTCAATACGAACAATAGAATCTTCATTATTGAACATGAATTCAGCTAGAGCCTTTGCGGTTTCTGTTTTACCAACACCCGTAGGACCCAGAAAGATAAATGAGCCTATAGGTTTATTTTCTTCGGCTATACCGGCTCTGGAGCGACGGACGGCGTTTGAAACAGCTTTTAGAGCATCTGCTTGCCCTATTACGCGATTGGCTAGAAGTCTTTCAAGTAAAGCTAGTTTTTCGATCTCAGTTTCCATTAGCTTATTAGACGGTACACCTGTCCAGCGAGCCACGACAGTAGCTATGTCTTCTTCTACTACTTCTTCTTTAAGTAAACCTCCATTTTTTTGAAGCTTCGCAAGCTTACCTTCTTCTACTTTAATTTGTTCTTCTAATTTAGGAATTTGATCATAGCGAATTTGGGCTACTTTTTGTAGCTCACTAGAGCGTTCTGCTATTTCAGCTTCTGATTTGAGGGAGTCAATATTATTTTTAGCGGTACGGATTTTGGTGATTACATCTTTTTCTGCTTGCCATGCTGTTTTGAGTTTGGTTGAGTGTTCTTTAAGATCTGCTAACTCTTTTTCTAGTCCTTGTAGATGTTCTTTGGATTCTTTAGACTTTTCACGTTTGAGGGCCTCACGTTCAATTTCGAGTTGTCGGGTACGGCGTTCCATTTTGTCTATTTCTTCTGGCATAGAGTCAAGCTCTATACGAAGAGCGGAAGTAGCTTCATCTATAAGATCTATAGCTTTATCTGGGAGAAACCGATCTGTGATATAGCGGTTAGAAAGCTCAGCGGCTGCAAGAATAGCTGCATCTGTAATACGAACACCATGATGTACTTCATATTTTTCTTTGATACCTCGAAGAATTGCAATAGTATCTTCGACAGATGGCTCACCAACATAAACTGGCTGGAACCTACGTTCTAGAGCTGGGTCTTTTTCTATATATTTTTGATACTCTTTGAGGGTGGTAGCTCCAATAGCATGTAGTTTACCACGAGCTAATGCGGGTTTCAAGATGTTAGCTGCATCCATAGCACCTTCTGAGGCGCCAGCACCAACTAGAGTGTGAAGTTCATCTATAAATAATATAACCTTACCTTCTTTTGAATCTATTTCTTTCAGAACTGCTTTTAGTCTATCTTCAAATTCACCACGGTATTTGGTACCAGCAATAAGACTTCCAAGGTCGAGTGAAAGTACATCTTTGTTTTTTAAAGATTCTGGTACGTCGCCTTGAGTTATACGTTGAGCAAGACCTTCTGCTATGGCTGTCTTCCCAGTCCCTGCTTCACCGATAAGAACTGGATTATTTTTTGTACGCCTAGAGAGGACATGCATGATGCGACGAATTTCATCGTCCCGTCCGATAATGGGGTCTATCTTTTCTTGACGGGCTTTGTTTGTGAGGTTGATAGCATATTTTTCGAGAGCTTGGTATTTGCTTTCTGGATCAGGGTCTGTGATGCGAGTGGTACCGCGAACTTCTTTTAAAGAAGTCAAGACTTTATCTTTGGTTACGCCAGCTTGTTCAAGAATTATTTGAATAGGTGATTTGACTTCAATAATACCAAGAAGTAAATGTTCGGTAGATAAATACTCATCACCTAAATCTTTCATGATCTTTTCGGCCTTAGATAGTACTTTACGTCCATTCTGGCTGAGGCTTATTTCACCAGTTACACCTTCACCAGAAATTTTGGGGAGCTTGTCTATTTCTATACTGGCGCTTTGGCGCAGAGAATCTGTGTCTATTTCTAGTTTAGCAAGAATTGACAAGACAGCCCCATTATTTTCTTCAAGGAGAGCAGAACCTATGTGCGGAAGGTCTAGTAATTGTTGTCCTTTGTCTTGAGCAATTTCTTGAGCACGAATAAGAATTTGCTGTGTGTTGGTAGTAAATTTATTAGTCATATTATTGGTGTTAGTGTGTTAGTTTTTTGTTATAGGGTTTGATCAGTATGGCAAGGAAGGTAACTCAAATAAAAATATAAAAATTTTATCAGTCTAATGTATAGTTTGAAGATAACATTTATTTGATATTTTGTCAATACTATGAAAATAGTTAGATTTACGTTATCTTAATAAGGTTAGATGGTGTTATTAGCTTATTGATTTATTAAAATTATGGTAATTCAAGTTATTCTTACGTTACTTGTAGTCTTTATTATTTGGCGTGTGGTGGATAAATTTCAGCGACATGAAATTGTGCGTGGTGAGCTAGTAAGTTGGTTTGTATTCTGGTTGGCTGTTATTTTTCTAGTGTGGTGGCCTGACTTTTCGCAAAGAGTAGCTGAGTTTGTTGGAGTTGGGAGAGGAGTAGATTTGGTTGTGTATTTAGCATTGTTTTTGGTTTTTTATTTGATATTTAGAATCTTTGTAAGACTTGAAAGGATAGAGAAAAACATTACAAAAATTGTAAGAAAAGTAGCTCTAGATGAGGCGGAAAATGAAGATAAGAGTGACTTTGGTAAATAAGAAAAATGAAGATTTCAATTATAGTTGTTGTTTATAATGGAGTAGAGTATTTACATAATTTAGTGGATTCTCTAAGTAAGTCTATATGGCCACATGATGATTATGAAATTATTTTTGTTGATAATGCATCTGGTGATAATTCTTTGAGTATTTTAGATGGACTGGAAAAGAACTTTTCTTTTGAGCTTATTAAGAATGAAAATAATTTGGGATTTGCTGGAGGAAATAATATTGGTATTCAAAAAGCTCTTAGTAATCAAACTGACTATGTAGTGTTGTTGAATCAGGATACCGTAGTGGAGCCTGATTGGCTAGAAGAGTTATTTAAGACTATGAAGGTTAATTCGAATATAGGGGCAGTACAGTCTTTGCTTTTATATTGGGACAGTAAAGACACCGTAAATAGTTGGGGTAATCTTATTCATTTTTTAGGATTTGGGTATGCGGGTGGAAATTTAGAAAAAGTAGCTAGTAATAGGAATAAAATAGTAGATAGAGAAATTACGTATGCATCTGGAGCGGCTGTTATGCTTAAGTCGGAAGTACTTAAGAGTGTTGAATTACTGGATAGTGTTTTGGAAAGTTATCACGAAGATCTAGACTTAGGACTTAAGTTGAGAATAGCTGGATATAAGACGTATTTATCAGCTAAGTCTGTTGTGTATCATAAATATAATTTTTTGAGTTCTTTGAGTGACGGTAATAAGAGTGAAGGTGGGTTGTCTGGACAGTATAAATATTATTTGATGGAGAGAAATAGAATACTGATAATATTAACTTATTATAGCTTAAGGACTATACTTTTGATGTTTCCAGCATGGGTAGTAATGGAGATTGGAGTTTTGCTATTTGCTTCGATACGAGGTTTTTGGCGAGAAAAATTTAAGGGATATATGTGGGTGATTAAAAGTTGGGGATATGTGATGATTAAGAGGGATGAAGTTCAAGCTAGTAAGAATATTTCTGATAAAGAAATGATGCGAGATTTTGTGAGTGTAATAAATTTTCAAGAAATAAACACCCCATTACTAAAGTACTTTGGTAATCCTTTGATAAGATTTTATTGGTGGGTGTTTAAGAAGTTGATTTAGTATTTTTTAGTCAAACAAATAAGCCCTCATGTGTTAATACTATGAAAGTTATACATATATCCCCAGTATTTAGACCGTACAGAGCTGGAATGGTAAACGTGGTGTGGAATCAGGTTTTAGAGCTAGCAAATTTAGGTCATGAAGTTACAGTCCTGACTCCTAGGTACGATAAGGAACAGCTAGAATTAGATATTATAGAAGGTGTAGAGATACGAAGAATACAACCGTTGTTGTATTATGGTAATGGTGGTTTTGCACCCCGTATTTTTGAGCACTTAGTGGCTTTGTGTCAACAGGTACCAAGCCCAATAATACATTTACACACCCCTTTTGGTGGAGGTCAAGAGATTGTATGGTTTGTAAAAAAAATTGGACGTATGCTTGGGGCAAAGTTGGTTATACAGTATCATCATGATCCTCAATTTAATTGGTTTGCTGGTCTTTTATCTTTTCCTTATAAATTAACTTTTGGATCTTTATTTGATATGGCTGATAAGGTAATTGCGAGTTCTACTGACTATGCTAGGAATTCGGTCATAGCTAAATATGTGGATCGGAAATGTTTTCAAGAAATTCCTCTTGGAGTAGATATTTCTAGATTTGAGGTGAAGCACAGCACTAATAAATCTAAGAAAGGGGACCCCTTGAAACTAGTATTTTTGGGTGCACTTGATCATGCACATCATTTTAAAGGTGTAGATATTTTATTACAGGCCTTGAGTCGTCTTGATTTTGATAGGTTCCATTTAACTATAATAGGAAAAGGTGAGTTGGAGGATTATTATAAAAAGTTATCTTTAAAATTGGGACTCGGTGATAGGGTTGAGTTTGCGGGTTTTTTGTCTGATGTAGGATTTCCGATACAGCTAAGGTTGGCGGACGTGTTTGTATTTCCTTCTACTGGAAAAGCTGAAGCTTTTGGGTTAGTAGCGGTGGAGGCAATGGCTTCAGGGTTACCTGTAATAGCGAGTGACTTGCCTGGAGTAAGAACTTTATTTTTAGACGATTCTTTGTTGGTACCACCAGGGGATATAGAGTGTCTTGCCCAAAAAATAAAATTTGTAGGTGAAAATAGAGAATTATTAGGACGTATAGGGAAACAAAACAGAAAAATAGTTGAAGAGAGATATGATTGGAAGAAGGTTGTATTATTGTTGGAAGATTTATATAAAAGTTTGAGCGACTAGAAATTAAAATTACTCCATTGTACTGAATTGGAGTAATTTTAATGACGTAGTAATCTAATTGTATTTATGCGGTTTCGTCTTCATCATCTTCTATGGTAATGGGGTCTCCAATAGGGTGAAGGGAAAGGGCTTTTTCTGAAGATAGAATAACGTTTTCCCATTTGTAGCCAAGTTTTTCAAAGACTTCACCTGAGAGTATGGGACGACGTTGGTTGTTTGATATGACATATACAGATGGGTGTTCGAAAGAACGTACTAGTTCGCCCTCTTGGAAACCTATTGGGTTTCCAAGTCTTAAGACACCAATTTGAACTTCATCTGTGGGGGTAACAGTAAGGTGAGAGAAATTTGTTTTAAGAATTTCAGGTGACCAGATAGCATGTCTGATACCATTTTCAGCAAACCAAACACCACCACTAATTGGGTCTTGTAGAAGAGCACCGGTTGGGTATGCACTGGCGAAAGTGATTGGTTCACCTTCGGGGATTGAATCGATTTCAGTTTGTTTTAGGTCAATGACTTCTTCTGGGTTAAACCCAAGTTGTCTCATAACCTCACCCGAGGTGATACCGTGTTTTTTCTCTCCTCGAATTAAGTAAACCGTACCTTTAGGAGAGCGGATGAGAGAATATTGAGCGTAGCGAATTGCTGGACCTTCTATGTATGTATCTAGGTCTTCAGGTGATACAGAAATAATACGGTCTGGGTTATACCGTGAAACTAGGGCAACACGTGATCCGAAAGGACGCTTATTACCATTTTGAATTAGGTATACACCTCCGCTTTCGGCATTTTGAAGTAGTGAGCCGTCAGGATATGTAGTGACAAACCATTTTTCCCAGATACGAACAAAATTTTGGTTACCGTGTAAATGTGGTGTATACAGATACATAGCGTGGGTGGCAGCATTTGTAATAGTAACAGAGGTATCATCAATGTCATGAACTGAATTTACTTTATATCCGTAGGACTGAGGGTTGTCATGAAATAGTCGGAAAGATGAAGTCATGAAATCAATTTGATTAGCGAAGCCACGGTATTTTTGTAGCTTTGGATCTGATTTAGAACAGGTATCACATATTCCATAGCCACCAGCCCAGTCAAGCTGATTCTGGGTGGGTGATGGGTCTGTAATTAGACTTTGTTCTTTCTGTAAGGTAGCTAGGATTACTTTAGGGTTAATACGGTTAAGGGTAGCATTGTCATAAATGAGCTGAGCAGCACTAACACGCACTAATGGGTCTACATATGTAGAAAGATAGGAGTTTTTTTTATTGAGAAAATTTTGAATATCGTATTGAGTTATAGACTCATAGTCTTCAAACTCATAGTCAGAAATTATAGCATTAGGATTGAAAGCAGCCTGAGAATTGTTGAATGGCAAGGGGACCACAAAAAGACAGACTAAAAAAGAAAGGATTTGTTTGTTGATTTTATATTTATTCATAATAAATATTATAGCACAATTGAACCTAAGTTTCAATTTGTATTTTATATGTTATTTGTATTGTAAGGGTATGACTTAAGAAATACTTGGGTAGTTTATTTTATAAATAAATTAAGTTTTTTTTATGATACTTAATTAGGATGTTTTTTATATTAAAATTTTTTGATGATTTTATGTTTTTTTAGACTAACTCGTACTTTTATAGATTTAAAAAAATAGATTTAAAACGTAAGTATTTAGTAGTCCAAGTAATATCCCAGCTATAACTTCATGGTTACGGTGACCCATCTCTTCTGGGAGTTGAGTTTGATGTTCTCGATTAAGAATTTTTGACTGAGCGCCTATAACACGACGTAGAGCCAGGGAGTCACTAATAACAATAAGAGAAAAAGTCAAAGTTACCGCGAATAAGGGGGACGAAATACCAAGCTCTAAAGCTATAATAAGACAGATTGAGCTAACAAAAGTGGCATGCATAGATGGCATACCACCATATTTCATAATGTTTCGTCGTTTGGAATTGTTATCTATAATTGATTTGAGGACAAGACTAACAAATAAAGATAGCAGAGGAATTAAGAATAGATTCATGGTATAATTATAATGTAATTATCTATATATCACAATAAAATATGGAAATGGACATAATTGTTGTTTATTTTTTAAACAATCTAGCTGGAGTGAACAATTTATTGGATAGTTTATTCATTTTCTTATCTACCAATCTTTTCTTGGTTATGTGGCTGATATTTATAGTATTTTTGATTGCGACTTACGATAGAGTGTCTGATCCTTTAATTTTAGGTAAAAGGGTAGCTCGTAATCTTGTAGAGTTGCGAGTATTAGATTATAAGATGATTGGGTTGGTATTTGTAGCTTCTGGGGTAAGTTATATATTTAATCAAATAATAGGAGCAATCTGGTTTAGGGAGAGACCATTTTTGGTGGTTGAAGGTGTAACTAAGTTAATAGAAAAGTCTGCTTTTGATAAGTCATTCCCGTCAGATCATACGACTTTAGCTTTTGCCTTAGCTTTTTCAGTGTTTATTTATGACAAGAGATGGGGGAGTATATTTTTAGTTTTAGCTACGATTCTTGGGTTATCTAGGGTGGTGGTAGGGGTGCATTATTTGACCGATATATTTGGTGGGGTTTTGATGGCGGCTGTTATAGTGTGGGTAACATATCGAGTGGGTAACATGATTTTGAAACGGCTTTAGAAGATTGATATGAGGTTCTGTACAGTTATTGTCAATATCGTATAAATTTGATAATTTATAAATTAAGATATGCAACAGAATTATATAAAAAAAATATTTAGTAAACGAGGCAAGGTAGTGTTTATATTTGTCTTATTTTTAGTTATTTCTATTGTGGTATATGGATTGTGGTTTGTGTATCAGTTGTTTGGAGTAAAAGGTAATACAACTGAATTTACCATAGAAGGGGGTTGGGGAGTAAATGAAATAAGTATGCGACTTCATGAGGAGGGAGTAGTTAATTCAAAATTTGTATTTGAAACTTATCTGTATTTGCGTGAGTTAGAAGGTCAGATAAAAGCAGGAACATATAAGATACCTTCAGTAAACCTAATGACTTTAGCTGAATTTTTGACAAAAGGAACTCCGTTTACTGGAGTACGGGTAACCTTGATAGAAGGGTGGACATTAGAGCAAATGGCGGGCGAGCTTGATAAACATGGTTTTGATACAGCTGAAAATTTTTTGAAGCTTGTAAATAAGCCAAAAACAAATGGATTTACAGAAGAAATTTTTCCTATATTATATGCTAAACCAGACACCGTAGATCTTGAAGGGTATCTTTTTCCTGATACTTATTTCTTTCCTGCCGATGCGACGTCTGAGCAGATTATTTCTACCATGTTGACTAATCTTACTTTGAAGCTTAATGAACAGATTATTAGGGATACGGATGCTCGTGATCTTACTTTTCATGATGTACTTACGATGGCATCAATTATAGAAAAGGAAGTGAGAACGCCTGAGGATAAACGACTTGTGTCTGGGCTTCTGTGGAAGCGAATAGATGAGGGAATTCCTTTGCAAGTTGATTCGACAGTTAATTATGTGACTGGTGGTAGTAAGCCAGCTGTGAGTATAAATGAAACAAAAATAGATAGTAAATTTAATACTTATTTGTATAAAGGTTTACCTCCTGGTCCAATATCAAATCCAGGATTTAGTTCGATAATGGCGGCGATATATCCAGAAGATTCACCTTATTATTTTTATCTTTCTAAGCCTAGTGGGGAAACTGTATTTAGTGTAACTGGGGTGGAGCATAATGCAGCTAAACAGAAGTATTTGAAGTAGATAGTAGGGGATAATATAAAAATTTAGAGTAGGTAAGGGTTTGTATAATGATATGTGTGAAACAAAAGAGATACCAGAATAGTATCTCTTTTGTTTCACACATAAGTCTCTATTAATTCTGATTTTTTTCATTCTTTCCTGTAGAATAGCTTAGTCTAAGTACCTTAACTTCACATAAAGGGGGTATGGATATAAGGGTTAATAAAGACGGGCGCACGCTTGTTGGTTTCCAGACAGTAATGCCACAGTTTGGTAATTTACAAATTACACGCATGAATACCGACGGTACATTTGTTGAGCAAGATACATCACACGAAACACATTACACAGCAATGTATTTTGACAAAGATACTCTTGCACTAGTAAAACAAGTAAATAAAGTAGAACGTGAGGGTGAGTGGTATGAAATGAGTGTTGTAAGTATTTCAGAAGAGAATGGGGTTTATTGTTCATATAAAATGGTGGGTAAAGTTTACCTTTTTAGGTATTTGTTATGGGTGGGGATTGAGTGTTTGAATAAATGAGTTATTTTTATATTAAAGAGGACTAATTTATGTGAATTTTAAAAAATTAAATTTATAGTAGAAAACACTCTTAGATAATTTGACATAGTTTTGAAGATGATATATAGTTTAATTAAATAATAACCATAGACCGTGGGTATAAGTGTAAATCCTACGTAGGTATTGTAAGTATATTTTAAGCTTACGTATTTCTGTGGTTTTAACCGCATTTTTTATTGCTTAATTTATAATAAATTTCAGATTAAGTCTGGAACGAAAGAAACAATATGGCTAAGACAAAACAACAAAAGAAGGATGACCTAAAGAAGGTAGTAGAGCAACTCAAGCAAGGTAAGTCTATTGTGGTGGCTGCATTTGACCAGCTGACTGTAACCAATGATCAGACTTTACGTAAAGAGCTTCGTTCAGAAGGTATTTCATATAGTGTAGTAAAGAAAACCTTACTTGCTAAGGCAATACAAGATGCAGGTTTGAAAGATGTATCACTGGTAGAAGCTAAGGGAAATGTTGCTTTAGCGGTGGGTGAAGATGAGGTTGCACCAGCAAAATTATTACATAAATTTGCAAAAGTTAACGAAGGATATTTTTTGGTAACTGGCTGGTTGGAGGGTAAGTGTATGAGTAGTGATAGGATAGAAACACTTGCTATATTGCCAAGTAAGCAGGAGCTTATTGCGAAGACTGTGGGTACTATTAAAGCTCCTATTTCTGGATTTGTAAATGTTTTGGATGGTACCGTGAGGAGTTTGGTCACAGTACTTGGTGCTGTGAGAGATAGTAAATAAATATTATAGTTTATTATTTGAAACTTTAAAGTCACTTTTATGGCGATTTGCTTGTGAAGTGGAGTCAAAGGTCTGGTTTCAACAATGTGAAAGAATTTAATATATAAAAATATGTCAGAAGAAATTAAAGAAGAAGTTACACCAGCTACCGACGAACTAAAAACTGAAGACAGCAAAGAAGTAGAAGTTCCTGCTAAGTTTAAGTCTTTGGTTGAAGAAATTGAAAAGATGTCCGTTTTGGATCTCTCGGAGCTAGTTAAGGTTCTTGAAGATAAATTTGGTGTATCAGCTATGGCACCTATGGCTATGGCACCTGGTGCAGGTGCAGGTGCAGGTGACCCTGTTGAAGAGAAGAGTAGTTTTGATGTTGAGTTGACTACTGTGGGAGAAAATAAGATTGGTGCTATTAAAGTGGTACGTGAGATTACAGAAAAAGGACTTAAAGATGCTAAAGATATGGTAGAAAGTGCTCCTGTAGTTATTAAGGAAGGTGCTAAAAAGGAAGAAGCTGAAGAGATTCAGAAAAAGCTACAAGAAGTTGGTTCTTCTGTAACTTTAAAGTAATTGAATTAGTTAGACTAAATAAAAACTCGTCCCAAGATTGGGGCGGGTTTTTATTTTAATTAAATAATTTATGAGTTATTTAATAGGTATTTCAAATAGATGAAGTCCATTTAGGAGATAAATTGTTCCGTTCTTTTCATCAATTGATGCAGATCGCATATCGTTGAAGGCAGAAGAAACATATTGTTTGTAAATAGAGCCATCTTTGTTGAGGATTATAACACGACGTGTAGGGGGATCTAGAACAAAAACTTTGTCTGAGTCAGTGTGTGTATAGATAAAGTTTGGTGCGTTGAAGCCAGGATCAAGCATAGAGGTGTTTAGCTCTTTGGATTCACCTTTGCTTATTTTATAGAGATCTCCTGACTTGGTTGTGACCCAGATATTTCCATCAATCGCTATGGAGTTAGCACTTGATAGGTCTATAGAATCGTCTGTAACCCATGCCTCACCTCGAGTATAGGAATTACCAACTTTTTGGTGTTTGTATATTTGGCGGTTACGTGGATCTAGAACATAGAGTCTACCAAGGTAGCTAGCTATACCAGTTTTTTCGGTAATAGGGTCGTTGAAAGTAATTGGTATATTACTGAAAGATTCATTTGATAGATCTAGGAGTTTGAGAGAAGCCTGTGGCAAAGTTTCGTAGGTGAACATTGTACCTTCTGCTATTCCTAAAAATATATTTGAGATAGTGTTATCTGACGTGGCAATTGGTTTGATTGTTTGTTCTTTAATATCAAATTTATATATTTTATTGTTTTTTGATAATCCAAAAAAAATTGATCCATTACCGGCTAAGTGAGTGATATCAATAGGTATACCATCATCTGTTTGTGTGAGGTTTACTAATTCAATAGGAGATTCTATTTCTTCTATTTTTTGTAGCTGTTTGTAAGTTTCAAAGATTGAGGCTGCGATTTCAGCTTTACGTTCTTTAAGTTCTTTGGGTTTTTCGGGTAGTTCTTCTAGAAGAACTCTAGCTTCTGCTATTAGGTCAATTGCTTTGGCATCATTGTTATATATGAGAGCAGCATCTGCTGTAGAACGTTTGTTTTCAATTTGTTTGGCTATTTGAGTAAAGATTTCTTGAGTATTTTTGTTGGTATTGTAGATGACTCCTGAGGCTATACTGATGATGAGGGTAATAGCTAGAATACCACCAGTAGCAAGTAAAATGCGCCTACGCCAAGGAAGGTGGGTGTAATTTTGTTTATTCTCTTTGATTGTATTTTTAAATTTAGAAGGTAAACGTGTGAGAATATTTTTTAAATTTGGTGTAATTTTTTCTTTATTTTTAAGTAGGTAAGTAATACCTGCATAAAGCTGTTTAAAGGTCCAAAAAATGATAAGGAAAATCCCTTTAAACAATAGAAATAAATTAGAAGTAAAACGTTGAAGTGGTTTGTGGGTGGCACGTCGTCGTCGTACTGCAACTTCATTATCATTAATATTTTTGATCTTTTTTGGATGAGAGCCAAGTAAACGAAGATCTCTGAAGAGGGAACCCATACTTTGTTTAATACTGTTACTTATGGATCCGGTCATGATCTCATCTGTTTTTTTGACCATATTATTGAGCTCGCTCATGGAAGCTCTGACTTCACTTGTAATAGTATTTGTAGGTGAGTCGGATGTTGTTTGTAACTCTTTATCTAGAGTAAAGTCATGCTTACCAAGTATAAGAGCCTGAAACATAGTATGATCTGAAAAAACGTTTACTAGGGCTAGGAGTTCTTTAGATATGTTTTCACTTTTATCTTCTGATAAAAGTTCACTAAGCCTTTCTTCAGAGAAGTAATCAAGAAGGGAGGTGCTAGTGGTAAGTACCGTATCTTGGTGGTGGGTAAGTGGTCCTGATGTGATAGCACCAAAAAAATCATCTGCCATTTCTTCTTCAGGAGCTTCAGTAGTAATATCTGTGAGGTTTTTACCGTGTTTGATTAGGAGATGGATATCTCCCATTTTAGTAAAGTGTAGCTCTGAGGTGTTGGTATCTTTATCTGAACTATGTAAAACACCAATAAATATATCTAATACTTGCTGCAATTCAGTATGATCGTATCCTGGTAAAAAATCTAGTAACTCAGAATTTATTTTAGTAGCTGTATCTTCTAGGGCGGCAACTGGTGTTGTTTCGGTAGAAGTATAATAGAGCTGATTGATTTTTTCTTGCAGGTCTAGGGCTGTTTGTTCTCGGTTTCCTTCACGTATATGAATCAGTATTAGAAGTTTACCTGTTGCATCGTTGGTACTTTTGGGGCTGATGAATATTTTACCGCTCTCTTTCGTGGTATTTGACGTTTGTACTGTAGGTATGTGAGACATTTTATGTGTATTTGATAGTTAGAATTATGACCATTTGTTTACCCTTAATCCATTTAGAAATACCATAAATGAGCTTTATTGACAAGTTTTATATAGTTTTTAACTTGTTTTAGCTTAATATGCCTGGTATAATAAGATATAGTTAGGTAAGTCTGTGGTTAGGGATGAAGGTTTGGTTGGTTTAGGAAAATACACAGATTAAGCTAAGAGGTATAAATTTGTTATTTTAATTATATAAATATAGAGTAAAATTTTACTTTTAATAGGTTGAATTTCTATTTTTGAGTATGCTTGAACAGTTATTTGGGTCTCGAACCCGATGGAAATTACTTAAGTTATTTTTGACTCATGCGAGTGATAAGTTTTTTATTCGTGAAATTACGAGGCTGTCAGGTGAGCGTTTGAATTCAGTACGTAGGGAGCTTATAAACTTAGAAAAGTGGGGTCTTATTTTAGCTGTAGTAACACCTAACAGTACCCTAGATAAAACTAAAGATAAGACAACAATAAAGGGTAAAATTCCAGTTGATAGCAGGAAGTTCTATCAGACAAATGTTAGTTTTCCTTTGTTTAATGAAATGAAAGACTTAGTGATGAAATCATGGCTTTTAGTAGAGCGAAACCTCGCAAGCCAGCTAGAGAAGTTGGGAAGTATAAAGTTACTTATGCTAACGGGTAGGTTTGTGGGCTACGAAAGTAGTACGACCGATGTTTTTATCGTTGGAAGTGTAAATAGGGAGAAGCTAAAAAAGCTAATGAAGGCTACTTCACGCAGTTTTGGTGAGGATATTCGATATACTATAATGACGAAAAAGGAATTTGAGTATCGTAAGGATATTACAGACAGGTTTTTGTATGGTATCCTAGAGAGTACTCATATTACGGTTATTGATAGACTTAGTCCAAAAATAGTAGATGTATAGTTTGTGGAATAAAAGTAGTAAATACATAGGTTTAATTAGATAATTTGTAATTAACTAGTATTTTAATTTAAATAGAGTAGCTTAGTATATCCTTATTAGAAATACCTTTAAATTTAGGTATTTTTTATTAGGAGATATGGGTTTTTACTTTAGTGTTATTGTTGGCTTATTAAGAAATATTAACAAAAATATTTCTTGAGACGTTATGTTTTTAATCTAAGTATGGATTTACCCTTAAAGCAAGAGGAAAGGTGTGATATTATAAGAAATAATTTGATTCTATGTGGGTAAGTTAGAATGGGTAGTTTAGATTTGATTGTTTTCGGTATATTAAAGTCTTACTAGTTTGGTAAGAAAAGTTTTATTATGAACTATTATTTACTCATTGATACGTCAATTCAGGGTGAGGTTAGGGTAGGGATTTTTGATGGTGAGAAAATTGTAGCGAAAAAGTGTGCAAAAGTTGAATTTAAATATTCAGAGAAAATTTTGACGGTAATTGATTCTACGTTTGGTGGTTTAAGAATAAATGAGCTTAATGGAGTATTAGTAGTAGTTGGACCAGGAAGATTTTCTGCGCTTAGGGTTGGAGTAACCGTGGCAAATACCTTGGGTTGGGGTTTGGGTATTCCTGTTCTAGGTGTTGAAAGTATTCAAGGTGTTTTGTCTATTGAGGACAAGAGAAAGTATTGGCAAGAAATAGAGAAATTAATTACTGTGAATATAAAGAAGATATTTAAGAAGAAGAAATTTGATAAATTTATAGTGCCAGAATACGGTCAAGAGCCGAATATTACTTTGAAGAAAATTTGATCACTATATTAGGATTTAGAACAGATGAGCTTATAGAATACCAGTATTGACTGGTATTTTGTTTCGCTTGGTTTTTTTATCCACACATTAGTAGTATATGGTGGTTGACGGTGTTTTATTAGTGCAGTAAAATGTAAGTAAGTGGTAGAAAGTGGATAAAAGTGGGGATTATTATTATTACTAAGTTTTTTACTGTTTTCGTATTAAATTTAAAGATTTATAGGTAGTCATAAGCTAATTTCGTGTAGTAGATGTGGACATATAAACAAGATATTAATTTATTTTTTAATTAATTTGACCACACTTATTCACGAAAATGGTTGAAGCAATAATTGTTATTACTTTTTATTTGACTTTGGGTTTTGTAGGGATTAGAAGAATAAATATGTATTATTTATTTTTGTTAAGTAATCTACTGATCTCTCCAAACCCTTGAGTTTTCTAGTATTATGTTCATTGGAGAATATACACACTCATTAGACACTAAAGCACGATTAGCTATACCAGCTAAGTTTCGTGATGACTTAAAGTCTGGAGCTGTAGTAACAAGGGGACTTGATAACTGTTTATTTCTATTTACCACAAAGGACTGGGGTTTATTGGTAAAAAAAGTATCTGAGTTACCTTTAGGTCAAAAAGATGCTAGGGGATTTACCAGGTCATTACTTGGTGGGGCAATGGAAGTTAAATGTGATTCTCTTGGTCGTATACTTTTACCCGACTACTTGAAGATCTATGCGGGCTTAGAAAAGAAAGCGGTGGTAGTAGGAGTATATAACAGACTTGAAATATGGGACGAGACAAGGTGGAAAGCCTATAGCAAACAGACTGAGAAACAGGTAGAACAGATGGCAGAAACAATTGGTGATCTAGGTGTTTAGTTGAGCGAAGGGTTATACGGGTAGTTTGCTTGGGGTGAGTTTTAAATAATAAGTAATAACTTTTATTTATTAGGTTTAACCAAGAATTCTAAGATTTGAATTGATAGTTTAATTGATACATTTATTTTTGATTTAAAATGTTTTTATGATGTTTTTCTAAAATATAGTTTTATTAAAAAATGCAAATGAAGACTGTCCATAAGTCGGTACTTTTGAAAGAAGTTATAGACTGTTTAGATTTAAAACCCGGTGATAACGTAGTGGATTGTACACTAGGTGGTGGGGGGCACTCATTAGCGGTACTTGATAAAATTGGTCCGGAAGGGAAATTGTTGGCAATAGATGAAGATAGAGAGGCAATAAAGAGATTTGAGTTAAAAGTAAAGGATGAAAAATTAAAAAATAAAGGAAGAATCACTTTAGTAAATAATAATTTTAGAAATTTAAAAAATATAATTAATGAACAAAGATTTTGTTATCCTATATCTGCAATTCTTTTGGATCTTGGGCTTTCTTCTGATCAGTTGGATGTTTCAGGAGGTGGTTTCACATTTCAAAAAGAAGAGAATTTAGATATGAGATTTGGTGGCTATACTGAAAAGTGTGGCCAGCGGGACCAGCCCCGAACAAAAGTTCGGGATACACAAATTAGTGCGCAAGAGATCGTTAATAAATGGCCACAGATTGAGCTTGAAAAAATATTTCAAGTCTACGGTGAAGACAAACAGGCAAGTAAAATTGCAAAATCCGTAGTGAAGGCCAGAAAAAGAAAACCTATCACAACTACAAGCGAGTTAGTTGAGATAATATTACAAATCAATAATCCCCACCTCGGTACTAGATCCCAAGGGGGTAAGTATAGGGTGAATGCTCGTCGTGCTGACTTAAGAGAGAAACCAGAAAAGTGGTTATCTCGTGAGTCTGGCAAGATACACCCAGCTACTAAGGTTTTTCAGGCATTACGCATCGCGGTAAATGATGAGTTAGAAACTTTGCGTCATGTATTACCAAGGGCCACTGAATTATTGCAGGACAGTGGTCCTCATATACGAGCAGGTCGTATAGCTGTTATTTCATTTCACGGATTAGAAGATAGAATAGTGAAGATGTTTTTTAAGGATCAGGCAAGGTTGGGGAAGGTAAATATTTTAACTAAAAAACCAATTGTTCCAAGTCCTACGGAAATAAAGGAAAATAAAAGATCCCGTAGTGCGAAGTTAAGGGTGGCTGAAAAAATAAATAATTAATAAAAACAAAATGTCTCCTCATTTAAAATGTAGAAAAGATATAAATAACTCAAAATCTAAACGTAAAGTCAAAAAAAATAGTTGTAGTCTTGGGTATAAATTACGTTTGAGTCACATCAACATGATTTTGGTTGGCTTTGTAGTATTTACACTGGGGGCATATCTTACTCAGGTGGTAAATTCAACCACGATGGGATTTCACATGCGAGATACAGATGAGAAGCTAATGGCATATGTGACAGAAATACAGGAACTTGAAGTAAAGATAAATAGTCATAAATCCGTAAATTATGTTTTAGAAAAGGCGCGAGAATTAGGTATGGTCACACCTAATAAAGTAGGTCACTTATCTCCAATTGCGTCACCATCATTTGCTGTTCTTCGTTAAGAGTAGATTTAACACATTCAAGCAAGTATGTAATATGGTAAAATCTCATAGTCGTCGTCGCAACAGACAATATAAATTTGATAGAATCCACATGCTTGTGGTCTTTTTTTTACTTCTTATCCTGCTTATAGCGTGGAGACTTTTTAGACTTCAAGTTCTTGAGGGTGATTTTTTTCGTTCGGTGGCATCGGATCAGCGAGTTTTACAGAAAGAATTAATAGCCGAGCGTGGTAATATATATACGCGTTTTGGTAGGGGCACAGACGAGCTACAACCACTAGCTATTAATGAGCCACGGGCACAGGTGTTTGCAGTACCAAATGAGATAGATAATCCAACTATTGTAACAGAGGCTTTGGCTGAAGTAATAGAAATTGATAAGGAAGTTATTTTGGGACGTTTAGAAAAAGTAAATGATCTGTATGAGCCAATAGCTCACAAAGTATCTTTAGAACAATCAGATAGACTTAATTCTTTGGGTTTATCAGGGATTTATACTTCACCTGAATCGATGAGGGTTTATTCATTGGGATCTATCTTTGGTGGTATAACTGGGTTTGTGGGTAATGTAGAGTCTAAAGAGGTTGGGCAATATGGAGTAGAACAAGCAGAACAAGAAGTGCTGGCTGGTAAGGCTGGGTTTATAGTTTCGGAACGAGATCCTCGTGGATATTTAATTAGTTTGGCTGATCGAACTTTTATACCAGCTAAGCATGGTGCAGACATAATACTTACTATAGATCCAAATATACAGTCAACAGCTTGTCGATTGTTGGATGAGGCAGTTAAGCGATACGATGCAGTCAGTGGATCAATTGTTATAATGAATCCAAAAACAGGTGAAATTGGAGCTTTGTGTGTAAATCCTAGTTTTGACCCAAATAATTATAGTAAAGTTGAGGACATAAACATTTATCGTAATCAGGTAATATCTGGTGCTTACGAATCAGGATCGATATTTAAGGTAATTACTATGGCAGCTGCATTAGATGCTAAAGCTGTAAAACCTAACACATCCTATGTTGATGAAGGTGAGGTAGAATTTAAGGATTTTACTATACGAAATGCAGAAGGTAAGGTATATGGAGAACAAAACATGAGTCAAGTTTTGGAGAAATCAATAAATACTGGAGTGGTATTTGCAGCACTTGAAACTGGGCGTAAGACTTTTCGTAAGTATGTTAAGGATTTTGGTTTTGGTAAGAAGACTGGTATAGAGATGCCGACTGAGTCAGCAGGTGATATATCTTCACTTGATAAAAAAGGAGAAATATTTTTGGCTACAGCGAGCTATGGTCAGGGAATCACTGTAACACCTATTCAGATGGTTCAAGCGTTGGGGGTAATTGCCAATAATGGTATTATGGTGAAGCCACATATTATAAGTGAGATAATATATAAAGATGATAAGAAAAAGGTAGTAGGTGTACAGGAATTGGGTCAGATTATTAAACCTCAGACGGCTACTACATTGTCTGCTATGTTGGTAGGTGTAGTGGAAGATGGTTACGGTGATCGAGCTAGGGTACCTGGTTATTATGTGGCTGGTAAGACTGGTACGGCACAAGTAGCTGGTAAAACAGGTGGGTATTCTAATAATACGATTCATTCTTTTGTGGGATTTGCACCAATTTCTGATCCTCGTTTTGTAATGTTGGTGAAGCTTGATCAACCACAAAAAGGACGGTTTGCAGCCAGTACTGTGGCACCTGTATTTAGGGAAATGTCGAATTTTTTGCTACAATATTATCAAGTAATTCCAGAGCGATAAGTACTGGATTATAGATTTTAAGTGATAGGGATTTACAATTATATAAATAAATATAACTCTTAATCATTAATACCTAATTTTTATAAAATGATTCAATTTAGGAATATTTCAAAATTATATCAACCTGTAACTACTGCTTTAAAAGATGTAACTTTTCATATAAAGCCAGGGGAGTTTGTTTCGATTGTGGGACAATCAGGTACGGGTAAGACTACTTTGGTTCGCTTAATGATAGCAGAAGAGGCACCAAGTAAGGGACGTGTAATAATAGGTGGCTGGGATATTTCATTTATTCGACGTAGTGAAGTGTCTTATTTACGTAGACAGATTGGAGTAATCTATCAGGATTTTAAGTTATTGAACCATAAGACAGTTTATGAAAATGTTGCCTTTGCTTTGGAAGTGGTAGGTGCTACGACAAAGAAGATAGAGCATGTGGTGCCTCAGGTTTTGAAGATTGTTGGTCTTGAGGGTAAGGAATTTAGATTTCCTAAGCAGATTTCAGGTGGAGAGCAACAAAGAGTAGCAATAGCACGTTCTTTGGTGCATCAACCAAAGTTACTAGTAGCTGACGAGCCTACTGGGAATTTAGATTCAATAAATACTAGGGAGATAATAGATATTTTGAAAAAAGTAAATGAGCTTGGTACGACAGTGTTGCTTGTGACTCATAATAGAGATGTGGTAAATTCATTACGCAGAAGAGTAATTACTTTAGAAAATGGTCAAGTTGTATCTGATAAAGAAAATGGAAGGTACGTACTTTAATTTTTAATCAAGTATTTTAATGTTTTTTGTCCATATTTATAGAATAATAAAGTTTGCTTTACAGAGTTTTTGGAGAAATTTTTGGTTATCGGTAGTGACGATGACGATAATTGTATTATCATTATTTTCAATTACTATTGTGGTGGGGGTGAATGCAGTAAGTGAGGCTACAGTGGAATCTATCAAAGACAAGATAGATGTATCTGTTTTTTTTAAGACAGAAGTTACCGAACAACAAGCACTTTCAGTACGTCAAGAGATAGGTGTTTTACCTGAAACAGAAAGTGTGGAGCTAGTGTCTGCTGATCAGGCTTTGGTTAGCTTTAGTACAATTCATGCAGGGAATAGTGTTATCCAAGAAACTCTTCGTGAAATAGGGGAAAACCCACTGGGGCCTTTACTTATCATTCGAGCTCAAAATACGGATGATTATAATAACTTAATTCTTAAGATACAGGATTTGGAAGGTAGTGAGTTAATCGAAGAGATTGATTTTCAAGATAGAGCTACCTTGATTGCTAAAATAGATAGTTTTAATTCAAAAATTTCAACAGTTGCTTTGTTTATCTCATTACTTTTTCTGATAATAGCAATATTAGTAGTGTTTAATACGATACGTTTGGGTATATATTCACAAAGGGAAGAGGTGGGTATTATGAAACTTGTTGGAGCAAGTAACTTCTATACGAGATCACCTTTTATTATTATAGGGGTTGCTTACGCACTTTTTTCTGTAGGAATATTTTGGATTTTACTATTAGCAATTTTAGCGTGGATTAACCCTGGATTAGCTCCTTTTTTTGGAGGAATTAATTTTGATATTCAGGAATATTTTGTACAAAATTTCTTTAGATTATTTTTGTATGAATTTTTAGGTTTGGTAATACTAAATACGTTATCTAGCTGGATTGCAATAAGAAGATACCTTAAGATATAGTATGTTAAAGTATATAAACAAATTTGTGTTAATCATGTTGTCACTGGTTATAACAAATTTTGTGATAACTCAGGTAAGTCTTGCTCAGGTATCTGAAAGGGTTATGGTGGCTTCATATGGTCAAGCTGTTGGTTATATAGATCAAGAGGATTTGCGTAGGGCTGACGAATTTGCAAGGATTATTACCTCACCCGAGGTGTTTCTAACCATAATGATAATATTTAGTTTGTTAGTGGTTATTGTAGTATATATAATTGGTTCTGCTTTGATAGGTATATCTTTGTTAGGTGGGTAATTTGTAAAAAAAAGGGGGTTGATTTTTTGGGGTAATGAGTTAAAATTTAAGTGATGAAGTGATGAAGAGTAATCGGGGATCGTCTAATGGTAGGACGTTAGGTTCTGGTCCTGAAAATTGGGGTTCGAATCCCTGTCCCCGAGCCACGATGAAACACTCATTAAATTGGGTGTTTTTTATTAGGGCAATCGGAACGCCAGAACTTTTTTTGACAAAGCAGCATAAATTAATTCTGCTTGAATTTTCAGTTCATGGGTGTAAGATATGAGCATAACAAGTAATAAGCACAAGAAATAAGAGTTAAGGTTAGATACTATGAACAATCTTCTGGTAAAGAAAAATTTAATGATTTTAGGGATTATTTTGGTTGTTTTGATTGCGGTTATTGTAGTTATGGTTTTGTCATCCAATAAACCAAAAATTTCTGTAGATATAGATAATACTAACTTGAATCAGTTAAACGAACCAACTAATCAAGAAGTCCCTGATATTAACATAAGAACAGAAGAAGCTGACTTATCAAGAGTATATAAATCTGAAGAGCTCAAGGAGGAATTGGCTGAAGTTGAAAAAAAGCAATCTAAATATTCTGCCACTAGTTGGCATGTTTACGAAAGTTCAAAGAATGATTTTCCTTATAGTAAAACAAGTATTTCTTTTGAGTATCCTTCAGATTGGGAAATAATTGATCTTCCTGATTCCAAAGCTGGCCTTGCTCTAAAGTCTCCAATATATGAACCTGTGCAAAGTGGGAGTGTGTTTTTTGACGGGGAGATTTATATAAATGTTGTTGAAAATAAGGATGACCTGAGTTTAGAAGATCATTCCAAGCTAGCTTCAGATACTTCAATATTTTGGTTTGATAAATACCCATATACAGAAATGAAAGTGAATGGAAGAGAGGCTGTGTTTTTTGACACATTCAGTGGAAGTTCTGATGGGAGTGGATTTTCTCAGAGATTTGGTCTTATTAAGGGCGATGGCTTTGTGATTTCAATAGCTTATATTTTTGATGAAGAAGAAGGTGGTATCACATCTGTTTTTAAAACGATATTCAACAATATAAGAATTTTATCTCTTGATACTAGTGATTGGTCTGTGTATGAAAATAGTGAATATGGATTTGAGATCAAATACCCAAGCAGTAGAACAGTAACAACTTCAGTTATAGACAGAGGTGTATACAAAGGAAAAAATAAAGTAAGTATTCGTTCTGATCGATCAGACGAAATAGAAGAGAGCAGTAAAGGAGATTTAAGTGATGAGATTTCGATTTTAGTTTTTGATTCGTTCGACGAAATTAATAACTATCATGGAAAAAATTACGAATCACTTAACGAGTATTTATCCTCTGGTTTGCCTGGCAGCCCAACGAGTTTGTTTACTAAATCTGTTGGTAATTTAATTGTTCACAAAATAACCTCTTTTGAATTAAATGAAGTAGAATTTAATTTTATTGTGGCAGGCAGTAAAATCTATCAATTTTCTACGTTTTTAGAAGACCGACCACGTCCTTACGGAGTTTTTGATGAAATAGTAAAGAGCTTTCGTCTTGGCTCTCAAGAAGAAATCGATATATCAAACTAGAAGACGTATCGAAACGAGGATTTGGAGATAGAAAAGCCCTAAAAAAAATCAATAAGGATGTTATAATTCAAGTGTCTTCACCAATGAGAAGTTGGGCATATGCTTTCTCAAATCAAAATAGGATCAGAATCTTTATATCAAAAATTATTGAAAATAGACTCCCGGTATATGATTTTATATTTTTCTTAACTGTAGAGTATAAAGAGAGAATACGTAGACATGCTTCACAAGTTGCTGCAGGAGAAAACTCCGATACGATTGAGCAAAGATTTGCAGGTGAACATAGTTTTGAGGTTATGGAACGGACTTTGAAAAGTCTGTTAGACAAACATTCAAAGATTGAAGATGAGTTTACAACTTCAAAAATAACAACAAACAAAATCGTCGATATTATGCTTAATAAGATTTTAAAACAACAATGATTTATGCGAAAATCTAACCCAATTCAAATTGGTGTTCGTGCAATAGTGCCGTATCAAAATGGTTTACTTATGGTTGAACACCAGGAAAAAGACCATGGTGATTTTTATGTGTTTCCAGGTGGGGGCGTTGAACCAGGCGAAAGCTTGCTCCAAGCAGCTGAGAGAGAATTACTAGAAGAAACTTCGATAGAAGCAACTGCAGATAGGATTATATATTTTAGAG
>Ga0316190_10000171_pt1 | contig 42296 bp, 42 predicted proteins | sample Eddworburrow2_MG_FD_204929 | JGI IMG/M metagenome (GOLD analysis project Ga0316190, IMG submission 204929) | Coastal sediment microbial communities from Maine, United States - Eddy worm burrow 2 | ecosystem: Environmental > Aquatic > Marine > Coastal > Sediment | place: USA: Maine | collected...
CGTTATTGCGCCCTACGCCCCGGCTACTCTTTCCATAATGATCGAAGCCATATATATGGAGGCTGCTGCCAGTGACTTTGCAGAAGGCGCTGAGATGCCTTCCCAATGCTGATTTAATAGTTCGCTGTAACCTCGGTATTCACTAGTTCACGCAGTTGGTTATAACCAAAACTAGGCATTGGCTTGCCATTAACAAAGAAGGTTGGCGTTTTATTTGCGCCTAGGCGGGCACCATCAGCAAGGTCTTGGTCTATGATTTTTTGAATGGCTGGATTTTGCATATCCTTTTTGATGCGTGCGATATCATAACCCTTGCGTTCCAGGATATCCAAAAAGAGTTCTGGCTGTGGATTGTGGTGTGAAGCCCATACAGATTGGGTTTCAAACATGAGGTCTAATACCTGTCTGAACTTGTGTTGTTTTCTGGCAGCCTCAAGAATTTTGACCATGTAGTCTGACCCTTTATGAAACGGTGCGTAACGAATCACCAGGTTTATTTTGCCTGAGTTTTTCCTTATAAGGTCTTTTACAAAGGGATGGAAGTGTTTGCAGGTTTCGCAGGCTGGATCCATAAATTCAACGATGGTCACTTTTGCATCGGGATTGCCCATTCTGAACGAATACGTTTGTATCAGGGCATCTGAATTATCTTTTGTGCGGTTTTCCTGGCTTTGGCTTTGCTGTGAATTATAGAGAAAAGCTGCACTCGCAAAGGCCGCTACCATTAGCGCAACGGCTAGTACTACTAAGTTATTCTTTTTCATTTGCGCATCCTGTTTTGAGTTTTCAATAACAAAGCGATCATTATTATATAAGAAGCGAGGGAAAGCAGTGGGATCGGTAAAAAGCCAAATAGCACCATACTGTCATCAGCGCAGGATATCCCTTGGCTACAGGGCTGGAGATTCTCTGGAATAAAGCCAAAAAACAGTAGGCCATGGTAAACAGTGAAGAGTAAGCCAATCACTGTGATGGGTAAGGCATACCTCACCACGTTTTTATCCAATGGAAAAAGACCGACCAACAGTATTATGACCAAGGGAAACATGAAAATACGTTGGTACCAGCATAAGAGACAAGGCACTAATTCCATTACTTCACTGAAAAACAAGCTGCCCAGGGTTGAGATAGTCGCAATCAACCAGCAACTAAAAATCAACAACCAACTGGTATCGATAGCTTGTGTTTTGTAGTTCATGCTAATCCTATTTTTCTGCCAAACAGTTATAATGACTTTTGACTGTTAAAACCATTTAGAATTGCAGGGTGCAATACCTAAAATAGTTGCTCTGCTCGCAGGGAATGCATGAAATTTACTTGCTAATAAATTCATTGCAGACTCTTTCGCATTCTTCATGCTTGCTAAAGGTCAGCGCCTAAACAGAGGCGGATAAGGGGAGGTCCATGCTTCTGCTGACGAGCCTGTTTGTTTAAGGTAGAAGTTGACCATGTTGGTTACCTCAGGATCATCCCAATTTATATAGCTGCGCAAAAAAGATACCAGCATTCCATCCCGATTAATTATGAAATTTGCAGGTACAACATCCATTGGGAAAAATACACCCATAGCTTTGTTGGTATCGCTGTACATTTTTAAACTGTTTAACTTAAGCCGATCATAAAAAGGTTTAACAACCTCAAGGCCTTTTTCATCAATTGAAACAGGTAGGATAATAAAGTCTGAGTCAGCAAACTGTTTTTGCAATCTATTCAGTGCAGGCAACTCACGAATGCATGGGCCGCACCAGGTAGCCCATATATTTAGTAGCACTACTTTTCCTTTAAAAGCCCCAAGATCTATGGCTTTCCCATTGCCATCTTTAAAATAAAACTGTGGCACCTTGATTGCAGGTGTGATAGCGCGAAAACTATGGACAGTGCCATCACTGGGTTCTGTTTTACTATGGTGTGCAGCAACGGGTAGAGAAAAAATCAGCAGTAGAGAAAGAAAAAACAGTCGAAAAAACACGAAGAATAGACCTGATTATAATTATTGGCAGACAAGAATATGGATTTTAGTTTTGAAAAGCAAGAAAGCCAGTAACAGGCTCAGTGATGATCCAATGAAATATGTTATTGCCCCCTTGCTTGATCATTGGGGGTTGGGGTCAGAGTGAGCTTACTCTGACTCCAGGCACTGGTATTAACCAAAGCTGGATCAGGCCTCTTTACATTTAGTTTATGGGGCAGCAGTGAGTATGATTTTATTTTTTGCCAAAGATTTTATCTTCGGTTTAGCGGGATTGCGTGCCGCCAGCCACCCAGACCACCACAAGCCCAAGATGGGCAAAACCCATCTGTTGGATCAAGACTGTTATCCAGCTCATACTTATCTGATAATCCATCCCTATCTGTATCTTTTTTTGTTGGATCACTACCTGCGATATATTCTTGCAGGTTGGTTAGACCATCCTTATCCCTATCCAGTGCGGCATCAGAGGCAATAAGTGGGTTTAGAAAGGCATATTGGTCTTCGTAGGTATCAGGCAGGCCGTCGTTATCATCATCAGGATCAACAGCATTTGGAATACCATCTCCATCGGTATCTGTTACCGAAACTGCTTGCCCTGATAATGCTACATTTAACTCCGGTGTGTCAGCATCACTCTTTATGATCAAGGTGTCATTATATGAACCCGCTACACTTGGGCTAAAGCGTACCTGGATATCCATTTTCTGACCATGAGGTAAAAGGGTGTTGGTGCCGTTATGGGTGAATACGGTATTAGCTAGGCTGATCCCCAGGATGTCAATGTCTCGGTTGCCGGTATTCCTGAGAGTAAGGATCTGTTCGCTTGTGGTATTAACATTGTTGATACCAAATACCAGACTGGTTTTGCTAAGTTCTAGTGTTGCCGTAAGTTGGCGTACTCCCGTGCGATGCATAATGGGCATAGCAGCATCGTATGCATTAAGGTTTTCTATTGGACCACTTGCCGCCCAGGTTGAGTCAATTGGAATCCGGTAGGTTGTGCCGCCAATGCCTTCTTTTAATCCCTGCAGAACAAGGTGGTTATCATCACCAAAGAAACTGGGCACACCCCATACACCCCAAGTATTTGCTGTGAGGTTAGGGTTAGCAACCTCCCTAATGGTTTGAGTCTCTAAGTTTACTGTCATGGTGTGGGACAGTATGGTGCCGTTTGTAGAAAAGTTGCTCCAATCCTGTTTGTCCAAAGCAATCACGAAATTATTGTTGGTAGCAAAAGAGGGGTAGGCCAAATTAATATTGGGGTTCTGATTTGGAAAAGGATAGAACAATGAATCGTCTGAAAGATTGAGTATGCCAATGGACCAATAGTAATAGCCTCCACTATCATCCTGGCATGAGCTGCTGGGGCTGGGTATGCAATTTAAGGCATCAAAGACAATTCGGTTGCTGGTGTAATCGAAAGCCACTGAATCAGGGTATAGGATAGTATTTAAAGTAGGTGCCCCCCCTTCTTGGTAAGAAGGGGGTAAAATCAGGTGGGTGGTCAAATGCTCTGTCAGAAGATTAAGTACGTAGATGGTATTATCGCTGGCACCAGTGCTAGTGTAGACAAAATAGCGACCATCTGGAGAGATGGTAATACTGTATATATCTCCTGATGTGGTGACTTGCTGGTGGTTAGAACCATCGACATTGACACTGTAGAGATTGTAATCAGACCCCACATAGAATAAGACAGTACCATTCGTGTCCGTATAGGCGGCAGGACGAGTATAGAAGAGATCTATCCCACTATTAAGTGGGCCATAGTCCTGGTTGGCATCATATCCAGAAAAGTTGTCGGGTATGACTTGCCAATATAAGTCATACTGTTCTGATGGATCATATGGCTTATCATGAGTGCCATCTTTAGGGTATAAATAAAGTATGCCGTCACTGCCAGCAAGTGGGGTGGTTGGTGTGGGTGTCGACTTATTGGGGATGTCTGCTTGTGTATCTGTTACTTCTACTGTATCCCAGGCAACTGCAACTGCGGCGGCTTCACTAGAAGCTGTTCCATAAAGATCTTCTGCAGATTGGATTGTCGCCCGGCGGGCATCGATAAATTGTGATGAAGCTTGAAGATAGGTGCTTAAAGCACGATACCAAATCTGTTCTGTTTTTGCGCGCCCAATGCTGTGGCCCAAGCCATCTACAGTGAGCCCTTCAGCCAGTAAGTAGGCTGCTCGGTTTGGAATGCCACTATTGATATGAACGCCACCCCAGTCTCCTGCTTGGGTATTTGGCAGGTTTTGGTACTGACTCATCTTGGTTGGTTGGCCACTCAAACCTTGTGCAGGATTACCCATATTACGAAGATAACCTGGGGATCGAATAACGCAGTCCTCTCCCATGAGCCAGTCATCTCGATCCACCATGGCTCCAAAAAAATCTGACCAGGATTCATTCAATGCACCACTTTGGTTTTCATAGATGAGTGTTGCAGTATGCTCTATTATTCCATGAGTCATTTCATGTGCTGCCACATCTAAACATCCAGCCAAGGAGGAGAAGCTGGTGTTGTCCCCATCTCCATAAACCATATAGGTTCCATTCCAAAAGGCATTGGGATAGTTACTGCCAAAATGTATAACACTGAACAGATTTTGGTTGTTATCGTCAATACTTTTTCGGTTAAAGGTATTTAAAAAATAATCATAAACGAGTTGTGTGTTATAGGCTGCACTGACGCCCGCACCATCCCAGCCACTGTTCTGTTGAATGCTTCCTGTGTAATTGAGTAACCCTTCAGTACGATTTTGAATATCATAAATAAAGGTGTCCCCTGTGCTGTTTGCTCCCGTTGCAATAGGATTAAAGGGAGGATCATTAAGTGGGATCGTGGGGTTGATTTGATAAAACTGCCCATTCTCTGACCAGGCATCGAAAGTACGGGGGATTCCAAATGCATCCATCCCGCTGGCGGTGACCACTGAACCTGCATGGTGGATATTATTAATCCGGTGCACTACCTCTTGGGTGTTGGCATCTATAAAATAGATCCAGCGCTGATCTATTGACGGTTTGATAGTGACTTTAAAAGTGAGCAGTGATGTACCATCATTTTGAGTGTAAATCATCAACTCACTGGTTGCTGGTTCGATCAGTTCATTACCCACATTCAAGTGACGCCTCACAGCCTCTATAGCTATGGGTGATGTAATGCTAGGTATGGTGTTCAGCCCGCGTGGTGTTGGGGTTTGGGTGCCTTGAAATAGGTAAATCTCATCATTGTCATTCATATGCACAAAGATATCTTTACCCCATATCGGAACATTATGATATTGCTGTTGGTATCGTAAATGTGCCTTACCCAGCCTGCCTATATTGCTCCGCTGTAGCTTAAGTTCTTGCGCTGGGTTATCAAGCTTAAGTAGTGCACTGTTCTCCAACATGAAGGCGCTGGCAACAGCTTGATGTTTTGCCTTACCTTTATAATTCATCGCTATTTGAGGCTTAATTCTCCCTTTAATTAGCGTTACTGCACCATTGTGCTGATTGAATGAGGCTTCTACTGGTGTTTGTTGGCTGTAGGCTGAAACCAATTGCTGCAGCTGCTCTTTTTGTTCTAAGGTAATGTTAGGTTGATTTTTGCCTTTACTGCGCTGTAGTCTAATATTTTTACGCGCATGTAATGATTGAAGTATCTGTTGCTGGGTTGAGGATGTAGTGAGTGTTGCTCCACCGGTTTTTTTGGAGCTGCGCCGCTTTACTCGCCCTTTTTGTACCCATTGTGGCTTTTTCACCAAGTTACCAGCATGAGCAATCTCTGTTCTCTCTAGAGTAGAAAATGGCAAGCCGCGACTCACCTCAACTGCCTTTGCATGTGCTGGCTGATAGATTCCTAATATAAGCAAAGAGCTAAGAATCAGAAGCTGTTCTGGTAACCTAATTCTGTTAAATATCCGTATCATTTTTTCCAGTTTGATTAGCTCAATAGTTTATAAATTTGCGGAAAATCACATGGCATACTAGTTTTGCACGGAATAATCCTCTATGGGATTACTGTCAAATTCAGCCGGGTTCCTTAGTTAAGCGTGGCCTTCTTTTAACGCTTTCTACACAATCTATCGTTATCATATAGCACCATACAAAATGGTGCCAGCAAGGGTAAAATGATTGAGGCTCCAAATAACCCCAGTCTTGTAAACTCCAAGCTGATCATTTCAAGCCTTTAATGCGGAAGTAACCATTTATATTGCCCAATAAGCCGATCCTGTTAGTAATTTAGCTTTAAGACTTGCGCCTCTAGATGGTTCCGTTTGTTTTTAGTGGCATCATTTCTTGCATATGAATGGTTATCGCAATAACGGTATAAGACGTTGGTTTTTATGGGTGAGTGTGGCCTAGCCATTAATAGGTAGGTGAATCAACTCAAGTGTTAAAGTTTTGTGATATCTCTGTGACGTTCCTGAGAACTCTTCGCTCTTAAATAACCATTGTGGGACATGTTGTTCCACTGATGATTAAAAAATGGAACGAGGAGAATGAGATGAACAAAACAATCGTAATGGCGCTTTTATCAAGTGGCCTAATTCTTAATGCACCGGCGTTTGCCCGTGATGTAAGTGTAGAGATTACCAATCTGACCAATGGCATCTATTTCACACCGCTGCTGGTGGCTGCTCATAGTCAGGATGTAGATCTCTTTGAAGTGGGTACTTCAGCTTCGGCCGGTCTACAGGCCATGGCTGAAGGTGGCGATATCTCCGGTCTAATACTAGAGGTGGAATCACACGGTGGGATATATGTAGCCAATCCTGCTGCTGGGCTATTGGCACCGGGCGCAACTGTATCGGCTGATCTGGAACTAGAGAATCATCATAAAACCTACCTCTCTATCACCGGTATGTTGCTACCAACCAATGATGGTTTTGTTGGCCTGGATGCTCTGAGGCTCCCCAAAAAGCGTGGCACCTATACCTTCTATCTGAAGGGTTATGATGCGGGCACCGAAGCCAATGATGAGATTATCAACGGTGGTGGCGCTCCAGGTGTGGCAGGAATTCCTGCTGACCCTGGTGGTAATGGCGGCAGCGGTGCAACAGGTGCAGCGGGTGTTGATCATAATGCAACCGTCCATATCCATCGTGGTGTTTTGGGTGATACAGACTCTGTTGGTGGTATCAGTGATCTGGATAGCCGGGTTCACCACTGGGCAAATTCAGTTGCACGGCTTGTGGTAACCATTAAAGAAGGGGATGAAGGCAATGAATAAATACACACTGCGAATGCTACTCTCCGCACTTATGATTGGCATGCTTGGTGTCGGTGCTGTTAATGCCGAAGAGATGCCGTCCGATACCATGCAGCAGAAGATGGCACCTGCCAATGGTGCAATGGAGATGATGCAGGAAGAGACTATGAAAAAGGAGATAAAAAAAGCTGAGATGGAATCCAAAGAGGGCATGAAGGATGAGATGATGGAACCCCCCCCATGGAGTCTAGTCAGGGAATGAGCAAGAAACCCATGATTGAAAAAGGTATGTAGGATAAACAGGCCACCCTCTTTGTGCTGAGGGTGGCTTTGTCTCTGCTTTATCTATTAAGCTGGAGTCACTTTCGCTACCCACGGTGAGATGATGCGCAAAGTTCTGATCATTGAAGATAACCCTGATATCGCACGACTGGTGCAGATGCACCTGCGTGATATTCAGTGCGAAGCTGAGATCGCCTCTGATGGCGAGACGGGGTTGCAGCAATACCAACAGAACAGTTATGACCTGGTTGTCCTGGATCTCATGCTACCCGGTATGGATGGCTTGGCTGTCTGCCAAAAGCTACGTGCAGGCAGTGAGTATGTACCCATCCTGATGCTGACCGCCAAGGCCAGTGAGCTGGATCGTGTATTAGGATTAGAGATAGGGGCTGATGACTACCTTACCAAGCCTTTCAGTATTCCCGAGTTACAGGCCCGTATCAAAGCGCTGTTTCGCCGGGTAGAGGCCCTGGCGCAAAAGTCAGAAATACCATTACAGCAAAGCAAGCCTCTACATTGCGGCGAACTCAGCATCGATCTGGAGAAGCGCCGGGTCAACATCAGTGGTAAAGAGATCGCATTGACCGCCAAGGAATTTGATCTGTTGGCCCATTTTGCATTCCACCCCGGCCGAGTCTATAGCCGACTGCAACTGTTGGAGCAGGTCTGGGATTATCACCATGAGGGCTACGAACACACGGTCAACTCACATATCAATCGCTTGCGCGCCAAGATAGAACAAGATCCCGCCAAGCCGCACTATATCCTCACTGTGTGGGGCATAGGCTATAAGTTTACAGAGGGTCGGGACTGAATCATGCTGCGCACCCTATACGCCAAACTTGCACTGGTGCTGGTTGTACTGCTGATCTCCATAGGGCTGATTTATGCGCTGCTCAGCACCTCAGCCACACGCAGTTATCTACAGCAGGTGAATCAGCAATTCAATCGTAATCTGGCGCAGAATCTGGTGATGGATCGCAATTTGGTGGCAGAGGGGCGCATTGATCAGGAAGCGCTGAAAGAGACCTTTCATCAATACATGGTGATCAATCCCAGCATTGAGATCTATCTGTTGGATATGCAGGGGCTGATCCTCGCCTACTCAGCTGATCCCGGCAAGGTGAAACGTAACCATGTTGCGCTGGAACCGATCCTTACCTTTCTCAGTGGCAGAGGAGATTATCCGCTACTGGGTGATGACCCCCGCAGTCATGACCGACGCAAGGCCTTCTCCGTCACGCCAGTGCCCACAGCCCAGAACCCTGAGGGCTATCTCTATGTGGTACTGCGCGGAGAGGAGTTTGACTCGGTAGATCGCATGATTGAAGAGAGTCATTTTCTGCGTCTCAGTGGCTGGGCGGTACTGGGCAGTCTGGGCATTGCCCTGATAGCCGGTCTTGCGCTCTTTTTCATTCTCACCCGGCGACTGCACAGACTGACTACCCATATAGAGCAATTTCAGACGAGCAATTTTACCGCCCATACCACAGTGCCTGCCCGCCAGGGAGGTAAAGGTGATGAGGTGGATCGACTGGCGGATACCTTTGATCAGATGGCCGGACGAATAACCGCCCAATTGGCGCAACTTAAACAGCAGGATAGTCTGCGCCGGGAGATGGTGGCCCAAGTTTCGCATGATCTACGTACACCGCTGGCTGCATTGCGAGGTTATCTGGAGTCACTCAAACTCAAGGAACATGAGTTGAGTGCAGAAGAGCGGAGTGATTATCTGGCTATAGCTCTGCGCCAAAGCGAACGTCTCACCCGTCGTGTAGCTGAGCTGTTTGAACTGGCAAAGCTGGATGCCCAGGAGACCAAACCTGTGTGTGAACCTTTTGCCCCAGCAGAGCTGACTCAGGATGTGGTGCAAAAATTCCAGCTCCGTGCACAACAGGCGCAAATTCATCTGGAGATGGAGCCGGATGAAGGGATCTCCTTTGTTTGGGCTGATATTGCACTGACTGAACGAGTGCTGGAAAACCTTATTGAAAATGCCCTGCGGCATACCCCAACAGGGGGCAGTGTCATGCTAACGTTAGAGCAAAATCAAGAGAGTGTATCAATCCGTGTTATCGATAGTGGAAGTGGTATCGGCGCAGCTGATCTGCCTCACCTGTTTGAATCTTTCTACCGCGCTAAAAACCAAGGCAACGGCGAAGGGCATGCCGGGCTGGGGCTTGCAATTGCCAAGCGTATAGTAGAGCTGCAAGGTGGAACTATTAGCGCTGAAAACCAGCGGTGCGGAGGCAGTATCTTTTGTTTCACATTGCCAGTGTGGTGTAACGATATATAAATACAGTCTGCCGTTTCATCAAACAGTTGATTTGCTCAGCAACAAGTTTGGTGGAATATACTTCTATTGACTATCCTTGGCCACCAACCAATCAATGTGACAAAAACGTGATCTTTTCGTGACAGCGCATTGAATAATTTCACCCATTATTATCACTAGTACTTTGTTTATGAAGCATTAGAGGATATAGAGATGAAATCAATAGCACTATTTGGGTTACTTACTCTCCCGCTCTTCCTGATAGGTTATGCGCAATCTGATATTGCGGATGAAAAGCAAACGACAACAATGAATATTAATTTGGAGATGGCAACCTTTGCTGGTGGTTGTTTCTGGTGTGTAGAAGCAGATCTTGAAAAGCTTTCAGGCGTAAAGGAAGCTATCTCAGGTTATGTTGGTGGTCATGTGAATAATCCCACTTATAAACAGGTATCAGCAGGCAAAACAGGACACATTGAAGCTGTGCAGGTTTACTATGATCCAAAAGTAATCACCTATAAAAAACTGTTGGATGCTTTCTGGCAGCAGACCAATCCAACTGATAATGATGGGCAGTTTGTTGATCGTGGACAACAATACCGCCCGGCTATTTTTTATCACAATGAGCAACAGAGAGCAGCAGCAGAAAAATCGCGTGCAGAACTCAACAGCTCAGGACGATTTGATAAACCTGTAGTGACAGAATTGTATCCGATTACAAAATTCTGGGTTGCAGAAGAGTACCACCAGGATTATTACAAAAAGAACCCGATACGTTACAAATTCTATCGCTATAACTCAGGGCGGGATCAGTTTCTGGATAAAACCTGGGGTAAGGATCGACACATGAAAACCTCAAAAACAGAAGATAGCGACAATAGCTATAGCAAGCCAAGCGAAGCTGAACTGCGCAATAAACTCACGTCATTGCAATATAGGGTCACGCAACAAGAGGACACTGAGCCTCCATTCAATAATGCCTACTGGAATGAAAAGCGGGAAGGGATTTATGTGGATATTGTAAGTGGAGAGCCGCTCTTCTCATCTAAAGATAAATATGACTCTGGTACAGGTTGGCCCAGCTTTAGTCGTCCGCTTATTGCTGAAAATATTGTAGAGCGTGTGGACGATAAACTGTTCAGTCGTCGAATAGAGGTGCGAAGTCGAATTGGAGGTTCGCATCTTGGACACCTCTTTGATGATGGTCCACAGCCAACTGGGCAACGTTACTGTATCAACTCAGCATCGTTGCGCTTTATAGCAAAGGGTCAACTGAAAAATGAGGGGTACAGTGAGTGGGCGAAGTTGTTTTCTAAATTGAATTGATATCGCTTAATCCATTATCCAGTGTTGGGTATTGAAGTTTCACATTCAGCTCATTTAACATTTTTTTATTATCTATCCGGCGTGACTCTTTGAGGTATGAGAGCATGCCAGGGCTGAGTTGTTGCTTTGCCTCTTCCCAGCTGACCTCTTGTGGTCTTGGTAAGTTAAAGGCACCTGCGATCTTTATAAAATATTCACTCATGGTACAGCTGTCATTATCAGCCACATTATATATTTCACCCGCTTTACCATGGTCGGCAGCTGCGAGGCATATCTGTGCAAGATCATCTGCATGGATACGGTTACTGTAGGGTGCATCGCTGGATTTTAAAATGGGCTTGCCTTGCTGGAGGGATGCCATGGGTAGTCTGTCTGGATGGTAGATGCCGGGTACGCGTAACCGGATGACTGGAGTGGCGTGTTGCGCTCCCCATTCGGAGAGTTGCATCTCGGCATTTAAGCGCCGTTTTGCCCTGTCTGCTGTGGGATTGGGAATACGTTGTTCATCAACCCACTCGCCATGGCAATGGCCATATACCCCGGTTGTGCTGATGTAGATGATGACAGCCGGTTTAGAGATGCCTATGCTATCCAGCCAGTTAGCCATTCGGCTATCATGCGTGCCTGTTGAGGGAGGTGGGGCAAAATAGTAGATTCTGCTACCTTCCAATGGTTGTTGTGCCATTGTCTCTGGCTTGCCCAAATCAGCCAGTAATGTTTCTACACCAAACTCCCTGGCGGCGTTGATTTTGCTTTTGTCTCTGATGAGTGCGGTTACAGAATGGCCAAGTGCCAATTCAAGTTTTGCAACGCGGTGACCTATGTCCCCAAAACCAATAATGAGTGTATGCATGAGATACTCAGCTACTCTGTGTTAAATAGAAGCTCAATTATGATTGAGAAAGGGGCAAATGTTAAAGGTATCAAATCAAGTCACTATTCCAAGTAGTGAGATTGAAATCAGCGCAATAAGAGCACAGGGGGCTGGGGGACAGAATGTAAACAAGGTCTCTACAGCTGTGCATCTGCGCTTTGATATCAATGCCTCATCACTGCCTGATTTCTATAAAGAGCGGCTTTTGGCGCTGAGTGATCAGCGAATCACCAAGGAGGGCGTCATTGTCATTAAGGCTCAGGAGTTTAGAAGTCAGGAGAAGAATAGGGAAGATGCCCTGGCTCGGCTATTGTCATTAATTAAAAGTGTGGCTGTTGTTCAAAAGAAACGCAGGCCAACAAAACCCTCTCGTTCATCTCAAAAAAAGCGTATGGATAGTAAAACCAAAAAGGGGCAATTGAAGAGTTTGCGGGGTAAAGTTGATTATTAGTATTCTAAATCCGCGATCATCCTTTTTCTTATATAACTATAAGTTCTTAATATCACCCTATTCCTTTGGTTTGTGGGATAATATGCGCAGATTTTATCAGGCGCCATGATGTAGATCTTCTCTACAGGGTGGCGTATAGCCCATTTTCAGGAGAGATACATGATCAAGCCCCATGGTTCCGATACGCTGAACCCGTTATTTGTTTACGATGTTGATAAGCATCATGCACTGATGCAGGAGGCAGAAGGTCTGCCTTCTATCACTGTCTCATCAGCGGCTGCTGCAAATGCCGTTATGATGGGGGCTGGTTACTTTAACCCGCTAACGGGCTATATGAATGCGGCTGATGCCTTGGGATGTGCAGAAAACCTGCAGACCACAGCGGGTCTCTTTTTCCCTGTGCCCGTGCTGAACCTGGTTAAGGATATCATCACCATTAGTGGTGCTTCACGTATTGCACTGCGTGATCCCAATGTCGAAGGTAATCCTGTGTTGGCTATTCAGGATATTGAAGCGATTGAAGAGATCACTGATGAGCAGATGCAGACCATGACCAGTCAGGTCTTTGGTACTACAGACAGCAACCACCCCGGCGTGGCGGCTTTTAACAGCCAGGGTCGCTTTGCTATTTCTGGACCTATTCAAGTTCTGAATTTCAGCTATTTCCAAGCTGATTTCCCTGACACCTTCCGTACTGCGATTGAAATCCGCAATGAAATTAAAGAGCATGGTTGGGAAAAGGTTGTTGCCTTCCAAACTCGCAACCCAATGCACCGTGCCCACGAAGAGCTATGCAAAATGGCACTTGAAGCACTGGATGCAGATGGTGTTGTGATCCACATGCTGCTGGGCAAGCTGAAACAGGGTGATATCCCAGCACCTGTTCGGGATGCCTCCATCCGTAAAATGGCAGAACTCTACTTTCCAGCCAATACCGTCATGATTACCGGTTATGGTTTTGACATGCTTTATGCTGGCCCACGTGAGGCTGTACTGCATGCGCTGTTCCGTCAAAACATGGGGGCTTCACACCTGATCGTTGGTCGTGATCATGCTGGTGTTGGTGACTACTATGGTGCCTTTGATGCACAGACCATCTTTGATGAACAGGTACCGGAAGGCGCTTTGGAGATTGAAATCTTCAAAGCGGATCACACAGCCTATTCCAAAAAATTGAACCGGGTAGTGATGATGCGTGATGCACCGGATCACTCCAAAGAGGACTTTGTACTCCTTTCCGGCACCAAAGTACGTGAGATGCTGGGGCAGGGCATTGCGCCACCACCTGAATTCTCACGCCCTGAGGTGGCTAAGATTTTGAGTGATTATTATCAGTCACTAGACAGCTAATCACTTAAAACTCTTAGATTTAAAGGGTGCAGTAGTCTGAGGCTACTGTGCCCTTTTTTGATTGGAAACCAGTCTGATGAAATATGAATATGAGATTCTTGAGAAGGGGCAACTCTCTACAGGTTTCTTAAAGCTTGTTCGCTACCGTCTGCGCCATCGCCTATTTGCTGGAGGGTGGAGTGAAGAGGTTGTGCGTGAGCGGCTTGAACCGCTACGGGCATCGTCGGTGCTACTGTATGACCCCCAACAGGATGAGGTGGTGCTCATTGAGCAGTTTCGTATCGGTGCATTGGAATCTGATAATCCTTGGCTGCTGGAAATTATTGGTGGACATATTGGAGCAGGGGAGACACCAGAAGAGGTGGCACGAAGGGAGTCATTGGAAGAGGCCGGATGTGAGGTGCTGGATCTATTGCCTATTTGTGAATTCCTGGTGACCCCTGGAACTTCTGGGGAACGAAATCACCTCTATTGTGCCCGAGTAGATGCCAGTCAAGCTGGCGGTATTCATGGTATTAAAGAGGAGGGAGAGGATATTCGAGTTGAGAAGATGAGCTTTGCTGATGCTATGGATGAGATCTACGGCGGACGCATTAACTCGACCACAGGTATCATGGCCATGCAGTGGCTTGCATTAAATCGGGAGCAGCTACAACAACGCTGGAAATAATGCTATCTCATATTTTAAAATGACCAGTAATTTAAGCCGTTGTACTTCTCTGAGAAAAGAGCCAAACAACACAACAATAGCTATTCAAAGAACATAATAATGAGCAATAAAAGAAGAAGAGCCCCATCTTATTTTGCAGCGCTATTTTTTGTGCTGTTTTTATCTGGCTGTGCAAGCACGGCTACAAATATGCAAATGGTTCCACCAGATAAAATTACTGTTGCACCAGAAAAGGGCAAATCAATGGTCGTATTTATGCGTCCATCAGATGTTAGTGGAGCCGCTCAATCCAGTCTGTTTGAAATTAAAAAAGATACCCCTTCATTGATTGGAATTATTGAGGCACGAGAGAAGATATCTTACCAATTAGAGCCAGGTGAGCATCTTTTCATGGTTGTTGGTAAAAATACGGATTTTATGTCAGCAGAATTACAGGCAAATAAGACCTATTATGCGCACATCATGCCAAAAATGGGGAGATGGGTTGGGCGATTCTCTCTTTATCCAATACCTCTTAATCAACTCTATTCTGCCCGATTGAATGAGCGTCTGGAAAGTTGTAAATGGGTAGAAAAAACGGCTGCCGCCAATGATTGGGTGAATAGCAATATGGCTGACCTTCAATCGAAGTATAAAAAACACTATGCCGAATGGATGAAAAAAGATTCGTCAGCAAAACCCAAGCTGCTGCTGCAAGATGGAAAATGATGATGCAGATATGATTTTGGAGTGCATTAATCTATAAGCGCCAAACTAGCAGATCAATGCTGTTCATCTACGATGAAATAAATATGAACCCTATATGTTTTGTGCACATAATGATGTGGATATAATGGGCGTACTTTTTTCCACCACCTGCCGGTAACTCTCTCGCGATGTCTCAAACCCCCTGTATTGGTTTTATTAGCCTTGGTTGCCCTAAGGCATTGGTCGATTCTGAACGTATTCTTACTCAGCTGCGTGCTGAAGGTTATGAGATTTCGGCATCTTATGATGGCGCAGACCTGGTTATTGTAAACACCTGTGGCTTTATTGATGCAGCGATTGAAGAGTCACTCGAAGCTATTGGTGAGGCTATTGAGGAGCATGGGCGGGTCATTGTCACCGGCTGTCTTGGTGTTAATGAAGATGAGGTGCGTAAAGCACATCCTGCGGTGTTGGCAGTCACCGGGCCACATGCCTATGAAGAGGTGATGACTGCGGTGCATGAACATGTGCCAGCGCCTCACCAGCCATTTGCCAATCTTGTTCCTACACACGGTATCAAACTTACTCCCCGGCACTATGCCTATCTGAAGATCTCAGAAGGGTGCAGCCATCGCTGCCGTTTCTGCATTATCCCTGATCTTCGTGGTGATCTTGTGAGCCGCCCTATTGGTGAGGTGATGCAGGAGGCAGAGAGCCTGGCCAATTCAGGTGTCAGAGAGCTGCTGGTTGTAGCGCAGGATACCGCTGCTTATGGGGTGGATCTCAATTATCGTCCAGATTTTTGGAATGGCCGCCCACTGGCTACCCGCATCCACTCTTTGGCTGATGCATTGGGTGATCTGCCGGTTTGGATAAGGTTGCACTACGTCTATCCTTATCCCCATGTGGACGATCTGATTCCACTGATGGCAGAGGAGAAGATTCTGCCGTATCTCGATATTCCACTACAGCATGCTAACCGGCGTGTGCTGCAGGCCATGCGCCGTCCGGCAGCAGCAGAGAAGATACTGGAACGTATCAGTGGCTGGCGTGAAATCTGTCCGGATATCACCTTGCGCAGCACCTTTATTGCGGGCTTTCCGGGTGAGACAGAGGCTGAATTTGAAGAGATGCTGGACTTTTTACGTGAAGCCCGGCTTGATCGTGTGGGCTGCTTTGCCTATTCGGCGGTAGCTGGAGCGGCAGCCAATGAGTTGCCGGATCAGATCCCTGAAGAGGTCAAGGAGCACCGGCTGGAGCGCTTCATGGCTTTGCAGGCTGAGATTAGTGCTGAAAAGCTGGCGGCCAAAGTGGGGCGTCGCATGACGGTGTTGGTGGATGAGGTTGAACCCGATGAAGTGCTTGCGCGTAGTGCGGGTGAAGCACCTGAGATTGATGGCTATGTCATCATCAAAGGAGGATGGGATATGCAGCCGGGGGACTTTATTGAGGTGGATATTACAGGTTCCAGTGAGCATGACCTGTGGGGTGAACCGGTATGTTGACTCCATTTGGAGAGTAACAGATGAGTGAGGATTTTGAATTTCATATGGAGTTGATTCAAGGTCTGTTGCAACCTGCTGTCTGGCCGGGGTCTGTCACTGAGGTCAGGCATATCGAAACGCATATCTCAACGGTGTTGCTGACGGGGGATTATGCCTACAAGATCAAAAAACCTGTTGATCTGGGGTTTTTGGATTTCTCAACATTGGCACGTCGAAAACATTTCTGTGAGGAAGAGATCCGCCTCAATGGCCGCCTTGCACCGCAGATCTATCTGGATGTTGTACCCATCACTGGCACAGCTAGCCAGCCTTGTATTGGTGGGGATGGGGTTGCCATTGAATATGCTGTCAGGATGAAGCAGTTTGAGCCGGATGCCTTGTTATCCAACCATCCGGATCTATTGACTGTTGAACGGATGGATCAGCTGGCACAGATTGTGGCTGCTTTTCATGGATCTATTGCGCTGGCAAATCTCAATGAACCCTTTGGTACAGCTCAGGCCATCTTTGCTCCAATGGAGGAGAATTTTGCACAGATCTGTGAACTGCTGGACTCACCTAATGATCAGCAGCGATTGGATCGGCTGGAGTGCTGGAGTAGAGCGCAGTTGGAATTCTTGCAGCAACTGCTGACTCAGCGTCGCACCAATGGATTTATCCGGGAATGCCATGGGGATATGCATCTGGGCAATATTGCGCTGGTTGATGGTGAGATCCTGATCTTTGATGGTATTGAGTTTGCCCCCGGCCTGCGTTGGATTGATACCATCAGTGATATTGCTTTCCTGATTATGGATTTACAGGAGAAGGGGCGGGCGGATCTGGCACAACGATTTCTAAATAGTTATCTGGCAATTACGGGTGACTATGAAGGGTTAAGTCTTCTGCGTTTTTATCAGCTTTACCGGGCTATGGTGCGTGCCAAGGTTGATGTTATACGCTTGCAACAACCTGATCTGTCTGCCATAGATAAGAAGACCGTACTGACAGATTACCGCGCCTATCTGGCTCAGGCAGAAGGTTATACTCATAATATTGAGCCTGCACTTATTATTACTCATGGCCTCTCTGGCTCTGGCAAAAGTACAGTTGTTATGTCATTGCTTAGTGCTCTACCTGTGATTCAGATACGCTCTGATGTTGAGCGAAAACGTTTGGCTGGATTAACGGCAGATGCCACGAGTGGCTCACCTCTTCATCAGGGGATCTACCATCTGCAAGTGACTGAGGATACCTACAGGCATCTAATGAAGCTGGCTACTGTGATAATAAAAGCCGGCTTTGTGGCAATTGTTGATGCCACCTTTCTTAAACGCTGTTATCGCCAATCATTCCATGAGTGTGCCCATCAATTAGGTGTGCCTTTTCTGATACTTGATTTTCAGGTACCAGAGGAGATTCTGCGGGAACGAATTGATCATCGCCTGGCTGAAGGTGGAGACCCATCAGAGGCTAATCAGGATGTGCTGGATGCGCAGCTGATGACGCAAGAACCACTGGCTGTATCTGAAAAGGCCCTGTCTGTCAGGATTACACCAGAAAAAACAGATTGGACTGCTGAGGTTGTGGATTATCTACAGGGTGAGTTTTAGGCGGATGACTCCCGGTGTTTGAATAACACCGGGAGTACTTTGGCAGGTTTACTTTCCGGTCAACTTTTTTTCAGCTTCACGGTATTTATCAGCAGTCATTGTGATGATGTCTGCTGGGAGATCAGGCCCTGGGGCCTTTTTATCCCAGTCCAGGGTTTCCAGATAATCCCGTACAAATTGTTTGTCAAAGCTGGGAGGACTGGTACCGGCGCTGTACCCTTCGATGGGCCAGAAACGTGATGAGTCCGGGGTTAGTGCCTCGTCGATGATGTAGAGCTGGCTATCATCATCCAGTCCAAATTCAAATTTGGTGTCGGCAATGATAATGCCTTTTTCCTTTGCATAGGCGGCGGCTTCTGAGTAGATCTTAAGGCTGATGTCGCGCACCTTCTCTGCCAGCTCCTTTCCCAGAAGCTCCATGGTTTGCCCAAAGCTAATGTTCTCATCGTGATCACCAATCGCAGCTTTGGTAGAGGGTGTAAAGATGGGTACAGGAAGCATGCTGGCCTGGCGTAGCCCTTCTGGAAGCTGAATACCGCAGACGCATCCCGTCTCCTGGTAATCCTTCCAACCTGAACCAATCAGGTAGCCACGCACGATAGCCTCAATCGGGAGAGGTTTAAGCTTGCGAACCACAATGGCGCGATCACCAAGTGCTGCACGCTGTTGTTCATCAGGAACTACCTGTTCCAATGGCAGATCTGATAAGTGATTTGGAATCAAGTTAGTGGTGCGCTGGAACCAGAAATTAGCTACGCGGGTTAGCACCTCACCCTTGCCAGGAATCGGCTGGGGAAGTACTACATCGAAGGCTGAGAGACGGTCGGTAGTCACAATCAGGAGGTGCTGATCATCAACCTCATAGATATCTCGAACCTTACCTCGGTTGAGTAGTTTTAGGTGTGGGAGATTGGATTCAAAAAGGGCATTAGGTTCGGTCATGACTTTTTCGCAACAAGAAAAAATAAAAATTATACCGTAATCAGGACTGATGTGGATATTTTGAGTTAGTGCTGTGTACCACCACTCCAGTTAATCTCTCTGGCTGTGCGTGGCCCTATGATGCAGCGCTTGAGGCTCTCTGCCATTTGTGAATCTGTAGGAGATGATGGGATGCGCCCTGACATTATCTCTGCCCGGTATTGGGGATAACGCGGATTCCGGGTCGGTTCGGCATAACCTTCTGGAAAGATGGGTTGATTATTGCTGTCATATTTATCTGAGGCCCCAACAGTGTGTAGTAATTCATGCGCAATGACGATGTTGTTTTGCTTGTTCTGTTTTTTATTGGCAAAAGCGTGCACCACGCCAATCAGCCCTTTTTGTATTCCAAGTGAGTGGGCAAGTGGTTGGTTGTCATTTCCCTGATAATAGAGCACGAAGATGCGCACACGATTGAGATTGGGTTTGTCATCTGGCGTATTTTTCCAGACCCAATAACGTAACTTCAGGCTCCATAGCATGGTAGATAGGGCGCTTCTGGTTTCAATTTCAGGTGGTGGAGGAGGTGAATCAATCACCTCTGGGCCAAGAGTGGTTTGGGTGGGTGTCTCTTCCAGGATATTGAATTTCTTGCTTTCACTTAGCATGAAATTGTCGATATCACGGAAGTTATGGCTGCTTAAATTCTGAATGTAGCGAGCTGTTTTTGGGTCACTATCCCCATTTATCGGATAGATGCTGACCTGTAGTGGTTCCAGCCAGGCCGTGGAGGTTAGTAGCTGACTTTTACTGTAAATAGCTACAGCAGCAAAGATTGCCAGTAGCATCAGGATACGAAAGTTGCGAAAACTGAATAGCTTCATGATAAATCAATTTTTCCTGTAATCAGAGTCACTTATACACAGATTGGTTTTAGTGTTATAGCAATGCTTTGGTAGTGTCAAGATGTAAAATGAAAATAGTTAATATTTAATTAAGTTATTGAAATCAATAATAAATACTAATTGTATGAAATTTTTACAATCTAACCTCTAACGTACAGCTGCGAGGGTTTGTGGGTATTATGACTGTTTTATCCACAGACTAATCCACAGTATCTGTGAATAATGTAGAAATCCCTTAATAGTTAGGTTAATGGGATGCCTATTGCATTAAAAACATTATAATAGTTATATAACTAACTGTATTTAAAGTATAAAGATATTTTTTTACAAATTCAGGATGTTGCCCCCTGAAGTTGCTTGTAAATCCGTTATAATGCGCGACCTTTCTTATATCGGATTTACCTTCTTGTGATTAATCAACTTCGTAATGTCGCTATTATTGCGCACGTAGATCATGGCAAAACCACCTTGGTCGACCAATTGTTGCAGCAGTCCGGCACCTTGGGTGACCGCTTTGGCCCAGTAGAGCGGGTGATGGACTCAAATGATTTGGAAAAAGAGCGTGGTATCACCATTCTCTCCAAAAATACTGCCCTCCGCTGGAATGACTACCGCATCAATATTGTGGATACGCCAGGGCATGCTGATTTTGGTGGTGAAGTTGAGCGAGTCCTCTCGATGGTTGATTCGGTTCTGTTGCTGGTGGATGCCGTAGATGGGCCAATGCCACAGACACGTTTTGTTACCCAAAAAGCATTTGAGCATGGCCTGCGTCCTATAGTGGTTGTTAATAAGATTGACCGGGAGAGCGCGCGACCTGATTGGGTGGTTGATCAGACGTTTGATCTGTTCGACCGCTTGGGTGCAACGGATGAACAACTGGATTTTCCCATCATCTATGCCTCCGCAATCAACGGATATGCCGGAGATTCTGCTGATGTGCGTTCAGGGGATATGACGCCGTTGTTTGAAGCGCTTGTTGCAAACTGTCCTGCCCCAAAGGTTGATTTTGAAGGGCCTTTTCAGATGCAGATTTCATCACTAGGCTATAGCAGTTATTTAGGGGCTATCGGCATAGGGCGTGTTACACGTGGCACTGTGCGTGCCAATACGCAAGTCCTTGTTGATAAGGTTGATGGTGATCCGCACAAAGGGAAGATTGGGCAGGTTATGGGCTTCCATGGGCTGGAGCGAGTTGAGGTCGCTAGTGCTTCAGCGGGTGACATTATTGCTGTTACCGGTATTGAAGGGCTGAATGTCTCTGATACGCTTTGTGATCCGGCTTGCCTGGAACCATTGCCGCCACTGACGGTAGATGAGCCGACAGTGACCATGACCTTCCAGGTCAATACATCACCTTTTGCAGGCAAAGAGGGTAAATATCTTACTTCACGCCAGCTCAAGGATCGTTTGGAGCGAGAGCTGATCCACAATGTTGCACTGCGTGTGGAAGAGGGAACTGATCCGGAGAAATTTCGGGTTTCAGGGCGTGGAGAGCTACATCTCTCTATCCTGCTGGAAACGATGCGTCGAGAGGGTTATGAGCTTGCGGTATCCCGTCCAGAGGTTATTTTCCGTGAAGTGGATGGTGAGGTGTGTGAGCCGTATGAGCAGCTGACGGTTGATGTGGAGGAAGCGCATCAGGGTAGCTTGATGGAGGCGCTGGGTACTCGGCGCGGCCAACTACAGGATATGGTGCTGGATGGAACTGGGCGTGTTCGCTTGGACTATATTATTCCATCCCGCGGGCTTATCGGATTTCAAACAGATTTTCTAACCATGACCTCAGGCACCGGGTTGATCTACCATGTTTTTGACCACTATGGCCCAGCTGTTTCAGGTGGTATTGCTGCTCGTGTGAATGGCACGATGATCTCAAAAGAGACAGGCAAAGCACTGGGTTATGCACTGTTTAATCTGCAGGAGCGAGGCAAACTCTTTCTTGAGCATGCTGATGAGATTTATGAAGGGCAGGTGATTGGCATCCACTCTCGTGCCAACGATTTGGTGGTCAATGCGCTGAAGGGCAAGCAGCTGACTAATATTCGTGCGGCTGGCACAGATGAGAATATTATGCTTGTACCACCCATAAAATTTACGCTAGAGCAGGCTCTGGAGTTTATTGAGGATGACGAACTGGTAGAGATTACCCCTTCTGCAATTCGTATCCGTAAGCGCCATCTAAAAGAGCATGAACGGAAGCGGGCTTCCAGAACAGCTGGTAGTTAACTGGAGCTGTTTGCCGAGTAGTGGATAATATAAAGCCCCGGCAGCATTCCATGCTGTCGGGGCTTGGTCGCCGGGCTTGGTTGGCAAAGGGTGCCCGTCCTTGGTTCTGCGCTCCTTAGAGGTGAGCAGTATCCTTTAATAATTCCCTGATTGGCGACCTGAGGGAAGTCTGGCATAGGTAAAAAAGGAAAAGTAGGCCGATTAATCCCCTAGGCGTGTAGGAATTTTCCTACACGATATTTTTCTATATTTATCATTTTCAGAGTGACCTTAGAATAGTTCACCGCTAAACTAAGTCTCTATGGCTGATCTCTATCCAAATATACGACCTTACGCTACGCACTCAGTCAAGGTTGGCGCAGGGCATCGTCTTTATGTCGAAGAGTGTGGTAGTTCAGACGGTATCCCTGTCCTTTTTCTGCATGGTGGGCCAGGGGCAGGTTGTGAGCCTTACCACCGTTGCTTCTTTGATCCATACCGTTATCGCATCATATTATTTGATCAACGTGGATGTGGTCGATCGTTACCTCATGCGGATCTAACCGAAAATACAACAGACCATCTGATAAGTGATATTGAAGCGATCCGGGGGATGCTTAATATTGATCAGTGGTTGCTGTTTGGTGGTTCCTGGGGTTCTACTTTGGCATTGGCTTATGCTGAGCGGTACCCAGAGCGGCTGTTGGGCTTAATTCTAAGGGGTATTTTTCTCTGCCGGGAACGCGAGATTCGCTGGTTTTATCAGGAAGGGGCAAGTCGCATCTTTCCAGATTATTGGGAGGATTTTATCGCCCCAATTCCTGAAGATGAGCGGAATGACCTGATGCAAGCCTACCATAGCCGCTTGACTGGGGATGATGAGCTGGCACGCATGGCAGCGGCTAAGGCCTGGTCGGTCTGGGAGGGGCGAACGGCGACCCTGACCGCCAATAAATCAATCGTAAAACATTTGGGGTCACCACATACTGCATTGAGTATGGCGCGCATTGAATGTCACTATTTCATGAATAATGCCTTTATGCGGCCTAATCAATTGTTGGAAGATGCGGGACGTATTGCTGATATCCCCGGAGTCATTATTCAAGGTCGATACGATGTGATTTGCCCGATGGAATCAGCGTGGGAGCTGCACCAAGCCTGGCCAAAAAGTGAATTGAAGATTGTTCCAGATGCTGGGCATTCAGCCATGGAGCCCGGTATTTTAAGTGCTTTGGTTGATTCATCAGATTGGTTTGCAGACCAATTAGGTTAATATGATTGGGTTATTACAGCGGGTCTCACATGGGCGAGTTGAAGTAAATGACCATATTGTGGGTGAGATTGCCACGGGCCTGTTGGTGCTGGTAGGGATTGAGAAGGGTGACACTGAAGCTAAAGTAGATCGCCTGTTAGAGCGTCTGTTGGGCTATCGCGTCTTCCCTGATGAGGCTGGAAAAATGAACCTTAGTCTCCATGATATTGAGGGTGGCTTGTTGCTAGTGCCTCAATTTACCTTGGCGGCAGATACACAAAAAGGCATGCGGGCAGGTTTTTCCACTGCTGCTGTGCCAGAAGAGGGGCAGCGGTTATTTAATCTGCTAGTCGGTCGAGCCCACGCGAAGCATGCCCAAGTGGCAGAGGGCGTCTTTGGTGCAGATATGCAAGTGAGTCTGACAAATGATGGCCCTGTCACTTTTTGGCTTCAAGCCTGATATTTTTTTTTATTTCTAATAAAATACTGCTTTACTAAATATGCCCTTAGGCCTTCACTGAGTTGAAACTTATGCCGCGCACCTCTGAAATAGAGCGCAACACCTTAGAGACCCAGGTCAGTATCAAACTGAATCTGGATGGAACTGGCGTTTCAAAACTTGAAACAGGAGTTCCTTTTCTTGATCACATGCTGGATCAGGTAGCTCGCCACGGGCTGATTGATTTGGAAATTAAGGCTGTAGGTGACCTGCAAATTGATGCACATCACACTGTTGAAGATATTGGCATTACCTTGGGGCAAGCCTTCACAAAAGCTGTGGGTGATAAGAGCGGGATCTGCCGTTATGGACATGCTTATGTGCCATTGGATGAAGCCCTTTCACGCGTAGTCATTGACCTTTCAGGCCGTCCAGGGCTGGCTTATGAGGTGAGCTTCCCCCGTGTGCAGGTTGGAAAGTTTGAGGTTGATCTTTTCCAGGAATTTTTCCAGGGCTTTGTGAATCACGCCGCTGTTACGTTACATGTGGATGGACTACGTGGTAATAATAGTCACCATATTGCTGAAACGGTGTTCAAAGCCTTTGGTCGCGCATTGCGTATGGCTTTAGAGGCCGATTCACGCATGCAAGGCCAGTTGCCTTCCACCAAAGGCGCTCTTTAAAGAGATCTGTAGTTCAATCATGGCACAAACTATTGCAGTTATAGATTACGGCATGGGCAATCTACGCTCAGTTGCCAAGGCAGTTGAACACGTTGTTGATGCGGGTGACACTGTACTGGTTACAGATGATCCTACTCAGATCCTCTCAGCTGATCGTGTAGTGTTTCCAGGCCAAGGTGCCGCGCGTGACTGTATGGCAGCCATCTCTGATCATCATCTTAACCAGGCGATACTTGATGCAGCAGAAAGCAAACCCTTTTTGGGTATCTGTATGGGTCTACAGGTATTGATGGGGTTTAGTGAAGAGAACGGTGGCACTGAACTTTTGAAGCTGTTGCCTGGGCAGGTGCGCCATTTTGATCGGGAAGCTGAGGATAATGGCCAGCGGCTGAAAATCCCTCACATGGGATGGAATAAGGTGCAGCATGCTGATAATCATCCATTATGGCGAGATATTCAGCAAGGTAGTCGCTTCTATTTTGTACACAGCTATTTTGTAGAGCCGCAGGATCAAAAAATTATTGCCGCAACCACAGATTATGGTGTTGATTTTACCAGTGCTGTGGCAAAAGATAATCTGTTTGCAGTCCAGTTTCATCCAGAGAAAAGTGCTCGGGATGGACTGACTCTGTTACGCAATTTTGTGCAATGGAAAGTGTAATATCTAAACTTGTTGTTCACAATCAACCCTTCATTGAAGAGATGAAAAACTATGCTCCTAATTCCTGCAATTGATCTAAAAGATGGCCAGTGTGTGCGCCTTCGCCAAGGCCGTATGGAAGATGATACGGTATTTTCTGATGATCCAGTTGAGATGGCTGGCCGTTGGGTGAAAGCCGGAGCTCGACGTTTGCACCTGGTCGATTTGAACGGTGCTTTTGCTGGTGAACCAGTGAATGGTGATGTAATTGCAGACATTGCCAAGGCATACCCTGATCTACCCATTCAAGTGGGTGGAGGCATCCGCGATGAGGCAACCATTGAAGCCTATCTGGATGCAGGTGTGAATTATGTCATCATTGGAACGCAAGCAGTTAAAGAGCCTGAGTTTGTAACGCGTGTTTGCAGTATGTTTCCTGGGCAAATTATTGTCGGGTTGGATGCAAAGGATGGGATGGTTGCAATCGACGGGTGGGCTACAGTGACCGATCATTTGGCCATGGATCTTGCTCGCCAGTTTGAGCAAGATGGCGTATCTGCCATTGTATATACCGATATAGGGCGTGATGGCATGCTTAATGGCCCAAATATTGAAGCTACAAAATCGCTGGCTGTAACCGTCAATATTCCGATTATTGCATCAGGCGGTATAACTAATATTGATGATATTCGTGAGCTATGTGAAGCCTCCTCAGTTGGTATTTCTGGTGCTATTACAGGGCGGGCTATATATGAAGGAACACTCGATTTTGCTAAGGCTCAGCGTCTTGCAGATGCAACATGTAAACAGTGATCTATGGCTTTGATATCTGAAATATCTGTTCCGGAATTAAGTCCATGTTAGCGAAGCGCATTATCCCTTGCCTTGATGTTGATAATGGTCGCGTGGTGAAGGGTGTTAAATTTGTCGATATCCGTGATGCAGGCGACCCTGTTGAAGTAGCCAGGCGCTATGATCGTGAGGGTGCTGATGAGATTACCTTTCTTGATATCACAGCCAGTTCAGACAATCGGGAAACCATCGTTCACGTTGTAGAGCAGGTGGCCAGTGAAGTGTTTATTCCTCTTACTGTTGGTGGGGGGATTCGCACGGTTGAAGATGTGCGCCGTATGCTGAATGCGGGCGCTGATAAAGTGGGCATCAATACGGCAGCAGTCTTTAACCCTGAGTTTGTAAAAGAGGCGACAAATCGCTTTGGCTCTCAATGTATTGTGGTGGCAATTGATGCCAAGCGCGTCAGTGGTGACGGTGAGCCTCTGCGCTGGGAGGTTTTTACCCATGGTGGCCGTAAGTCTGCCGGATTGGATGCCATTGAGTGGGCTAAAAAAATGGCTGACTACGGTGCGGGTGAGATTCTGCTAACCAGTATGGATAGAGATGGCACCAAGATAGGTTTTGACCTGGAACTGACTCGGGCAATCAGCCGGGCTGTTTCTATTCCTGTGATTGCTTCTGGTGGTGTTGGTAATTTGGATCATCTTGTTGCAGGTGTAAAAGAGGGTGAAGCGGATGCCGTATTAGCGGCCAGCATCTTCCACTTTGCAGAATACAGTGTGGGCGAGGCCAAGCGGTATATGGCTGAGCGCGGTGTTGAAGTTCGACTATAAGTATGGCCAATAAATGACTGATACACTTGATAAATTAGCTGAAGTGCTGGAGGCCCGAAAAGAGTCTGATCCTGATTCATCCTATGTGGCAGCTCTTTATGCAAAGGGGCAGGATGCTATCCTCAAAAAAATAGGGGAGGAAGCGACCGAAACTGTTATGGCTGCCAAAGATGGCGATGCGGAAAAAATAGTTTATGAAATAGCTGACCTTTGGTTCCATACAATGGTATTGCTCGCTTCACAAGGGTTAAAGCCACAGGATGTGTTGCAAGAGCTTGAACGACGTTTTGGATTATCTGGATTAGAAGAAAAGGCGCAACGCCTGTCCTAAATGTAGATTTAATGTATCATCCAGCAGTTGTATTGAATTGTAACCTGGGTCTTACGATAGTTTCACTGTGATTCCTTCTATTTTAGTGTGTGGAGAATGCAATGGGTTTTAGCGGCATTAGTATCTGGCAATTATTGATTGTTTTGGTTATCGTTTTGTTGGTGTTTGGTACCAAACGCCTTAAGAACATTGGTTCAGATATGGGCAATGCAATTAAAGGCTTTAAAGGCGCAATGAGTGATGCTGGGCAGGATAAAAAAGAAGAAGCTCAGCCAGAGCAGCTGGAAGAGTCTAAAACAGAAACGGCTGATACCGTTACTGAAAATAAGGCAAAAAATAGCGAGCAAGAGAAAGTCTAAGTGCATGCTGCTTGTTTTATCGCAATATAATTTAAGACCCTAATGTTTGATATTGGATTTTGGGAACTGGGCCTGATTTCAGTGATCGCGTTACTGGTAGTTGGGCCAGAGCGATTGCCAAGCCTCGCCCGTACTGTTGGGCTGTGGCTGGGGAAGGCTCGGAGCATGTTGACCAGTATCAAGGATGAGATTGACCGTGAAGTTAAGGTCGATGAAATCAAAAAAGCGGCACAGGAAGCAGTGCAGAATCCCGTTGGACAGACTATTGGAGAAACAGTAGATCCAATGCGAACCATCAAACAAGAGACGGAAAAGGTGATGAATGATGCCAAGTCACAGTTTGAAGGTGGTAATAAAAATGAAAAGAAGGATGCCGTAAAAGCAGCATCTTCCAATGAGGCCTATGACGACGTCTGAAGATCAAGCTGGGAAGGCCACTCTGCAAGAACAACCCTTTGTTAGTCACCTGCTCGAACTTCGCGATCGGTTACTGCGCGTAGTTATCGTAGCATTTGTTATTTTTCTGGTGTTGTTTCCATTTGCCAATGACCTTTATACGGCTCTAGCAACCCCACTGATAAAACACCTGCCCGAAGGAACGGGAATGATTGCCACGCGCGTCATTGCACCGTTTCTAACACCACTGAAGATGACCTTTGTATTCGCCATCTTTCTGGCGATTCCTTACATTTTGCATCAGCTATGGTCTTTTGTTGCACCGGGTTTATATCGCCATGAAAAACGCCTAGCGGTGCCGTTGTTGGTCTCCAGTGTCTTTCTATTTTACCTGGGTATGTCCTTTGCCTATTTTGTCGTGTTTCCACTGTTGTTTGACATTCTGCCCAGCATGGCACCTGAGCAGATCACTGTCTCTCCGGATATTACCGACTACCTGGATTTTGTCCTCACCCTGTTTTTTGCCTTTGGTGTGGCCTTTGAAGTACCCATTGCCACTATTATTCTGGTTTGGATGGGAATTGCGACACCGCAATCGCTCGCAGAAAAGAGACCTTATATTGTTATTGGTGCCTTCTGCATAGGCATGTTGTTGACCCCACCTGATGTCATTTCACAAACCTTGTTGGCAGTACCTATGTGGATACTGTTTGAGGTAGGGCTCATCTGTTCACGGGCTTTTGCTCGGGATCGGGATGATGAGCCGCCACAACCAGGTGCGCCGCAACAGATGGATGATGACCTGATGTCCGATTTGGGCACACCGAATGCAGCGACAGTTTCTGCTTCAAGTGGTGGGCAGGCATCACCTCAGAAACAGGCCTTTACCCCTCTTACTCCAGATGAACTGTCTGCAGAGCTTGATCGCATTGAGGATACACAGAATGCCAGTGAGCCAGGCAGGCCGCCAGCGCCAAAGCCCCACCATGCTGCAGATATGAAGGCAGCTGAAATGGATATCAATGCGAAGCTGCGACTTGTTGCTGACTACCGTGATGAAGCGGATGAAGAGAGAGCCCGTGCACTGCTATATGAAGTGCTGGCGGACGGTGATGATGACCAGATCCGTGTGGCAAAAGACATCTTGAAGCAGATGGACGGAGATTACTAAAGGCTAATTATTCTGTTCTTCGCATGCAGGTGCCATGTAGAAGCGATAGCGTAATTTCCTCTGGGGATAGTGAGGCGGGAAAATAAGCCCCTGAGATTTTAGCCCCTTTTATGCTGGCTCCTTCAAGCTGGGTCATGCGGAAGTCAATACCACGTAGATCAGCCTGTCGCAGATAGCAGCGGCTCATATCAAGCCCTATGGCATCCAGCCCACGCAGATCCATGCTGCGGAGATCAGTGCCTACAAGATCACATGCCTCGCCTTTTTCTTTTCTGCTATTAAACTCTTCGATATTTTCATCCCGAAGCAATTGGTACAAAGGGTCGGTTTTAATCTCTGGTGCTGGACTCATATTTTTCCCCTTAGATCAAAAGGTTACTTGTTAACTATAGTGTAGTTTAGAGGTTTTTGTGCTGCTGTCTACCTGATTTATGACTCTATGTATTAGTGGGTAGAGATCTGATTTTTTTATTAAAAATAAATATTTGCCCTCAAAAACCGAGTTGCCTGCTGCTGATAGCAAAAAAGTTACTGCGGATTAATCACTTAATATGGCTCGTAGATTGGCCAGATGAGCAGTGCCACGTTCCTGTTTTTCTTCCTGTGATAGCTGGTTGTCACGTCCCTCCCAAATAAGATCTTCTTCAGGCAACTCTTCCAGAAAACGACTGGGTTCACACCGGATTAACTCTCCAAATTGTTTTCGTTTAGCGGCAAATGTAATGGTGAGTGTCCGTTGTGCACGGGTAATGCCAACATAGGCAAGGCGGCGCTCTTCCTCAATATTATCATCTTCAATGCTGTTGCGGTGGGGTAGTAGCTCCTCTTCCATGCCCACCAGAAATACATGTGGAAATTCCAGTCCTTTGGCGGAATGTAGCGTCATAAGGTGAACCTGATTACTCTCCTCTTCATCCTCCTGATTTTCCAGCATATCCATCAGCGTGAGATGATTAACGATTTCTGCCAGGGTTTTTCCTTCATGACTCCCTTTACTGAGGGTATCTAGCCATTTGATCAGGTCAGCAATATTCTCTGTGCGACGCTCAGCTACCCGATCGCTACTGCTGGTTTCATGTAGCCAATCCTCATAGGCTGCTTCACGGATCAGGTCTTGGGTAATACTGGCCGGGCTGTCGTTTTCAGCACGCTGGTGAAAGTGCCCAATCCACTGGCTGAAGTCGGCTAATTTCTCCCGGGCACGTTTTGAGAGTACCTGCTCAAGTCCAAACTCTCCGCAGGCCTGAAGTAAGGTGGTTTGGCGTTCGTGGGCGTAGGCAGATAATTTCTCCAGTGTTGATGGCCCAATCTCCCGGCGTGGAATATTAACGATACGCAGGAATGCAGCATCATCATCCGGGTTTGCCAGTAGCCGTAGATAGGCCATGACATCCTTGATTTCGGTGCGTGAAAAGAAGGAGGTGCCGCCGCTGAGAAAGTAGGGGATGCTATTTTCGCGCAACACCTTTTCAAAAATACGTGCCTGATGATTGCCTCGATAGAGGATGGCGTAATCGCCATGTTCTGTTCTTTTTGTAAAGCGGTGATGCAGTATCTCAGAGACAACCTTTTGCGCCTCATGCTCTTCATTTTTACACTCTACAATTCGGATAGGATCGCCTGGCCCCAGCTCACTCCAGAGCTTCTTTTCAAAGACGTGCGGGTTATTTTTGATCAGCTGATTGGCGCTACGCAGGATGCGGCCTGATGAGCGGTAGTTCTGCTCCAGTTTAACCACTTTCAGACGAGGAAAATCCTCTTTTAACCGTCCCAGGTTCTCCGGTCGTGCACCGCGCCAGGCATAGATGGATTGGTCGTCATCACCAACTGCGGTAAAGGGGGTAACTTTTCCCACTAGCAGCCTGACCAGCTCATATTGGCAGGTGTTGGTATCCTGGTATTCGTCTACCAACATGTGGCGAATACGATGTTGCCAGCGTTCCAGGGCTTCGGGGTGTTGGCGAAGGAGTTGCACAGGCAGCAGAATAAGATCATCAAAATCGACAGCATTATAGGCCAGCATTGCACGTTGGTACTCTGCATAGAGCAGTGCGATCTTTGTCTCTACCTCATCCTGAGCATGAGAGAGGGCTTGTTCAGGTGAGAGTTGATCATTCTTCCAGCTGGATATCTGCCATAGGCTGTTGCGAGCTGTGTCATCCTCGCTGTTGGCAGACTTGCGTAAAAGCTCTTTAAGCAGTGTTTCAGCATCTTGAGCATCGTAGATTGAAAACCCTGGCCTGTACCCCATCAATTTACATTCACGGCGCAGTATATTGAGCCCCAGCGTATGGAAGGTTGAGATGCTGAGACCTCTGGTATCCACCCCTTTGAGCAGGCTGTCGACACGGGACTTCATCTCTCGTGCTGCCTTATTTGTGAAAGTAACGGCAGTGATATTACGGGGTGATACTCCACACTTTTGGATCAGATAGGCGATCTTGCTGGTGATAACGCGTGTTTTGCCGCTGCCAGCTCCAGCAAGTACCAGCAGTGGGCCGCTGATGTACGACATTGCTTCATGCTGATGAGTGTTTAATTTAGACACAGATATCTGTGCCCTGGATTGAATCAGGTGATGAATACATAGGGGAGTATGGATGGTTGTAAGTTTGTACTGGGTTGCATCATGAAATCAGACTTATTATAGCTGGAGTGCAGAGTGGAGCGGGTGTATTTTTTACATAGCGGAACATTTGTTTTTTATATGGAAAGAGGAGCAGGCAATTCTATTCAAACTGTAATAAAATCCGCTTCAGGAAATTTTTGCGATATCTGTCGCTTCCCAACGATCTGGGCGGTTATTGAAATGAAAAAATTAATCAATCTGGGGCTGCTGCTGTGCCTTGTTGCTTCTCCTTTAGCGGCTGAAGAGGGCGCTGTGGGGCCAGCCGTTGCACCTGAGCCTCCTGAGCTGCCGCCACAGGTCGAAAGCGGTGAGGCGTTGGAGCCGGAAGTTACCATTATCAAATCAGAAGAAAAGACAGTGGAAGAGTATCGCGTGGATGGAAAGCTGGTTATGGTGAAGATCACTCCAGTAGCTGGGCCAGCATACTATCTCCTTGATTCGGATGGTGATGGAACCCTGGATACTCAGGAAGATGATCCGAGAAGTGCAAGTGTTCAGCAGTGGGAAATTTTTAGCTGGGACTGATCCTTGCTGGGCTTCTGATGAATCTTTTTTAGATAATTAATAACCGAGCGGAACCCAATGTCCGTCTATACAAGAGTTGAGCGCGAACAGCTCGAAGCCTTCCTGACAAATTATGACCTGGGTGAGCTGGTAGAGCAGCAGGGTATCTCTGATGGGATTGAGAATACCAATTACTTTGTGACTACGACCAAAGGCAGGTATGTCCTGACGCTGTTTGAATCACTGGGCGCGGATGAGCTGCCATTTTTTCTTGATCTGATGGCCTTTCTGGCTGACCACAATGTGCCCAGTGCCTCTCCTTTGGCTGATAGTGGAGGAAGCTACCTTCGGACACTGAATGACCGTCCAGCGGCATTGGTGGAGAGGTTGAGTGGTGCCTGGGTTGCGGCTCCTTCAGTAGCGCAGTGTGCAGCTTTGGGCTCTGTGCTGGGGCGCTCAAACCGTGAAGGACAGGCTTTTAAGGGGCAACGTGCGAACACTCGTGGTCCTCACTGGTGGCGGCAGACCTCAGAACGGGTTTTGGCAAAGCTGCCCGAAGCAGATGCCAAAATGCTGCAAGATGAGCTAGCTTACCAATCCAGTCACCGTTTGGACGAACTGCCCAGAGGCGTTATTCATGCAGACCTGTTTCGGGATAATGCGCTATTTCAAGGCGATGAGCTGACAGGGGTGATAGATTACTATTATGCCTGCACCGATGTGCTGCTCTATGATCTGGCAGTCACCGTAAATGATTGGTGTTCAAATGAGGATGGTACATTGGATGAGGCGCGTACCTCAGCCATGTTGCAGGCCTATAATGCTGAGCGCCCATTGACGGATCAAGAGTGTAAAAGTTGGCCTGTGATGCTGCGTGCTGGCGCACTTCGTTTTTGGTTATCCCGTCTGCAGGACAAGCTGTTCCCCCGGCCAGGTGAGATGACACATATCAAAGACCCAGAAGAGTATGCGCGGGTCTTGCGTGACCGTATCGCATCTGACAATAAAAATACGCTTCCCTGGATTTAATACATCACTCCTTTCATGCGTTCGTTTAATGGCTCTCTCCTGCGCTTTGCTCAGGCTCTTGAATCCATAAGTGAATGGATTGGCCGGGCTGCATCCTGGCTCTCTCTGCTGATGGTATTGGTAACCTTCACGGTTGTAGTGCTGCGTTATGCCTTTGATCTGGGGTGGATCGCCATGCAGGAATCCATCACCTACATGCATGCGGTGCTGTTTCTCACAGGTGCGGCCTATACGCTGCGTTATCAAGGACATGTGCGGGTGGACATCTTCTATCGCCGCTTTTCTAAAAGAACTCAGGCCTGGGTTGACCTGCTGGGTAGCCTGCTGTTGTTGATGCCTGTCTGTCTGTTTATCTTCTTTATTAGTTGGGATTATGTTGCACAGTCCTGGTCACTCTATGAGGGGTCGCGTGAGGCCGGTGGTCTGGATGGGGTTTTCCTGCTTAAAAGTATGATCTTGGTGATGGCTGGGCTTTTGGTGCTACAGGGCATTGCCATCGTATTACGTTGCAAGCTGCTACTGGGTGGTTATATCGATCATCTCTATGACAGCGTGGATGCATCAGAGGAGGTCATCTAATGGCAGAATTTTTGCCATTGCTGATGTTTCTTTGCGTCTGTCTGGTGTTGCTGCTGGGTTATCCGGTGGCTTTTTCACTAGCAGGAACAGCGCTTCTTTTTGCCTGGATTGGTGGCATGACGGGCCACTTTGATTCGGTCTTTTTACAGGCACTGCCCAATCGACTCTACGGCGTCATGACCAATCAGACTCTGATTGCTGTGCCGCTCTTTGTATTCATGGGTGTCATGCTTGAGCGCTCTCGTGTGGCTGAAAATCTATTGGATACCATGGCATCCCTGTTTGGGCCGCTACGGGGTGGGCTGGGCATCTCCGTGACTTTAGTCGGCATGCTGCTAGCGGCAAGTACAGGCATTGTGGGTGCAACCGTGGTCACCATGGGGTTGCTATCTCTGCCGACTATGTTGCGTCGTAATTATGATCCGGCACTTGCAGCTGGCACTATCTGCGCCTCTGGCACCTTGGGCCAGATTATTCCACCATCCATTGTACTGGTCTTGCTGGGTGATGTGCTCTCATCAGCCTATCAGCAAGCTCAACTCGATATGGGCATTTTCTCACCTGATACGGTTTCAGTGGGCGATCTCTTTGTTGGGGCATTGATTCCAGGGCTATTGCTGGTGGTGCTTTATATGCTCTACCAAGTAGGAGTAGCTTTTTTTAAGCCAAGTGCAGCGCCTGCTATCCCAATAGAGGAGCGGGAGCAAAACAGCGCAGAGCTATGGGGTAGGGTAGTTAAGGTACTGCTTCCGCCGCTGCTGTTGATTGTTGCCGTGTTGGGATCAATTCTGGGCGGCTTGGCAACACCGACTGAGGCTGCATCTGTAGGTGCCATGGGCGCAATACTATTGGCTGCTTTGCAGCGCCAACTGAACCTCTCTACCTTGCGTGAGGTAATGCAAAATACCACCCGTGTAACCAGCATGGTGTTTCTGATCTTTATCGGGGCGGCGGTCTTCTCACTGGTCTTTCGGGGTTTTGAGGGTGATGAACTGGTTACTGATCTGCTCTCTGATCTGCCGGGTGGTGTATTCAGCGCTGTACTGATTGTTATGCTGATTATGTTTCTATTGGGTTTTATTCTGGATTTTATTGAGATTACCTTTGTTGTAGTGCCAATCGTTGGTCCTATTTTATTAGCGATGGGGCTTGATCCGGTCTGGTTGGGTGTCATGATTGCTATCAATCTACAGACTTCATTCTTAACACCTCCCTTTGGTTTTGCTCTTTTTTATTTAAGGGGTGTGGCTCCAGCAGAGATTACAACAGGACAGATTTATCGTGGGGTTGCCCCATTTATTATTATTCAGCTCTGTATGCTTGGGCTATTAGCCTGGCAACCTGGGCTTGCAACTTGGCTGCCAAATGTTGTTTATGGTGGGTAGTGCTACTTGTTAACAGTTAGTTAGTTGTAGAAAGAAATGTTGCAATATCGTCTGCATGTACCCAAGCCATGGCCTTTTGCCCATATGCCATAGAGCTGCTTGTAAAAACGGTTGACTCCCCGACAACCTCATTTGTATCTACATCAATAACCTGAATCGTTGATGTAACTTCATCTGCTCCAGCAAGTGTTCCCATTACTTCACGAGAAGATCCTTCTTTAAGATCATATCCAATAATTTGAATATGAACTTTCAGTGAGCCATTTTTTTTGGGATACAACGAAAGCTCCGATAGATATTGCTGGAGATTATTGGATAATGCACCAATGAAACCACTTGATGCCTCCGTTTCTCCTACTCCAATGTTTATGTGGGTATATCCCCCTTTCTCATTGTCTGTTATCCGTTTATGAGGAATAGGTTTGTGAATATCAATATTGGCACCACATGCAGATAGAGTGATGAGTAGAAAAAAGAATATGGCATGTTTCATTGTGGTATTTTTTCCCTAAAAGCGTATAAATTCAGTATCTGAATTCAAACTATAAGCTCAACCAGTTTAAAAGTTGGGTTAGGTTGTTTTCCTTACCTGTTTTGCCAATATAGTAAGAGCAGCATGGGTGATACCCTATATATCGGCAGTAGTGATGCAGTGCTTTAGCAGAGAATAAGAAGGCAATATTTAATGGGTCTACAGAGAGGTAGGGGTTGAAGATTCTAAGTCCTATGCCAAGTGGGAGTGGTGCTTGTGTGCTGCACCAGCAGCTGGAGGCATGCCTGCCTGGATACCGTGTGCGCAGCTACTCTCCCTGGTGGACATTGGCACCTATTAGTCTGCCATGGTTTGCTCGTGGTCGACAGGTAGACCTGATCCATACTGAGCTTAATTATGCCTGCTTTTTAAAGCGTCCCAATGTGCCCCTTGTGGCTACGGCACATGGTTATTCGCTGGATGCTTTTTTGGCGCCTTATTCATCACCACTGCAACGTCTTCATTATCGTACGGATCTGCGCTGGTTTGTACGTAGGTCTTTGGCAGTTGCAGACCGAGTTACAGCCGTTAGCCAGTACCTTGCAGGTAAACTTCAGCAGCATTTGCAACATCCTACTGATATACAGGTGATCTATAACGGTGTCGATGAAACACGCTTCCAACCATTGCTTTCTGCATCTTGTAGAAAGCAACCCTTTCGTATTCTTTTCTGTGGCAAGCTAACAAGAAAAAAAGGGGCGGATATGATTGTCCCCCTGGCAAAAATGCTTGGTTCTGATTTTGAGATACATTATGTGGGCGGGGGAGAGTTAAGTACCAATGATATTGGTGCGGGTAGAGTGGTTGCCCTTGGGAAGGTTCCTTATAACAAGATGCATGAGCTTTACCATTCGGTAGATGCGTTATTTGCGCCATCTGTGCGAGAAGGTTTTGGATTATCTATTGCAGAAGCAATGGCGTGTGGATTGCCAGTGGTTGCCAATAATTGCTCAGCGGTTCCTGAGCTGATTGAGAATGGTGAAGGTGGTTTTTTATGCGAAATTGGCCAGGTTGAGCAATATGCTGAAGCCTTCAAAAAATTAGTGGATGCCCCACAGCTTTGTCGTAGCATGGGGGAGTTTAACCGCGTGCAGGTAGAAGAGAAATTTACATTGTCCCGCATGGTTAACCAGTATCAAGATCTGTTTGAATCAGTGCGATAGGCATTTTTTTGAAAAAACGCATCCTATTTATTACCCGAAATTTTCCTCCGCTTACCGGTGGTATGGAGCGGCTGAATTATCATGCCTTTGAGGCACTGTCTGATCTATATGAGATGATGCTTCTTGGGCCTGAAGGATGTGCTGATTATGCCCAAGGTATGCCAGCAACGGGTATTTCGACAAATTCATCTTTGCAATATATTACGCGCTCTTGCTTTGAGGCCTACAGATTATCCCGCCAATGGAAGCCAGATTTGATAGTTGCAGGAAGTGGCGTTGCGGCCTTGCCAGCTAGAATTGCTGCCCGGTGGACAGGTGCAGCTACTGTGACCCTCGTGCATGGGCTGGATATTATCTATCCTAGCCGCCTCTACCAAATTGGTTTTGTGCCAGCCATTCGTAACTCAGACATAGTGATCGCCAATAGTGCCAATACAGCCAATTTAGCGGTATCTGCTGGTGTGCCACGAAATAGTGTAGAGATCCTGCACCCGGGTGTTTCCCTGCCTGATCAACTTGTAGAGGTGAAGCCCCCCCAGCTTGGTTTTGATTTGGAAGGGAAAAAGATTTTACTCGCTGTAGGTCGGCTTATCCGACGTAAAGGCCTTCCAGAATTTATCCGATATGCACTGCCTAAAGTTGTTCATGAAGACCCTAATGTGCTGTTTTTAGTCATTGGAGCCGCCTCAGAATCATCACCACTAAAAAGGGAGGGAACTGAAGCTGATTTGCAGAATGCCATTGTTGAGGCAGGCGTGCAGGAACACGTAAGGCTTTTAGGTCGTGTTTCTGATGAGGTGCTTGAACAGGTCTTTTCTGTAACTAGCCTACATCTGTTTCCTGTGTTGGATCTGCCAGGAGATGTAGAGGGCTTTGGGATGGTTGCTGTTGAAGCTGCAGCTCATGGCGTGCCCACAATTGCTTTCAATGCTGGAGGTGTGTCAGATGCAGTCAAAGATAAGGCTACTGGTTATCTTGTCGAAGCACAGAATTACCAAGCCTTTGCCCAGGCAGTGCTTCAGGGGTTGAATGCGCTTGGCCAGGAGCTTTCTCCACAGGACTGCATAGATTATGCAGAGCAGTTCTCATGGGATAAGTATGGCCAGCGTTTGCGAGCCATCTGTGAGCAGGCACTTTCTGATCATTCTTAAGCAGATTAGATTCGCACAGCCCCTTCTATTGATGTAATAATATTCCGCCCCCGGCGCAAGCCTTATCTACTAGCTAACAAATACACTTATGTCTGGAAATAGCATCGGAAAACTCTTTACTGTGACATCTTTTGGCGAAAGCCATGGCCCGGCTATTGGCTGCATTGTTGATGGGTGCCCTCCGGGGATGGCGCTTACAGCTGAAGATCTGCAAAAAGATCTGGATCGCCGCCGCCCAGGTACATCCCGTCACACGACTCAAAGAAAAGAGCCTGATCAGGTGCAGATTCTCTCTGGTGTATTTGAGGGCAAGACCACCGGCTGTCCTATTGGACTGATTATCTATAATCAGGATCAACGATCAAAAGATTACTCCAGCGTAATGGATCGTTTCCGCCCTGGCCATGCAGACTATACCTATACACAAAAATATGGCCATCGGGACTATCGTGGCGGTGGTCGTTCATCAGCACGAGAGACTGCAATGCGGGTTGCTGCGGGTGCTGTTGCAAAGAAGTATCTTTCAGAAGTTTATGGCATAGAGATTCGTGGCTATCTGGCTCAGTTGGGGCCGATCAAGATTGAAAAAATGGATTGGGATCAGGTTGAGCAGAACCCTTTTTTCTGCCCTGATCCCGATAAGGTTCCAGAGATGGAGGCCTACATGGATGAACTGCGTAAAGAGGGTAACTCTGTTGGGGCACGTATCAATGTCGTTGCAACGGGCGTGCCGCCAGGGCTGGGTGAGCCTGTTTTTGATCGACTGGATGCAGATATTGCTCAAGCGCTGATGTGTATCAATGCAGCTAAGGCAGTCGAGATTGGTGCCGGTTTTGATTGTGTTGAGCAGAAAGGCACTGAACATAGGGATGAAATTACACCCGATGGTTTTTTAAGTAATCATGCGGGTGGGATATTGGGAGGGATCTCAAGCGGACAGCATATTCTTGCAAGCATGGCTTTAAAGCCAACCTCCAGCTTGCGTATCCCAGGGCGCACTGTCGATGTAAAAGGAAATGAGACAGAGGTTATTACTGAAGGACGACATGATCCTTGTGTTGGTATTCGTGCCACGCCAATTGCAGAAGCCATGTTGGCGATTGTGCTAATAGATCACTTACTACGCCATCGGGCGCAAAATATGGATGTGGAATCTGGGACACCATTCATTCCTTCTGGCTCTAATTAAAAGAGGTATAAAAAGCAGAGGGTGAGATGAGTTTGTCTCCTGTTCTCTGCTTCGTGTAATTCATGCCTTACTGGCGTCTATCCGGCTTTTATCTGGTCTATTTTGCAGCGCTTGGTGCACTGATCCCCTATTGGGGGCTTTATCTTAAGTCCCGTGGTTTTGATCCTATTGCCATTGGTGAGCTGATGGCGCTTTTGATGGCAACCAAGATTATCGCACCTAATATCTGGGGCTGGATTGCAGACCACACGGGTCGGCGTATGGCCATTGTGCGTCTTGCCTCGATGCTGGCATTTTTCATATTTATGGGTGTGTTTTGGGCTGATGGCTTTTGGCCTTTAGCACTAACTATGGTCTGCTTTAGTTTTTTCTGGAATGCCTCTTTGCCTCAATTTGAGGCTGTCACATTAAGTCATCTTGTCGGTCAGGTGCGCTACTACAGCCGCATTCGTCTCTGGGGATCAATTGGCTTTATTCTCAGCGTTGCTGGGTTAGGCATGGTGCTGGATAGCTATGATGCCGCTATTATTCTGCCTGTAGTGTTATCGCTCTATTTTTTAATTTGGCTGGTGAGTTTGGTTGTACCTGAAAAAAAGGCACCACTACATGTTGATGAGCCGATCCCTTTAGGACAACTACTGCGCCAGCCAGCCATTGTGGCTTTTCTTGCAGCTGCTTTTTTTATGCAGATGGGGCATGGGGCTTACTATGCTTTCTACTCCATCTATTTGGCTGAGCATGGCTATACCAGTACGGTCATCGGACAACTATGGGCCTTGGGTGTGGTGGCTGAGGTGCTGATATTTATGGTGATGCATCTATTGTTGAACTATTTCAATGTTCGACAAGTACTATTGGCTAGCCTATTGTTAGCCACATTGCGCTGGGCTCTGATTGGCAATTTTCCTGATAGCCTTTGGGTACTGTTGTTTGCACAGATTTTACATGCGGCAACCTTTGGAACTTTTCATGCAGCGGCCATGCATTTTGTGCATCACTATTTTCGGGGGCGACACCAAGGCAGAGGGCAGGCGCTTTATAGTAGCCTAAGCTTTGGTGCTGGTGGCGCAGTGGGGAGTCTCTACAGTGGTTATCTCTGGTCGGGTGCCGGGCCTGCTATCACATACGGTGTTTCGGCAGTTGTATCATTTTTGGCTTTTGGCCTTGTCTGGAAGTGGGTGGATAATCCCAATATCTGTGAGGAGATGTAGGTATGACATATAGCCTTAATAAGATTTGTAAATGTATTGAAGGCAGGTTCGAGGGTGATGGGTCAGTATTGATTCAAGGTGTAAATACACTTGATGGTGCAGGCCCTGATGAAGTGACCTTTGCAGAGAGCAATCGATACCTTGATAAAGTCTCCCAGGGGAGGGCAGCTGCAATTGTTGTGGCAGAAGATTTCCCTGATGTGCCTGGGCGCAATCTGATGCGAGTAGCCAATCCACGTTTTGCGTTTATGCAGATCATGGAGATGTTTGTTGTTCCGTTAGAGATGTCAGGCGTTCATCCAGATGCCAGCATTGATAAAGGGGCCAATTTAGATGAAACAGTTTCAGTAAGGGCATGCGCTGTTGTTGCAGATCAAGCCAGCATAGGTGCGCGAACTATTATTGAATCAGGTGCTTATATCGGAGCAGATGTCACTATTGGAGAGGATTGCTATATTGGAGCTAATGCCGTACTGATGAAAGGAACCAAGCTAGGGAATAGGGTCATTATCCATGCTGGTACAGCTATTGGTGGTGAAGGTTTTGGTTATGTTTGGCTAAATGATCACCACCACAAAGTACCTCAGCTGGGTTCAGTGCAGATTGATGATGATGTGGAAGTTGGCTGCAATAGCTGTGTCGATCGTGCAACGATGGGTGTGACCCGTATCCGGCGTGGTACCAAAATTGATAATCAGGTGCATATTGCACACAATAATGATATTGGTGAAGATGTCATCATAGCCGGCCAGTTTGGTTCTTCAGGCAGTGTTACGATTGGGAATCAGGCGGTTTTTGGAGGAAAATCCTGTATTGCTGATCACTTGAGTGTAGGCGAAAAGGCTCAAGTCGGGGGAGCAAGTGTCATCATAAATGACATTGAACCTGGGGCTGTAGTATTTGGAATGCCTGCCCAGCCTAAACGCCAAACATTCCAAGAGATGGCCTACATAAAACGTTTACCAGAATTGGTTAAAACAGTAAAAGCACAAGAGAAAGAGCTGAAGCGATTGCAGAGGCTGGTGACTGAACTAGTGAGTAAATTGCCGCAAGATTAACGGCATATATGTAATGATATTAGTGGATAAAACAGCATGAAAAAAATCAAAGTCCTTTTTGTTTGTATGGGGAACATCTGTAGATCCCCAACTGCGCATGGTGTATTTGAGGCTTTGGTTGAGCGTGAAGGGCTGAGTAATTGTATAGAGGTGGATTCAGCTGGAACACATTCCTACCACGTAGATAAATCTCCTGATCCACGCTCGCGGAAGACAGCATTAAACCGGGGGTTGGATATTAGTCACCAACGAGCGCGTCAGGCAGAAAGTAATGATTTTATACAGTATGACTATGTTTTAGCGATGGATCAGGATAACTTCCATGCACTTTGTGCCATCTGCCCAGAAGGTATGGAGGACAAGCTACAGTTACTAATGGACTATGCGCCTGATTTAAGAATGCGTGAAGTACCTGATCCCTACTGTGGTGGCTCCAAGGGATTTGAAAAGGTTTTTGATATGGTTGAGGCTGCTGCTGAAGGCTTGTTAGAAGACATTCGTGAGCACCACCTTAATCGCTAGCGCCCCTGTTTATTTGGTAAGCTAAAAGCAATCCCCTTCACTATTGAAGGGGAACTTTATTTTGGCTTCTATTTACTCGTCACTGGTTGGCGGTGTTGGAGCTGCACTCTGAGCCGGTTTCTCTATTGGTGCAGAAACGGCCTCGACGGGCTTCGCTGCTGCAGGCTTTGTCTCCACTTGTTTAATAGGTTTAGGCTCTGCTTTAGGCTTTGGCGCTGCTTTTGGCGCTG
>Ga0316190_10000172_pt1 | contig 42263 bp, 31 predicted proteins | sample Eddworburrow2_MG_FD_204929 | JGI IMG/M metagenome (GOLD analysis project Ga0316190, IMG submission 204929) | Coastal sediment microbial communities from Maine, United States - Eddy worm burrow 2 | ecosystem: Environmental > Aquatic > Marine > Coastal > Sediment | place: USA: Maine | collected...
GTCAGGGCATATCGGGTAGTAGCCTGCAACGTGAACTCTCTTCCCTGCGCACCTTTTTTCGCTATCTCCAACGCGAGAAGCAAGCGGATAATAATCCGGCTCAAGGTGTGCGTCCGCCAAAGTCACAACGGAAATTGCCATCAGTGTTGGATGCTGATCAGCTAGGGCATCTTTTAGACCAGCCCAGCGAGGAGCCATTGGTTATGAGGGATCTGGCCATGATGGAGCTTTTTTACTCATCAGGCCTGCGGTTGAGTGAGCTGGTCTCACTGAATCTGGTTGATATAGATCTGTCTGATGCTACTGCTGAGGTTACGGGTAAGGGGGCTAAAACCCGACGTGTTCCTATTGGTGAAAAGGCACAGCAAAGCCTGGAGCAATGGCTCATTGTGCGTTCTGGAATGGTCTCTTCTGATGAGCCGGCACTCTTTATAAGCCAGCGAGGCAAACGTATCTCCCCCCGTACAGTACAGCAGCGCGTGCATAAATTAACGGCAGAGAGAGGTGTGCCAACAGATGTTCATCCTCATATGTTGCGTCACACCTTTGCCAGCCATCTGCTTGAATCTTCAGGGAATTTGCGGGCTGTGCAAGAGTTACTGGGGCATGCGGATATCAGCACAACCCAGATTTATACCCACCTCGATTTTCAACATCTTGCCAAGGTCTATGATAAAGCCCACCCAAGGGCGCGGCGTAAAAAATGACTAAAATCAACAATAGCGTATAATGTACACTATTATTGTAAGGTAATTACAAGCTCCGTATAAAATCTGATGACTACGCAAAAACCAACCATTAAACACATTACGCTGAAAAACCTGATGGCTTTTCTGATGTTGCTTTCCCTGGCAACGCTGGTGATTCTTACAGTGAATTTCAGAAGCATTTCAGTGATGATTATTGAAGATAAGGCGCTTGCCATTTCTGAAGTGGTAAAGGCTGGTCTCACCTCGCATATGAGGGCAGAGATCATGGGTAAAAGGGATTATTTCCTTGCTGAGATCAATGCGCTGACGTTGGTCAATAATGTTGCCATTGTCAGATCAAAGGAGGTCATGGAGCAGTTTGGCCCTGGCCTTTGGCTGGAAAAAGAGCATGACCATGTAACTGAGCAGGCGTTTAAGACAGGCCAGCCGGTTTTTATTCTGAATGATATTGAGCTAGAGCCTTACTTAAGGGCTATCGTGCCATTCATCGCTTCTACTGATGCCCCGTTGAACTGCCTGAAATGTCATGAGGTGAAAGAGGGCACCGTGCTGGGCGCAGTGGATTTGCAGCTTGATCTTACAGAATACAGAAATGTGACGGCCAAGCTGCTGGCTGCGATTGGCTTCGTTACTTTTTCTTTTATTTCCTTGATTGTTATTAATAATTTCAGAACGATCCAGCGTTATGTGCAAGATCCATTAAATATTCTGATCAAGAAAGGTGAGGATGCCTACCACACTCATATTCCCATTGATGCTGATGAGTTTGAGTGCCTTGAATTTGAGCATGTAGCCAAAGAGATCAATCTATTTACTGAAGAGGTCATACATCGCCAAGACGTTATTGAAAAGAAGAATATCGAGTTGGAGGAGCTCTCCAACGAAATAGAAGACACCCTTCAGGAAACCATCTTTACCATGGGTGTTATTGAAGAGCAGCGATCCAAGGATACGAATAACCATACATTGCGTGTCACCAAGTACAGCCAATTATTGGGTGATTTGTACGGCCTGTCAGAAAGAGAGATAGAGGTTTTGGCTATAGCTGCCCCTCTGCATGATATTGGCAAACTGGGCATACCAGACTCAATCCTGCTTAAACCGGGTAAATTGACTGAAAAAGAGTATGAGGTGATGAAAAATCACTGCTCGATTGGCTATAAAATGCTTAGCCATTCGAAGCGGGATGTCCTTCAGGCAGCAGCCATTATCGCCCACCAACATCATGAAAGGTGGGATGGCACAGGCTATCCACAAGGCCTTGCAGGCAATGAAATCCATGTGTTTGGGCGCATTGTAACGGTGGTGGATGTCTTTGATGCCTTGGCAACTGAGCGTGTCTATAAAAAAGAGTGGGTATTATCTGAAATACTTGCCTATATTGAAGAGGAGCGGGGCAAACAATTTGATCCCAAATTGATTGATATCATGATAGAGAATATTGATGAGTTTCTTGAAATCAAAATGCGTTACCGATAACGATAATAAAATGGACTGAGTTTGTATGGAAACATTAACTTTGTCTGAACTGTTTGTAATGCTGGTGGAACCCTCGGGTATCCAGAGCCGCATCATTTGTGAGCGCTTGGAAGAGGCCGGAGCAGTAAACCCATCATGGAAGGAAGATGGTGAAAGTGCGCTTGCAGCCATGCCGGAAGAGCAACCAGATTTGGTAATCAGTGCCATGTACCTGCCAGATATGACAGGTACTGATCTGGTTAGGGCAATGCGGAATACGCCGGAACTGGCTGATATCCCCTTTATGCTTGTTTCCAGTGAAACTGATGAGCACTACCTTGACCCTATTCGGCAAGCTGGGGCTATTGCTCTTCTGCCAAAACCCTTCGAGCCTGATGATCTAAAGCGTGCCCTCTATGCCACGCTGGACTATATAACCCCCAACACTGAGCTACTGACTGACCTTGATCCAGCCACGATTAAGACGCTTGTGGTGGATGATAGCCTGACGGCCCGTAACCATATCTCCAGGGTTCTGAGCAATATTGGCATTGAGAATATTACTCAAGTGGAAAATGGCAAAGAGGCCATTCAACTATTGCAGAGCGATTATTTTGATCTATTGGTCACAGACTACAACATGCCGGAAGTTGATGGTCAGGAGCTGGTTCGGTATGTGCGAAATGAAAGTACGCAAGGCTCTATCCCCATCATCATGGTAACTAGCGAAACAGATGAAAGTCGACTCACTGCAGTGCGGCAATCAGGGGTGTCTGCTATTTGTGATAAGCCTTTTGAAACCAGTTCAGTATTATCCCTTCTACAACAAATTTTGAGGGATGTTTAATAGAGGCACCCTTAAATAGTACGGCTAGGAAAATGCCTTTTTGTTCTGGAGGGTTACTGTATGCCCGACATGTAACGGAAAAAATAGATGTTTTTTTCTATGTTGGCTGGATGGAGTGCTATACCTAATCGGTACTTTCCCTGATTGGCTGCATCTGCCTTAGTGGGTTTGGAGCACTTATGCCAAGCAACGGTGCCAACAACGGCCAGCACTAAATTGGCCTCTTCATACATGAGTTGGATGCGCGCTCCTTTCTCTATTAATTGTCTTGATTCTAAACCTACCCCAAATGGTGATATGTCCTGCAGCATCAAAACACCATATGTTTCAGATTGCCCTTCAATGGAGAGGCTTAGTTTTCCTTGGCGGCCTTGTAGTGGTGCATATCGCTCAGATTGACGTAGCTCGGCTGGTGCAATGGCAATATTCTCTTTCATTTATATGGAGCCCTTTTGGAAAAGCATTGAAGCAAGCCCAAAACCAAGAGGCTGCCCCTATAATGAACTGCTTATTAAATTCTCATCTATATATAAGCCTAGGTGAGAAAAGGCGTAAATCCCAGGCAGATTGCACCTGTAATTCCCATAATTGGGTTTAAAATTACTCACCCAGTTTCGTTCCTTCCATATTAATCGGGTACAATCAGCGGTTTCCAAATTTTAAAGGGCCATAATGTGGAGCCATTGAAGGGCACAACAATTCTTTCAGTTCGTCGAAATGGGCGGGTAGTGATAGGGGGCGATGGTCAGGTCTCTATGGGTAATACCGTCATGAAAGGCAATGCGCGCAAGGTTAGGCTGCTCTACAAAGAACGTGTATTAGCGGGCTTTGCGGGTGCCACTGCTGATGCCTTTACCCTGTTTGAGCGATTCGAAGGCAAGCTGGAAAAACACCATGGACACCTAACCCGCTCTGCGGTGGAGCTGGCAAAGGATTGGCGCACAGACCGCTCGCTACGTCGCCTTGAGGCACTGCTTTGTGTGGCGGATACCAAGGCATCACTGATTATCTCTGGAACTGGAGATGTAATTGAGCCGGAAGATAGCCTGATGGCCATCGGCTCTGGTGGCTCCTTTGCCCAATCAGCAGCTCGCGCCTTGCTGGATAATACCGATCTGAGCGCCCGCGAGATTGTGGAAAAAAGCCTCGGTATTGCTGCTGACATCTGTGTTTACACCAACCACAACCTAGTTCTTGAAGAACTGGAAGCTGAATAGAGCCGGAATGTATGTCTGAAATTACCCCACAAGAGATTGTCCAGGAGTTGGATAAACACATCATCGGCCAGGCAGCTGCCAAACGAGCTGTAGCCATTGCATTGCGCAATCGTTGGCGTCGTGCTCAGGTTTCAGGTGAGTTACGAAATGAGATTACGCCCAAGAATATTCTCATGATTGGCCCAACTGGTGTTGGTAAAACAGAGATAGCCCGTCGTCTGGCAAAGCTGGCCAATGCGCCATTTCTAAAGGTTGAAGCCACCAAGTTCACCGAGGTGGGCTATGTGGGTCGGGATGTTGAGTCCATCATTCGTGATCTTTCTGATTCTGCAGTAAAGATGGTGCGAGAAGCAGAGATTGAAAAGGTCAGGGAACCCGCCAAGCAAGCGGCTGAAGAGCGAGTATTGGAGGCATTGCTGCCATCGCCAACCCCCTCCAGTTTTGAATCTGATAGCCAACCGGTATCTACAACCAGCTCCAATACGCGTGAGAAGTTTCGTGCAAAGCTGCGTGCCGGAGATCTGGATGACAAAGAGATTGAGATTGAAGTCAGCAGCGCACCGTTGGGGGTTGAAATTATGGCTCCTCCCGGCATGGAGGAGATGACCAATCAACTGCAGGGGATGTTTCAGAATATGGGTTCTAACAAAACCCGTCAGCGCAAACTACGCATCAAAGATGCGCTCAAGCTGCTGGAAGATGAAGAGGCAGCCAAACGTATCAATGATGAAGACCTCAAGCTGCGCGCAGTAGAGATGGTTGAGCAGAACGGTATCGTCTTCCTGGATGAGCTGGATAAGGTTGCCAGTCGTTCAGAATATGGTGGCCCGGATGTCTCCCGAGAGGGTGTGCAGCGTGATTTGCTGCCGCTGGTTGAAGGGTGCACCGTCTCCACCAAGCAGGGGATGATCAAGACAGATCACATCCTCTTTATCGCCTCTGGAGCCTTTCATCTGTCCAAACCGTCAGACCTGATCCCAGAACTTCAGGGGCGGCTGCCGATTCGGGTTGAGTTGGATGCACTGACCACTGAAGATTTTACCCGTATTCTTACAGAGCCAGATGCATCGCTCACTGACCAATACAAAGCATTGATGGAAACAGAAGGGGTCACGCTGGCATTTACCGAAGAGGGTGTTACCAGTCTTGCCGAGATTGCCTGGCAGGTGAATGAGCGCACCGAAAATATTGGTGCCCGCCGGTTGCATACTGTACTGGAACGACTGTTAGAGACAGTCTCTTACGAAGCCTCTGAGCTAAAAGGCCAAACCATTGTGGTTGATACGGATTATGTCGATGCACACCTCGCTGAGCTGGCCTCAGATGAAGATTTAAGCCGTTACATCTTATAAATTCAGGTATTTATTATGTCCCAATACACACCCACAGAAATCAAGCTGAATCGTGACAACCGCATGTTGACGGTCTCTTTCAAAGATGGCTCAAGTTACGATCTTTCCTGCGAATACCTGCGGGTGTTTTCACCCTCTGCCGAGGTTCAGGGGCACAGTGCTGAAGAGGCCACGCTGCAAATTGGCAAAGAGCATGTGAATATCACCAAGATTGAGCCTGTTGGCAACTATGCGGTACTGCTGCATTTTGATGATGGCCACAACACCGGCTACTACGCATGGGAAACCCTGCATGAGCTGGGCGTCAATCAGGAGCAAAATTGGGCTAAGTACCTGGCCGATTTGAAAGCGGCGGGCATCAACCGCCTGCCCCATTAAGTTTCAGGGCTATTAATTAATAGATTTAACACTGGTTCCCCAAACGAGAAAATGTCATGACGGAAAACAACAGCACCCATTTTGGATTTGAAACAGTCAATGCCACAGAGAAGGCCGGCCGGGTACGCCAGGTATTTGATTCGGTTGCCTCCCGTTATGACATCATGAATGATCTTATGTCATTCGGCGTTCACCGCCTCTGGAAGCGCTACGCCATCGAGCTGGCGGGTGTACGTAAAGGACAAAAGGTGCTGGATCTGGCAGCAGGTACGGGTGATCTTTCAGCGCGCTTTGCTGGCTTAGTTGGGCCAAAGGGTGAAGTTGTATTCTCTGACATTAATGCTGCCATGCTGGAACAAGGCCGCCAGCGTATGGCCAATGATGGCCTGGTGGGCAACGTGCGTTATGTGCAGGCAGATGCCCAGTATCTTCCCTTCCCTGATAACCACTTTGATTGTGTCACCATCGCTTTTGGCCTGCGCAACGTCACTGACAAACAGTTGGCGCTGAACTCCATGTACCGCGTGTTGAAGCCAGGTGGTCGGCTGTTGGTATTGGAGTTCTCTAAGGTTGATATGCAGCCACTGAAAACCACCTATGATTTCTACTCCTTCAAGCTGTTGCCAAAGATTGGCAAATTTGTTGCCAATGATGAGGAGAGCTACCGTTACCTGGCTGAATCCATCCGTATGCATCCAGATCAGGAGACCCTCAAAGGGATGATGGACAAGGCTGGTTTTGAACGCTCAGAGTTTTTCAACCTGACCGGCGGCGTGGTTGCTGTTCACCGCGGGTATAAATTCTAATGAGTATCCCTGAGCTTGCGTTTGCAGGGCTGGAAGAGGCTCTGAATCAATATGTTACTTTGGATCCAAAGGCCGCTGCCGCACTGGCAAAGCTGCATGGGCGTGCAATTGCATTGGAGATTGCCGGGCCTGAGATCCGATTGTTTCTTATTCCAGGGCCAGGACGGCTACAGGTACTGCGCCTGTACGAAGGTGAGCCAGAGTGCGTATTGCGCGGATCTCCCATGGCGCTGGCGCGCTTGAGCACGGCTAATGAGAAGGCGGTTGATCAACTCTTTTCCGGCCAGATTTCGATCACTGGAGATACAGAACTTGGGCGACGTTTTGGCGAGATTCTTGGTGCTCTGAATATTGATTGGGAAGAGCATCTGGCTGCACACGTGGGTGACTTTGTGGCCCATGATATTGTGGATGGTGCTCGTTTTATTGCAGAGCGGGGCCGTCGCACGGTGGACAGTGTCGGGCAAAGTATTGCGCAGTACATTCAGACAGAGAGCAAATTGTTGCCAGAGCGCCCTGAGGTTCAGGATTTTGTCGCCAAGATTGATACATTGCGTGATGACTTTGACCGCCTCCAGGCAAGAATAGATCGTCTGCGCAACCAGACGGCACCAAGTAATAACGAGAAATAACTGTGATTCGCCCCGCCCAGGCCTTGCGCCTGCTCTATATCAACAGGGTATTGATACGTCACGGCCTGGATGAAGTTGTACTGGCAACTCACCTGTTCCGCCCCGTACGTTTTTTACTCTACCTCTCCCCTTTCTATTGGTTTCGTCAGAATAAACGTACACCATTTGCAGTGCGTATTCGCCAGACACTGGAAGATCTGGGGCCTATTTTTATCAAGTTCGGACAGATTGTCTCAACCCGGCGCGACTTGCTGGATGAGGATGTTGCTGAAGAGCTGGCGAAACTACAGGACGCTGTCCCCCCCTTCCCTGGTTCGCAGGCCCGCAGCATCATTGAGCAGGCCTTTGGCAAAAAGATCGAAGAGATCTTTGAGTCGTTTGATGAGACGCCACTGGCATCGGCCTCCATAGCGCAGGTGCATGCAGCCAAGCTTAAAAATGGCGATGATGTTGTAGTAAAAGTACTGCGCCCTGGCATTGAAAAAACCATCCGCCGTGACCTCAATATCCTCTACACCATTGCAAAATTGGCCAACCGGTTTTGGGAAGGTGCGCATCGCCTGAAACCGCTGGCGTTGGTTGAAGATTATGACCGCACCATCTCTGATGAGCTGAACCTGACCCGCGAAGCGGCCAACGCCTCCCAGCTGCGCCGTAATTGGGACAATAGCCCCATCCTGTTTGTGCCCCGGATCTATTGGGAGCATACCAAGACCAATGTGATGGTAATTGAGCGTATCTACGGCACTCAGGTGAGTGATGTGGCATCACTAAAAGAGCAAGGCATTAGCCTGGAGCGGCTCGGCGCACTGGGGGTCGAGATCTTCTTCACCCAGGTTTTCCGTGACAATTTTTTCCACGCTGATATGCACCCTGGCAATATTTTTGTCAGCCCAGAGGGGCAATATATCGCGGTGGATTTCGGCATCATGGGTACGCTGACCACAGATGATCAGCGCTACCTTGCTGAAAATCTGCTGGCCTTCTTCAATCGTGACTACCGCAAGGTTGCGCAGTTGCATGTGGACTCTGGTTGGGTGCCAAAAACCACCCGGGTTGATGAGTTTGAGGCCGCCATTCGTACCGTCTGTGAACCTATCTATGACCGCCCGCTGGGTGAGATCTCATTTGCTCATTTTCTGGTCAACCTGTTTCAAACCGCCCGCCGCTTTGATATGGAAGTGCAGCCTCAGCTGGTACTGCTGGAGAAGACCCTGGTCTATGTCGAGGGCGTGGGGCGACAGCTCTATCCAGAGCTGGATCTCTGGGCGACAGCCAAACCTTTCCTTGAAAAGTGGTTGAGTGAACAGATTGGCCCAGCAGCCTTTATTAATCGAGTAAAAGAGACGCTGCCACAGATCTCAGAGAATCTGCCAGAACTGCCTCTGTTAGCACATCGTGTGATCAAGGATGCAGCCGAAGGCAATCTGGAAGTAAAGTGGAAATCAGCCGAGCTGGAACAGTTTAGAAAAGAGGCCAAACAGGCTAGCCGGTGTACGGTTGCGGCTATTTGCGGTGGTTCTATGATAATTACGGCTGCGTTGTTGCTGACTGTTGGCCCAGGCGCTGCCATTGCCGTCTCATCAATCCCAACCATTAGCGCTATTCTTGGTGCTAGCGGGGGAGTCATTCTGGCCAGTGCCTGGCTGAAAAGTGGTTGAGCCGAATAGTCTCTTAATGCAGGGCGGATGAAGCCCGCCCTGCGTTAAGTATACTGTTAGGGTTTAGCCACCAAACTCAACATCTACGCTGGTAAGTTCTCCTTTATTGGGCAGTATGACGCCTGTAGCTAATTCATCTTCTTCCGCTTCACGCACATCGATGATGACCACTTTGATATTAACCGTTAGGCCAGCAAGTGGGTTATTGGCGTCCAGAGTGACAGTCTTATCATCAAAGGCAACAACAGTAATGGGGGTGGAATTGTCCCGGTTATTGCCCCTTAGCTTGAGGCCAATCTCCATATCGCCATCTGGTATTCTGATCTGTTTGCGTGGCACTTGTTTGATAAGGCTTTCATCACGTACCCCATAGGCTTGCTCTGGAGTAAGGGTCAGCTTTAGTTGAGCACCTTTGTAACGGCCCTCCATCGCCTCTTCAACTGCTTCGAAAATCCTGTCTCTTCCAAAGATAAAGGTGTGGTTTTCGATGTTATCCGTGGTATCGATAATCTGATCATCTTTATCTGTTGTGGTGTACTCAATGGTGACAATACGATCTTTTGCTACTTGCATGATTTGGCCCCGGAAAAAAATATGCTGCACATTCTACGTCTGTTTTGTTTAGTATCCAACTTAGGAGCTTGAAACATCCGGGCTAAATTCTAAACTTCTCAGAATTTGAGCCGTTGTGTTCTGCATGAGGAAGTTAATTCATATTTTTGCTGGGTTGCTGCTTAAAAAGAATATGCACCAACCTCTCTGCTGGAGAAAAGAGACCTGAATGAAGGGTTGGCTTCATAAACAGCTGGAACAGATTCGGTTAACGCTGTCCCACCCCGATGCCCTGTTAATGCTGGTTATGATTGGTTTGCTGGCGGGGGTTTTGTCGGGTGGCGTTATTGTGCTCTTTCGTTTGGCGGTTGAGGGAACATTGGCGGGAGTGTTGCCAGGAGGGCACGATGAAAATTTTGAAGGGTTGCCAGGCTGGTTGAGGCTGTTCCTGCCTATTCTGGGAGGCTTGGCAATTGGGTTGCTGTTTCACAAGGCGGCCAACGGACAGACCTTGATGGGGGTAGGTCGGGTATTGGAACGGCTGACCTATCACCAGGGCTACATTGGTTTTCGTGAGTTTTTGTTACAGTTTGCAGGTGCTGCAATTGCACTGGTTAGCGGCCAATCTGTAGGCCGTGAGGGGCCGCATGTCTATCTTGGGGCTGCGGCAGGAAGCCTGTTGGGGCAACGACTCTCTCTACCCAATAACAGTATTCGTACCCTGGTGGGTTGTGGTGTGGCTGCGGCGATTGCTGCCTCTTTTAATACCCCATTGGCCGGTGTCATCTTCGCTCTGGAAGTGGTGATGATGGAGTATACGCTGGTCAGCTTTTTGCCGGTGATGCTGGCCGCAGTGAGTGGTAATGCCGTCTCTATCTTCTTTTTAGGTTCAGCACCTGCTTTTGTGGTGCCTGCACTGGAGATGGGGTCACTGCAAGAGATGCCGGCAGTGGTGATGCTGGGATTGATGGCCGGCACTATTGCGGCCTGCTTCATACATCTTAGTCAGGTTTTTTCCAGATATGGCAGAGCCTACCCTTTCTGGTGGCAGACCACGATGGCAGGCCTGGTAGTGGGTGTCTGCGCACTGTTCGCCCCGGAGGTGATGGGTGTGGGCTATGACACAGTAACCAGCGCGCTTCTAGGTGAGTATGCCCTGCCTGCACTGCTGCTTATCCTCTGCTGTAAAGTAATTGCCACATCAGCTTGTGGTGGCTTTGGGGTGCCCGCAGGCATGGTGGGCCCGTCACTCTTTATGGGAGCTATCATTGGGGCTATTGCAGGCAACCTGATGAACTTCTGGTTTCCCGAAGTGAGTTCCAGCACAACTTTCTACGTGCTACTGGGTATGGGCGCCATGATGGGTGCCAGCTTGCAGGCGCCATTGGCGGGTCTGACGGCAATGCTGGAACTGACATACAATCCGGCTGTGGTGATGCCTGGCATGCTGGCCATTGTGGTGGCTAATCTGACAGCCAGTGAATTGTTTGGTAAAGAGTCGATCTTCATTAGCTTACTCCGTTCATCTGGGTTTGATTACCGCACCAGCCCAGTGTTACAGGCGCTACGGCGCATTGGTGTTGCCAGTGCAATGAAAAAGCATTTTGTCCAACACGATCGCACTATCAGCCTGGAAGAAGCGGAAGAACTGCTTTCAGAAGAGCCTGAATGGCTGCTTATTGAAGAGGATGACTACCCCGTAGCATTGATGCATGCTGTTGATTTGGCACGCCACATTCAAAATGCAGAGGCTGAAGAGGGTGGCATAGAGGATATTGATCTGATGGAGATCCCCGCTTGGCGGGCACAGGCTGCTCCCATCCGTCTTCAGGCCAGCCTGCAAGAGGCGTTGGAGCAGCTGGATGAGCAATTAGTTGAATCACTTTATGTAGAATCCAAGAGCCCCACAGGCAGGCAGCAGATATATGGTGTTTTGACTCGGGAGCATGTTGAGTCAGCCTATCACTATTGATCTCTAAAATTGGAGTGACTCAACCTGCCCTGGATGATCAATAAAAGGATTTCGCCGCCCTTGAATCTGCTCAATGATTTGGTTGCGGCGCAGCTCTTCACGGTCAGGCGGATCCTGTCTGTGCCACTGTTTCAATAATACGGCCTGCCGGGAAAAGAGCTTCAACTTATAGGTGGCATGCATGTAAAACATAGCTCGGGCAATGTTGCCACGCACGGCTGGCTGCGGTTCTACATGACGTTTTTGCAGATCAACCTCAAAGTCGCACCGACCAAATCTGCGTGGTTCTCCCTGCACCATGCCATAAGCCTGACTACCTCGTGCTTTATTGATATCGGCTTGCGCTGGATAGAGGTTATGCATGTCGGCTTCTATCTCATTAAATCTGGGGCTAGTGGTGCGGCAATGGCTTCGGCTCCCGCAGTTAAACGTCTTGGTTACCCAGCTCATAGGGAAGATATGCTCGATATTGATCTGGCGGCCTTTGTTGGGGCCAAACAGTTGATTGCAATAGAGTGTGCTGCCGCCATCACCGTACAGCTGTGACCAAAACAGAGGCATATTTTGAAAGTATGCGGTATCTGGTGGTTTGGCTATGGCTGCTGAGAGTATCCCTGTAGAGAACAGAATGCAGCAGATGGAAAAGAACCTCATTGCGAGTGAGGACTAACTATCTGGGTTTACTGCTAGAGGGCTGGTTGTAGCTATCCATATCCAATGATGCGGGGTAAAAGGTAGCAGCAGCCAAAAAAACCAGAATGGCCAATATGCAGATGGTGATAATAATTCTGACAGGAGTTCCCATTACAACCTCTGGAGTGTTAAATTTGGGCGCAATTTTAGTCTAAAAAATATTTGGCTGCCGCACTATTTGGTGCAAGCTGATCATCTCAAACAGGAACGGTAACTGTGACAAATAAACAAGAACAAATTGGAATTGCAGATCTAATGGAGCAGAGCGGGGTTGGATTTGGCACCAGTGGCGCACGAGGGCTTGAGCACGATATGACTGATCGGGTCTGCTATGCCTACACGCTTGGTTTTCTGCAATATCTTGCAGCACAGGGAGATGTTACACCGGGTTCTCCAGTTGCCATTGCTGGGGATTATCGATCCAGCACGCCACGTATCATGCGGGCGGCAGCAATGGCTATTGAGGCTTTGGGTTATGAGCCTGTTAATTGTGGTTTTATCCCAACCCCTGCCCTGACGCTGCACGGTATCAATCATGCTATTCCCAGTCTGATGGTGACAGGCAGTCATATTCCGGATGATCGTAATGGCATCAAGTTCAACAGGCCTGATGGTGAAATACTGAAGAGTGATGAGGCGGCAATCCGTTCTCAGCAGGTTGAGATTCCAGCTGATCTGTTTTCCCACGAAGGGATGCTAAAAACAGTAGTAACCTTGCCACATGAGAACCCTGATGCTTGCCAGGCCTATGTTCGGCGTTATCTGGATTTCTTTCCGGAGGCTGTGCTTCAGGGTTGCAATATTGGTCTCTACGAACACTCATCGGTTGCTCGTCAGATGATGGGGGAGGTGCTTGAGGGGTTGGGGGCAGATGTCACCCGGCTCAATCGCTCTGAAGCATTTATCCCTGTCGATACAGAAGCGGTACGCCCTGAAGATATTGAGTTGGCAGGTGAGTGGGCGTTAACTCACAATTTTGATGCGATAGTTTCAGCTGATGGTGATGGTGACCGTCCCTTGATCAGTGATGAGCAGGGCAACTGGTTGCGTGGTGATGTGGCGGGTGTTTTATGCGCTAAATATTTGAAGGCACAGTGTGTGGTCACGCCAGTCAGTAGCAATAGTGTTGTGGAAAAAGGTGGCTGGTTTGACCGGGTGGATCGTACCCGGATTGGCTCGCCCTATGTCATTGAGGCAATGCAGTCAGCCCTTAGAGAGGGTTTTCAAAATGTTGTGGGATATGAGGCCAATGGGGGCTTTCTCTCTGCAACGGATATTGAACGGGGAGGTAACTGTCTGTCTGCACTTCCAACCCGTGATGCATTGATAGTTCCTTTGGCCGTATTGCTGCTGGCTAAGGAAGCAGATTCCTCAATTTCACAGTTGCTGATGCAGCTACCGCAACGCTTCACACACAGTGATCGGCTGAAAAACTTCCCCACTGAGTTAAGTCGTAATCGGATTGCAGCCCTGAGCAGTGGCGATTTTAATCAGGATAAACAAGCTGTTGAGGCTCTCTTTGGAGGTGATTTTGGCACCGTGAAAAGCTTTGATGTGACGGATGGCCTGCGTATTACTTTTGAAAGTGATGAGGTGGTTCATCTGCGGCCATCAGGCAATGCCCCCGAACTACGGTGTTACACTGAAGCCAGCAGCGCCCAGCGCGCTGCTGAAATGAACCAGATTAGTATGAAGATTCTGGCTGGGTGGGGTGACAAATCGCTCTGAAGGTCTACAGTATTTTATCAAGGGCAGAAATGCCTAATTAGCCTAAACTCCACGAGCGTTTGCTGGGTTTAGGTGCTAACTAAAACCGGGGAACATATGACTATGCTGCCACATTCCGATAATAGGAATTATTTTCGCATGGATGTTGAGTGTCCTGCGCGGTTTCGGATCGAAGGGTCAGATGAAACTGCAGGTGCAATCGTTAAAAATCTTAGTGGTGATGGGCTGTTATTGTGGCTGGATCATGAGGTGGAAAAGGGCACGCGCCTGTCCATCGTGATTGTGCCAGGCAAAAACATTACGCCACCGCTTTCAGCCGTGGTTGAAGTGGTGCGCTGCTACTCATTAGAGACAGAAGAAGAGGGTAACTTTGCTGCCGCTTGTATTATCAGAGATAAGCTGGAAGCAGAAAAGCTGGATAAGGATTTTCCCTAAACAATAAGATTTCTAGTTTTACCCTGGAGATAGGCTTCAATATTGGCCACTAATTCATCCACCAGCCTTTGACGGGATTCACGGCTGGCCCAGGCAATATGGGGGGTGACTATCAGGTTTGGAATATCAGATTCCAACAGCGGGTTGCCTTTCACTGGAGGTTCCTGAATCAGCACATCCACCCCGGCACCGCCAATCTTTCCCAATCGCAGTGCTGAAGCCAGTGCCTCTTCATCGACAATACCGCCGCGAGCGGTGTTGATCAGCAGGGCCTCTTTTTTCATCAGGGCCAACTCTTTTTGCCCAATCAGGTTTTTTGTATTGTCAGCCAATGGGCAATGCAGGCTCAGTACATCAGCCTGCGGTAACAGCTCTTCCAATGGGATGCGATCTGGCTGTGGGACACTCTCCGGGCGCTGAGCGATCAGGATTTTCATACCAAAGGCCTTTGCCACATCAGCCACGGCACGCCCCAGTTCACCGTACCCGATGATCCCCAGATTTTTTCCTGCCAACTCATGGATGGGAAAATTTAGCAGGCAGAATTGGCTGCTCTGCTGCCAGGCACCATTAGCGATGACTTGGCTGTAATCTGTGAGGCGGGTGGTAAGTGCCAGCATTAGGCTAAAGACATGTTGCACAACTGAAGGTGTAGCGTACCCCGCCACATTGGTAACGGTGATGCCCAGATCACGGGCTGCATCTAGATCTACATTGTTAGTACCCGTTGCGGCCACACAGATCAGTCGTAGTTGCTTAGCCTGGTTCAGGCAGTCACGATCCAAAATGACTTTATTGGAGATGACGATGACAGCATCTTGGATACGTTTTGCTGTTTCATCTCTGGTTGTAGCGCTATGAAACTGCCAATGAGGTAGTGCTTGTTTTAGATGTGAGAGATCCAAGTCGGCCTGATCGACTGTTTCAAGATCTAAAAATACCCCGTTTAGTGTATCCATTAATATCCCAGCTTCTATCGTGTTTCGAGAGCGTGGTATTATATCCGATTAATTCCTGCCCAAATCAAAACTCATATCCACAGCTTATGGCCTCACAGCAACGCATCCGCGAAATCCCCTATAACTACACCTCATTTTCTGACCGTGAGATTGTGATTCGTTATCTCGGTGAAGAGATGTGGGGGCTGATTGAAGAACTCCGAGGCTCACGCCGCACGGGCCGCTCTGCCCGTATGCTGTATGAGGTTTTGGGTGACATGTGGGTTGTCTGCCGCAACCCCTATCTGCAAGAGGATCTGGAAGAGGATTCGCAACGCAGAGAAGCTTTGATCGAGGCGCTAAAACACCGGCTGGATCAGTTTGAGGCCCGTACTGATGGCAATGAGCAGGCCATCCGGTTGCTGGAGGCAGCTCGTGCTGCAGTGACCAAGTTTGCTGATGGGCTGAAGAATAATCTACAGCTACGCCAAAAGGTCAGTAAATGCCTGACCAAAGTAACCCGAAAAGACAATATTGATTTTGGCGGCCTGGCCCGCGTTTCTCATGCCACGGATGCCACCGACTGGCGCGTAGAGCACCCCTTTGTGGTGGTGCTGCCGGACACCGAGCGGGAAGTGGCTCCTATTGTCCGCGCCTGTATTGATGCCGGTCTCAATCTCATTCCCCGCGGTGGTGGTACTGGCTATACGGGTAGTGCTGTACCGTTGCATGCGCAGTGTGCCGTTATCAATACCGAAAAGCTGGACCATCTGAGTGAGATTGAATATGTCGAACTGCCTGGTGTAGTAGATAAAGTGCCCACCGTTAATGTGGGTGCAGGTGTGGTCACCCGCCGGGTCTCTGATCTGGCTGAGACTCAGGGACTGGCCTTTGCGGTAGATCCCACTTCACAGGACTCCTGCACCATCGGCGGTAACATCGCCATGAATGCGGGTGGTAAAAAGGCTGTGCTCTGGGGTACTACGCTGGATAATCTTGCCTCCTGGAGCATGGTGATGCCGGATGCCACCTGGTTGAGCGTCGTGCGCCTCAATCACAATCTGGGCAAGATTCATGAGCAGGAGCTGGTCAGCTTCCAGATCAACCGTTATCAAACCGATGGCAAGACCCCTATTGGTGAGCCAGAGTTTCTGGAAATCCCTGGCGCTTCATTCCGCAAAGTAGGACTGGGTAAAGACGTTACTGATAAATTCCTCAGTGGCCTGCCGGGTGTGCAGAAAGAGGGCTGTGATGGCATCGTCACCTCTGCCCGTTTTGTGCTGCACCGTATGCCCACTGAGATGCGCACCGTCTGTCTGGAGTTTTTTGGTGCGGATCTGGCGGGTGCTGTCCCGGCCATTGTTGAGATTATCGATCACCTGGAAGGCCAGGATGATGTTTTGCTTTCCGGCCTTGAACACCTGGATGACCGCTACATCAAGGCGGTAAAGTATTCAAGCAAAGCCTCACGTCGTGAACAACCCAAGATGGTACTGATTGCTGATATTGCCAGTGATGATATCGATGCAGTAGGCGCTGCCGCTTCGGAGATGGTGCGACTAACCAATGCCCGTGATGGCGAAGGCTTTATCGCTGTCAGCCCCGAAGCCAGAAAACGTTTCTGGTCTGATCGTACGCGCACAGCTGCGATCTCTGCCCATACCAACGCCTTCAAGATCAATGAAGATGTGGTGATCCCACTGGATCGGCTGGCTGATTACAGTCGTGGCATTGAGCGTTTTAATATTGAACTCTCGACCCGCAACAAGCTCAAGATTGCCGATGCCGTACTGGCGTATCTGGCACATGATTTGAAAGAGGCTCACCCTGAGGGCAACCGGGTAGAGTCAGATGAAAATAGTGTCATCGTTGAGGCTAAGCGGGTAGCGGCACAAGAGATTGTGCAGCAGGCTCAAGCGCGCTGGAAAAGCATCCTCCAGCACGTGGGTGAAATGGCACAGAGTCAGATTGAACTGTTGACCGAAGCTGAGCAGGGGCGAATCCAAAAGGGTGATACCTTATTGGATATGCTGTTACGACGGGATCTGATCATCTCTTACCGTAAAGAGGTGATGGATGAGCTGCATGAGGTCTTCCCCGGCCGCGACATGTCCCGGGTGCGGGACCGGTTGGATGCCATCCATGCTGAGGCCCGTAATGCTCGCTTGTTTGTTGCTCTTCATATGCATGCGGGTGATGGCAACGTCCACACCAACATCCCTGTTCATTCGCAAAATTACGAAATGATGCATGAGGCTGAGCGTGTGGTTGACCGTGTGATGGAGCTGGCCAGCTCGCTGGGTGGAGTCATCTCAGGTGAGCATGGTATCGGTATCACCAAGGTGCAGTACCTGGAGCCTGAAAAACTCAAGGCCTTTGCTGAATACAAGAAACGTGTCGACCCTGAAGACCACTTCAATCGGGGTAAACTACAAGCCGGTTCTGGCTTGCAGCAGGCCTACACCCCATCCCTCAGTTTGGTGCAGGAAGAGGCGATCATTCTGGAAGAGAGTGAGCTGGGTGCGCTGAATGATGACATCCGCCACTGTCTGCGGTGCGGCAAGTGTAAACCTGTCTGCCAGACCCATGTGCCGAGGGCCAATCTGCTCTACTCTCCACGTAATAAGATTCTGGGTACGGGCCTGATTACTGAGGCCTTCCTCTACGAAGAGCAGACCCGGCGTGGACTTTCATTGCGTCATTTTGATGAAATGAATGATATTGCCGACCATTGCACTACCTGTCATAAGTGTGAAACCAAGTGTCCGGTAAACATCGATTTCGGCGATGTTACCGTGCGTATGCGTAAAATACTGACAGATTCAGGGCATAAGCGTACAAGTTTGGGTGGCAAGGCTGCCCTTGCCTTCCTCAATGCCACCAATCCAACGGCTATCCGTTATATGCGTAAAGGATTGGCAGAATGGGGCTTTAAGAGCGTAAACATAGCCCATGCTGCAGCAAAAACAGCAAGATTGCTCGGCGGCAAAGATCAGATCCCCTCAGCTACTACGGGTAAGCCTAAGGATCATGTTGTTAATCTGGTACGGCGACCACTGCGGGTGGATGTCCCCAAATTTACCGCCCGCGCGCTGTTGGGGCTGGAAGCCAAAGGTGAAGTCCCTATCCTGCGTGATTCCAAAAAGGTCACTGATGATTCTGATGCGGTGTTCTACTTTCCTGGCTGCGGTTCCGAGCGCCTGTTTAGCGACATCTCCATGGCTACACTGGCGATGTTGTATGAGATTGGCGCTGAAACGATACTGCCTCCCGGTTACCTCTGCTGTGGTTATCCACAGATATCAGCCGGCCAGCATGATGTGGGGAATAAGATCTCCACAGAAAACCGCGTACTATTCCATCGCATTGCCAACACCCTCAACTACATGGATATCAAAACCGTGGTGCTCTCCTGTGGCACCTGCATGGATCAGCTACTGACCTACGAGTTTGAGAAGATTTTCCCCGGCTGCCGTCTGTTGGATATCCACGAATACCTCCTTGAAAAAGGCGTCACCCTGGGTGAGGAGAGTGGTCAGAAATTTCTCTTCCATGACCCCTGTCATAGTCCAATGAAACGCAAAGACCCACTGGAAGTGGCAACCAAACTCATGGGTGCCGAGGTGGCGCTCAGCGACCGCTGCTGTGGTGAAGCCGGAACCCTCGGCACCTCACGCCCGGACATCTCCCGCCAGGTGCGCTTCCGTAAATCTGAAGAGCTGAAAAAAGGCATGGAACAACTGGGCGGTGGCGATATGAAATTGCTCACCTCCTGCCCTGCCTGCCAACAGGGCCTCTCTCGCTATGCTGATGAAACAGGAATGGAGGCAGGCTTCCTGGTTGTAGAGCTGGCCAAAGCCTACCTGGGTGAAGAGTGGCAAAAGGCATTTATCGATAAAGCTCGCAAAGGTGGGATTGAGAAGGTGCTGTTATAATATACAGCTAAGCTGTAGCAGATTGTATGCAATATAATAGGATAGATAACGTGATAAGTGTGATTGAACCCAGAAATTGCACTGTTACTGAGACTATCCAGCCAGATGACTGCTGCACAACACACAGAGGTCATTCAGCTGTAGGCTACTTGCTGAACTTAGTTCGACGACAAGTATCTTCAGCATTTAACCAGTAAAAGCCTCTTCCGAATTAAGGTACTCAATCTCCTCAGGTGTACTTGTCCGACCCAAAATCTCATTGCGATACGGAAAGCGATCAAAGCGCCGGATCAACTCCCGGTGGTGTTCGGCAAAGTGTTGATTGTCTTTAAGACCAGCCTCAGTAAACAGTTTTACCGACAGATTCTGATCTGATAGCTTTTCGCTATGCATGAAGGGCATATAGAGGAATGCCTTCTGCTCCTGCTGTAGAATCTGATCAAACCCCTTTTCAACCGCATGACGAGCGACCTCAATCGACTTGGCCTCAGTGCTAAAGCTCACTGGCCGGTTGCGGTACATATTCAGCGGAAACTGATCCAACACGATGATTAATGCCAGGCACCCCTGCGGGCTTGCCTGCCAATGGTCCAGCTCACCGCTTGAGGCAGTCTGCCAGAGTGCTTCATATTTCGTTTTGATCTCGGCATCCAGCTGCGCTGTCGAAGCAAACCACTGCTTGCTGATCTTGGGCGAATACCAATAATCGATGATCTCTTCCGCTGTGAAACCCATTTCCACTTATCCCTCCTCAAATTCTAGCCAACCCTAATAGACAGAGTGCAGCCGCTCCAGCATCTTTTTGCGTAGATTCTTCACATGGCGCAGGCTATCAAGGAGCATGAGGCACTAGGACCCTCATTCGCTTGGACTTGGCAAACCTCCCCATGCCCGTAACACCTTTCCACTAAAGTCTCCCTCGACAGCATCAACATACATATCAGCTGTTTGTGCCGCAGTGACTAAGCCTTGTCGTTCTTGACCGGGCTCTACGATTGGCGCTGGGCTCACCACGTTAATCCTGAGGTTTCGTGGCAGCAATGGTGCGGTATTGCTTACAAATGCGTCTACTGCTGAGTTTAACGGCCCAGTGGCAATGCTGGCCTCATTGGGGTAGTGACTCAGGAAACCACTTGTGAGGGTAAATGAGCCATTATCACGAGCAAATGATTCCCCGAGTCTAACGAGTCTGGCTTGAGCCAGAAATTTTCGCTCAAAGCCAAATTGGAAATCGTCATCAGTAAGATCTGAATATCGTTTAAATTGACTATCTCCACCGGCAACAGAAATGAGCGCATCAAATTTCCCTGCTTGCGCAAGCATCGCACGAACAGACTGCTCATTCGTGTAATCACACAGTATGTCGCCAGAATGCGCGCCAACACGAATAACTTCATGCCCCTTGGACAATGCCTCAGTCACCTTGCTACCAATACGCCCGGAGGCACCAACAACGATTACTTTCATTTCCAACACTCCCTTAAAAATTTAAATCTACAAAGTTATACATAGTCCCGTACATCAATGACTTCACCGCTCATAGAACCTTCCAGTGCTGCTTGATATGCCTTTGCGGTGTCAGTGGCAGACATACCGGAGCTACTGTCCATTCCCATCATTTCCAGCGTCTCTTTTACAAACACTGGGCTGACGGTATTGATCCGCAGTTTGTCACCAAGCGCTAGCGACGCGGCTTTTACAAATGAATTCAGCGCACCGTTAACTGCACTGATAGAGGCAGAACCAGGTATTGGATCATTGGCCAACATGCCGGAAGTCAGCAGGATGACACCACCATCCTTTACAAAAGCCCGCCCAACTCTTTGAAGGTTGATCTGGCCCATCAGTTTGTTGTTCCAGCCAAGCGCAAACTGTTCATTCGTCGATTCGTTCAGGGGAGCGAATGCCGCCATACCAGTGGTGGAAATAACAGCATCGATCTCACCTACCTTCTCGAAAAGGCTCTGAATAGATGCTTTGTTACCAAGATCCACCTGATAATCACCATCCTTGTGACCGACCGGGATAACTTCATGGGTTTCTGCAAGTCGTGCCTGTACTTTTTGTCCGATGGTTCCTGTGGCGCCAATGAGTAAGATTTTCATTTGATTCTCCAGTTTTCTAGCCAGGTTATTAATCATGTATGTGATGATTAAAATACTAGAAGAATCACGTAAAATGATAAATAATCAATATATCATTTCAATTATCAGTTTTTCTGCATAATGGACCTACTCAAATCTATCGAGGTATTCCGTGAAGTCTGTAAGCAAATGAGCTTCAGTCAGGCTGCGGAGCAGTTAAACCTTGTCCCATCTGCTGTAAGCCGCCAGATCAGTGAACTGGAGAAACAGCTTGGCATCCGGCTCTTGCATAGAACCACCCGTTCCATCAGCTTGACTGAAGATGGCCGCCGTTACCTTCAAAAAATGGATGTGATTAGTCAAAGCGTTCACGAACTCAGAAACCTGACAGGTGATGATCATCATATTGAAGATCACATTCGACTAACCACCTCACCTCTACTTGGCTCTTCATTTCTTAACGGCGTTATTGATTCCTACTTGCAGCAATATCCAGATGTCTCAATATCAACAACATTGGTAAACCGGGAAATCAATCTCATCGAAGAGGGTTATGACCTGGCAATACGTGTCGGAGAACTCGATGACTCTAATCTGGTTGCCCGGGTTGTTGGCAAATTTCCATTATCCGTCGTCGCAAGCCCTGGTTATATTGATGCACATGGAGAGCCAAAACAGCCAAAGGAGCTCGTGAAGCATAACTGCTTAATCAATACGCTCACCCAGTCACCACGCCGCTGGGGGTTTCGAGAGGGCAAGCGCAATTTCTCGATCAAGGTGGATGGGCGATATGATGCCAATGAAGACACGATGCTGCAATCTATGGCGTGTTCAGGCCTGGGGATCGCCTATTTACCTGCCATTGTCGTTAACGATAAGGTGACCAAAGGCAAATTGGTGCCTATATTAAAAGAGTTTATCCCCGATCCACTTCCAATATCCGTTGTCTATCCAAGCCGACAATTTCTCAGTACAGCAAAACGAATGTTGATTGATCACCTGATTGCTAATGCAAAATCACCTATTTTCTTTAGCAAGTAATTGATGGCATATTCACAGGACTTTCAGAAGCTCATGTAGTGGTTACAATGAACGACTGCGAATGGCCGCTTCCGCTGGACTCCTGCCATTAAAAATCTAACAGATAGTGTTAGATTCAGTCCAAACCACTTCAGGTAAGTTAATTTAGTTAGAATTTATGAAAATGAGATCAACCGCCGTACTTTGAATCGACGGCCTTTGATCTTTCCTTCAGATAACTGCTTGAGTGCCTTTTTGCGGATGCTGCGATCAATGGCAACGTAGGCGATGTGATCAAAGATGTCGATCTTGCCCACCTTGTTGCCGGGTATGCCACCGTCGCCGGTGAGTGCGCCGAGGATATCACCGGGGCGGACTTTGTCTTTGCGACCACCATCAATACAGAAGGTGACCATCGGTGATTGCAGTTTGAATCCTTCTTCGATATCACTGTTTTTCAGGGTTTCTATCTTGATCGGGCTTTTTAGATACTCTTCCAGTGCGTTGACTCGGTGGGCTTCGGAAGCAATAAAGAGGCTGATAGCGATGCCTTTTTTACCAGCGCGGCCAGTGCGGCCGATACGGTGGATATGCACTTCGGGATCGCGTGAGAGTTCGAAGTTGATTACGGCCCCTAGCTCTTTGATATCCAATCCACGGGCGGCGACATCGGTAGCAACCAGGATGGGGCAGCTCTTGTTGGAGAACATTACCAGTACCTGGTCACGCTCTTTCTGATCCAGATCACCGTGCAGGGCCAGCGCCTCAAAACCGCGCTGTTGCAACTCATCTGCAACCTCCTGGCACTGCTGGCGAGTGTGGCAAAAGACAACGGTTGATTCTGGTTTATGCTGAGTTAGTAGGGTGGTCAATGTGTTGATTCGTTGGCCTTTCTCCACTTCGTAGAAGTGCTGCTTGATGTGTACCTCGCTATGCGTTGCATCTACTGTCACCATTATCGGTTCGTGCTGAAATTGCTGGCTCATCCCTTTGATGGACTCGGGGTAGGTGGCAGAGAAGAGCAGTGTCTGTCGTTTGCTGGGAGTATGGTCAATAACGGTAGAGATATCATCATAGAAGCCCATATCGAGCATTCGGTCTGCTTCGTCCAGTACTAGTGTTTCGATGTTGCGCAGGTCAAGGGTGCCTTTCTGTAGATGCTTCAAGATTCGCCCTGGTGTGCCAACGGCAATATGAGCGCCATGCTCCAGTGATCCCACCTGTGGCCCAAAGGGTTTGCCACCACAGAGGCTGACCAGTTTGATGTTGGGCATGCAGCGAGCCAGCCGTCGGATCTCTTTGCCTACCTGATCGGCAAGCTCGCGAGTGGGGCAGAGCACCAGTGCCTGAATTCTGTATTTAGCGACGTTCAGTTTGCTGAGCAGTCCGATGCCAAAGACGGCTGTTTTACCGCTGCCAGTTTTTGCCTGGGCAATAAGATCCTTGCCTTGCAGCAGCGAAGGTAGGCTGGCCGCCTGGATTGGGGTCATCTTCTGGTAATCCAGCGATTTGAGGTTAGCCAGCATTTGTGGTGTTAGTGGCAGGGTTGAAAAGTCAGTGGTCACAGGCGGCTCTTTGTCTCTTAGGAATCTAAGGAGGCAAGTCTTGCATGTTGTTGTTCATAATCCTAGAAAAATCAGTTAGCCTGAGCATGGTAATAGGCGGCTCATGCCGTAGTGTGACAGCATAAAGTGCAATTTAGGCAGTAGGCAGGAAAGAGATCGAATGATAAAGGAAAGAACAACAACCCTCACAAGAATCCTGCTGGTGTTACCGCTGATGCTGATCAGCGTCATGGCTCATGGCCTGGATTTCCCACACGAGCCCTCCAATCCCATTATTCCGGATCTCAACTGCCTCAGCTGCCATGACCTTAACGGCGGGCAGATCAAACTGCTGAAACCCTCAACCCCCCATCCTGAAATGGGCGTGGATGACACCAACCCGAACAACCTCTGCTGGAGCTGCCACACCGGCCCCCAGCTTGCCCCCTATCGTGTGCCCCACTCCAGCCAACAGGTTGGAGACCAGTTTGGTGAATGGAACATCGAATGCAGAACCTGTCACTGGCCCCACTCCCAGCCCCAAGTTCGCGTCTATGGAGAACAGGCCTACCTCGCCTCCGGCACCGTTGATCATGTCACCTCAGGTGCCATGATCAGCACCCTGACAGACAATGAAGCAGACTGGGAAACCAATGAACATGCTGGACGTGTTGTTTTCCCAGACATCAAGGCTACAAATGAGATTGGGTGGCCCGCTAGCGATCTCAGCTACCGAGTGCTGAGCAACACCGCCACCACCCTCACCATTGATGGTGCCATCGACCTTACCCGCATTAGCCCTGGCGACAACTATGTCGTTACCTATGGCAAATTAATTCATAATGTTCTCAAAGTGCCGGGCACCAATGAATGGAAAACTGTCAAATTCTTCAACAACAGCGGCCCCAACTCCTATGCGGATAGCGACACCGTCCTGGATGGTGTCTGCCAAGTCTGCCACACCAAGACCGGCCACTTCAGAAACGACGGCCAGGGCGAAGACCAGATGCACCGCAATGCCGATCCGGGTGATCCCAACGGCACTGCCGGAGAGACCTGTACCGCTAAATGCCACAAACATATCGGCGGCTTTGGTCACGGCAAGGGCTACACCCAGGTCGATCTCTGTGTAGAATGCCACGGCCATGAGAAAGGCGCCTACTACATGGTGGATGGGCGCTATCCCTATAATCCAAACAACAGTGAGCGTCTTTCTACAGTTCCTTCACGGGGGTTTGGTTCCACTGCACCTCACTCCACCCATACCGAGAGTTGGATTACCACGGGCCCTGATTGGGGTGGTGTTGTGCCAGCCAGTGCTGGGGAAGATGACAGGCGTGGCCCCGGCATCTATTGCAGCGTCTGCCACGATATTGACAACATGCCGCGCTTCCGTTCAGGTGAAGATCTGGATGGTGACGGCCTGATTAATCTGGCTGAGACCGATGTCTGTAATGACTGCCACAGCCCCAATGGCACCTATAACGGTGTCAATACAACCAATGGTTCGGTGGGGGCCAAGGACAACTGGAATTCGGGTGGCGTCTACGATGGCAATAACAAGCTCAAGCCGGGCAAAGAAAAATGGTGTGCAGGCTGTCATGATGAAGACCCCTCGATCATTGATTACAGCCACTATGCGGTAGATCCTGCGGTTGTCACCATCAGCGGAGACAGGGCGTCAAGCCGCACGGTTGAGTCTGCAACCAGCAATTGGTTTTATGGTGCACCCAGGGTGATTGGTAATGAAACAGGACGCTATACCGATGTTGCTGTCTCTCCTGAATCCCAACCGGGCGTTACCTATCCTGAGTTTGAGCCAGGCAACTACACTGAAGGCTGGGGCTTTTATGTGACGGGGCATGGTGCACCGGCAGATAAGGAGCTGCCTGGCAGTGGTGGCCTGAAAAAAGGGCCGGGGCAGAACTGCCCTGACTGTCACATGACAGAGGCGCCGCATATTGATGGTCTGCATCGAACCTTTGTCTGCCCTCCGGGGTCATCCGGTGGCAGCTGTGATGAAAACTATAAAGCAGGTTATAGACTGATCTTTCCAATTGCACTCCCACGGAGTGCTCAAGATGTTGATACCCAGTTTGATCTCTGCTTCAGTTGTCACACTAATACCGGGCCATGGGATGATCCGGGAAATACACAAACGAATTTTAGATCTGGCAGTTACCAACTGCATAACTACCATCTGGAAGTAGCGGGTGGTGGCAGATATTGGTGGCCTGACTGGCAGAACGCGCCGTCGGGAACCAACATGATGTTCTCATGCATACAGTGCCATAACCCTCATGGCTCACGGCAATTGTCGATGACGCGTACCGGTGAGTTGGCGATATTTGATAATAAGCAGCCACGCCGCCCGATGCGGTTTTGGTATAGAAATGCCAATGACCCGGATTGGTACTGGAACAATCCCGGTCCGAGCCTGGATTCAAAACCCAGTATTACCAACACAACCCTGGCAGAAAGTACCCATCTGGTGATGTGGTCTGATGACCCGATATTATCGGGTGCGAGCTATTGCAGCCAACACTGTCATGGCAATGCCAAAATTACCTCGATTGGACGGTTGCCTGCGCCACTACCCAGCGGCAATATTGATGCAATGCTGCCAGAACTCAAATGGTCTGGCGTGAATCATTTTGAGGCTGATGGGGTATACCCTGATGCCGGGGTGAGCGGTGATAAGTTTCTATTCCGGGTCAAATACAGGGATGCCAATGATGAAGGCCCTCCTTCCATCATGCAGCTCTGGGTGGATCTGAATGACAATGGCAGTTACGAAGCCAATGAACAGATTGATATGCAGATGGCTGTGGCAGAGATCAATGACACCATTCCCTACTATCTTGGTGTTGATTATGAGGTGGCTGTACAAATAGATAGGCCAAGTGGATCTGATGGAGCTATCAATTATAGGTTTTATGCAACCTATGGTGCGGATACCGCAATAGGTGGACCAACTGTAGATGGCGTGTTTTCCCTCCTTGATAAAGCATCTACTTTGAGTTGGACAGGGGAGCCGGGTTATGAAGCTGATGGTGTCAACCCGGATCATGGTGCCAAGAGTGGCAACTATACCTTCAGGGTCAAATATACCTATGATGATGGCCACTGCCCGGCCAGTGGTACCGATAATATTCGAGTGTTTATTGATTTGGATCAGAATGGAACTTATGAAGCAGGTGAGAAATTTCCGCTTACTGAGGTTTCTGCTGGAGATACCAATTGCACAGCAGCAGGTGATGGCAAGCTTTACGCTATAAGCAGAATATTGCCAAATCTGAGCAATAATGCGGTTAGCTATAATTACAGGTTTTATGCCTATGATGGAGCCAAGGATGCTATCGGTGAGCCGGTAACTGATGGTGGTATAGTGACGGTAGCGGGTAGCTTTAACAACCCACCACTCTTGTCATGGAGTCCAAAGAGTTGTCAGCCACAGGGTGCTGAACCACCTAGAGCTGCAATGAATCGGCCAATGTGGTTCAGGGTGAACTATGTTGATGATGACAATCAATGTCCCCTCGGTGGCTCTTCCAATATCCAGGTGTGGGTAGATCTTGATAACTCAGGCAGCTATACGCCAAATGAACAAATCAATCTGGATGCAGCAGATGCAGATGGCAACTGTACGACAGCCGGTGGCGGTAAGCTCTACCAAAAACAGATTACACCCACTCAGGTAGCCAGTGATATTCGTTATAGATTTTATGCTACAGATGGAATAGATAATGCTTCGGGCGAACCCGTTGATGTGGGATCTGATATTGATGTTATCAATGCCCGCTATGCTGTAATGCAGGATGGCTCACATGACGGAGTCTATAGCCACAACACCGTCACCAGTGCGTTGGGTGCAGTGGGTAGTCAGCAGGGTGAGACCATTCTGGTGCATGGTGGAACCTATCCTGAAAGGCTTTATATTACGCAGGATCAAACAACCATTGCATCAGCTTGCGGCCCTGAAGAGACTATTGTCCAGCATAGCAATAACCCGGTTGTTCATTTCTATCGTGCAGTCAACACTGTACTGGATGGATTTACAGTTACCGGTGGCTCTGGGCGAGGTGTCTTTAGTAAAAGTACAACCTATGCAGGTAATAGTTCACCTATCATTCGAAACAGCATTGTGCGTGGTAATAGCGGAGTAGGGCTGTATAACGAATGGGGGACAATGACAGTCTCAGACTCTGAGATATTTAATAATTCAGGTGGTGGAGCTGACATGTTTGGTGGTAGCACCTTTACCAATACTACCATCAGAAATAACTCCACCAGTGGCAATGGTGGCGGCATTCTTTTAAGAAGTGCAGCGACCCTTTCCAATGTCACTATCACTGACAATACCGCAAGCCAGGGTGGTGGTATATCCTGTGAAACAGATCAGTCCTATCGCGTGTTGGATGTAGACCGAGCAGTCATCAGTGGCAATAGAGCAACCAGCTATGGTGGTGGTCTTTTTATCGCCAGGTGTGATCCCACTTTTACCAATACTCTGTTGAGTAATAACAGTGCCCCGCAAGGTGGTGGTGCAGGGTTTGTTGCCTGGGGTAAGGCCTGGTTTGAAAATAGTACCATTGTAAATAACAGGGCTACCGCAGGTGACGGTGGTGCATTCCACAGCTCTGATGGCCCAGCGCAGCTAGCCAGCAGTATTGTCTGGGGCAATAGAGCCACGGGCACCGGCCATATTGGTGCCTTTGTTGCCAGTGGCGTAAAGACGCTTAATATTTATAACTCCGTTATCGAAAATAACGGTGATAACGACATTAAGGATGATGGCTATTTTCATACCTCCTCCACAGTGGCGATTGTGGATACAGCAATGAATACAGACCGGGATCCAAACTTTGTGGATGCTGCCAATGGTGATTACCGTCTGCAACCACGTTCATCTGCGATTGATCATGCAGGCAATGCATCTGGCCGTGGAATACCTGCGACTGATTTGATTGGCCATAATCGTTCTGCCGGCAATCAGGATATTGGAGCCTATGAGTACCAACCGCCAACGGTAGATGTTGTTCCCGTACTGTCTTGGACAGGGGAAGCCGGTTTTGTTGAGGATGGCGTCTCCCCTGATCGCGCAGCAGGCGGTACCAATTTTGAATTCAGGGTCAATTATTACCATGCAGAAAACCGAGCACCTGCTCAGATTGAGCTGTGGATCGATGAGAATGGTGATGGCGCCTATCAGCAGACTGAAAAACATGCCATGGATAAAGTGACGGGTAGTGGGCTTGGCTTTGCTGATAACAACTACATCAATGGAGAGCGATATACAAAGCAGCTTAGACTCTCCTATCCCGGCAGTGGGGAGATGAATTACCGCTTTTATACTTCAGATGGAAGGCATCTTGCTGTTGATGCACCCACAGTGACCTCAACAGTGGCGGTCGGCAATACCGCACCGGTATTGGAGTGGCTGGGTACAGGTGACTATGCTTCGCATGGTGTCTATCCAGTGAATGGTAATACTGGCGACTCCTTTACCTTCAAGGTGAGATACAAGGATGTGGACGGCCAGGCGCCAGAGGTGCAACAGGTCTGGATAGATGAGAATGATGACCATCAATACGTACCATCAGAAAGATATGAAATGGTTAAAGAGGGAACCGGCACAGATTATGTCAATGGAGAGATCTATACGGTGATGCGCACCCTGGTATCTGCGGGTGATGACCGTTTCCGCTATCGGTTCTACTTTACGGATGGCAGCGATGTCGCCCTGGGTGCTCCGACCAATGTGGATCGGGCCAAGGCGCGTTATTCACGCTATGTGGTTGCTAGCAGTGTGCCGGTACTTGAATGGGCGGGTGAGCTTGGTTACACGGCTGATGGTGTGGAGCCAAATTCTGGATTGAACAGTGGCCTGTTTGAATTCCGGGTTGTTTATGCTGATCCGGTCAACAGAGCTCCCGAACCTATACAGGTTTGGGTGGATGCTAATGATGACGGCGGTTATGCATTCAACGAAAAGCATAACCTACTGGCGGTTGATCCTTCTGATGCCAACTATGTTGATGGTAAGGCCTATTCAAGAACCATGATGCTGACTGCTGTAGGGGATGGCGATCTAAGTTACCGTTTCTATGCTTTGAACTATTCAGCAGGAGCAATAGGTGCACCTATCGATGGCGGAAATATATCACTGGATTTTACCAAGGATGTTTCAGGTGTTGTCTACATAGACCAGGGCATTACGCCTATTGAGAATGGTTCTGTTGTGCGTCTGGTTATCAACGGCTTTACAGTGGGCACAGATTTGACTACCAATGGTGCCTACACTATCCCAGCGGTCTATTCAGAGGATGATCATATTATTGCCTGTATTGACGGTAATGTACTCAATGGCACATCAACAACAGTTTCTGATGGAGAGCCACTATCGGGTTTTGATATCTATGGTGGCATGGGTGCCATAACCTGGGAATGCGTCAGGTACAGCCAATTTTGATCTAAACAGTACACCCATGGGCCTGCTGCTTTAGTGCGGCAGGCTGCTGTTTATGTGCAATATCTTTTGCAATATAAGTTTTGTCGTAAGCCCTATATAATGTGCTCCCAATTTTTAGCAACCTCGGCTTCCCTCATGACTACAGCTCTCCCTAAAGACCGCACCACTGAACTTGAAGCGATTCTGAATGAACGCATCATGATCCTTGATGGTGCCATGGGCACTATGGTGCAGCGACATAAGCTGGAAGAGCAGGATTACCGGGGCGAGCGTTTTGCTGATTGGCCGACTGACCTTAAAGGAATGAATGACCTACTGGTGCTGACTCAGCCCAGTGTAATCCAGGGCATTCATGAACAGTACCTGGCTGCCGGTGCAGATATTGTTGAGACCAATAGCTTTGGTGCAACCCGTAGTGATCTGGTTCAGTACCAACTCTCGGACTATGCCTATGAGTTGAATGTGGCTGCAGCCCGACTGGCCAGAGAAGCAGCAGATAAGTACGCTACACCTGAAAAACCCCGTTTTGTAGCTGGCGTACTAGGTCCCACACAGAAGATGACCTCCAACGCCGTGGGTACTCAATCCATTTCTTTCGATGAGCTGCGGGAAGAGTATGCCGAAGCTGCACGTGGGCTGGTTGAGGGTGGTGCGGATATCATTCTGATCGAAACAATATTTGATACGCTCAATGCCAAGGCTGCAATCTTTGCGACCCAGCAGGTCTTTGAAGAAGATGGTATCAAACTGCCGATCATGATCTCTGGCACCATTGCCGGTGAAGATGGCCGCACTCTCTCAGGCCAGACGGCTGAAGCTTTCTACAACTCCTTGCGCCACGCCACCCCCATCTCTTTTGGACTGAATTGTGCTCTGGGGCCAGATCAGCTGCGTCAATATGTGGAGGAGATTTCACGCATTGCTGAGATGCGCGTCTCAGCACATCCCAATGCAGGCAAGCCGAATGAACTGGGTGACTACGATCTTGGCCCGGAAGATATGGCGGCAAAGATTGCAGAGTGGGCGCAGAGCGGTTTTCTAAATATTGTGGGTGGTTGCTGCGGCACCTCACCGGATCACATCAAGGCGATAGCTGCAGCGGTATCCGATATCGCACCACGCCCATTGACCAAGCAAGAACCCGCATGCCGATTGTCAGGTCAGGAACCTTGCAATATTACGGCTGACAGCCTCTTCGTAAATGTGGGTGAGCGGGCCAATGTGGCCGGTTCTGCACGGTTCAAACGCCTGATCATGGAAGAGGATTATGAGACCGCCCTCGAAATTGCCCAACAACAGGTGGAGACCGGCGCACAGATCGTCGACGTCAATATGGATGATGCCATGTTGGAGTCTGTGCCATCAATGACACGCTTCCTGAACTTGATTGAAGGTGAGCCAGAGATTGCCAAGGTTCCCATCATGATCGACTCTTCCAAGTGGGAAGTGTTGGAAGCGGGACTGAAATGCATCCAGGGCAAAGGTGTGGTGAACTCCATCTCCCTTAAAGAGGGTGATGAAAAGTTTATAGAGCAGGCCAAAATTATCCGACGCTTTGGTGCTGCAGTAGTGGTGATGGCCTTTGATGAAAAGGGCCAGGCCGATTCATGTGAACGCAAGATTGAGATCTGCACCCGTGCTTACAAAATCTTAACCGAACAGGTTGGCTTTCCGGCTGAAGATATCCTCTTCGATCCTGCCGTGCTAACTGTTGGTACCGGCATGAAAGAGCATGACCGTTATGGTCTCGATTTTATTGAAGCCACTGCGGCAATCAAACAGCAGCTGCCACATGCGCAAGTCTCTGCCGGGGTCTCCAATGTCTCTTTCGCTTTTCGCGGAAACAATCCGGTACGTGAAGCGATCCATGCGGTATTTCTCTATCACGCCATTCGGGCCGGGCTGGATATGGGTATCGTCAATGCTGGCCAGTTGGCGATCTATGATGACCTGCCGGCAGAGCTGCGTGATCTGGTTGAGGATATGGTGCTCAATCGTCGTTCAGATGCCACGGAACGACTACTGGATGTAGCCGAAAAATACCGGGGTGATGGCAGTGTTGCTGTACAGAAAGAGGATCTGGCCTGGCGCGATCAATCCGTTTCCAAACGATTGGAGCATGCATTGGTCAAGGGGCTGACAAAGTTTATCGAAGAGGATACGGCTGAAGCATTGGAAGAGTTAGGGCGCCCACTGCATGTCATTGATGGCCCCCTGATGGCGGGTATGAATCACGTGGGCAAACTCTTTGGCGAGGGCAAGATGTTCCTACCACAGGTTGTAAAATCGGCGCGGGTGATGAAAAAAGCGGTCGCCTGGTTACAGCCTTATATGGAGGAAGAGAAGCAGGGCGGGTCTCAATCAGCAGGCCGTATCTTGTTGGCAACGGTCAAAGGCGATGTGCATGACATCGGCAAAAATATTGTGGCTGTGGTGTTAGAGTGCAATAACTACGAAGTAATCGATGCAGGCGTCATGGTGCCTGCAGAAACCATCCTGCAGCAGGCGCGTGAGCTGAAGGCGGATATCATTGGTCTTTCTGGTCTGATCACTCCATCGCTGGATGAGATGGTACATATCGCCAAAGAGATGAAGCGCCAGGGCTTTGAAACACCGCTGTTAGTGGGTGGGGCCACCACCTCCAAAATTCATGCTGCAGTGAAAATCGATCCTGAATATGATGGGGCAGCAATCCATGTGATGGATGCCTCACTGGCTGTGGGTGTGGCAGGACAATTGCTTTCAGCCGCCAAGAAAGATGAGTATGTTCAATCAATCAAGGAAGATTATGCCAAAGCCCGTGAAGCACGTCTGGGCAAGAATGAGCAACGTAAATTGGTCTCACTGGAAGAGGCTCGCGCTAATGCTATGCAGACAGATTGGGCAACAGTACAGCCGGTAAAACCTGCGCAACTAGGGGTTCAGGTTTTTGATGATATCCCTCTGGCTGAGGTGGCAAAATGCATTGACTGGAGTCCATTTTTCTTCACCTGGGAGATGAAGAAGCGCTACCCTGCCATTCTGGATGACCCGGAAAAAGGGGAAGAGGCAACACGACTATTTCAAGATGCTCAGGCCATGTTGAAACAGATCATCAATGAGGGCTGGCTTCAAGCCAAGGCTGTGATTGGTCTCTTTCCTGCTGCCCGAATTGGGGCTGACGATGTAGTGGTCTATGCAGATGAAAAATGTACTGAAGTTAGTACTCACTTTCGATTTATTCGTCAGCAGATGAGTAAAAAGCAAGCTGGCGAACCTAATCTTTGCCTAGCTGATTTTATCGCCCCAAAAGATGCCGGGGTTGAGGATTATATCGGTGCCTTTGCGGTAACTGCCGGTGTTGGCATTGAACGAAAGCTGGCTGAATTTGAGGCTGATCACGATGACTATAATGGCATCATGCTCAAGGCGCTGGCCGACAGGCTGGCCGAAGCCCTGGCAGAGTGGATGCATGGGCGAGTGCGCAAAGAGTTCTGGGGATACAGTGCAGATGAGCGGCTCAGCAATGAGGAGTTGATTGCTGAAAAGTATCAGGGTATTCGTCCGGCGGCGGGTTATCCCGCCAGTCCAGAGCATACTGAGAAAGGTGCGCTGTGGGAGTTGTTGCAGGCCGAAAAAAATACAGGCATTAAATTAACAGAGAGCTATGCTATGCACCCTGGTGCCTCTGTGAGCGGACTCTATTTTGCCCATCCTCAAGCACGTTACTTCGGTACGGGTAAGATTGGCCGTGATCAGGTGGTGGATTATGCTCAGCGCAAAGGGATGGATGTAGCAGAGGCAGAGCGTTGGTTGGCGCCAGTGTTGGGATATTCAGCTTCTTAGCGCAGAATAAGAGGGGTAACAATAAATGGAATAAACTTCCTTTTGCCCTTCCCCACGGGCAAAATCGTCAATATCAGTTATTATTAGCTATATGGGCTACAAAAAAGTGGCCAGTGCAACCTCAGGAGAATGCATGCAAGTTGAAGAATTGCGCGATGTGGTAATCAAAGTACTTGAAGACATGAAAGCCAAAGATATCGTTGTAATCGATGTTAAAGGCAGAACCAGCATCACCGATATCATGGTGATCGCCAGTGGCACCTCCGACCGACACGTTAAATCCCTTGCTGAAGCTGTTGCTTTCCAGGCCAAAGCCGCTGGAGAGACCCCTTTGGGTTCAGAAGGAGTTGAGGAGGGTGAGTGGGCGTTGGTTGATCTGAATGGTGTTGTGGTTCATGTCATGCTACCTAAGGTACGTGATTTCTACCAACTGGAGCGGTTGTGGAATCTGGATATACCAGCCACTGAAACAGTCGCTGAAATCAGCTAGTACACGTTGATATAATCCAAGAAAATGAGCGCTGCTTGGCAGCGCTCATTGAGCCTGCATCGCTTACCTCATCTCCTCATGGATCGCTTTGATCGCATCTTTCAGCTTAATAACATTCTGCAAAACAGCCGCCGTCCGGTCTCGCATAAACGGCTGGAAGAGCAGTTGGAGTGTTCACGAGCCACGGTAACCCGCACAATTGAGGATCTACGGGATCGCCTCAATGCGCCGTTAGAGTACGACCGAAAGGCTAACGGCTACTTCTATAATCAACAGATTGACCAGATGTTTGAGTTGCCTGGTCTCTGGTTCAATGCTTCTGAGATTAGTGCCCTATTAGGCGTGCAGCAGTTGCTGGCAAATCTTCAGCCTGGCCTGTTGGATCACTATCTTGATCCATTACGGCAACGTATTGATACCATTTTGCAGCATGAGCATGCCAGTAGTGACAACATCATAAATCGCATTCGCATCCTGCGCATGGCAGCGCGCCCGGCGGGTGAATATTTTCAGATTGTTACCCATGCACTTGCACAGCGTAAACAGCTATCTATTGAATATTATGGGCGTGCTGATAATACGATTACGCAGCGTAAAATCTCACCACAGCGACTCATCAATTATCGGGACAACTGGTATCTTGATGCCTGGTGCCACCTGCGGGGTGCCCTGCGCAGTTTTGCTTTGGATGCCATCCAATCTGCCCAGATAGCAGCTGCCAATGCTAAAGAGGTTAGCGATGAGCAGCTGGATGAATATTACACAAGTGCCTACGGTATCTTCTCAGGCAAGGCAGATAAACAGGCTGTACTTCGCTTTGTGCCTGAGTGTGCCAGGTGGGTGTCAAATGAACAGTGGCATCCGGATCAACAGGGTTGCCATCTTGAAGATGGCAGTTATGAACTTCGTATTCCCTACTGTAATGCCAGTGAATTGATAATGGATATTCTTAAATATGGAGCAGATGTAGAGGTCATGGCGCCAAATGAATTGCGCCAACAGGTAATAGACCGGTTGCAAACAGCTTCAGCTCTGTATTGACACTCATGCGCTGATGGTGCGATGCGTTAGGTAGGGAATTCTGCTAATATCTTGCTTTTACATTTCCTCATCCTACTTTTCCCTACCAAAGAGCAGTGAAAACCTCTATTGCTTTGTTATTGATTTTATTTGCCAGCATTGCTTTTGCAGATGAGGAAAAAGCCTGTCTGTTAAAGCATTATGATGAGTATACGGATAACCGGGTTGCTTTATTTGAAAAGGTGCATGTGGTGTATAAGCAGAAGCACCCGAAGGTATATGAGGTATATGAGCCTGTGCTGACAGGACATGCGCTATTTGCAAAGATCAACCAGTATGTTTTTCACTATTTTGCAGAGAAGGATATCAGCAAACTGAAGCTGCGCCATGGTTTTATAAATGCTGTTCCAAACTGGATCGATGATGCCTGTAATGGGCGCGACTGCGTTAATGCACTATATGTAAAATTGCTGGAATATCCTGCATTTGTTGCACTTTATGAGCAATGGGATAAGGCAAGAAAGCAGTCTAAAGAATCATATAAGCAGAAAGGTATTGCTCGGGCAGGCAGCATCTATTTTAAATTATTGGGGGAGAAAGATGTGTTGCCCCATGCTATTAAAGATATGCGATATTATGGTTTGAAAGTAAATAAGCTGGTTTGTAAGTAGCACCTCCACTACTCACGAAACCAGCTTATATCTTTCGGTTGATATTTAAGCTCGCAGCTTTGAAAGTAGTCGCTCGCCAAATTCAAAGCTCACCAGTCCACTCACTATTAAACCCGTTCCCCACCAAATAGCAGGTGTGGTTATTTCGTTGTTTAACCCTGCGCCTAACAACAATGCACTAACAGGGGTGATAAGAGCAATCAGCGTCACCCGTGTTACCTCCATCGATTTTAATAGATGGTAATAGAGGGCAAACCCCAAGAGTGAGCCAATAACAGCAAGATAGACAATAGCACCTGCTGTGCGGGTCTCAATGGTTTCGGGCCATCTGTTTCCAGAGATAAACCATGCCAGTAAAAAAAGAGGCGCTGCAACAGATAGTCCACCAGTGGTCATAACAAAACCACTAACAGATGATCCAATACGCTTTATCCAAATGCCACTCGCTGAATAACAGAAAACGGAACAAAGCATGGCACTAATGCCATAGATAACATGGCTGCCCATTGCGGCGTTATTCCAAAAAATGACAACCAATCCGAAAAGACCCAGTAGAGCACCGACCCACTGTGTTAATGAGAGTGATTTTTCATTCAGCCAGAAAGGTGTCATGAGACCTGTCATAATGGGCGATAGCCCAAAGAGTACGGAGATCCAGCCAGATGGAATATATTGAGCTGCCCAGTAAACGGGCAGCATAGAAGAAAAAATCCCAAGCCCAGATGCCAGATAGCCTTTTCGGGCTTTTGCATCCCATTGTATAGGTAGTCGTAAAGCGGAGATTAGGATGAGTGCAAGAATGGCACTCAATACAATACGACTGGTAATACCAAATAAAAAACCTGGTTCATCACCACTCCACTGTATGGCAAGTGGTGTGGTTGTCCAGATAAGTATTACGCCTATATAGGCTGCCGGAACAGACATTTCTATTTCCCTCCTAATAAAAAACCACAATAAAAAAGGCCGCAGGTATTGCTACCTGCGGCCTTTTGAAAAACTACTTTAAATAGTACTAAGTCATCATATTTTCAAATAGACACGCAGGCCGAATGCTCGCCACATATGTAGGCGAGCGGCGCGTGCGACCTGTTTATTTGTAATGATGATGTTCATGGGTAGCAGCATGCGGGGCAATATCAAAAAGGTCAACTACAAATTTATACAAAATAATAAAACAGAGGATCAGGTTTTGAGCCTGTACCTTTGTTATAAATCTAAAACATTGTAAATAACAGGAGAGCAGCTCATGCCTCAAACAAATCTAATTCAGAAAATAGTGCGCAAAGTGATAATTCCTATCGCTGAAAAATGTGCTAAAGCAAGTGATCAAAAAGAACAAACTAAAGTTCGATTTCAAGAGTTTATGCTTGCGGGTTATCAGTACCATCGAGCTGATGGTGTTTGGCCATTTTTACAAACTGGAGAAGCATTGCGTCTTCAGAGAGAGCCTTATAATCGACATGATTCAAATGCGATTGCTGTGTACTTTAAAAACGATATGTTGGGCTATATTTCCCGGGGAGAGAATAGAGTATTAGCGCAGATGATGGATCATGGTGAAAGCCTGGAGGCGTCTATAACGCAGCTTTTGCCTGATTTAAAGCCATGGCGGGGTGTGAGATTTAGTGTGATTTCAGGAAGTAAAGGCCGTATTTAGCACCATAAAACATTACAAATGTAATGGTAATAGTTTAAAATTACGCCATTGCTACTATACTTCCAATCCGACTTTCAATCGATAGCTCGTGATTAAAGTAATTACAGTAGCTAATAAGGCTGCAGGTAGTGCTGCCTTATACGAGGTTATGTTGGGGATTAGGGCATGTGGATACGTGGCCCTGACATAACCAGAGGAATGAAGTACGCATGATGTGGAGGTAATGACGAATGTCAAAACAGCAAAAGGTTGAATTAATACGGACAGCTATGGGGTTGGTTTTTTTAACCCTGGCTGTATTGGTTTCTCAGTTTCTTTAGGCCAATTAAAGCAAGTAGTACCCCCTAATTTTAAAAGCCCCGCTCATGCGGGGCTTTTTGTTTGAGAAGTATGGTGTGATCAGTTTGATTATAGGGTTCGGGTCACCCTGGCCTGAATGTACCCAAGGTTGTTGCTGTATCTGTCTTCTAAGTCATTGGCAAAGAAAAACAGTTCACCTGCAGTGTTTGAGATGCAGAGATTAGCTTGGTTAGGCATATAAGTAAGCGCACGGAAAGGTGCTTGTGGCTTCTTTCCAATGGTGCCTACCAGCTCAAACCAGTTGGCTTCAGGGCAGCGGCGCTCATCCTCCATGCAGCGTATAGGTATTTTCTGGTACCAGGGGAAATCTTGGGATTGGCGATCCCATCCTTCAGGGCTACAGGCAATGCCGCTATCAAACCATGTCTGTGCCATGTCAATATCGATTGAATACTCTTCTCCACTATTGGCATAGACATAGCTTCGGTTCATCTTTGTATTGGCATAAATGGTAATGAGCCTTGATTCGCCAGGCTCCAGTTTTTGAGGCGTTGGCGGCCCAATTTTAAGGTGCTCTGCCAAACCATTGACCTGTTGCAGGGTGCCTCCATCAGGCCGCCAAATCTCATGCGGGATCTGGTTATCTGTATGGCCTTCTAGCGTTCTTTTACTAAGTGAAACAGGCCGATAATCGCTGTTGCCATGTATGCGCTCTACCACAGTGTAATGTACCTGGGGTAGTGGAGCAGGGTTTTCGGGATCAGGCGTCTCAATGTGTACGCGTAGATCACGATGAGTTAATGTCCAATCCAGTAGTGCCGCCCTATCCTGCTGGTGGGTTTTACCTAGTGGGTTTGGGTGCATGGCAATATCATCGTATGCAAGCCCCAGTTTTTTGCAGGCATCTGTATCAAAGTCAATTTTTAAGGGTGCACGGATATCCAGGCCGAGTCCTCGGCGGGTAAATTCATCAAGAAGGTAATTAAGCGTGATATCAGAGAGGCCATCGTAACGGTAACCGCCGCCAATATCAGAGTGTGCACCAGCAAACCAGGTCTCTGTAACTCGCTGTTTATCATATGCCATTAGTGTTGGCATAAAAGCTGTTCTCTTTTCATCAAGAGAGACTATGTGCAGTGCACTGTCGACAGTATCAGCCACTGTGCAGTTCTCAAACTTCACATCAGATATTGGCTTTTCATCATCATCTAAATTTGGAAAGCCAATAGAGGCAACGGTGTCAAAGACCCCCATAAAGCGGATGCGTATGGGTGGCGTATTCGGTTTATATTTTTGAACGTTTTGATTGACTGCGGCGGCAAAACGACGGGCAATAGCGGCACCACGACTGAAGCCAAAGATAAATACTTCATCCTGTGGTTGATAATGTTTGGCCAGATCAGATGCTGCGGCATTAATAATTTTAGCGACATCCATACTGGGAAGGGCCAGTCCTGCATTAAACCACTGTAATAGTTTGTTACCGTAGGTGCCTACACCAGAATAGTAAAAGCTTTGCTGGCCAGGAATGTGCTGCTCTCCTTTTGTGACACCACCACCCAAAAGAAGGTGAAGCTTAAATATATTGCTGACGCTTCCGTCATTTAATTCCATTTTTAGGTTTTTTTTCTGCTTTGCATCTTTGGGATCGTTACAGGTCCCATCAAAACAGATGATGATTTTATTTGGCATAACAGTCTCCATTGTTTAGTCGCCCTTATTCAAAGAGCAGTGTATTCACCGCATACTTGAACAGCTTCATCATTGGTGAACAGTAATGTGAATTACATGGACAACAGCTTTTCATTGAAGCTGGGTTTATTATACGGCGCTGCGCTCTCTTTAATAAACTTCGTGTTTCAAGATGAATCAACTTGGGTGAATCGCACCTATCGCTTTAATGTGCGATTGACCAATGAAACTTGAAATCTGCCAAATGCTTTTCGCTGAATGCCTGTAATGTATTGGCTTGATATATCCGTTAGTTTCCCGGATTCATGAGAAATAAGGGGAAACCGTTGGAATGACTGCCACATAGCTCGTATAATTCACTGCTTTTTTGCTCCGGCAAAGGATTACAAGGTTCCCCTTCTGAATGTTTGAACTTTTTCATGCTCACCGTCCCGTCAGTTTTAAAGATGATCTGCTGTCAGGTTTAACCGTAGCTCTGGCGCTGGTTCCTGAGGCCATTGCCTTTGCCTTTGTTGCAGGAGTCAATCCTCTGGTTGGCCTCTATGCCGCGTTCATGGTGGGGCTGATTACGGCTTCAATTGGTGGCCGTCCAGGTATGATCTCTGGTGCTACGGGTGCCCTGGCGGTGGTGATGGTCGATCTTGTTGCCAGTCATGGTGTTGAATACCTGTTTGCTGCGGTGGTGCTGATGGGGTTGCTCCAGGTTTCAGCCGGGGTGCTGCGCCTGGGTAAGTTCATCCGTATTGTGCCGCATCCAGTAATGCTGGGCTTTGTTAATGGTCTAGCGATAGTGATCTTCCTTGCCCAACTGCAAAACTTTCAGATAGCGAGTGCTGGCAGTGACACCTCATGGATGAGTGGTAGCGCGCTTTGGTTAATGGTTGCCATGGTGGGATTGACGATGGCAATCATTCACTATCTGCCCCGCTTTACCACGGCAGTGCCTTCATCACTGGTGGCAATTGTGGTGGTTTCACTGCTGGTAATTGGCCTGAATCTGGATCTGCGCACCGTCGGTGATCTTGCCTCCATTGCCGGTGGTTTTCCTGAATTCCATATCCCCACGGTTCCGTTCAATCTGGAGACCCTCTGGGTCATCCTGCCCTATTCCATTATCTTGGCTGCTATTGGTCTGATCGAATCACTGCTGACATTGACACTGGTCGATGAGATCACTGAGACTCGTGGCCGTGGCAATAAAGAGTGTATTGGTCAGGGCGTGGCTAATACCGTGACCGGCATGTTCGGCGGCATGGGTGGTTGCGCCATGATTGGGCAGAGCATGATTAACGTAAACTCTGGTGGTCGCAGTCGGCTCTCCGGTATCACTGCCGCACTCAGTCTGCTGGTCTTCATCCTGTTTGCCTCAAGCCTGATCGAGATGATTCCGCTGGCTGCGCTGACTGGCGTAATGTTCATTGTGGTGATGGGTACCTTTGAGTGGTCCAGCTTCCGCATTATGGGCAAGATTCCGCGTTCTGATGCCTTTGTCCTGGTGCTGGTTTCTGGGGTGACCGTGGCAACTGATTTGGCCATTGCTGTAGTTGTTGGCGTGATTGTATCCGCCCTGGTCTTTGCTTGGGAGCATGCTAAACATATCAATGCAAAAACCTTTATTGCAGAGAATGGCTCCAAGGTTTATGAGCTGCATGGCCCGCTCTTTTTTGGCTCTGTGCACAGCTTTATGGAGCTATTTGATCCACGTAATGATCCGGATGATGTAGTGGTTGAATTTCAGCATTCACGGGTGGGGGATCACTCTGGACTGGAGGCGATTGATAACCTGGCTGAGCGTTATCTCAATGCTGGCAAGACGCTGCATCTTAGACACCTGAGCCCTGAATGCCGCCAGCTGTTGCATAAGGCGGGCAATCTGGTTGAGGTTAATGTGATAGAGGATCCAACCTATCACGTGGCAGTTGATGATCTGGCGTAACTGGCCTCTGAGGTAAGAGATGGCAGTGCCTTGCTTTTTGCTATTTAGAGACAGCAGTGGGTCAGACTTAATCTAAAAACAGTTTGGGGAGACTGACTATAAGCCAGCCTCCCCAAATTTTTATAAGTTCGGCCTTACTTCATGATGCAGTGTTTTGCATAATCGCCAGCTTCATTTGCACTCCAATCAGCTTTTGGCTTCTCATTCATAGCCTTGCACCATCCGTCGCTTCCCA
>Ga0316190_10000175_pt1 | contig 42012 bp, 31 predicted proteins | sample Eddworburrow2_MG_FD_204929 | JGI IMG/M metagenome (GOLD analysis project Ga0316190, IMG submission 204929) | Coastal sediment microbial communities from Maine, United States - Eddy worm burrow 2 | ecosystem: Environmental > Aquatic > Marine > Coastal > Sediment | place: USA: Maine | collected...
TATTCTTTTGTATGAATAATACGAACAGTGCCTGCGGTGGATCTATTTTACTTTATCATTTCATGTTGAAGTGGCGCCTTTTTAGTTTATCAAAATCAAAGGCGGCGAACGAACCTGCAATTAATATTCGCAGCTTTGGCTTGTAATGTGAAACGCTTTATCGCGCATGGGGATAACTATGGCTATGTGTCGCCGGAAACAGTACAAATGAGCTTGAAACAGGCTTATTTATTCAATAACAGCTTTTGAGCGGACGCAAAAACTGTGAAAAGAACGGCGCTTAAGGTTTTGCACCCTTTTTTCCAAATTTTTAAAGAATATCGTCAAAAGATCCTCTTATGTGAACCGTTTGGTGGTTGAGAGTTATTGGACTTAATCAACAGAGTCATTAATGTGCCGTCGTCAGATTCCTCACATCCCGATAAACAGCAATCGGGCGTTCGGAATGACAGCGCGCTGCGGCCTGGGTTTGTGATTTTTTTCGCGCTTTCGAGTAAAGGGTTCGCGCAAACTGCCAAGACATGAATATCGTGATACATCTTGAGCATAAACTCCGATTTGCCTGCCAAGTGACTACCGGTTCTCAAGATCCTCCAAAGATTCCTTAACAAATTTCGTATGCGGGTGCGCCGCGCCAAAAACTGTAAAGAAAATATCATGAGCTTTCACCCAGAGCTCGCGCGCTTTTTTATATTCTCCTAAATCCTGGTACACAAACGCCAAATTGGACTGACGCGTTGCCACAGTTGGATGTTCATCGCCAAAGTTTTCCATATCAGACTTGAGCGCCGCTTCGAGTAGCTCGCACGCTTTTTCATATTCGCCTAAATCCTCGTACACAAGCGCCAAATTGTTTTGCAGCGTCGATATTTCAGCGGCGTCCTCGTCGGAAAGTTGTTTTAAAATGGCGTCGCCAAAGGCCACGTACTGGAATTTGTCAATCGGGTTATCCGCGGCCTGATCAATCTTCAGCAGGGCGGTCACCTGCTCGGTCAGGTGTTGCAGGTCGGTAAATGTGGGCGCCAAACCCAGGGCGAGGGTTTCCACCAAAACCGGGTGCATTTTAAAAAGGTCGCTGCTTTCATCTTGCAGCAGATAGCCTTTTCCGTATAAATTTCCCAAGTTTTCGGAAAACGCATCTCGCCAATCCAGGGTTGCGGTTTGCAGCAGTTCTGTCAGGAAATCGTACTGTATCCATTGGTTGGGCAGGGCAATAAACTGCTGCAAAAGATAAATTTCGTGATCATGCAACGCACTCATGTCAAAAATGCTGGTCAGGTAGGATTTTATGCGGTCAATTTTTTGGTGGTGGTGTTTCACTTTTACGCCCGCCCTGGCGTTCTTTGCAAGCGCCTGCGTCACGCTTGCAAAGGACCAGCGGTTTTTTTGCGCCGACTTTGCCAATATTCCCAAAATCAGGGTGTGGCGCTCCACGGCCTGCACAATGCGTTGCGCCTCATCACGCGTAAAACGGGTGTTGTACTTTTCGAACAGGGCAATGGCTTCGGTTTCGGTGAGAAAATCCAAATCCAGAATATCAAATTCCGCAAGGCGCTGCCGTGAAGTTGCGAGCAGATGCCAGCCGGGCGGTTTTGGCAGTTCATCATACCAGGCCGATAAATTATCGACGCAGTTGTCTAAAACAAGCAGGTTTGGTTTTGCGCTTTCTATGCAACGCAGGGCGTTCAGGCAGGCCGACAACTGCTGGTCTGCGGGGGTGTTTTTCAGACCCAGGTTTTCCAGCAGCGCGCTGTTGGCCGCGATGGCTTCCTGCAGCGAGCCTTCGAGCGTGAGCCAGACAATGTGGTCATAATCATCATAAAACTCGGTCACATAAACAGCGGCCAGGGTGGTTTTGCCAACGCCGCCCATGCTTTGAATCAATGCTGTCTCATTTTTCTGTTGGAGCCGGTTGCGCAAGTCTTGCAAGTCCTGCGCCCGGCAACAATCGCCTTTTGGGGAATTTTCACCAAAGCGGTCAGCTCTTTCGGCAACGCCTTTGGCGGGGATGCAATGGTTGACATCTGGTCAGACAGGCGGTCTATTTTACCTGAAATATTGAAAATTTCGGCTTTGTAGGTCTCATCAATTTCAAGTTGTTTGAGCTTTTCATCCGCCTGAATACGCCGCTCGAAGATGTCGCGAAACCGGACAAGTTGTTGGCGGCTCGGCGTAATGATGCGCGGATCTTCAGCCAATGCCCGGGCGACGCCGTCCATATCAAAGCGGTTGCCGCGCTCATTGAAAAACCTGAATTGCAAAAGCGCATCGACGAAAATTTGGGCTTCGTAAAAAGGGTAGGTTTCGCCTGCAACAGAAATGGGGTTTCCCGTTTTGAAATCTTCAATCGATTGATAGATAGATAGTCAGGGTCAGGCACTGCGCAAAATTTTGTTCAGTGCTGAACAGGGCGTCGGTTTTCTTTAACAGCGGCGCAAAGGCCTTTTTCGTCGCATAAGAGGTCAGGGCTTTCCCGACAATTGCGCTTATTGACTCCATAATCAAAGTGCCTTCCTCCTGAATCCGCAGAGTTCATAGCCGTCTTGCTGGCTATGGTAAGTTGTTATTTAATGGTTATTAGCGCGACTATCATTTGTCATCATGAACCTTTTCTGGCTCACTTCAAAAAATCTTATTGTTGTTTTCCGTTTTGGTCGAAAACGGTTGGGAAGGGGATAAAATGGTTGACAGCAAATGTTGTTTTTTGCGATGCAATAAATATCTGTAAATAGGATGATTAAATCAGATAGTAATTATAGCATTTTGTCCCTGTTTGGAGACTTTCAATAGATTATTTAAAGCAACTTCTCTGGCGTGTTTATGTAGAGATCTTATCTTTTTTTCTGAAAAGGAATTGGGGAGCCTGCAAAAAAAATCAATTTGTCCAGCGTGAAATCACCGGCAACTGACCGGCAGCCTGTTTTTGACCTGATCCTTATTTAACAATGAAAAACCGGGAGAATGAAACCATGAAGGTGGGTGTATTGAACTGAATAATACGAAACAGGATGCCCGTCTACCACAAGATGATTTTCGCGTTGACCCGGAAATTGGATCTCATTATTCGAGGTTTGGCCTAAGGCATTTGATCGAAATAAACTTGCCATCTTTCACTCCATCTGAACTCATAATTCAAGATTTCATGGTGATATTATTTTGACCTGAACCCTAACCTTTAAGAATATAAGGAATTGCATACAAAAATATACCATCATGTCACTTGCAATGATGTCTATGGTCGTATGGAAAAATTATCCATTCGACTCACCTTGCATTTACCGCCGGATTTTGAACGAACGAAAGCAGTCCGAGCTTTTCACAGGCTTTATCTTGAAGTCCTGTCTATTTTTTTGGGCGCGGTTGCGTTTGAAAAAAAATAATCAAAGCGTGGCGGTCTTGCTGGCGTGGTTGAATTTTGTTTGGCAAACGACCGTTGATTTGAGGCTATTTCATATACCGGCGGTATTTGGCTCGTATGTGTTCCGGATAGTCGCCGCTGTCTGAAATTCTTCGAAATGAAATAATGCGGTCTTCTTCAAGGCTGATGTGAATTTTAAACTTGTCGTCTCCAATTTGCTCTTCGAGAATCGCCTGACAGTTTGGTGTAAAAAACTCAATTTTAAGATTGTCAGGGTTTAAACTAAAGCGATTGGCAATTTCGGTGAGATTTTTTTTGAACTGCTTGTAATAGGGAAGTTGAAATTCCATAAATAATGCTCCTTTACTGATATAAATTGGTATCGGCAAAGTGAAACGATTCTTGTAGCAACTGCTTGCTGACGCTGTTGTGCGGCGATGTAGAAAAAAGAGGTTGGTTTAACTCTTGAGGCATGGCAAAGAATACAATTTTGACGACAAAAAGTCAACGACAAATCGTCGCAATTTATTTTTTATTTTTGATTGTAGTTGCGAATTCTGTGCAAATTTATCAGTAATGTAACATTGGCTTGGTTGTTGTTATTTTAAGTTCATTTTTTATCAACGACCGATTTTAAACGTTTGCGTCAGTCATTTTGTTCAACGGTTTCGCCGAAAAATATATCCTGCACAATAAATTATCGGTGTAAAATATTTAAAAATGAGGCAACCCGCGATGAAATATCAGGCGCTTTTAAAATAGCGGATATTACAGCCACGCCCCGGGCGCCATGCTCAAGGCATTGTTCTGTATTTTGAAGATCAATTCCACCCACTGCAAAAACCGGCAGAGTCGTAGCTGCTGCGGCCAGGCTCAACTTTTTCAGTCCTTGTGGCGACCCGTATTTTATTTTTGATGGCGTGGGGAAGATCGGGCCGAATAAAACAAAGTCGCAACCCTGCTTTTCAGCTTCTTTGATTTCGTCAATGGAATGGGTTGAACGAGCGATGATTTTGTTTGCGCCGCATAAAGCTCTGGCTGCGCCCGGCGCAATGCCTTGTGATGTGAGGTGAACCCCGTCTGCTCTGCTGGCAAGCATTACATCAATTCGGTCATTGATAAGTATGCTGGTGTTGCTGTCAGAGCAGCGTTGTTTGGCCTGTTCGGCAAGTGAGACCAATTGTCGGGCGGTTAAATTTTTCTCACGAATTTGAATCGCAGTGCAGCCCGCTTGTGAAACTTGTTGAATCACGGAGACAATATCAGCCTGCGGGCAATTTTGTTGATCTGTTATGAAGTACAGTTTGAAATCGGGAGACGACATTTTAAACAAGGTTGATTAATTTTGCCTGACTACTCCTTCTATCGGGCTTGAAGCGGTTGCGTACAGTTTTTTTTCAATTCTTCCAGCTTCATAAGCAAGGCGGCCGGCTTCAACGGCCTGACGCATGGCGACGGCCATTTTAACAGGATCATTTGCTCCGGCAATTGCTGTATTCATCAGAATGCCGTCACAGCCCAGTTCCATGGCAATTGCCGCGTCAGAGGCTGTGCCAACGCCTGCATCGACAATAACGGGTATGCTGATCTCTTCGATGATGATACGCAGATTATATGGGTTGCGAATTCCAAGCCCTGAACCAATTGGAGCGGCCAATGGCATCACGGCGGCGCAACCAATAGCCTCCAGTTTTTTGCATAAAACCACATCATCATTTATGTAAGGCAGCACAACAAAGTCTTGTTGAACAAGTTCGCGAGCGGCTATCAGCAGTTCTTCGTTATCGGGAAAAAGTGTCTTTTCATCGCCGATAACTTCAAGCTTTACAACGTTTGTTTTCAGCGCCTCGCGAGCCAGTTGGCAAGTTAGGATAGCGTCTTTTGCATTGTAACAACCAGCAGTGTTCGGCAGTAAATCAATTTTTTCTCGATCAATATGATTGAGGAATGATTCGCTCGATTTGTCATTCAGATCAACTCTTCTGATGGCAACGGTAACCATTTGTGTTTCACTGCTTGCATGAGCTTCCCGCATGATTGCATTGTTTGGGTATTTGCCGGTTCCCAGAATGAGTCTGGAAGTATATTTTTTGTCGCCAATATTGAGCGTTTTTGATGCCATTCGATTAGCCTCCAGCCGTGGCGTGAATAATCTCTAATTTGTCGCCTTCCGAGATGATTGTTTCTCTATAAAGATCCTTGCTCAGAACCTGATGATTGAGCGCAATTGCAAGACCATTTTTTGAATTCAGATTTAATGAAATGAGAAATCTTTGAACGGTTGTCTCCGGTTCTATTTTACGCGGTTCTCCATTGAAAATTATTTCGATCATTTTGGATGCTCTTGTTTTCGGGCAATATACAACAGAAGCGTCCTTGTATCAAGTTGAAAACAAAATCAAATGTTGGTTTATGGTTTTGGTAAGTTTTTGCGATTCAGTTTGAAATCTGGTAGAAGCAGTTCGATGAAGTTATTGAAATAGCTATCGCCAAAAGCAGTTTGTGGCGTGCAATATTTGAATTAGCGAGCCTGATAAAATAACCAAATAACGGATTTAGTTTGTATACAATTAATATTCTGTATGAACGATATCGAAAGCAGTTTTTTGGACGATATGTCTGAAATGCCCGCCAGGCCGGCCTCGCGATGTGGCTTCCTCCATGACTATTAATACGGTTAGGGAAAAACATTTAAAAATATCACTCTGACAATGAAATTGTAATGTGCCTTTATGCTTGCTGGAATGAAACTTGAAAATTACAAAATAGGCGCCTTGATTCACGAAGATGTCTTCGGGAAAGTTTACACGGCTGAAATAAGTGGTTTTTCTGAACCTACACACCTGCAATTTTTGCATGCTATTTATGCGCAGCTTCCCGGTTTAAAAGAGATTTTTGTACAATGCGCAGAAAAGGCCGGGCTGATCTATACCGACGGCCTGACCAAAATATTAGGTTGTGGCTCAGGCGATTACGGCGACTTTATTGTTACGCAGGCTACAGAACTGATCCCGCTTGAAAAAGCTCTCCTGATACGTGGCAGCATTTCCGCCTCGGAAGCCGTCGGCTTTATACAAAAACTTGCGGTCATTGTTCGGGGTTTGCACCTCGAGGGTCAATTGCACGGCTGTATCAATCCGCAAAATATTTATACAAATGAACAAATGGGTGAAATTCGCTTGGGTGGTTGGGGATTTGAAGCGTTGATCCGTTCATTGCTGCAAAACAAGAATGACGCCATCAGACCTATCCTTTCATATTTGTCGCCGGAAATAACATCTCAAGGTTTGCAATTGCAACGCCAAAGCGACCTTTATTCTTTGGGCGCGCTTTTTTACCGGTTGCTGGTTGGCAAGGCGCCCTGGGAAGATCAAGATCAGGATCTTGCCAACTTAAATGGCTATAGAGGGCCGGTCATTCCCCCCAGTCTGCGTCGTTTGGATATTCCCGATATTTTGGACGATGTGGTTTTGCGGTTGCTGGATCCGTCCATTGAAAAAAGATATGAGAATATAAGCATGTTCATTAAGATGCTGGCTCAGGCTCAGTCTGATATTCACGCGTCTTACACCCCTACTTCGGAGTTCCTTTTTAAGCCCAGTTACAAGAGCCTCGACGATGACCCTTTTGATTTGACCGAAGATGTTGAGAGAATAGAACGCCCTGTTGATGAACAAACCGCTGATATTGAGCCGCCAGATGAATTTAATGATAGCGAGCAATCCCATTCAAATGGAAAAAACGATCCAGAAAATTCTGAAATTGCAGCAAATGGTTTAAGTGAAGAAGATTTTTTAGCGAACCGAAAAGAGAATTTTCCTTTAGAAGGTGCGCCGACTCGCTCCAGAGGCGCAGATGTAGAAAAAAATGATGCGCCAACGTTTACTGATGAAAATCTGGGTGGAACAATTAATGAACAAGTTCCTGGCAAGATCGACTATGAAGTAACGTTGAATATCTTGGATGACGATTTTCTTTTCGGTTTTGGTGAGGAGGATGTCAACGCAATAGCGTCTGAGGAGGAGTCTGAGCATGAAGTCAGTGAAGAGGTCAATGGGGCATCAGGAAATGAGTCCCTGACAACTGATTCTCTGTATGGGAATCAGATTGAGCAGGACTCAGACGCGCTTTTGGTCAATGCGAGCGAAACAAACACTGACGAGGAAATAGATGAAAGACTGCTATCTGACGATTCGCTTTCTTCGAATTTTGATGATGATTTAGATCAGATAATCGGGTTGCATGAAACTCCGGTATTTCCGGATGAAACATCTGACATGTTATCGGAAACCGTGAATGTTCCCAACTTGCAAGATGGGGACGACGACGAAATTCATTCTGCGCCTCCTTTGAGTTCACCGGATATTGTCGGAGCTCCGGAAGAGTTTGAGCGTAAAGGCGCTTTTAGTGATTATTTGTTGTCGTCGGTTGATATTGTTACTGAAGATTTTGTGCCGTCAGTTGGCGTGGATGAGCCTGAGCCTGTTGAGCCGTTGGATGAAAGCGAAGACGGAATCCTTTTTCCAAATATTGAAGCAAGTGAGTTCGATGACTTGCTGCTGCCCAATTGGGCTAAATTAGAACAGCGCAGGAGGAAAAATGGCGTCCGAAACGCGGCAAGCGCGCCTTCTCCCGACAAGGATGTCAGAACTCCGAGGCATTCGAAAACAAATTTAAATAAAACCCCTACCCAAACGACGCCGCTTCCAAAAGTAGCTTTCTTTGAGGTTGAGGAAGATGCTTATGAGCTAACCGACGCGCTCACGGCAGACTTTGCCACAACCAATACGATCAACCTTGATTTTCGGCCGAAAAGGCGAAGGGGAATGTCTTTTGTAAAGGCGACATTGATTACAATTGTTCCAATTGCAATTCTTTATGTCGTAGTCGCTTTTCTTTTTGGGCTTAATCTCGATTTTCGCAAAAATGAAATTTTTCATAAATTAAGCTTATTTATAACTGAACCAAGTCAAGGCTCGGAGGTCGAAGCGAGAGCGCCTGAAAAAACATTGAATAACGTGGTTGGAAATCGTCAGACCCGACAACAGAAGCAGCGACCATTGAAAAAAGTGACGCAAAATAAACCAAAGGCAAGTCCGGCCAATCCTGAATTAGTCACCAATGAAAAAGCAGCGGAATTTCCGTCGCCAGAGCGGCAACTTGAAACGAACAATAATGTGAACACGCAAAGGCCGAGACCCGTAAACGAGAGCCGTCCGCAACCGATTCAGCGCAGGCCGAATCCGAAACCCGTGATTGTTGAACCAAATAATCTTGAGTTTACTGTGATGGCAAACGGCCAGCCTGTTCAAGCGTTATTTTTTATCAACGGAAGGCTTGCCGGCGAGTCGTCAACTTTGGGGGGCTTTTCAAGTCCTGTTCTGGAACGTGATCAAAGTTACCTTATACGCGTTCAAAAAGCAGGTTTTCAGATGTGGGCAATGGAAGTCACACCTACTGAATTGCGCGAGAACAATTTGCAAATTGATCTGTTACCTGAGCGGAGAGCCGTCGCGCGGCCAAATCAGGAAAAAGTAGAAAACACCGCTGAAGATTTGCTTGGAAACGGGTCTTTTGTAAGGCCGCTGTTTGAAGAAGAGCAAGGCGAAATCCAGAGAAGTCAATCGCCAACTGCTTCAGGAGCCGGTATGATAAATATTTTGTTGTCAAACAACGAGAATATAAGCGATGCATTTATTTACGTGAATGGGGCGCTGTGGAATGGAGAAAATTATATTGCGCCGACCGAGATAGAACTGCCGGTTGGAACTTATGAAATAGAGGTGAGGCGAGATGGTTACTTCTCAGCGCCTTCTTCGCGAACGGTAACAATTCTTGAGGGTGAAAGGCAAGCTGTGCAGTTTATTCTGATGGCCATAAACATTCAATGATCTTTGATCTTTTTCGAAAATCCTTGACAAGTGTAGTCGGTATCAGTATATTTTTTGTTGCTCAAGTGTAAGCCTTCCAGGCTTTTTTTGAAAAATTGTTTACTCGAACATTCATTTTGATAGTCCCCCCCTTCCCTGCTTCAGGGCGGGGGTTTTTAGTATCTGTTAATGAGGAATAAGAAATGGCTAAGGGAATTACTTCGCGCGATGTGGATTATTCACGTTGGTATCTTGATGTTATAGCTGCCGCCAAACTTGCCGATTATGCGCCGGTTAAAGGCTGTATGGTGGTGCGGCCGAATGGTTACGCGATTTGGGAATGTATGCAAGCCCAACTGGATAAAATGTTTAAAGATACCGGACATGTTAACGCCTACTTTCCGTTGTTCATTCCCGAGAGTTTTTTGAAAAAAGAAGCTGAACATGTGGAAGGGTTTGCTCCAGAGTGCGCGGTTGTAACACATGGCGGCGGAAAAAAACTAGAAGAACCATTGGTTGTTCGCCCGACCTCTGAAACAGTGATTTGGTCTATGTACAAAGACTGGATACAATCTTATCGCGATTTGCCATTGTTGATAAATCAGTGGGCAAATGTTGTTCGGTGGGAGATGAGGACGCGTCTGTTTTTACGCACGATGGAATTTTTGTGGCAGGAAGGCCATACCGCCCATGCAACAGAGTTTGAGGCGGAAGAGGAAGCTCTGAAGATACTTGATATTTATAAAACATTCGCTGAAGAATACATGGCAATGCCTGTTTTGTGCGGCTTGAAAACCGACAAGGAAAGATTTGCCGGAGCCGTTAAAACCTATTGTATTGAAGCGATGATGCAAGATAAAAAAGCCTTGCAAGCTGGAACATCTCACAATCTTGGCCAAAATTTTGCCAAAGCTTTTGATGTGAAATTTCAAAATGAGCGAGGAGATCTGGATTATGTCTGGGCCACAAGCTGGGGCGTTAGCACGCGTTTAATCGGCGGACTTATCATGACGCACAGCGATGACAAGGGGCTTGTTGTTCCGCCAAAACTGGCTCCTGTGCAAGTGGCGCTGGTTCCTATTTGGCGCTCCGATGATGAAAAGTCTGACGTGCTTGCCACCATGAACAAAATTGTTGACGGCTGGAAAGATCAGTTTCGTTTTAAGCTGGATGATCGAGAAAACTATCGCCCGGGTTGGAAATTCAATGAATGGGAAAAGCTGGGCGCGCCGATTCGAATTGAAATGGGTCCGAAAGATTTGCAAAACAAGCAGGTTGTCATGGTTCGGCGCGACACCGGGGAAAAATCTATGGTTGACATAGAACATGTAACCGCAACTGTTCGTTCGATGCTGACTGATATTCAAAAAGCCATGTTTGATCGAGCAGCAAAATGTCGTGACGAGAATTCACATATTGTTGACGACTATGCCGAGCTGAAAGAACGCCTTGACAGCGAAGGCGGTTTCTATTATATCCATTGGAATGGCAAAAGGGAAACCGAAGATCAATTGCAAAATGAAACAAAGGCGACAATTCGCGTCATCCGCAACGATCAGCCAGACGAAACAGGCAAATGTATATTCACCGGTGAGCCTTCTCAACGCAGAGTAGTCGTTGCAAAATCATACTAATATAGTGACCCTATATGATATCAAAATCTGAAACGCCGGCAAACTTCAAGTGCGGCTATATCGCAATTGTCGGCAAGCCGAACGCTGGTAAATCGACGTTGCTCAACAAGCTATTGCACTTTAAGCTGGCAGCTGTTACACGTCGGGCGCAGACTACCCGACACCAAATCAAGGGTATCCTGCATGGAGATAATCATCAGATTATTTTAGTCGATACGCCTGGAATGCTCTCTCCAAAATACAAATTGCAGCAAGCAATGGTTGCAGCAGCGGAAAAAGCCATCAAAAGCGCCGATGTTACGTTGCTGATTATGGGGCCGGACAAAAAAGGCAGCCTGACCACTGAACTTGAACTCCTCCAAAAAATAAGTGAATTTACCAAAAAAATCATTGTCACCTTAAATAAGGTCGACTTGGTAAGCAAAGATGAATTATTGCCGCTTATCCGCAAGATTCATGACACAAAATTGGTCGAGAAAATTATTCCCATCTCAGCTCTGAAAGAGGATGGACTTGATGTTTTGGTCGATGAGCTGGCGAACAGCCTCCCAACTGGCGTTCCATTTTATCCTACTGATCAAATAACCGATCATCCTGAGCGTTTTTTAGCAACAGAATTAATCAGGGAGAAAATTTTTCTCCGTTTTGGCGACGAAATACCTTATTCGACCACCGTCGAAATTATAGAATTTAAAGAACAGGAAGGCCGGAAGGATTTAATCAGAGCGGCGATCTATGTTGAGAAGACAAGTCAAAAAGGCATTCTGATTGGGAAAAAAGGCGCCGCCCTTAAAGATGTTGGCAAATTGGCGCGCATCGACATTGAAGAAATGTTAGGGCGACCGGTTTTTCTGGAACTCTGGGTCAGCGTGAAAGAGAAATGGCGTCAGAATGAATCGATGTTGAAAGAATTTGGATATTATGACTAAAGTGTCAGGAATGCCGTCACTCTTCATTCTGCTTTCAATTACACTTTTAAGCTGCGCCGAATCTGTTCCACGCTTTCAAAACAATAGTCAGCCCACTGTTCGAGTTGGTATTGTTGAAAATCGAGAACGTGTTGTCTTTCGCCTGGATAAAGACGCATCTCTATCGCATTCAACCGGTGGTTTTTCATTGCCAAACGCGCCTGAAGGCGAATGGAATGTTGAGGCTGTAAGCGTTGCCGGGGCGGTTATGGAATATCGATTGTCGGTTGGGCTTGAAAAGACAAGATATGCCGCTGAGGGAATTGTCGACTATGTTGCTGGCAAAGGGTTTAGCGCTTCCGTCAGAAAGGTTGACTTGCACATTGCCAAACCTTTGCAATACATCCACAACGCAACCTTCCAGACGCTGCTTACGAGAAAGTTTTCCTCAAAGGAAGAGGCCATTTCCTATCAGTCTCAAATTCGCAGCAGAATCAATACAGAGCTTGCAGCCATCCCAACGAAAAAATCAGTTGGTAAATTAAAATTTACACATGTTGAAAGCGGCGACACATTTGAAGCCAGGGGGGCGGTTAGAATACGAACGGCTGGTCTCCGGATTGCAGATGTTGATGTTGGCTCTGGTTTTCATTGGGAGCGCAGCGAAGTCCGCAGTTATGAAAACCTGATTGAGTTCTTTCTCGATTACTCGGGTAAAATTACAGTAATTAATGAGTTGCCCCTTGAAAATTATATCAAGGGCGTTGTGCCGTCAGAGATGTCAGCTGGCTTTCCATTGGAAGCTTTGAAAGCGCAAGCGGTAACCGCCAGGGTGGAGTCTGTGGCGAAAATTGGTTTGCGTCATCCGCATGAGCCTTTTGATTTATGTGACGATGTGCATTGTCAGGCTTTTGGCGGCGCATCCAGTCGCTCGAAGTCGACTGATGAGGCTGTAGCCGCAACTCGCGGGATTTTCATGATTTATCAAAACGGCTTGGCGAACGCCTTTTATTCCGGTGTTTGCGGCGGTCATACGGAGAGTAATGAAAATGTCTGGAATATGGACAAGCTCGACTACTTGCGCGGCCGACTGGATAAATTTGGCAGAACGTTGAACAGCTCTTTGGAAAACGAAAAAGCGGTAAAACGATGGATCGATAGCAAGCCGGATGTGCATTGCAATAGCTTTAACCGCGATGCGCCAGGTTCGATTCAATATAGCAAAAAATATTTTCGTTGGAACGTTGAGTATAAACGCCTTGAATTAGAAAAGATAATTCAGCGAAATAGCGGCGAGAGTTTTGGTTCGCTGATCGATTTAAAGCCGCTGAAGAGAGGGGTTTCTGGAAGGATAGTTGAATTGGAGGTCGTCGGCAGCGAGAGAAGGTTTAAAATTGGCAAGGAGCTTGCAATCAGGAAGGCTTTGTCAGAAAAAACGCTCTATAGCGCATGTTTTTATGTTGAAAAAATCGGCCTTAAAAAAACACCTGATCGATTTGTTTTGCACGGCGCAGGTTGGGGGCATGGTGTTGGCATGTGCCAGGTTGGGGCGGCTGTGATGGCGCGTCAGGGCGTTAAATATGAACAGATTCTGGCTCATTATTATAATGGCGTGCGCCTGCGTAAACTCTATCTATAGACGCTTAATATTTTTATTTTTTAAACGATATATAGTAAGAAGGAAAGAAGATCTGCGTCTACTGAATTACACCGAATTTGTTCTCGCCAAGTCTCACAAGCTTGTGGGGTCAGAGGATGGAATCTCCGACATTTAAGCTTGACTGTAGATCATTATTTATTTATTATTGGGCACGCCACGGAGCATCAACAGCGTCCAAAAGGGAGACAAAAATGTTAATTGCGGTACGAGTTGATAGGGTAACATTAGACGCACACACAAATCGGTTTGTCGTTATTCTTAAGGATGATGTAAACAATCGTTGGCTCCCGATCGTTGTAGGCAACACCGAAGCCCAGGCAATAGCGCTCCAACTTGAAAATGTATCTCCTCCGCGTCCTCTCACACACGATTTAATTAAAAATCTTTTGGAATCAATTGAGGCGAAAATAGCTCGCGTCATCGTTAATGATTTGCGTGAAAATACCTACTATGCTTTAATCGGACTGAAATTGAATGTCGGCAACACTGAAATTGACGCCCGTCCGAGTGACGCCATTGCGCTGGCCTTGCGTATGCATGCGCCGATTTTTGTCTCCGAAGATGTGATGGACAGAGCCTCTGTTAATGACAAAGATACAACTGGTGAGAATGAAGAATTGCCCATCCCTGAACCGATGAACGCGCTTGAACGACTGCAACTTGATATGCAGAAAGCCATCACAGATGAACGTTATGAAGATGCGGCGCGGCTTCGCGACGAGATAAACGATCTTAAAAGCGACGGTTAGATATTTGATATAATTGATTATTTTGCAGGCGCTCGCTCTTCCTGTCCCCTTTTGATTTACTTTATATTTTTTCTCCCTCAGCAGCATGACGAAGATCACTTATAAATCACGAATAACTGTCCAGAGAGACCAGACCACTTCTGGTGCTGTAATTTGTTCAAAAAGCTATTAAATAAACAGAGTCATTTATGTTTGTTGCAAGTCCCCTGTAAGCCTGGTTTTCTTGAATCCGTCCGCACTCTAAAGTAAAATTTGACGAATCCCGGTTCTCCGCGTCGTTTTTGGCTCCTGAAAAATCTTGCGTATTTTAGTTTGTCCACTCGTCGGGAGAGCGTCCGGTTTGCAGGCTCTCCGTTGATGCGTGCTCTGAAGTGATTTCAATTCGTTTTCATCAAGTGTGTGATTTATTATTTTTGCACAAACCGCGCGCTGGATGCAATTTAGTGCAAGTTGTAACTTTTTTACAGAGGTTTGTAACCGCGCTTATACTTTTTTGTTGTTGATTACATTGAAAGGAAGTTCATTTTTGGGCTATAATTCTGATTTGGTAAATTAAAATAAATATATGGGTAAAATTGTTCCGCACGTGAGTTGCAGCGCTGATACTTGAGAATATTAAATTAACATTGCCCTCTCTTATTTTAGTTTTAGAATTATGAATCATTTTTGCCAGGGACTTCAATGTTTACTTCTGCGGCAACCAATATCTTAATTCATAACCATCCTTCCTTTCGGAATTTTGTAGGAAACTTATAGAAATTACAGCTTTGTCCAAAGTCGCAGGTTGGGCTTATGTTAACTTATAAATGGATTTTGTTTTGTCTTAGAAAGGAGACCTGTCAAATGACCGCCACCAATCGAATCTTACTATTAATCGCTATTCTGGCGCTGCCGCAGATGAACATTTTTGCTCAATCAGGCAATAAGCTTGCCCAAAACTGGTTTACTGTGGGTCTTCAGGAAAAAACCACAACTGACAAGATTTATGCTTTTTCAAAAGCTATAGAGATTGATTCCTTTTTTGTTGAGGCGCTATTTAACTTGGGTCAGATCTATTTTGAACAGGAGAATTATCATAAAGCTCAATATTTTTTACAACATGCGGTCGATGTTGAAGGGAAGAAAGTAAAATCGAAGTTTAGAGCTAAAATCTTGGTCAACCTAGTTGAAGTGTATAAAAAAATTGGTGATAGCGGTAGGTTGGAAAAAGTCTATCTTCAGTTGATTGCGGTTGAAAAGGATAAGAAAATGCGTTCTCAATATTGCCGTAGACTTGCTGGCTTATTGCGGCGGCAAGGACGGTATGATGATGCGCTCACGCAACTGAAAATCGGGAAAAAGCTTGTTCGTGGCGGAAAAGACTTTGATAAATTGATCAGTCTCTATCAGACTGAGCAAAAGCTTCAACCGGTTTACAAAGATGTTGAAACGATGAAAACCAACGAAAATTTCGATGGAGCCAAGCTAATACTGCTGGGAATTCTTTCAAAATATCCTGACCTGGATGAAATAAAAGGTAAAATTGCTGAAATTGATTCACTCGTTACAATTAAAGTGAGGCGTGAAGTAGAGCGCAATATGCTTGAGACACACTATGCATCGCTTTATGATCGGGCGCGGATGTATGAAGTCAACGGGAATGTCGAGCTAGCAATACTTACTTATGAAAATCTTGTGCAACAGGCGGGCGGCTACAAAGACGCAAGCAGACGCCTTTACCAAATGCACGACTATCGCAAGGAGAGCGAACTGAACCGTCGGGCGGAGGAAGTTTTTGCTGAAGGTTTGGTCGCGCTCAATACTCAGAATTGGACGCGAGCGGTTGTTTTGTTTGAAAAATCGCTGGCGTTGAATGACACTTTGCGAAATGCGCGCCTTAATTTGAAGAGAGCTAAAAGTATGCTCCAACACGAAAGCATCGCAGCAAAATTGAACCTTTATTATACAGAAGGCGTCGCCGCAATGGATCGTGAAGATTATAGCGGCGCGCTCATTTCTTTTAACAAGGTGAGAAGTATGCGCCCAGGCTATCGTGATATCACCGGACTGATTGAAACCGTGGAAAAAGCCCAATCCGAAAAAACTGCCAACCGTGATTTGTCGGCTAACCTTGACTCTTTATACGCAGCCGCAGACTCCGCGCGGTTCAAGAATGATTTAATGCAAGCTCTTATTCCGTTAGAGATTATACACAACTCTGACCCTGGCTTCCGCGATGTGTCAGAACGATTGTATTCAGCAAGAAAAAATATTGACACCGCCGTCGCACAGAAATCGGAAGACTCTTTGCAGAATGCTATCGTTGTTAGCGCAATGGTTTTAGGCGCGCTTATCCTGCCTGTTCTGGCCATCTTTTTATTTTCCGCCGGCGCAAGAGCACGCGCGCACTATTGGCGCGGAAATTACGAAGCGGCCGTCAGGGTTTATGAAAAAATACTGGAAAATAATCCTGGCAATGCCAGATTTTATGAGCCGTTGGCAAACATTTATATGCTTCTTGGCCGCAGCGATTCAAATGCGATACGTATATACAATGTTGTTTTGCAGCTTAATCCCAATATCAATAATCGCGAACGATACTATCAATTTATTTCTCAATGTTATCTTCCCGACAGCGCAAACGAGAACCGTTTATATCTTGAGGCGGGCAATGGAGCCAACTCAAACAGCGCGGGCTCAAATTTGCCTAATTTTTTAGAATTATGCGCCAGCGCAGTCGAAAAATTAGATGTGGAGGCTTTGCAGACAACAATCGAAATGGCCGCTGTCGAGTTAAACCCTCCGGTTTTTTTGTCAACCGTAATTTTCCCACTCGTTTCTAAAATGCGTTCAGACGGTCACCGAAATGGCAAAAGTCGTCAACTTAAAAAAATGGATGAGAGCATATCCTTTTTCCTGCAGAAATTTTTGACGCATTATCAGCCTGTGGCAAGCTCGCCCGAAATTGTTGTGACAGAAATGGGCGGCGTGCAGTCCAAATTAAGCGCTTTACTAACGGCTAATGTTGCGGCTTCCGAAGGTTGGCGAGTCACCTATTTGAAAGAAGGCGAATCGATTGAAAAAATTGTCCATACTGTGCGCAACAAGTTTGCAAAAGTCATATTTCTTGGTATAGAGCACACTTCTGACAAGCCCAAAGTGCGAATGGATTTTCAAAGATTGTCTGGCGAATTGTCCGGTCAGGCAACCTTAATTGTCGGAGGCGAGGGCGCCAGTGACTTTTCTTATATGATTGGAGAGATATCGGGAGTTGGAATTAACAATGTTTGCAACTTGCTGGATATACGAAAATTATTCAACTTTTTGCATTCAGGTAGTTTGAAACTGCCAATGTTAACCAGGCAAGTAGTTTGAACAACTGCTTGAAGAGAAGATTGCGATTTTCAAAATAGTGAAAATAAAATAAGGTTGTTTTGGACTTCCGAAAGCTCAAGGTGTCATCGCTTTGCAAGCGGGTTTGAGGCGGCCAGAATAGTGAAAATGATTCAAGCCCTGAGGCGGCAGTCGCGTCCGGGGCTTGTTCTTTTTAAGCCCTGTTTCATTCGAAGTTTGAGGATAAAAAGCTTGTTTCTTCCGGCAAGCCTGGATAAAGTTGCTGTTTGGCAATTACGCCAAATGGTTCAATAGAATTTCCCGGAAAATTTGAGATTTTAATCTAAAGCCATACTGGCAAATGTAACTGTAGATTGTTTTTCATCCACTTCAGCTTTTGAATAATCTAATAATTCCCCTTTGCCGCTTTGCAGCGCGCTCAACATTGTGTAGATTGACGAATAGCCGCAAACGCGAAATCGATCCTTCTCTTGCGCAACAACATCTCTATAACCGGCTGCGTCCATTTGTTGGATTGACTGAATCATTTTGTGGTCGAAAAGTTTAACCTTTTCGAGAAGCGAACCAGTTACTTTGCCTTGATCGCCATAACGCGGCCCGACGTGACAAAAATCGACGCTGGAGATGATGCAAACCCTTTTGTCAAATCGTGAAATAGTTTTGCGCAATGCCTGTGAAAATTCTGCGATAATTTTCCTTTCACGCTCGAATTGCGTCATCGTTAACATGTGATAGGAGAAGGAGCATAAGACCGGCGCAAAGGTGAAATCAGCTCCATTTTTAAGAAGTTCGTTATAAATGTATTTCAAAAAGACCAATTGAAATTCAATAACATGTTCTGTTTTGTGTGGCAAGACCTCCGATTGTTTGGCTCTGGGATAGTTTTTGGTCAATTGTTGGATGAAAGCCGTGTCACATTTTGCAGCGCCGAGCGGCGTGTCGAAATCCTTATCGATAACCGAATACAGATCTTGCAAACCTGAATGTCCGGTGCCTAAAATCACATAGCAATCTGCGCCCCCCCTTTCAATCAGTTCTTGGTAAGCGCGACCGTAACTTAGGCCGCCGGCGCGAATGTCAATGTGCGGAACAACCAGGCCGCGAATAGGATTTTTAGTTTGAATTTCAGGAAATCCGGCACTTTTTGCAGAGGCAAAGTAACCGGCCAACTGCAATTTTAGTTTTTCAGGGTCGTCTTCGTAACTCGTTCCAGCGTGCGCCGCCGGACGAAGCGGTGTGGTGGAAAAATCTTCCTCGTTTTTTTGCAGTCGATTGGAAAAAGACTCATTGTCAAGGAAGAAATGCTTGTCAAGATGTTGCAACGCTTCAAGCAATTGTTTTTGAGAAATGAAGGCGTCGAAGGCTTCTTTGTATTTTTTTTGCAGGTCTATTATGGAGTGTTTGCCATCAAAAAATTGCAGCAGGTAAAAAACATGTGGAGACAGGAGCAGGGTTTCAGTTGAGATGCCATTGGGATCGCGCAATGCGAACATTTGTCCGTTGTTAGTCTCGATGGGGAATGCGTCTACGTAGCGTAATCTCGGGTATTCCATGCTTTTTGTTTTATCCTTTTTTGATCTATTATTCCAATGAATTCAATTGGTTGGGCATGTTTGTTGATGGCGCATATCTATTCGGTGGCAATCTAAAATTGAGGGAATTAGTCCTTATAGCATTCACTTAAACGCTTATTCGTTTGCTTCTGTAAACGCCTTTTGTCTGTTGGTTTGGGTAGAGACCGGATTTGACTCGGAGCTGGTCAAAAGAGTTTTTTAAGGGAGAATATTTACAGGCGGCGTTCATCTCAATGCCGCACAACCAGCGTTTTAAGTGAGTCCTGCGCCGCGACAGTGGTGTCGACTGCAGCCTGGATTTCGTTGAGGTTGTAGCGATGCGTGACTAACATGTCGGCGTTTAGCGCGCCCTTCTCAATCAATCGTAACGACTCTCTTGTGTCATCCGGGCCGCAGGAATAAGTAAACTTTAAGTCAATTTCATTGAAATAAAGGTCAAAGGGATTGATTTTCAGCGTTTCTTTATCGGAAGATGGCGTAAAGAACAGGGCGGCGCCGCCTTTTCCAACGCATTGCAGGCCTGTCTCCATTGCAGAAATCGAGCCGGGGCCAATTACCACAATGTCCGCCATTTCACCCTTTGTGAACTCTTCGGTTGCTTCGCGCAAATTCTCCTTTGATACATCTACAATCATGTCAGCGCCAAATCCTTTTGCTTTTTCAAGTCGATAGGGAACCCGGTCAGCTGCAATGATTTTGCCAATCCCATAATGGCGAGCCAATAAAATGTGCATCTGCCCCATGACGCCAAGCCCGATGATAAGCATGGTGTCGGTGGTTCTTGCTGTTATGGTTCTAAATGATTTTACTGCGCAGGCAGTTGGCTCAATTAAGGCGCCATCTACAAAAGAAAGGCTTTCGGGTAACTTTAACGTATCTCTTTGTAAATTAATAGCGGGCGCTCGAAAGTATTCTGCCATGCCGCCCGGATCGAGATGGGCGGCTTTCCAGACAGGGCAAAGGGTGTATTGATTCCTCTTGCAGAATTTGCATTGAAAACAAGGCGCATGGTGATGAACAAAGACACGGTCGCCGGGCGCGAAGGCGGTGACATTTTTTCCTACTTCGGCCACCACGCCGGCAGGCTCGTGACCTAATACAAAGGGAGCCTTTTTTTTGACATACCAGGGCATGGTGTCGCTGCCGCATATCCCGCAGGCCTTCATATTGATCAGAGCTTCGTCTGCGCTAATCGTAGGCGTTGGCAGCTCTTCAATTTGCACATTGTTAAGGGTATATAGCTTGGCTGCTTTCATACTGTTGTAAACGGAAGGTTGACAATTTTAGCGGAAATGAGTCTGTCTGCAGATTGAACTTCGCAGCGCAGACCTTCCTCAATGAATTTTGTTTTTACATAGCCAAGGGCAATATTGCATTTTAGCAGGGGCGAGAAGCTGCAACTCGTGGTGTATCCAACTTCGCGGTTCTCAAGAAAAATCGGAGAATGAGGCAGAGGACGTTCATCGTCGAAAATTTGTAGACCGACAAGGTGTTTTTGAATTTTATGATATGTGTCCAGCCTTGCGATAACCTCCTGTCCGATGTAGCAACCTTTGTTGTAGTCGATATAGTCTCCCATTCCCGCTTCATGGGGATTTGTTTTTTGGTGAAAATCAGGATTTGACGCAGGCCAACCCGACTCAATTCTGATGCTTTCCAAACAATTAAAGCCAATGGGCTTCAGACCGAAGTCACTGCCATATTCCATTAATCGTTCCCAAAGAGACGCTGAAATTGCATTATCGAAAACGACATTGTAACTGAGCGGGTGAAACGCTTTCGATTTTTGAATCAGCACAGTTTTATTCTGAAATTCAGTTTTGTAGAAATTCCAGGGCAGCGGCGAAGGCGCTTTTAAGTCAAATGCTGCTTGTAGAATTTTTTCCGCAAGAGAGCCGAGCACAGTAATGGTTGAGTATTGCGCGGACAGATTTTCAATTTTTACATTTTCAATAAAAATGAACTTTTCAATCCAATCACTGATCAATTTGGCTTTTTGCGGGCTACAGAGAAGAAAAATATTTTTCTTCGTTTTGAAAAGCATCACTCGATCCAGAATTCGACCGTCTTTATCGGTAAATATGTTGATTTGCCCTTTGCCCGGCGCAAGGTTGCGCAGTTCGTTTGTGGTCAATCGATGCAACAAGTCCTGGTGATCGTCGCCTGAAAGCCGGATGAGTCCCAAGTAGGGTCGTTCAACAAGGCCGCCAAAACGGGTTGCTGCTGTATATTCACTTTCCAGTGAGGAAAATGACCGGGGAATGAGCCATCCTTCATAGTCCATCATATCCGCGCCAAGCGCCTGGAATTTGTCCTGGAGACGAGAGGTTGAGTTCATCTTATGGCTGTATTGCATATTTGACTCCGTCGCCGGATTGAAGGCGTTGAAAGGCTTCTGGAAGGCGTTCGAGTGGAAGTGTTGCACTGATTAGTTTGCTGACATCCACCTTTTTTTCTGTTAATAATTTGTGCGCTTTGGCGACATCGCGCGGTGTAAAGTGAAAGCGGCCAATCAGTGAAATTTGGTCGTAATGCAAGCGCTCTGTATCCACAGAAATACGGTCGCCGGCGGGGCAACCGCCAAAGAGCATGACGTTGCCGCCTTTTGCAACAACCTCGATTGCCTGTTCCCAGACGGCGGGTCGACCGGTGCACTCGAAAACATGGGCTGCGCCAAATCCATTAGTTCGTTCGAGCACGGTTTGCTGAACGTCTGCATGGCTTGCGTCGATCGTGTGATGTGCTCCGAGTTGTTTGGCTAATTGGAGTCTTTCCCGGTGTTTGCCTGAGACAATGATATTCTCGATTCCCTCGGCTTTTGCCATCAGTATGTGCATGAGTCCGATTGCTCCGGCGCCAATAATTAAAACGGTGTCATTTATGTGAATTTTTAGCGCCGCCATTCCATGCACCACACAGGCCAACGGCTCCAGTATGGCGGCTTCCTCAAAAGTAAGGTGATCTGGTTTGTGGAAAGTGTTTAACGCCACAACTCTTTTGGAAATTTTAATGTATTCTGCGTAAGCCCCCAGCAGCATGGCATCCATGGTAATGGGGCAGAGGTTTTCAAGTCGCCTGTTGCAATAGTGGCAGTCACCGCAGGGAGCGGTGTGAACAGTCATAATTGCGTCGCCTTCACGGTATCCGTTGACACTTTTTCCGGCGTCTGCAATCGTTCCAGAAAATTCATGTCCAAACGGGGTGGGCATTGGCATTTTCGGATGGCCGCGTCTGAAGGCTTTCAAATCTGTGCCGCAGGTAAGCGCGCGCTCCACTTTTATGATAAGTTCTCCATTTTCTGGTTCCGGAATAGCTGTTTCGCGCATTTCTATTTTGCCGGGTTCAACCAGAAAAAATGATTTCATACTGATGCTTTTCCTAAAGGTTCAGGTTGTCGTATTGAAGAAATAATGTTGTTGAATGACGGTGATTGCACGAGCCAAGGCGGCTCAAAAGATGAAGAAAATATCAAAACACCACTCGAATGTCAAGAAAAACCTGTTTGCTTAAAGGGCGCGCTGTGGGTGACCTTCCAGGCAGCTCAACAAGAGGATCGGGCGGAAATAGCAATCGACTAAGTCAGGTGGTTTTGCATATTGTGTCGCTGATTTTGTCGATGGGGTAGTCAGCATGAATCTTGCGTATCTTATATGGAACAAACAAACGTTTGATTTCCTTTTTGCTCAAACTTTGGTCAAAGCGAACCTTTATGGTTCCGGTTAATTTTGAAATACATAAGGATAGAATTTTTGCGTCTGTGTCATTTACGGTCTGGCGAAGTTCCTCCAGGGATACTTCCTGTTCAAATTCAATAAACCTATTCATGGTTTCCCCTTAGATGATGATAATAGTCAGGTTTACAGCCCGGTCTAAATTATGCCTGAACAAAAAAGTGAAACTCTTTGACGGAGTTTCTTCGAGTTTTTTTCGGTCAGACAGTTGAAATGCCCATCTCCAATTCGATAAAATTAAGATAGTGAGTGGTCGAAAATTAACAGATTTTTGCATTGCGAGCAGCTTGTGCAATGCGTTTTCCGTATCCGTCCTTATACAGGGAGACTGCCACGGAATATTTCCGGTCAGACACTATATAATAAATCGCATTAAATCCTCCCCTATAATGGTCTCATTAAAGATTTTCTTCGCGTTATTAAGCAAATCAATTTCCTGTTCATGATCATATCTTGCGCTTAAATGCGTTAGCGCCAGTTTTTTTACACCTGCTGCTTTTGCAACTTCCGCCGCCTGGAGAGCCGTTGAATGTCCGGTGGCTGATGCCATATCTTCGTCTTGCGAAGCAAAAGTTGCCTCATGCACCAACAAGTCTGCATTTTGCGCCAACTGTTTTGCATTTTTACATGGCGCGGTGTCGGCGCAGATGGCGACAACTCTTCCCGGCTTCTCGGGGCCGATTACTTCTTCCGGTCTAATCATTGTTCCATCTTTTGCTTTAATCGGGCGCCCTGATTGCAGTCGACTGCGTTCCGAACCTTTGGGTATGTTCATTTGAGCCGCTTTTTCAGCGTCAAATTTTCCCGGTTTATCATTTTCTTTAAATCGAAAGCCCAGCGAAAATATCCGATGCGCAAGCGGCATGGCTGTAACCTGAAAGGCTGCTGAACTCCAGACAGTTTGTTGCCGATCAGGCTCAATTTCATGCACCGACAACGGATATTCAAGCTGAAAATGTGATAATTTTTGCATAAAGTGGATATAATCTTTCAAGCCTTGCGGCCCGTGTAAGCGAACTTTTTTCTCCCTGCGGCCTAACTGCAATGTGGTCAATAAACCAACCAGGCCGTTGATATGATCTCCATGAAGATGCGAAATGAAAATATGACTTAATTTTCCGGGCTTCAATTTTGCTTTTAAGAATTGAACCTGAATGCCTTCACCGCAATCGAATAAAATGATTTCATTTTCATAAAGAATTGCAGTGGAAGTCGGCCATCTCCGGAGTGTGGGAGCAGCCGCGCCAGTTCCAAGTAAGACAACCTCCATTACAACTGCTCCTCAGGCTTGCTTAAATAAACCTGTTCTAGTTTCGCAGCTATAATAACGCCTGTCAAAATTAAGGTACCGCCAGTCAGTTGAATTGCGGTAATATTTTCTTTTAGAATGAAAAGAGCCAAAACGGGCGTGACAATTGGCTCGCCAAGCGCAATAATCGCCACTGTGATTGCAGAGATGTGCCTGAGCGCCCAATTGATTGCAGTGTGGCCTATCATCTGAGGCGCGAGGGCAATCATCAGCATCAGGAAATAATCATTGTGACTGTAAGCGAACAGGCTATGCCCGCTGAGCAGAATCATCGGCAGGGTGAAAAGCGCGCCGAATGTGTAAATAATGCTAACATAGTAAACGATGTTAATATTACTGCGCAATTTTTGACCGATTAACAGGTATCCTGCCATGGCAATTGCGCCAATCAGAGCAAGGCTGTTGCCGAGCAGGGAGGTGTTTCCCGAATTTTCCTGTGAACTGATAACGATGGCGCCAAGGGTTGCGAGCGCAATGGGCGGAAAAATTGTTTTCTCCGGTTTTTTTTTGAAAAAGAGGATGGAGCCAATCAGTACAAAAAGCGGTGAAGTGGAGACCAACGTCACCGACGCCAATACGGATGTTAGTTCAAAAGATAAAATCCACGCCGCAAAGTGAACGCAAAGAAGCAGACCCGACAGCGCTAAATAGCCAAGCTTCCCCTTTAATTGTTCGGGTTGAGAGTGGCCTTTCGCAAGTGTGATTAACCACATCAGAACGGCGGCGATTGCGAGTCTGTAGAAGGCGATAACAATAGCGGGAGCGGAACACAATTTTATCAAAATTGCAGCCGATGAAATTGCAGTAATTCCCACAAAAATAACAAGATAGAAAAGCATGAATATTCTCGCTGAGAGGAATGCTAAAGGAGATTAAGCTAACCAATATATTATCAAAAGGCAATATCAGGATTATGGCGCCTTTTTCTGTGGCGATTTTTATATTTGGGTCGGCTGTTTGCACTGCGATTCTATTCGTGGTGTTGATGTTGCGCTGTTTAACATTTGGATCCGGGACGAACCGTAGAAAGATATAGGCGTCGCCTGTCAGCAGCGCGCCAGCGTTTAAAGTTTCGGAAAAATTTATTAGGGAATTATCGGGTCAGGCGTATTATTAATTGCGAAGCTGTGATGTTTTTTATAAGTTGTTGTCCGACTGAAATGTTTTGTGAAATTTTCGGAAGCAAAGCGCCCGGGCGAATTTCTTGTCAGGGGAGATAGGCTGCAACAGAAAAGGCGCAATTATTCAATTCGCAAATTTTGGTTCACTCACAAGTTTTTTTCTCATAAGTTCAGGTTAATAAATAAAAATGAAATTGCAGCGGATTGCTTGCATCGCTTTTTCTTCTTTGCTCTTTTCTGTCAGCATATTAATTGCCCAGACCAAAAATCCATCCGTTATATCAATTGCGGTGTTGAAATTCACCAACAATACCAACGTATTTGGCTATGACAAGCTTGAATTGAGCATTCCGGAGATGCTCAAGACGGAGCTTTCAAAATATGATGACTTATTGATTGTTGAGCGCACGCATATTGAAAAAGCCCTGGAAGAGCAAAAGCTCTCTTTATCCGGAATCGTGGCGGACGACTCTGTGCAGGAAGCGGGCAGACTTTTCGGCGCTGAATATGTTTTGCGCGGTGAAATTTCGTTGATTGACCATCAGCAGCTCCGACTGGATTGTCATATTATAAAGGTATCCTCAGGGCAGGTGCGCGGTGAAAAAGTGATCGGCGCAAAGGACATGGCTTTGGATAAAATGATTTTTCTTTTGGCGGGGAATACATATTACAATTTAAGCGGACGGGGAAGCTATTTGAATTCCGTGAAATTGCAAAAGTATCGCGGCCTCTGGTTTCTTACAACTGCGGTCGTAACTGCCGCCGGCGCGGCTTATTCTCATATTGAGTCTGAAAAAGCGTATGATTCTTATTTGCAGGCGGTTTCTTTACGTGACTTTGACAAGCAATATAATCGCGCCAATAATTTCCGCAAGGCTCGCAATGGATTACTAATTTCAACCGGTGTTTTTGCGTTGATCTCGACATCGCTATTCTTAAAAGAGCGCGGCGCAAACAACAAAATCTACGCTGCAAACCATGCGCAAAATCCGGCGGCGAGTTGGGCGTTGCAAATGAATAGCGGCTTCACAATGCAACTTGCGGTTCACTTTTAAGGATATGGAAATTCTGGTGACTGGATATAAGCAAATCTTTCTGAGCGGATTAAAACTCGTTGTCATGCTCCTGCTTTTTCAGGGTTGCGCCGACCTTGAAAGAAAAAATCCCCTCGATCCTAAAAACAGCGCCAGCAAGCAAGACCGGGTCGTATTGGTTGAAGCCTTTGTAAACGACAGCACGCCATTTACACCTTTTGCCTTAACCGCATTGGATTATTTTGCCACCCAGGTCGGGTTTAACGCGATCATTGTGCAATACCATGTTCCCGCACAGCAATATCCAGATAATTTTGCCTTGTCAGGAGCGTTGGCGCGTTATGGATTTTATGAAACAGTTAACCGGGCTGTGCCTGATGTGTTTTTCAACGGCCTGAATCAACGTGTGCAAGGCGCTTCAAGTCATGCCTCTGCGCTTGAACGCTTTCAGGCAGCCATGGCCATAGAGGCGGGCAATATTTCACTTTTTACGATTGAGGCCGACGTTGAAACACGGGCAAATTCAATGGTTTTAGATGTTCGCCTGGCAAAATTAGGCTCAGAAGATGTTCGGGATGTCTTTGTGCAGGCAGTGGCTATTGAGAACACCGGCGTTAGCGGACATCGCTTTGTCGCCCGTCAAATTTGGCCGGCTCGAAGTTTTAGTTTTATTGGCAATGGCAAGATTGCGACTGCGAAATTAACTGCATCTATACCTTCGGGCGCCAATGCCGCCTTGTGGAAAATCGTGGTTTTCGCGCAAAGTTCGCAAAATAAAGAAACGCTGCAAGCCATTCTCGTAAATCAATGAGATTACAATGAAAATTAAACATATTACGCCATTTCTGGTTTTATTTGTTGTTTGGGGCTGTCAATTGGGCTCAGATTCCGGTTGCAGTGTTGACGAGTTTATTGGTTTAAATGAGGAGCCGATAATCGACAGCATTTTTTCTACACGCGACGCCATATTGCCGCAGGATACAACTTCAATTTTTGTCGAGGCGCACGATTCGGAGGATGAAGAGCTGAGTTATACCTGGCGCTCTGACGACGGAACATTGTCGAATTCAACCGGACAACAGGTTCTCTGGAGGGCGCCAAACGCCGGCGGGAATTATGAAGTGCATGTTGATGTGGAAGATTTGTCTGGCGCAAAAACATCCGGCTCCATAACCATTACCGTGGTGGCGCAGGAAAGTCCGGTTGTAAATATTCTTAGTCCGCGTGATGGCGATGTAATGCCCGGATTGGGTTCGGTGGATTTTAAAGTTGACGCGTCTCATCCAAACGGCATTCGGGAAGTTCTTTTTTTTGTGAATGACTCGCTGGTCGGCGCTGATAATTCTGAGCCTTATTCCCGAACCTGGAATATAGAGGGGAAATCGGGAGAGCACAGGCTTCGGGTTGAAGCTTTTCGAGTCGATGGTTCTAACAATAGGCCTGGCAGGGATGAAGTCATTGTGAATTTGGAAGGCGCAACTCGGCTTGATCGGAATTAGGAGTTGGTGTAAACCTTGCGCGGCAAGCTGAACCTCTATGTATTTAATCTCTTTCTGGCTCTGAGTTCATGTAATTTCTCCAGCGACCATGTAATCACTGTTTTTGCGGCCTCAAGCCTAACCACCGCATTGACCGAAATAACTTTCGAGTTTGAACAAAAGTATCCCACTATCGCTATTCGGCTGAATTTTGCTTCGTCATCCATGTTGGCGAGACAGATCATGATGGGCGCAAATGCTGATGTTTTCCTCTCGGCAAATGAACAGTGGATGAATGCATTGCAACAAAAACAGTTCGTCGATGTTAACTCCCGCCTTAATTTACTCTCCAATAAATTAGTTGTCATTTCAAGTAAAAATAGTAAAATGGCGCTTGCAGAATTGGCCGATCTGACTCATTCAAAAGTAAAGCGGATTGCATTGGCAGACTGGACGCATGTTCCGGCGGGAATCTACGCGAAGCAAATGCTTGAAAAAAGTAATGTTTGGCGCCGTGTGAATTCAAAATGCCTGCCTGCCCTAGATGTTCGAGCCGCGCTCTCTTATGTTGCGCGCGGCGACGCTGAAGTGGGTCTGGTTTACAAAAGCGACGCAATTATTAGCGAGAATGTAACCGTGCAGTTTCAACCGGTGGATTCCTTGCAAACCGCAATTGTTTATCCGGTCGCCGCCATTACAAAAAATAAAAAGGCGGGTTCAGAGAAATTTTTCTTATTCTTGCAAAGTAGCGTCAGTAGGAAAATTTTTCAGAAAAATCAATTTGGAACCATGTTCTAATCTGCATACTTTCCGCCAATTCAATCACCAATTCATCCGCTTTATTGGTTGCTGTTAATTTACTGTGATTGTCGCTTTTCAGAGTTGATCCTGTTGCAAAAGGATAACTGTTGATGCGCAAAGCAGCCTGTTTTTTTTAAAAAAAATCTGATTGGGTCTTGAGTAAGGAAAAATAAATTTGTCCGTAAACGTTCCGGTCATTATTCTCTCGTTGAAAGTTGCTTTTGCCGCGCTTGTCTTTATTCTGCCCATCGGCTCTTTTTTCGGATGGCTCCTGGCAAGAAAAGATTTTCCAGGCAAAAGTTTTGTCGACGCCCTTATCAATATTCCGCTGGCGTTGCCTCCGGTTGTGACTGGTTATTGCCTGTTAATCATCTTTGGGCCAGGCTCATCAATCGGTCGCTTTTTTGACCGGATTGGGTTTCCCATTGCGTTTACCTGGATGGCCGCCGTCCTTGCCGCAGCGGTTGTGAGTATGCCGTTGCTGACCCGCGCAGTGCGGGTTGCAGTTGAATCGGTCGACCCCAAAATTGAAGACGCCGCCCGAATGTTGCGGGCTGGCGAAATAGATATTTTTTTTAAAATTACGCTGCCGCTTTCCAAGCACGGAATCATTTCTGGCGCGGTGTTAAGCTTTGGCAGGGCAATTGGCGAGTTTGGCGCGACCATTGTCTTTGCCGGCAACATTCAAGGCGAGACGCAAACCATCCCACTGGCCATATTTTCTTACCTTAATCAGGTTGACGGCGAAGCTCGGGCGAAGGTTTTGATTCTAATCGCTATTGTGATTGCTTATTTGAGCATTGCGCTCAATGAATGGATGTTGAGAAAGGTTCGCGATGCTCAAAATTGATATTAAAAGAAAATTTTCCGACTTTTTCCTTTCGGTCGCCTTTCAAATGAAAGATGAATTCACCGCTTTGCTTGGCAAGTCAGGCGCGGGCAAAACCTCGACCTTGAGTATGATTGCAGGTTTGTCGAAACCTGATTCGGGTGAAATTTCACTAAACGGAGAAATACTTTTTTCCAGTGAACGCAAAATTTGTCTGAAGCCGCAGGAACGTGACATTGGTTATGTTTTTCAGGAAGCGCGCTTGTTTCCCAATATGAATTGTGCGGAAAATCTGAAATTTGCATCCTCTCGTGTCCGTTCAAATCAACAGCCTTTTCGCTTCGATGATATTGTCGGGCTTCTTCAAATTGAACATTTGTTGCGCCGCATGCCGCGCAATTTGTCTGGCGGCGAGAAACAGCGCGTGGCGCTCGGTCGGGCAATTTTAAGCGCGCCGAAATTATTGTTGCTTGACGAACCTTTAGGCGCTTTGGATATCAATGCGCGTCTGGTTTTCTTACAGTTTTTGCAGGAAACAATCAAACATTTACATCTGCCGGCGCTTTATGTCACCCATGATATTGCAAACATTTTACGCTGCGCCGACGACATTGTATATCTTGAAGATGGCGCTGTTCGCGGACAGGGCGAACCGACTCGGCTGTTGCAACATATACAACCAAGCCTGGCTCCAGTTCACGATGAAGTTCCTAATGTGTTTGAAGTGTCAGCGAGCCGACGATCTTCGGTTTGCGCAACCGGGAAAATTGAGTTTGTTATTCCGCAGGTGGATTTTCAGAAGAATGAAAGCTTTTTTTTGAATATCCCCGCTTCTGAAATCATATTGTCGCTAACAAAACCAACGGAAATTAGCGCGAGTAATATTCTCAAAGGGGAAATTGTAAATATTGCTCAAATTGGGGTGCGGTTTTTTGCGCAGGTTGACGCAGGTGAAGAATTTATGGTCGAGATATTGAAAGCAACCGTGCAGAGACTATCCTTACACAAAGAGCAGGAAGTTTACTTAATTATAAAAGCCACTTCTTTTAGAAGATTGTAAAAAACGGCTATCGGTTAAAAGAATTTTAGAATTGTTCCGGGTTTTGAGGTTGTCGCAGGGGCATTTTTTGTGAGGCAATCCGGAGTAGGGTTAATCTGTTGACAAGTTCCGGTAAAATTCTGATCTTTGCAAACATTTCTTGACCAGTTTTAGTCCGAGGTGCAGGAAATGGACGCGACTTTAATAGCTTGGCAACTGATTGTTGAGAATTATAGCAGGTAAAAGTCAGTCTGTGAATTTGTCAAAGAAAATATTTAAAAATTAAAACACCATAAAGCGCTATCTGGATATTTATGATTTTTTCTACTGTTTTTTGCCTCTTGTTTCACTCAATATGATCAGTATTGCGATAGGCCAACTTTGCCGAAAGGTTGTGACAGCCCCGGCATGAAAAATTTAATTGAACACGCCAGCGTCACGGATCAAGGCCTGAATCCCCGTAAAAAGCTTAATGAAGATAATTTGCTCGATATGCCGCAAGAAGGTCTGTTTCTGGTGGCCGACGGTGTTGGCGGCGCCTATGCGGGTCATTTGGCAAGCCAGGCTGCGGTCGACGCCATAATCGGTGTGATGAAAAGTTCACGCCGCCATGAAATAATTAAGCGATATGGTCATTTGAAATATGTGGAAGAAATGGTTTTGGCGGCAAGCAGAGCTGTATTTGAGCTTTCAGTTCGACATCAGAAGCAAATGGGGTCAACCATCGCCCTGATGTTCTTTACGGAAGACACCGCGATTGTCGCGCATGCTGGAGATAGCCGTGTATATTTGCTGCGCAACGGCAAGCTTCTTCCTTTGACTGTTGATCATTCAAGGTTAAACGATTTTATTAAGAATAACCCCGATGTAATTGTCGACCCCGCGACATTTAAAGGAGGGCGCAGGCTTACCAAAGCGCTTGGCATAGCGCCTGAAGTTTACCCGGCGTTAAAAGAAGTTGATTTGGAAGATGGCGATATTTTTTTGGCCTGCACAGACGGGGTTTACAACTATAACGCTGGAAATGAAATCATCGAAAATCTCAGCAGCAATAAAAACGACCTGGCTCAGGCCTGCAATAGAATGCGTGATGTCTGTTATGCGCAAGGAGCGATGGATCACCTTACCGCCATTGTTGTAAAAGTCGGCATTGAATATCAGGTCACCCGTGAAATTCAACCTGTGAAGCCTTGAAATTGAGGCTGGTTTATCCATCTTGCCAGGCAATATTTTTTTGCTATTGTTGTATCTTGGGTCGCGCCGAACGACGTTAAATAGATGATTTGACAACTGTTTCTTAGCTTGAATTCATCTGAATACGGGTTGCTGACAGATTCAGGCGAAATATTAAAAAAAGGAAAAACCATGACTTTTGAGAGCCTTTACCGACAAATGGAAGTTCAACTCAAAAACCTTACGCCGGATATTGAATTAAAATATAAAGCTGAGCTGGCATGGGAAATTCAGCAACTTAAAAAAGAACGCAATGCGGTCATCCTTGGTCATAATTATATGGAACCGGCGTTGTTTTTAACTGTGCCTGACTTTAAAGGAGACTCCCTCGGTTTAAGTCGGAAGGCTGCGGAAACCGACAAAGATATTATTGTTTTCTGCGGCGTTGAATTTATGGCGGAAACCGCTAAAATTCTAAATCCCGAAAAAACTGTGCTTTTGCCAGCCTCAAAAGCAGGATGTTCGCTTGCCGAAAGCATTACAGGAGAAGATGTTCGCAAGCTGCGCGAGCAATTCCCCGGCGTTCCGGTTGTCACCTACATAAACTGCTATGCCGATGTGAAAGCTGAGTCAGACATTTGTTGCACCTCCGGCAATGCGGCTGCGGTTGTCGAGTCGTTGAAAAGCGACACAATTATTTTTTTACCAGATGAATATCTTGCCAAAAATGTAGCGAAGGAAACCGGTAAACATATTATTTTTCCCTCGCATAAAAATGGCGCAAATTCAACTGAGGTGGATTATCAAATGATCGGCTGGCACGGCAAGTGTGAAGTTCATGAACAGTTTACCGTTGAAGATATTAAAAATGTGCGTAAGCAATATCCGGACGTGTTGGTGTTAACGCATCCGGAATGCAGCCCTGAAGTGGTTGCTGCGTCAGATTTTGCAGCCAGCACTTCTCGTATGGTCAGTTTTGTGGAGGAAAACAAAGGCAGGCCCTATCTGTTGCTGACGGAATGTTCGATGGGCGATAACATTGCAGCCGCAAATCCGCAGGCTGAGATGCTCAGGCTGTGCAGCGTGCGGTGTCAGCACATGAATCAAATTACTTTGGAAGAGACGCGAGACGCGCTTAAATATTTACAATATGTGATTGAGGTTCCGGAGGAGATCAGAAAACGAGCTTACAGGGCGGTTGAGCGAATGATAAAAATCGGATAACACACATGTCGGACTGTATTGAAACAGATGTTCTCATTATCGGATGTGGCATTTCAGGCGGAGTTGCCGCCCTTGAGCTCGCAGACAAAGGCGCTCATGTTACGTTAGTAACGCGAACCATTGTGCCGAAAGAGTCCAACACCTACTATGCGCAAGGCGGTATTATCTATGAAGGAGAAGATGATTCTACTGAGTTGTTGCGTGAGGATGTTATTCGGGCTGGAGCCGGTTTATGCAATCCGGTGGCTGTGGATATTTTGATTAATCAAGGAGCCAAATCGGTTGACGAGATTCTTCTGAAACGGCTGGCGGTTGATTTTAATTATTCGGAATCCGGCAAATTGGCGAGAACACGTGAAGGCGGACATTCAGTGGCAAGGATTCTGCACGCAGCCGACGCCACGGGTCGCGCAATTGAAATGGCTCTGCTCAAAGAGCTGCTTGAATGCCCTAACATCTCCATGCGGTCGGGACTTACCGCAGTCGATATTCTTACACTTGATCATCATTCGACCAACCGTCTTTCGATTTACGAGCCGACTTGTTGCGTTGGCGCGTACCTGTTTGATCGCAAAGCGGGAAAAGTTATTCGCTGCCTTGCAAAAAGTACCATTTTGGCAACCGGTGGTTTGGGGAAAATTTTTCTGCGCACAACGAATCCGGAAGGCGCTCGCGGCGATGGCCTGGCCATGGCCTATCGAGCCGGGGCGCGTGTGCTCAATTGCGAATTTGTGCAGTTTCACCCAACGGTTTTTTATCACCAGGATCAAGCTTGTTTCCTCATTTCGGAGGCTGTGCGCGGAGAGGGCGCCAAACTGGTCGACGCTTCGGGTCGTCCGTTTATGCGCAAATATGCTGAAAAATGGCAAGATTTGGCACCTCGCGACGTTGTTGCGCGCAGCATTCATCAGGAGATGTTGACTCGCGGCGTATCAAATGTCTACCTGGATTTGCGATCCTATTTATCAAGTGAACACATTGAGTCACATTTCCCTAATATACAAAAACGCTGTCTGGAGTTTGGAGTCAATATGAAGGAAGATCTGGTTCCGGTGGTTCCGGCGGCGCATTATTCATGCGGCGGCATTTGGGTGAATGACCAGGGACAAACAACAATTCGTGGTTTATATGCAATTGGTGAGGTGGCTTGCACCGGAGTGCATGGCGCCAATAGGCTGGCCAGCGCTTCTCTTTTGGAAGGTTTGGTGTGGGGGCGCCGCGCCGCTGAAAATATTTATGCGTCAATGCGGGAAACGATAAAATGCAAACCAGATGAAATTCCTGCATGGCAAGACACTGGCGTCGATGAGCCGGACTTAGCCTTAATTCGGCAAGATATGAGTTCAATACAGCATGTCATGTGGAATTATGTCGGTTTGGTGCGAAATCGTCGTCGTCTCAAAAGAGCTATGTTGGAGTTGCGCAACCTGGAATTTGCCATTGAGCAATTCTATGATGAGGCGCGTCTTTCAGATGAATTAATCGGGTTGAGAAATGCCGCGCGTGTAGCGATTCTTGTTACATCGGCGGCATGGAAAAATCGTAGGAGTATCGGTTGTCATTACCGGAAAGATTGATCAGGCGTTGGAAACTGCGCTGACAAGAAGCCTGATCTGTTAGCGCAGTGAGAATGTTATACGTATTTTACGTTGCGGTTTAGCCAATACTGGCTGGCTCCGCATTGCTCAACAGCGCGTTCTTCTGAAAAGGAGAGAGCGCGTCTGGGATATATTACTCAATAGATCTCTATACCGATTGGACATACCTTAAATCAGTTCAATCTCAACTGGGCCGGTTGCTTTTAACATACAGGCTAACCTGTACTCGCCGGGCGACAATTCACAAATATCTTCGATTGTTTCCTGCTCAAGGGCCGACATTTCATTTAAATTGTTCTGCCCTGATACAACACGCACCGGATCGCTGCCACAGGTTCCCGCGTGGCAATCACATTTAACCTTCACCCCGTTGTCTTCCAGAATATCAGCAATGGTTTGCCCTTTTTCCAAATCAAATAATTTGCCGCTGTTTTTTAGTTTGATTTTGTTGCCCTCGACCGCGCCGTTTGCTTTCGAGGGAGCAGCAACAGCAACAGGAGCAGGTTGCGCAGATGGCTGTGGGGCAGATGGCGTCTGTATTGAGGAGCGCGGGCGTTCGGTAGCCATTTTTGTGGGAACTGGTTGCGAAGCCTGCAAGTTTTTCTGGTTTGTCGGCATGTGGTTTTGCTGGTTGGTATATTGCTGGTTCAACGCCGGTTGGGCGGACGCATGATTGGATTTGGCCGAACTGATAGCTGATTCAATTATGCTAAAAGCAAAAATTTGTTGACCAACGCGAAATTCTTGTCCGTGCATTAGCTGGTGTTTACTGGCAACCCTCAGGAAGCTTCCATTCGCACTATTCAAATCTTTTATGACGAATTTCCCATTTCGGAGGCAGCAGGCAATATGCTTTCGCGACATTGCCATATCGTTTTCTTCAAGTGAAATATCTCCTGAACGTCCCAGCACCAGGTATTTTTCTGAAAGCTCGTAACGGTTTTTTTCTACACCGTTTAAATCATAGTGAATCACAAGGTTTTTGGCTTCAGCGCTTGCCAATTGTAAATATTGCTTGCCGATGCGAATAACATCACCTTCTGAAAGCTCCGCCGAGATGCCTCCGGCCAATCGCAGGAAAGTGCCGGTTCGACTGTTTTCATCACGCAGGAAAAAATTGCCTTCATGTCCAAAAACGGAAGCGTGTGTGTCGGAAAGAAGCATGTCGTCACGCAGTGAAATATCACATCCGAGGCGACCAATAGTAAAGACCTTATTCTGGCCGATTTCATATTCATTTTCTTCAACATCATCGGACAATAGACGGGTGACGACCCCAAGTCGGGACGCCTCCACCGGCGTTTCCTGCACCGCTCGCTGGGCGAGAATGAAATTGTTGGCGGGTTCAACCTGATTTCGGACAACGGGTTTTTCGATTTGAGGCTCTTCAATATCTACTACTATTGCACTGGTATTTCCGCCCAATTTCGTTTGGATATCGTTTATGACATCAACTGCGTCGCACATGGCTACTTTGATATTGCCACGGTGTTTTACTTCTTTATATTGCGAGGGGTCATGACTAAAGTTGTCTGTTTCAAGGTAGGCCGGACTCAAAATATCGCCGATCATATAGACATTGGGTTGTACGGTTTCCAGCGTTTTTTTGACCACCATACGTTTTTTATTGCGCGGTCCGCCAGTTAACATCGGAATGCCAAGTGAATTAAGCAGGCGCTCCGGAATGTCTTCACCAATACAAGCCAGGCATTTGTCTTTTAAAAATTCGAGATGTGTGGAAACATTGAGGCCGTCGTCGTTGAGTTGACGGTTTGTTCTCAAACTAAGGTATTCTTCCTTGTCTTCTGCTATGACAATAGCCGCCGGTTCGCTGTTTGGATGGTATCTGATATTGCCGTTTCCAATGTAAGCTTCAAAAAAAACATCCGCGAGAGCTTTTGAAACTTTTGGCATTTTTTGTCCACGATACGACCAGTGAACAGGGGTTGTATCTTTCCGTTCCGCCTTTATTTGTGAAATACTGATAACGGCCTCGGCTGCTGAAGTCCCTCCGCCGATAATACAAGTCGGCGCGCCGATATATTGCTCTGCATCGGTAAGCCGGGCTGGAATGCCTTCAATGTTTCCTGGAATATCAAAACGTCTTGGAACGCCCCTGCCGATTGTCAGGATAACATTTCGAGCCTGACATTCTTCTTCGACATTTTTGTTGTGGTTCCAGACTTTAGCTGTCCAGACGCCATCTGGAGCCTGCTCTAACCCGGATAATTCTATTCCCACTCGCGCCGGAATATCAAAGTCATGATATAGTTTTTTCCATTGCACGACCATATCATCTTTGTCCATGGCTCCGAAGTGAAGTTTTGCAATAAGAGGGCCTCCTTCAGGAAAGTCCAATTTATCGCCGCCGCCAAAATCGGGCAGGATTAATTTTTCTTTCGCATAGTCTCGAATCCGTTTGAGAATGTCGTCAAAATCGATGACCAGCGCCGCCAGACCAAGTTCTTTGGCGCGAAAAGCCGCCGCCGTGCCGCCTGGCCCGCCGCCGACAATCAGAACATCAAGAATTTCAGGGAGTTTAAAAGGCTGCTTTGTGAAGAAATCCGTCTTAGAGTTAAAGTCAGACATAATTCTATTAATCCATTGGTGGGCGGTCGCTTTGATGATTTGCAGCGGCAAGCCCGGTTTTTAGGGCATTATATGTAAAACCATTCATACCTAGTGAAGGTTTTACGAAATAAATTAGTTTTAAATTAGATGAGCGATTTAGCGTTTGCCTGCGGCGTATCCGTCGCATCAAAGCGGGGAATCGGAGCAGAAAAGGTTGTAAAAATAGTCATTTTACCCTTATGTTATCCTTTCAACGAAGGCTTCTATTTTGCCAAATTTTATTTTTGAACTCGGTCTGATGCGAACTTCACTAGTCACTGCTTTGTGTTTTACATAGGTTCGGTTTTTACTGTTTAGATCTTGAACGCTTACGTTTTCGCCGAAAACCGTGATACAGGCATGTTGCTTGGAAATGGTATCATCTTGAATTCGAATGTCACATGCGCTTCCGCGGCCAACGATATTTCTACCTTTTGCCAAACGATACTTTTTCCCGGAATTTCTGAGATAAATTGTCAGCTGGGAAAGGGAGCGTTTTTTAGCGATTTTCTGTGTTTTTTTTGGTCGAGTTTTTTGAACGCTTTCTTTTTTTTCGGATGGATTCGAGTTGATTCCTCCCGTCAGGTCTATTTTTGTGGCCAACAGTTGAGGTTGTTGCGTTGTATCTGTGGCTGGCTCCGTCTCTGCTTCGACCGGAATCATCCAGTTCCCTTCATGTCGGGTTAAGCCGTCAACACTTTTTTGGGGGGCTGCTTCAAATTTTGTTTTGTCATTGAAAGGCATGTTCGAGTTTTCCCATGCGGTATTGATTGTAGTTGTCTTGTCGTCATTTTCCGCTGAAGCCCTGAGTTCAAAAATAGTATGGGAATTACTACCTTCGAAGTTGTTGGATTGCAGAGTAGTGTTTTGGGTTTCCGGTAAAGCGACAAAATTATCAGGAAGCGGGACAAAAAGGAATTCAACTTCTGTGGCCAGATTAATTACATGCGTATCATATAATTGCTCGCGAGATTTAATTCGTTTCCCGTCTACCCAAGTGCCGTTGCTGCTCTTTAAGTCTTCTATGAAAAAACATGTCCGGGCTTCATCATATTGAATTACGGCGTGAGAGCTGGAAACCAGTGATTGTGAAAGCACGATATCATTTCGTTTGCTTTTCCCGATTTCCATCCGTTTTGATAAAATAAATTCCGACTGCCCTCTCACTTCACTCTTACAAATTAATTTTGCGTTCATTTCAAATTTATCCAATACCGTTTTCCTTCAAATTTTGTCCCCCAATTGCAAGTTTGATACCATTCTAAATTAGGCGTATTTCGATTGAATTTGAGTTTGAATAATAATTGCCAAGTACACTTTTGTCATACGTTCTGGAACAAAACAGGGTTGTATCAGGAGGATCTGGATAGTTCTTATTGGGAAAATTTGTTTCCTTCGATTTTGTTGGTTTAACAAGTTTTAAGAGAAAGTGAATGCTACTATATCATTATAACGGAAAGCGTGCAAGCTGGAAAAAAAACTGGGGAGCCCTTTGCAGACATGGATTGTTAATGGGTAAATAAGTGATTGTCATAAAATGGTATGTGAATTGCAGAGCAGGCCGATGAAATTTTGATCTGCGAATAGAATCAATATAACCTCTCGGAATGTGACTTCGCTTATTATCAAGCTGGTTTTTCTTTTTTTGAGCGGTTTCTTTTGTCATTATTTACATGCCGCTTGAAGCGTAACGTTTGAAGTGGATACTATTTGATTAGAGCAACAATGGAGATTTTACTGTGAGTGAAAAGAAGAGCATGTGTATCGAACTATTTTTTAAATTAACCATTCTGACCGTCGGCGGCTTTATTATGTCGAGCTGCGGGCGAGTTCAGAACAATCCTGTAGGGCTGGGTAATAATAATCTTCCGCAAGCGCCCGCCAACGTTCAAGCAATATTTACACAGAGCTGCGCAACTGCGGGATGTCATGTTCAGGGCGGCGGTATATTTCGATTGGATGCGGCGCAGGCGTACACAGCAATTGTTGGTGTTCAATCCAGTCGAGGCATGAACAACAAAAACTTGGTGACAGCAGGCGATACAACAAATAGCTATCTTCTCGATCGTATGAAAGGTATAGCTCCTTTGGTTGGTATTATGCCTCCGGGCGGCATGCTTAGCCCGCAAAAAATTAGCGTAATTGCAAACTGGATACAAGCCGGGGCTCCATCGGTTCTAATGCCTGTGGCCTTGGTCGCAACGATAGATAGTATCCAGACTGCTATTTTAACACCGAAGTGCGCAGGGTGTCATTTCCCAAATTCTCCGATTGCGCCGCCGCCTGCGCCTCGATTTCAGGATGTATCTAATTCGTATAACACATTGGTTGGCGTGCAAGCCACTGGCAACTCCAATAAAAATCGGGTGACGGCCAACGATACGCTGAACAGTTATCTTGTTGATCTGGTTAAAGGAATGGGTGTGTCTCCGGTTACAGCAATGCCGCCCGTGGGCAATCCACTACTTTCTCCAGCTGAAGTTCAGTTAATTACAAGCTGGATAATGGGCGGGGCGTTGCCTTCTACCAAGCCTCCTGTTGTTGTAAATTTGCCGCCGACCCTTGACAATATCCAGGCGATGACATTTACGCCGGGCTGCGTAAGCAGCGGATGTCACGACATAGGCGCTGCTGGTGGACTTCGATTGGATTATGGCAATTCTTATGCGTCGCTTGTCGGCCAACTTGCAAGCGGTGCGGCTAAAAATCGGGTGACTGCCCGCGATACACTCAATAGTTATCTTCTTGATCGGATTCAGGGTCTTCTTGGCACAATAATGCCTCCTTCCGGCACGCTTGGCCAGTCGCAAATTAACCAGATCAAAAATTGGATATTAGCGGGCGCGCTGCCGGATTCTTCTGTTAAGCAAGTTGTTTTACCGCCAACTCTGGATAACATTCAGGCGACGATATTGACGCCGAGCTGTGCAACCAGCGGGTGTCACGATACAGCAAGCAATGCAGGCGGACTTAAATTGGATTATGGCAACTCTTATGCATCGCTTATTGGCATAACCGCAACGAAAAACAATGCTAAAATACGGGTGACTCCGGGAGATTCGACAAATAGCTATCTTGTTGATCGGATTAAGGGTCTTGATGGAATAATGCCTCAGGCCGGTTCGCTTGTTCAGGGGCAAATCAGTCAAATCGCAAATTGGATACAAGCCGGGGCGGCTCCGGATTCGAGCGTAAGCCTGACCCCTACGTTCTCGGTTATCCAGACCACTATCCTTACGCCATCGTGCGCAATTTCAGGGTGTCATCTTAAAAAAGGCGACGCTTCGTTTCGATTGGACAACGGCAAGTCTTATGCGAAGCTTGTTGGCATCCCGGCATTAAAAGATGCCACTAAAAACCGGGTGACCGCAGGCGATACAACGAACAGTTATCTTCTTGATCGTCTTAATGGCATAGATGGCATCATGCCGCCAGCCCCGGCAATGATCAACCAGACTCAGATCAACTTGATTGCCAACTGGATACTGGCAGGGGCGCAAAACAACTAGGTTCTGATGGATTTTGCAAGTAAACTGCCGCTTCCGATTCGTGATACCCCCAAAATCTGATGAGAAGCGGCAGTTCGACTTGCGTTTTCAGTCTAATTCGTGTTAAGAGATTTAAAATGGATTATTTAAAACTAAATATGAAAAAGCTTTTATTTGCATTCATCGTTGCGCAGTTCACTTTCGGGTTTAGCGGCTGTAGTTCTAACTATTCTCCTGTGGTTCCTCCGGTTACGCAAGCTGGGAGTCTCACGACTGCCGATGTTAATCAGTTGGTTGCGCAGGCAGTTGAACAGGCTGATCGTCTGAGTCAAAAAGTTGTTGTTGCCGTGTCGGATCGCTCTGGCAATATTCTGGCAGTCTACCGGATGAATAATTCATCAGCTTCGGTTTGGGATGTAAATGTTGGCGCTGTGCCCAAGGCCAGAACTGCCGCCTATTTGAGCAGCAACCAACACGCTTTTACCACGCTGACAGCTTGTTACATCACCCGTTCGCATTTTCCTCCGGCAACACCGAACACGCCGGGCGGCCCGTTATACGGGGTGCCATTTTCCAGCGTTGGCGGCGGGGATATTCAACCCAACAACAGCCAACCGCCGGGGCAGGCGGCAACCGGACAAATGGGTTTGAGCGGCGTTCCCGGCGGTGTGCCGATTTTTAAAAACGGACAACTTGTCGGCGGCCTGGGTGTCAGTGCTTATCCTAATGCAGCAAATCTGGGCAATACTTTTTTAACAGATTGCAGCGGCGCTCCAAAGCTTGCAGAGACAATTGCGCTGGGCGCGGTTATCGGGTTTACACCACTTTCTGACTTCCGGGGGGACAATATTTTCATTGATGGAATTCGATTGCCATATCAGATAGAGAATACCCCGGCTGGAAATTTTACTTATACGCAGGCTATTGTTAATAGTAAAGGGAATCTTGATCAGACCTACCCATTGATAAATGTCCCTAATTTCCCCTTTAGCGGGCCGGTAGACCTTGGCAACGGACAACAGAATTTCAATGTGCGAGCCGGACAATTTCTCACCGCAGGGGAAGTGCAAAACATCATTAACCAGGCCATCGCGACTGCCAACAATACACGCGCTGCGATTCGGCGGCCCCTGAACTCGGCGGCGCGGGTTTTTATTGCCGTCGCCGATGTGGATGGCAGTATTCTGGGCATCTGGAGAACAGCTGACGCGACAATTTTCAGTTATGATGTTGCAGCGCAAAAAGCGCGAACTGTAGTGGCTTTTAGCGATCCAACCACGACTCTCGGTGGGCGTTTCAGGCAAGTTTTAGGGTTGCCCGCCAACCAACAAATGGCCGTAACAACCAGAGCCATTGGTTTTTTAAGTCAACGATTTTTTCCACCGGGTCAAGATCAACCTACAGATGGAAAAGCCGTGCAGGCCGGGCCGCTTTTTGTGCGGGGTTTTTTAGCTCTCAACGATTATCGTTGGCAACAAAATCTGGGGCTGG